>JAABUP010002139.1_pt1 | contig 39504 bp, 46 predicted proteins | sample 5559201 | NCBI WGS metagenome assembly JAABUP01 (sample SAMN10711887, study PRJNA513373) | rock metagenome | isolation source: Antarctica rocks | place: Antarctica | reverse complement strand
GCGTCTGTAGTCAACCCGGTATCCTGAGTACCCCCCCCCCCCCCTTCACCCAAACCCCCTCTGCTTTATCACATCAATCCAATCTGCTGATCACTACCAGCTTGACGCAAATTAGCTTACTCTATCCAAACTCTCATGAGGCCACAGGCATTGTCATGGCTCTCATCATGTCCTTTGAACAGCTGCCAGCCATGCAACTGTTTGCAGCACCGTGAACATGTTTGTATACTGCCTGCCGCACTGTGCTGAGTGCAGCAGCTGTGGTGTGTCTTCAGGCAGAAGAGAGGGCTGAGAAGGAGGCTCAGAGGCAGATGGAGAAGGACGCCAAGAACAGGGAGCGTGAGGAAGCCAAGAAGATGGCGCGCTACCCCATTGAGGACACTGAGGTGTGCCCCTTTTGCTCTTTCAATCATTCTGGCTCTCGTGCTGGCACAGTCACTCTGATACCTGTATCAATTCATGCATTCTAACATGGTCACTGTAACACTTGTTTCAACAGTTGATCTGATGCCAGTCCTTGTGTAAGCTGTGATGCAGCGCAGCGGTACATAGAATCAGAATAGGATTTCTGTACGTTATGGTTATGGTTACCATAATCGTCATCATTGTCATGTGTATACTAATAATAGTAATGATAATGATTCTGAGATGCCGCGGTTGTCCTGCTGAAATTGCATAGACTGCTCTTGCAAGAGCGCAAAGCTCTGCAACTGAAGCATTCTGGTGCATACATGGTGACGGTCCCTCTTTTTGCAACACGTAATATAGTCTGTACTACAGTGCGTAACATTGTCACACCAAACTGTACGATGTTACATCAGGTAGCTGAAGAGGAGACGGCAGCACTGCTGGAGGCCCAGCAAGATGTGAGGCGTGCTATGCAAAGCGTGCAGTCCAGCCGCCGCTTGGATGAGCAGCAGCAAGAGCAGCAGGAGCAACATCTGGCTGAAGCCGAAGCCCGCCTGAAGAAGCTGCGACTGCTTGTCCAAGGACCCTCGGTTCCCCAGGTGCAGTCAATGTGCCACCATTGTCAGCTATCAAAGGCTGCTGCTAGGCACTGTATCCTTTGCAAGAAGTCAAGCTCGCCTGCTGTCTCAACCACAGCACATAGGATAGATGCCACGGCAGATGCATGAAGCAGCATTGCAACCGGCGGCAGCACAAGCAGCATGATCTTGCACAGCAGCAAGATTGCCAGCAGGGTTGTAGACCACAAGATAGGAGATGCCCCATGCTGAACATGCCAACTAGCTGAGCAGTCCTCAAGCACCTCCTCAAGTTTCTCACAAGCATTTGCTAGCCTGCTAGGAACTTGAGGCCTCCTGTTGCTCACGCTGTTCATGATCACGCTGTTCATGCTTACGCAGGCATTGTTCTCAGATGCAGCTGCAACAGCATCTTACGTGGATGCTCTGGCAGTTGTGGAGTTTGTGAGCACGTTTGGCAGGCTCTGGGAAGCGCCGCCTATCAGCCTGCCCGAGCTGCAGCAGGCTGTGGAGAACCCTGTTGACCACCCTGCATTGAGCCAACTCTACAACACCCTCCTGTCCTGCGTCCTGCTTGATCAGGTGCTGCTACGCTTGGCCCTTGGCTGTGGCCACAGCTGCCTCAGATCAACACTGTGATCCATTCTGAACTGATTCAGGCCCAGGATCTTCTCTCATGGGTCACTGGGTCAGATGTGCATTTCAACGGCTGCTGCTGCTGCTGCTGCTGCTTTTGCTGCTGGTGATGATGACGATGGTAGACTTGAATTGCACAGCATGGCGTCCAGAGCCAATCAAAGTATACTGCTTTGTACCAGAGCTTTCAGGAACGCGAAAGGCATGTGTTGCCGCTGTTACTGTTTTCAACTTTGCTGTCACAAGCACAAGCTGTATTTCCCCACCACAATGGTTCTTGCACCTGCCTGACTCACATCGGCATTGCCTTGTTTCGTCAATAGCCACATCAGGGGTTGTGTAATTGAGTCAAGGGATTCTTGGTAACGTCAATGCCAGGCAGACTTTCACACCTACTCATCAAGACTCAGCATGTTTGGTCAAATGCTCAGGCTCACACACACGAACTGCTTGCTGACACTGGGCAAGTGATGACATAGTTACAGAAGTGCATAAGCAGTTTCAAGGCTTTCAATCTCTTCCAGCCCCCTCACCAACCCCTCCACCCCCCTCACCAATTACCTCATTCCCTCCCCAACCCCTTCACCAACCCCCTCCACCACCCTCACCAACCCCCTCCAACCCCTCACCAGACCCCCTCACCAACCCCCTCTTGGTTGCATAGGTGAGTGAAGAGGGTCCGGGTAAGAGCAGGGCCCGGCGGTGGGCCAGGGTGGTCCACAAGAACAGCTTCACCTGGCCAGAGATCCTGCGGCGCTATCTGTTGGCCACCCGGGCCAAGACTGGCATTCCTCAGGCCCACCTGGTGCAGGCTGACACAGCCCTCAGCCTGCTGCCTGATAATGTGGCAGCTGTCAAAGGGGCTCTTGAGCTCGCTAACAAGCCATGGTACAGGTGAGATTGGGTCTCTTTGTTGGGTCTGGGCTGTGCTCGTGCTGTGCTCTTGCTGGGCTCTTGCTCTTGCTGTGCTCTTGCTGTGCTGTGCTGTGCTGTGACTGCAACTGCGACTGTGCTCTAGCTGTGCTGTGCTGTGTTGTTCTGTGCTACAGCATTGCTGGCAGGACTGCTTGTTTGACTCGGCCATCAAGCCGTAGTGCAGGGCGGCATCTTCTAAGCTCACATGCTTCAGGATTTGTGTACATCTCATTTGAGAAAGAGACACAGCTTCAACAGAACCTTTCTTGGCTGCTCTCACGCACAAGCTTTCATCTTCAAGCAATCCTCTCCATCTGATCCTGCGTGAGGCAGTAAAGATCCATGTGATGGTGCAGGTTGAGCGGTCCCATGCACTTGAGGCTGCTGACGGCGCTGTGCAATGACACTCTAGAAGGGGCTAACATGAGGGCAGAGCTAGCAGGCAGGGTGGACCAGATCTCTGCTCTTCAGTCTGAGCGCCACCAGATGCAGCTCGAGGTACACTGCGACTCTCATGCTGTTTGTACTGTTGTGCTGGTGCAGCTCGAGGTACACGCGCCTCTCATGCTGTTTGTGCTGTTGTGCGCATGATACAGCTTGTCGCAAAGACAGCATTGCCTTGTCAGCATTGCCTTGTCAGCATTGCCTTGTCAGCATTGCCTTGTCAGCATTCATACTGGGATGCCTGAAAGACAGACAGACAGGCAGCAGGTAGACCAGGCATGCAGTTTGAGGCGCCAGTTGACTTGCTGATCTGTTCTGTTGCTGTGGTGCCCTGGCCTCAGATTCCAGGCAGATCATGCCAACGTGTTTGGAGACACTCACACCCCAGTACCCAAGTGTCATGCAAACAAAAACTCTTTTGCGGATGTGCACATGCCGCAATCTATACTTATGTGGCCTCTGCAGAAGGCCACGTGCTGGCTGTGCTTGTTGTGAAAAGCTTTCTAAATGCCTGACATTGCGACTTCTGACAGATGGATCTGTTGGGTGCTACAGGAAAGGCGGCAAGAGAAGGCAGCTGAAAGGGAAAGGAAGCAGGAGGAAAGGCAGAAAAGGCTGCAGCAACTAGAGCAGCAGCTTCAGGGGTTGGAACAAGATACTGCTGCTGCCACTGCTGCTGCAACGGGCACTCAAGCTGAGGATCAGCTTGGGGATGGGCAAAAGCCTGATCTGGACACTGCTGAAACTCCCGGGGACAGGAGCGGTGCTGAAGGTGATGATGATGATGATGATGAGGATAACGCTGACCAGAATGGTGAGTCATGACCCCTGTGTGTAACTGCACATTGATTGCTTTGTCAGATAGCATGCAGATCTGAAACTTTGTTACGGATGGTGTTTTGATAGTGCATGGAAGACAGATGATGCTGCAATGGACAGCAGAGCCCACGAAAAAGGCCAGGCTTGAAGAGGGTGACTAAGGCTTGCTGCATGTCGTCTTGAGCACATTATCAATGTCAAGCAGTAGTGGCGTGTAGGCATGCAACAAAATTTGAACCTGCTTATGCAGACAGCGATAACAATGATGACAACAAGAGCAATAAGAGTGACGAAGACAACGATGAAGAGGCCAAGGATGGGTCACATGGGCCAGAGGGGTCCACCTCTGAGCCTGAGGGTGCCAATGCCAGGGCCCACACTGACAAGCGGCAAGAAGAAGAGCAACAACATAAGCTGAAACAGAAGACTCGGCAGGATAGGGATGCCGAATTTGAGGCCAGGATTGCTGAGTTGACTCTGAGGAGTGAGCCTATTGGGTTAGACAGGCATCATTGCAAGTATTGGGTGCTGACAGGTACGCAAATTCTGTTTATCAAATCTACATGCAAAGGCAAGGGTCTCTGGGCATAGCTTGTGGGAAAGGGGTGGGATGGGAGGCCAGGTTGTGTGTGGGGGGGGGGGAATTGTGCTGCTCAACAGTGTAACGCAGCAAGCAGCCAACTCAATTGCAACATGACCACAAAAAGACTTCTCTGACCACTGCAATAGGTCAACAATGGCTCATGTGTGGTATATGTCAACAACTTCACCACAAGCTTGAGACTGACTCCAATTTGGTATATTCCGGTGGAGATAGTCAAAACGCCGTCTGCTGAAGGCAGAAGAATCTCTGACATAGGCATACCATCTGCACTAGACGCAGCACAAGCTGGCTGCAATCAGATGATCTGTCCGCAGCTCTGCCACGACAGCACAGCCTGGCTGCTGTAAGACATCCTGTCGGCAGCTTTGACATAAACTCAAACCTGACAGGGCTCCTTTGTATTGCTGTGCAGGTGACCAAAGTGCTGTTCACGTTCAATCAGCTGATGGCTCTGCCCTGTCTGCCATCGACTCGCCAGAGGCGCTGGATGCAGCACTGGCAGGCTGCAACAGGAAGGGCAACCGGGAACGGGCCCTGCAGAATGCCCTGAAGCGTGACCAGAGCAAGCTGAGGGGGTCGCTGCAAGCTGGCCGGACCCGTGGTGTCAGCGGCCAGTCTCAGGTGCCTCCATCAGTGGCTGGTGAAGTTAACAGCGCTGACAGACAGACCATAGAGGTGACTCATCTGGGTAGCCGGCAGTCGTTCACTGACGTGACATGCATTACATGCTGCATTTTGCTGTCCCATGGCTAAGCTATCTATACCCTGTCATGCCCAGCTTGTGATGCATACAGCAGCCTGTCTTGTGTCATGCAGCATGCAGCAGATCACTCAGAAGGCATTGAGTCATTCTTGTCAAACACCCTGTCAAGTCTTCTGTGATCCACAAGGTCCGCCTTGTACAATTGGACACACACATCCACCTTTTGAGCAAAATCAGCCAGGGATGATACCCGTCCAACAACCTTGCCTGCAAGAATTGTGATGCTGGGGAGCACGCCATGCGAGGTCCAGCTGTGCACAAGATGACTGCTTGTACGATTGTTTGCAGCGTGTAGTGCACCAGCTGAATGAGCTGTTGACCAGCTCAAGGCAGTCCCTAGGGCGCCTGCCAGACAGCATTTCCTTCCAAGCCTGTCAGCTGTGAGATACTACACTGCACTACATCTGTGTTGCACTGATTTAGTATCCTACATGGTGCAGCATGCATTGGAGCAGCTGAAAGAGCTGTTGGGCGAGTCAAGCCCATTCCAGGGGCGGCTACCCAACAGCATCTCCTTCAAGGACCTGCAACAGAAGCTGGAGGAAGTGCAGACTGTTGCACAGCTGTGTGAGGAGGTGCTGGGCATTGAAGGCGCTGTGTCCCTGCTAGGCTCAGGCCCAAGAGGTGATGACACGATGACTACATCCGTGATGCTCAGAACAAGCCTCTCTGGATGGAACTGACTTGCTTTGCACGCGTCTGGTACCTGTTGGCTAAGCTTGCGGTTTGATTGTTGTTATTGTTACGAAATGAGCGCCAGGATGGCTCATATACTTGTCCCAGGTCACAAGTCCAGGTCGCAAAGCGTAGACTTGTGACCTTCTGTGCAGCTTTGTGACGAGTTGCTGAAGGCTTTGAAACAGTATCACTGCTGAGTTCAGGGCAACACAGGTGAGCTTGCTCACCTATCACCTGGGCTGCTTCTGCCAGGCAGCTTTCAAAACAGAGTGCATATTTTGGTCACCTGGGTTATTTTCGCCTGGCAGCTTTCAACAGAAAGTGCATCCGTGAATTTTGCTTGTCTAGCAGCCGCAATCACAGAGTACATCCACGGACTGGGCAGCATCCACTGTCTGGCAACAAAGGAAAGTTCGCTGTAGTCTGTGCATTCTGCCCTTGACTTGTAGTGCGCCCACCTTCTTTGCTGCACAGATGTACGACGGTAAGTGATTGTAGCTGATATGTGTTGTTGAATGCTTCCCACAGCTCCAGCTTTTTCCCTCCTGTCGAAAGGACTCTCCCTTATGACATTTCTGTGACAATAAGCATGCACCAACTTTTGACTCTGGTCAGTGACAGCTGCATACAGCTTGCTTGGCACTGGTGGAAGTACAGACCGTTGGTGTTCTCATGAACTCACATTGCTGGGGTCTGTCGCAACATTTTGCCTGGCACATGTGCAGGTACAGACAGCATAGCGAAGGCTATCACCCAGCCTAGCCTGCCTTCAGATGCCCTCCCCCAGCCCTCCCCATCCCCTTCCCCAGACCCCACTGCTGCTGTGAAGCCCGACACAGATGCTGACACTGAGGACAGACTGGCCAGTCATGCAAGCGCTGGCCCTTCAGGTCCAGCCAGTCAGCAGCCAGCAGCCATGCAATGGATCGAGACGGATGATCTTGGGGACTCAAAACATCAAATGCCTGCAATCCCCAGACCTTCCATGCCCAACGGGGCTTCAAACCAGCTGCAGAGTGGTTTGCGACATCCTCAGGGCGGTTTGCAACAGCTGCCGGGCGGTTTAAAACAGCCTCAGGGCAGTTTGCAGCCGCTGCCGGGCAGTTTACAACAGCCTCAGGGCAGTTTGCAGCACCCACCAGGAAACCTGCAGCAGCCTCAGGGCAGTGATCACATAGGTCAGGCGGCTCTGCAACAGCCCCAGGGGAGATACGGCATGATTCAGGGCTTCTCTGAGCAGCCTCCGGCTGATGCAGAGCCAGCAGAGCCGGCTGGGGACTTCACGCAACAGTCTGGTGTGAATGTCAAGCAGGAAATAGTGAACACTGCTGAGGTAGAAATGCAATACACAGCCTATTTGCTACTGCGTTCATACCGTGAATGCCTCTGCAGCTGCATGCAGGATGCACCCTGCGCACCTTATCGACACCAAAGAAACTGCTGCTGCAAGTCTTAAACTATAGTATGCCTCTGCATTTGCAATTCAAGATGACACCCTGCAAGCTGATGGCCAGCTGCTGCATGACCAGCTTCAGCTCACACTCACGCAAGCTGTCTGTGAATGTAGAGTGGGGACATGCAAAGGAGGACAGCATCACAGCCTTCAGATCCTGGTGATCAGGACACAGCATCCCTGCAACACTTGGTGCCTCAAGCTGATCTTGTGTTTGCACAACCCTTAGAAGAGCTGGACCCTTCAGACACAGAGCAAGAGAAGGTGATTCTGATTGTGTATTGACTCACTCTTGCAACATGTAAAAATCAAAAACTGTCCCTCCTCTGATGCATTGCTCCAGCCTGTTTTTCCAGAACTTGACTATCTCTCCTATGTCGCCAGCAATGACCATGACAATCCCTGCCGCTGCATCTCAAATCTCATAAAAGCTGTCAAGCAAGCAGCAAAATACATTGTCCTGTATGACTCTCTCTGCAAACTGGCCCTGTTCTGGCGCTCCCCGTTCCAAAATGCCCTGCCCTGAATCTGTGCTGTTCTGCCCTGCAGGCCTCCCGCCCCAAGCTCGCCCTGTGGCGCAGTGCACGTGAGAGGGGAATCTGGATGCGGGACATGGCGGCTGCCCATGTGTCCACCTCAGCAGCTGAGGTCGCGTACCTAGCTGCTGTCCTCTCTGACAAGTAAGCTCAACCATACTGCACCAATACTGTTGTTGTTACGGTTGATGTTATCATTCATATTGTCATTATCAATAATCATATTGTTATTATAGTTGATGCTGGCCAACTCTTGAGTCATCTGATGCACAGCTACAGTGCTCGGCGCATGCTCAGCAGATCTGGACAGCCTGCAGAGTGGTGCAATCAGCCTGCACTGCTTCACTACCAGCAAGAGAGCACCACCATGCAATCTGCTCATCACGCAGTGATGGTCACCTGCCTGGCTGCTTGACATCCACCTTGCTGGATCATCTAGTGCTGTGCATGCCAGCTGTTGTCACTGCAGCATGAACAATGGTGGTGTGTATCTCTGTGTGTGCAGAGCCCAGCCAATGCTGCAGCGGCTGTCAGCTTCTGCAGCAGCGGCGGCTGCCCGCCCCCCCAGGCCCCCCAAGTCCGCCAAGAGGGAGCGAGAAACCCCTGCCCCTGATCAGGGTCCACAGGAAACCAAGAAGTGAGCTTGCTTACCATGCCCTTCCATACACTCTGATGCATCGGCAACCCTACTTTGTGCAGGATTGACATGCAGTCCATGTGCGGTTCAGTTGCTAATCAAGTCAATAGTCAATGTATCCACTGCTGGTTTGATTCAAGGCTACACAAGGGTGAAGAGGGCTGTTTTGTGCAGTATTGTTGTCATTATGGTGATACTTAAGTTTTGCCAGCTTGGGCTGCATGGTCAGCATTGCTGCACATGGTAATCTACCAGGATTTGCATGTGCAGCTTGCAGGACAGCGCTTACCTGGCAGGAATGTATGCACAGCTGATATAGTATGTACAGCAATGCTGACCTGGCAGGGATGCATGCACAGCTCGTATAGTATGTGTTGCAATGCTGACCTGGCAGGAATGCATGCACAGCTCGTATAGGATGTACAGCAATGCTGACCTGGCAAACGACCATCAGGGCCAGCACTGCTGACTCCTGCTCACCTGCGCATCTGGAGCGGCTTTTGAGAATCTCCCTTAGACTCTGGCACAGCCTCCAAACCCGTGTCATTTGGTTAGAGGACTGATTAGAGGAAGCCTCTGTAAACTGCAGGCTGAAGGTCAAGCTGGGTGGGGGCTCTGCCAGTGGACAAGGCAGCAACAGTGGGAAGGGGCCCCATGAGGGCAGTGGGCATGACCGGTGGATGGCTGAGTGCGCTGACTGTGGTGAAGAAGGCGACCTGCTATGTTGTGAGGTAGCCCTTCACACCACAATGCACATTGACATGTCTGCCAGGAGTGACAGCATGAAGTGGTACCGTCAAACGCTGGCCTTGGCAGTGTTTTTGTGACAGCCCCTGGACCCCTGAAACCCCTGAAGAGTGATGGCATCCACTGGCAGCCATGCTACAGGCTGCCGAGGGTATAGATCTTGTGCATTCTGTCTGCTTGTGGTGGCCAGAGACACATGAGCCAGCTTGGCTTGAGGTGTCTTCTTGCGGACACACCAGCGAGCTAGCCTTTGTGTTGCACTGCAGGCAAAGGACTGCCCTGTTGCAATGCACATGGAGTGTGCTGGACTGGATAAGGTTCCTCGCGGCAAGTGGTACTGCCCTGAGCATGCTGCAAGTCTGGGAAAGAGCAGTAAGGCCAAGCCAAGCAGTGCCAAGTCCTCTGGCAACCTGGACAGCACCGCCTTGGCGCCAAGCAACAGTGGCAAAACAATTGCAGCAGGTGCAAGTGCGCTCAGCAAAGCAGCTTCAGTTACAAAAGCTGCTGCTGGCGGGAAGGCTGGCAGAGCGCACAGCGAGGATGACTCTGCTGATGGGCAGGCACCAAAAAAGGGCGGGAAGGCTGGCAAGGGCAAAGTGCTGGGTGAGGAGGATGCTGCTGAAGGCAGTGTGCCAAAGAAGGGTGGCGGGAAAGCTGGCAAGAACAGGACAGCAGCTGAGCAGACTGATCCATTGCCAAAGGCGCCAAGCAAGACAACCATAAAGTTGAAAACTGGAGGGAGCAGCAAAGCAGGCAAAGCACGCCCTGATGCAGCCTCAGCTGCTGCTGCTGACGCTTCTGCTGGAAAGTCATCTGGAGGAGACGTGCCTGCATCTGCTGACAGGCCAGCAAATGGCAATGGAGCCAAGGCCAAGGGCGACAAAGGGAAAGAACCAACCAGGAAGCGCTCTGCAGATGACAAAACATTGCAGAAAGGTACAATCAGCATTTATATTGGGAAATTGCATGTTGCTCATTTGAAAGTCAACTTCATAATGAATGCGTGACAATGCCCAGTCATTAGTAATGGCATGCAGGAGGTGGGGATGCAGCTGCTCAAGGAAAGAAGAAAGCACCAGAGGGCAAATTTGAGGCTTCCAATATCAGTGAGAAGGGCAGTGTCAAGGTCAAATTCAAGAGATTGAAAAAGCATCAGGAGTGACATCCTTTGTGGTGTGTCTTGCAGTCTAGACAGCTGTCTGCAGACCTATGCACCAGTTTGCACCAGTTTTTTACAATTGTCTGAGGTTGTGATGATAATGCAAGCTTTCCAGCTACATGTGGTGCCCTTAAACTGCTGGAGAACAGCATGAACGCGTCTGGTCTGGGTGAGTCTTGATGCAGGAGCCTATGCGAGAGCAGTGTTTTTCACATGATAAGTTTGAGAGAGTAATGCATTTTGTTCACTAGATAGGCCTGTGACTCTCATGCGCTTTGGTAAGCCCAACACATGTAATATCAGAAGATCCTTTTTCGGGTCAGTGTATGTGTAAGGACATGCAAGCACAGGTCTGCAAGGACAGAGGGCAGACAAAGGTGTCAGCTCAGCTAGTGTGATGTGATGGTCATCACACCGCTGTTGTCTAAACATCAGAGAAGCTCCTTGCAGCATTGTGGGTCAGGCACCCAGAACATATGTTGCATCCCAGAATCTCACAATGTGTAGAAACCTGCTGGCAACCTGGTTTGACACAGCTGCCCTTGGCCACATAGCAGAATTGGTGATGATACACAGAGCTGTCATATCGTGAAGCTAATATGTTAGCATGCAAATGTGTTGCGGGTGCTGGGCATAGAAGTGACTCTGATCAGCTTGTCATGGTGTTTGCAGGATTTTATCATCATCACCATCATGTGACAATGCACAGCTGACATCATCAAAGTATCCTTGCATCCTCAGCAAGATTCACATCATCTGCGCAACTGTTTGAGGCCACGGGAGGCATCAGCAGCTGCACTGACCAAGAAACTGAGTCAACCTGTATGTCAGGCTTTGGATCAGAGCTTCCAGACGAGTCACGTAAACACTTTCGCCCCCTTAGCTGAAGCCCTCACCAGCATCTGCATATAAGACAGGCAGATCTGGCTATCGGCTTGATCAATCATCACTGCCGAGCACTCAAGCTGCTGCGCTCGTCGCTTTGGCTCGTCGTCCGCCCTTGCCCCTGCACCATGACCTGTGCACTACGTTTGCTGTTGGCGGTCCAGGCAAGCCTACTGCTGAGTGGCACCGTTGGTGCGCCCGGAGCTGCACAGGCTGGCCGCCATCTGCTGGCCGCCGCAACTCCTCCGTCGTCTATTATCAACACCATCCTTGCCGCCGGCGAAAGTTTCAACTCCTTTGGTCAAACGACCCCTCAGGCCCCGCCGGCGCCAGCCAGCGCCTTCTCCTTGCCGACCACAGCCACGACTCTGCCAGCAAGCTCTGGCGATGCGGACCTGCTCTTTGCCTGTCGCGCCCTGGGAGTGCAGATTTACACTGGTGGGCTCAGCGTGTCTATCATGCTGAGGGTTGCGGGTTCCGTCACTTTAACAGGGCTGTTGTGCTCCAGACTGACGTTGTAATGGGTTTGCAGATCCACAGAACACTGGCAAGTACACCCAGACTGGGGCTCACGCCGACCTTTGGTGCGGTCCTGGCATGGCCAAGATTGCCCTGAAGCAGACCCAGAAAGAGGTAATGATTCGTCCATGCTGCTACACCTTGTGACAGCCCTGAAACGTATTACATCAGTCGACATATTAGATGGTGGGCCAAAGCAACAGCGTGCATCCAATTGGTAGTTGCAACCTACTGTAAGCAGCAATTGATCTGAAAGTAAAGCTACAAGGGAACAACTTTGCTCACAAACCACTTGCTGACAATGAGTGCCATGCTGTCCAGGCCATCTATAGATATAGCTATCAACATATCATGTGTGCAGGTCTACACTGGTGGGCCGTTGACGGATCAGGCATTGTAGTCATGAGCAAGGTGCTCGGCACTGATTCAGCCCCTGCACGCTTCGGAGACGTCGGCTTTGACTCAGTTGGTGATGTGCTCTTGAAGACTAGCAAGGCAACTGGAGTATTCAGGTGCCCAGCACGCCACAGTACATTCAACAAAGTTTCTGCCCTGACTTGTGCCTGCTTGATGCAAATTCATGTCATCTGTCAATCTGGCTCTGTTGGTCGCATGTTCTAGACACTTTTCAGTAATGAGCCTCGAGGCCAAATTGTGCATACCTGGTTGCTGATTGCAACACAGCTGGCACACCTTGTGCATGCATATGGACTGTGAATCATGCATGGTTGTACAACATGTACTGTGCGTGCATTGTGTTCTGACACTTCAATTTGCTACTTGACCTTTGGAGGCTGCAAGACCATGCAGCGCCTGCCTTTGCAGCATTGTTCAACAGCATTGTTGACTGACTTGCTGCTGCATGCCATGCAGTGATGTGACATACATGATCCGCAACAACGAGCTGGGGGGTATGTTGGCCCCAGGAATGACCCCTTTGGCCCCGTCCTCAGCCAGCTTCGAAAACTTCTCACCCACTGGTGCAGAAGGGGCATCCAATTCCGCTATGTTTGTGCCCTACCAGGCAGACAACTACTTGTCCACTGATACAGCTCCCGCCAACTACCCTGCCTACCGTGCCACTAGTGGAAGTTCTGGAAGCTCAGCAGCAGCAGCAGCAGCTACCAGTGGTTAACCACCGGCAATCATCATTGGATGGGCCTTAAGTGTGTGTATAGAGAGATGAAGGAGTGTCCTTGAACAGAACAATCATGCCGTTCCAACAGTGTATATTACAATGTAAATGGTGGTTTACAAGCTCATTGCAAGTGTATGACTAGTGTCAACTAGCAACTGGTGCTGCCGCAAGCTTGCTTTATACTGCACAGTACTGGATGCTCCCATCTTATGGTTGTATACATACAATTAACCCAGTGTGTAAGCAATCTTAATCATTCGCCATCCTGTGTAGCATACTGAAAGCATGCATGCATGTGCAGCCTGTTCTTGACATATGCAAACCTGATAATATCTTGACACATATCATGCCCCAGCAGTGTGCCTTGCAAGCTCTGCAAACTGCAGCACAAGCTGCGTGAAAACAGCGCACAAATATGTGTTCTCTGCTAAGAGCACTCGACTTGTGGAACGCTTTTGGGAAGTTACCCTACATGCATTGACTTGTTTAGGTTTTGACAAGCCACTCAAAAGATAGCACACCACTGATGGCAGCCTTGACACAGTCTAGGAAAAACTGCATAGCCCCATGTCAACAGTCACCACAAACAGAAACACAGACAAGCAGAAGCCATGGCAGCCCAAAAAAATGCGTAGGAACCCTCCAGCTCCATGGAGTAGTTTCATTAGGACTGGACATGACTCAGTGTGATGTGTATCCTCCTGACAATGCCACTTGTTGGAGAGTCATGAGGATTGGACGCTTGCCAAAACTCTGACATGCTCAAGCCTGATGCATGTCACCTAGTCATACACATATGCGTGCGGTCTGGCTTGTCTCCTCATGCCTTCTTTGCATGTTCCTCCTCGTTCTCAGAAGGAGGCGCAGCACCTGTTGTGGGCCTGCAAGACAGTTTGCACATCAAGTGATTGGAACTTTCTTTCAGCATGTGATGAGGCATATATCGGTTTATGCGTTTGTCCAGGCTCCATCACAATAGGAAATAGCAGGAGTGCTGGCAGAGTGAAGGACACAGAGAGCACAAGCATATAGCAAGGAGAAAGCTCACATTGCAGGACATATTGGATTCATTTAGTGGTTGCTGCACAGGCTTGCATTCTCAAGCATGCCAGTTGGGGTCTGGTCTGACCGACCATGCATACAGCACAAAGCACATGCGCGATCAGCAGCACCAAACAACATGCCTTGGGTTGTGTAGGAAAGGAAAGGAAAGGAAAGGAAAGGAAAGGAAAGGAGAGGAGAGGAGAGGAGAGGAGAGGAGAGGAAAGGAAAGGCAAGGCAAGGCAAGGCAAAAAGGCCTATGCCTTTCCATGGCCATGACTGAAGCCTCCTGAGGCAGCAGCCCAACTTGTGTATGCAAGAAACAAGCAATTAACATCAATGTTAAGATGCCAACAAGATTGTCTAACACCTCCTGAGACATCTTCAACCCTAATGGCATGATCAGCAGACTTAGGTGCAAGACTTCCCACAGTTGCGCATGACAGGCAGCAGAAAGAAGACTGCATGGCAACAGCAGAAAGAAGCAGGCGCTTACAGTCCTACATAGACCTTGAAGGAGTCATAGATGGCCCATTGAGTAGCAGTCAGGGTACCGATCATGGCTATACGGAGGCCCAGCCCCCGAGTGGCCAGCTGCCACCACCCCATCTCACTGATCACACCCCCAATCGTTGCCTCCTGCAAAGAATGACTGGTGATGTGAAAACATGCAGCAGCTCCAAGAATAGACAAAAGGTGGCTGGAGCACAGCTGAAAAGTGTGCCCCTGATTGGTGCCTTCTGCAGGCAGTACCTAGGGATGTCAAGGGATACAGAAGCTTGGACAGATGACAAGAGGCGTGTTTGGTTGCCACCAGCCTATCTCACAGACAACACTGCCAAGTGTGGCCTCCTGCAAAGAGTCTTTGGGGATGTGAAGGGGTGCAGCAGCTCCATCCAATTCAATGATCACAAATCTAATTGTGGCCTTCTGCAAGCAGTACTTGGGCATGGCATGGTGGAATTCAGTAGCTCCAATAGGTGACACTAGGTATGTTTAGCTCCCATCACACTGTGTGACACCATCTCATCGGTCATTTCTCCCAGTTGTACATTACAGGGTAGTTCTCTCCATTACATGCATTACGCTTACGCCAACCCCTTTTTATTGCCTCCTGCATGTATCTGTTGACACAGAGTGCAAATGAAACACCGTATACAAGAATATCATGAACAGACATTAGTCTTAACGAGTGCGTTCACCCCATCTTGTCCACGTCACCATTCACTGTTGCCTCGCAGCTCAGAAGAGGAGCAACGTTCAAAAGCTTGAACCCTGCATTGTTGCTGCCGTTAACAACATGTATGGACATGTGTCATGCATGTTCTAGTGCGATGTTGTCAAAACCCAACAACTTTTGAATCATCTGCTTCACTGCTGTTCCCAGCCGGTGGCCCCTTCACCATCACGAAGTGAGGATGTACTGTCAACAGCATTGAAACGACAAGCAGTACTGCAGCAAGATCCTGAGCTAGACTGCAAATCAATGACACGTCAAGTTGGGTTTTGCTGTTCTTCCCTGCCTGGCATCAGCTCTACTTCAAGGCAAGCACTTAGGACCACAGACGCATGTTGTATGATGACTTAAGCTGGTATTTGTCAGCTTTAGTCATAGACTCAAGAAGCAAGTCAAGTCTGTATCCTGTGTATCAGTATGAAGAGTCACCTTGCTAGCATTGAGCTTTGACACCAGATTGTCCGCAGGGTGTGAGATGATAGCACACAGAATGCCGGCCAAATATCCTGCCGCAAAGGATACTCCCAATTGCTCTGTTTTGCTGCAGTCTGACTTTGGCTTTGGCACCACATTGGTGTACAATGCTTGCACTATGTTCTCAAATGCCGCTGCAAAACACACAGGAGAATGTTCCGGTCATGCCTTGCACTTCTTGCATGTCCCAACATGACAACTTGGCATTGTAGCTGCAAGATATTCGAAGCGAGCATTGATTTATGTTCTCTGTACCGCTGATTGGTTTGTATCATTTGCACAGACTGCAACAGCTTTGTTGCTAAAATCAGTAAGCTCTGCCGTTTGATCTAACACTGGGAATGTTGCAGCATGTCTGATGTGTGCATAGACTGCAAAGGCTTACCAAATTTCATCATAGTGTATGGGATTTGCCTCCCCCACAAGGGCACCAGCCCCTTCCACAGCCTGCATGCACCACCAGACAGACACTCCCTAATTGGATTCTTACACATTCAGCATGCACAGTGAACACCTCAACAAAGTCGGCAGCATGAAGGGATTCTGGACGTCGGCACCTGCCCTTGTACAAATGTCCATAGAAAACTGCTTGGCATTTGAGAGTACAATGCAAAGCAGGAGCTGGCGCTCAGCTTTCTATCCAAACTACATCACCCAAAGTCAGCACAAAAGCTGAATGGAACCAAGCATGCACACTCAAGCACCTGCGTCACAGCTGTAGACATGAAGCAGGCAAGAGCGATTGCTGATGATGCTGGACCCACTTTTGCATGCATGTTGCTTGCCAAAAAGATACACATTCAACATGCAACATGTAATTCCATTGATGTATGACCAATACGTCACAATGCATGCATAACATGTTGCACCTACCCTGCAACACCATTTTCCTGCACAAACTTGGGCAGACCATCAGTCAAGCCCTTTGCATAGCCCGGGGAGGTCTGAATCTTGACCTGTAACAGCATCACAGGCACGTGTGAATGGGGACGCAGCGATACTAAGGCCTCTGAGAAGTGGGTGCTGAAATGAGCTCTGTGCGGCAATGCAATGCAGACATACTTCAGCAAGCAACATCACAACTGCATGCATGCGAGTCAAGTCACATGTGCTTTGAGACCTTTTGCAGCTCAGTGTAGTGTTGTTGGTGAAAATGGCACCTTGACTGCTTCCAGTGGACACAGGCCTATGTCTGCAAAGAACTCTGCAGAGGCAGAAGCAGCCAGAAACAGCGGAGTTTGGTAATTTGCTGCAGTCTCAGCACCTGCCATATCTGCATACAGACTGTGACAATGATTGTCAGTGACATGTGACGCACATGCTGCTGTCATTTGGCATGCTATCATCAGCTGAGACAACTGTGAGTTGCTGCCAAAACTTACTGCTTGAAGTATTCATAAAGACCGTATTTCCCAGCTCCTTGTATGCTGTAGCCAATAAACGTTGGTGCCCAGCCACGCAGCAAATTTGATATGCCTCCTTCTGCTAGAGTGATCTTGAATCCAGTGCCGATGCTGCTATATCGCTTGCTGTCGATTTGCATATTGCATTTTACGACGTCCAAGGGCGTGACGCTGGTGTGGGTGGGTCCTGCGCTTTAGGCAAGATGTTGCGTCGGGTGGTGAGCACTCACTTTCCATGGCACGGTTGAAAGTGCAGTGACTTGCAGTCGAGGGTGGATTACCACAAGCCAGAATCCCGCCGATCGTGCAAGCCTGACAGTATTTCGCGCTGTACAAAGGAATCTTTTGCTGTTTGCTCTCATTAGGTGCAGCCATCATGAAAGCGGAACGGCTACTGGGGACGTTTTGTGCCTGACATGGCTGACTAAGGCATGCCAGAGCAGCTGTGCCATACACGCTGTCCGGCAACCAGGAGTTATGCATCTCGATGCAGTTGACTTGCAACCAAAGTACAGTCTGCAACGTTGCTTCTGAGACCGCAGGGAATAGCCACAATGCATGCCGCGAGTCAACGATCGCTCCGGCAAGATGATGCATGAGGCAGCTACACTCTGATAGTAATGGATGACGTGAGCATATGCAAACACACCGCAAATGTGTCTCTTCTTGCCGCCCAAAGCAACTTGCGTCGCCTTACAGCGAGACACTGCTACTACCTCACTCGACAAGTTGATGCTGAATAAGACCAACTTTGGTGTCTGAGCAGTACGGCATTATATGGCACCGCTAGCATGATCCAACGCTATACATATTGATAGACATTTGTGTTACACAGACCTTGACTATGGTGAAGCAGCCACAAAAGTGCATACCCAACAGTGTTCAGTGTTCTCCTCAGTTGAATTGGTGCACATGCAGACAATACTCTGCTAGCGTCAAAAATGAATACCAGTCGCTCATGATCATGCTTGCTATTGATACGGACAAAACAGCCGGCCAGCTAAGGCACTTATGTGAGCACTTCCTACAGCTTTACACATGTAGTCTACAAAAGTTTCATCTTCTGATAAATGGCAGAGAAATGCCATTGGTGGCGAAGTTCACCTGGCCAGGATTAGCCATGTGGTCGAACAAGTTGTCAATGGGCCCCTTGCCTGCAAGCAGCAGCAAATTGGAATTCAGAGACTATGCACGCATAAGGCAGACCTCGTGCACCTGCAGAAGCTGGGTCAAAGTTGCATCACAACATAGGCAGCTGTGGCATGGGCGCAATTGCCACGTTATCCAGACTTGACACTGCAGCTGATGTCAGTGCTTTCTGCATTGTTGAAGAGGCCAGTCAGATTTATGTTGTGGTGGAAGGGCAGTAACAACTTTGCAAGTGGTGTGGACTGCTATAGAAGTATAACACAGTGGCAATGACACATACCTGTAGCAGCATACTGTGCAAAGAATCCCAGGAAGGCAAGCATGGCCAGACGGCCGTTCTTGACCTCCTTGGTTTGGTACTCAAAGTATGATTCTGCATCCCCTCGTGAGAACCCTAGAGGGTCAAAGAATGGTCCACCTACCACAAAAGGCAGCGGCTTCAGTAATATTCTAGAAACACAGCCAACGCATAGATTGAAATGCGTACCAAAACACGCCGAGGCCTTGTGTGTTGGTCACAGACTGTCATGATGGCATACAAAGAAAATTATACTTTTTATGACCTACTATGAAGGCTTGTGCATGAATGAAGTCTGTGCATACCTGGGTAGCCATTGCTCTTGGGCTTGAAGCCGCCTGTGATGCCCAAAAATGAGCCATCACCCTGAGAGCCAGGGTTGTACAGGTCAGCCCACCTCTTGCCCTCTACCCAGCCAGTGAACAGGAACTGTGTAAACAGAAGAGATCCTGCACAACAGGCAGTTTGTCATGGCTGAGAACAAGGTGCAGTGCTAAACATGAGGAGCATGCACACTAACGGGAAGGCTTCCCACAGACTTGTAATGTGCAGCGTATTCTGTAATCATACGCCGGCAAAATTGCAATACATAGAATGTAAGACAACGCAGCTGTACTCTGCTGTTAGAGTGGCTGCCATCTAAAAGTCAGCTGCACTGCATATGTACATCATGCATAACTTGACTACAACATTGCCCTGTTGGAGACCAGATTCAGATGACTTGCACAGCTTAATCAGTATTTGCTGAAATGCATACCTAGAGGGAAGCTGGGGTGTGACTCAATCCAGACTTTCCCAGCGTCTGTCCAAGTTGGAAGTGCAGGCAGAATGCCAATCTTGGAAAGTAGCTGCATGAAGATTTTGCGTCAATTATGTGCAGATAACTGTCAGAGCTTCACCAATGCATCTACATTGAGCTGTGTGCTACAAAAAGTTGCACAGCTTGCTGCCGCATTGCAGCAACTAGTCTGCGCTGTTACTTGCCACAAACTCCGCAGCATTTGTAGAAGCAATGCATGTACACATACCCCAGGAATAACGATGCCAGCAACAGCTGCCATGGCTGTCCGGCAGTGCACCAGCTCTGCTTGCTGAAACCATGTCAGAGCTTTCTCCTCGGACGCCAGTGATAGTGGGTCAAACCTGTGCATACGACATGATTGGTAAGCTACCTGCCTGTCGCAGCCTGACGTGACGGCTCTACGATCGAGACTGACCCGTAGTCTCCGGGAAGAGAGCCGTCAAGATGCTTTGGGGCCTCTCCACCTGGGTACCATAGTTGGCGTTCAGCTGCGTTGACAGTTACGCTCCTTCGGCCCTGCAGCGGTGTAAGCGATCAACATCGAGACGTTGTTGAGAGCTGTATTGCCCGGATGACGCTCTCATGATAGCAGTATGTTCGTTCAACTGTACAGTGGTGTCAGACCTGTGTCCGAGAAGGTGCTGCGGCTTTGACAGGTGAGCCAGACACTAGAGAGGACCGGGCAGGCAGGACAGTCTGGGACATGAGAGTTTGGCTCATCATTGTGACGCCTCTCGAGCGCAATATGCGTGCAGACGCGCAGACAGATGTGCACGACCGCGATGCACTGCAGACAACCTGCTGCAATCCCGAAGTGTAGTCGCAAGGGTGATTGGAGCGAATCAGATCTCATCTCTTGCTGCATGCGCATTTCTGTTATCTCGAAATAAATGCCTTCGAAATTTTGAGGAGGGGTAACCGGAATTGTTATCACAGCCGCCTAATTAAGCCTATTTTCTCCACCCCCTGACGACATTTGCCAAAATAATAGGCAGTAAACCGGTCATCGCTACAAACAGCACTCGAGTCGCCTCTGCTGCCTTGAACGTCGAAGCTTTGCCCAAAAGTTGCTGCCGAGTGCTGCAGATACTGTGACAGCAGAATGGTTCTAGCCATGCAAGCATCCGGTCTGTCGACATCGCTTCTATGCCGACCCACACGGTTATCTGCACGTTTCTTGGGCAATGCCCTTGCAGCTCCCTCAAACGGCAGCAGAGTCTTCGCAAAGAAGGAAGGGAACTGGCTGCCGGGCAGCGACACACCAGGATACCTAGACGAGTTGCCAGCGTGAGTTCTAGAACCTCTGCTGGGTCGAGGTGCTTGCGTTCCCGTGCGACCACCCTCCGCTGAGGACAACACACCATTTGCCGATAAACCTCAGCCTTCAACTTTCACGCAGATCTTACGGATTCGACCCTCTCGGCTTAGCTGCACCAGCAGACCTTCGCGACAGGTTTCAAGAGTCTGAGCTGATCCACTCGCGATGGGCCATGGCTGGAGTCGCTGGGGTTCTAGCAGTGGAGTTATTAGGCCAGGGCAACTGGATTACAGCACAAGAATGGGTACGAAGCTTTGAACAACGCTGACCCGGTAGCGAGGCGTTCATAGGCATGTTCTGCATTCAATGCTGACTACACATGTTCTGTGCAGGCCAGGGAAGGCAGGTCACCGACATTCCTCGGAATCCCTCTGCCCTTTAACTTTGGCACAATCCTAGCACTAGTAAGTTGCAAGGCTCTTGAGCCAGCTTGTTTGCAGAAGAGTGATGGGACCATTTGAATGTTTTAGTATAAAGCCTCTGACAATCTTCTGCTTGCAGAACTTCATTCTGATTGCTGGAGCAGAGACACGAAGGACCTTTGCCAAGGATGAGGAGCGCAAGTACCCTGGTGATGCACATCCCAGCGTTGTTGCTTGCTTGCACCTGTCATGCTTTATTGGGAACAAAGTGAGAATGGCAATAAATTGACCACATCACAGAAGCCAGCGGCCAGCGGCATATATACATACATCAAACACTGTGTTTCTGCAACACTGGACAGGATGCAAGCAATCGTATTCATTTGTGCAGTGTACTCTTGGTTGTTTTCCAATACCATGCCTTGGTGATTACATAGTTGTAGCAATGTGTGTCCTACAGGTATTGTTGAGCTCAACATGAGATAGTTGAAACATCACCATCCAGTCATTTCACATGCAGGTGGTGCATTTGACCCCCTGGGCTGGAGCAAGGGTAATGTTGAGGACCTCAAGGTGAAGGAGCTCAAGAATGGCCGTCTAGCAATGTTGGCCTTCCTGGGATTTGTTGCGCAATATGGAGCCACAGGTGGGTTGCAGATACAGATTTGTGATTGTTTTGTCATGTTGATTGTCTGGCTGTAGTTGCAGCCCTGCATGTTCCTACTGAACCAAATTGGCCTAAACTCCTGCAGCTTTGGCGTGAAAAGCTGCAATTGATGTCTCCAGCCGGCACTTGGGCACCCCAACAAGATTGTGTGATTGAATGCTTTGCAGGCAAGGGTCCAATTGAGAACCTTGGCCAGCATTTGGCAAACCCATGGGCAAACAATTTTGCCACCAATGGTGTATCCATTCCAGGACTTTGAGATTGATTTTGCTACCCCTTGTATGCGCCAAAAGCCTCAGCCAAGTTGCACATTCTTGAGCAGACTATAGCAGCACTGAGGGCAGTAGGCGACATAATGTTTCAGTATGTAACATCATGCAGATCGACAATTTTGATGTGTCCAGCCTACATGTCTTTGAGACCCAGTAGTCAATAGACCATGTACTGATTATTTGCCATGTAAACAAAGTTCATACGCATTTGATATGCTTCAAATTTGTGGTGATGGGGTTTGTTGGGCCTGCAAGTGGCTGTTGCATGCTTGTGTCAGATAGTACAGAGGCATTGGCTGCTCAGCCAAGCCTGGCATTCAGCAAGTCAGTCGATATTCGTGGCAATTGCCAAGCCTTTAGTGGCAAGCTCTCTTTGCACACTGGCTGTGTCTTGCTGCAGACGCTCCTTCATGCGCTCCTTTCTGGCTAGCAGTGCTGCCTTGTTTAGCAGAAACAACTCCTCAGCAAGCCTGCAAAGTGTGCAGAGCTGAGGCCGGCTGACAAACGTGCAGCACGCCAAGGTGTTAGACAGAAAAGTACATACTTCCTTTGAAGCCTGTCCTTTGGACTGCAAGCTACAACTTTGAAGTCTACAGACTGCAAGTTTTGTGGTGGCATCTGCTCGGGTCTGCTGCTCTTCCGACTTTGGTGCTCATGCCAGCTGCTGACGGCATCACCCTTTTGCACGTCCCTTGCGTACTCATCAGCTGCGGCATATTGGTCATTTTCTCGCAGTAGTCTTCGTATATTGACAGGTTCTCGACCAGTCATGTTGGACACCACCGGGGTGTCTGCAGCACTTCGATAGCAGCGCAGCAAGCGTCCACCGCAGCACGCTTTCAAAGCAATGGGCATATGGTGTACATATGACTCACGTGTCTTTCCTTCCGGGGTCGAGAATCGATGCTGTAATGAAAGCTTGCTTTTGTCGACGCATCCATTGCGGTTGTCCTGATGCCACAAGAGCCGCACCGTCGCTTACATGTAGGCCATTTTGATTAGGCGAAAAAAGCCGCAAATAGTCGTTCAGACAACCTGACCAGCCAAAGATCAAGCATGATCCTGGCCTGACAAGACATCCGGACGGCCTCGTTACAAGGACGCGGTCAATCATTGTCATTGCAGGCAAGAATTCCCCCTTCGCCATCGATGTTGTTGAATCAAGCTTTGGACACAACACTGCCAGTAAGCCAGACCGTCAGCCGTTGGTTCGACTGTCTGTTCTCAGTTTTACAAAATGTGTAGCGCATGAAAGCATCTTTGGCAGGTAGTGCTTATATCATCGTTCAACGCTTCACAGGCAACAACATGAAGGCCTTTGTGACTGGAGGTTCCGGTTATCTAGGAAGGAACCTGCTGTCTGCTTTGCTGGAAGACAACTATGAACTGTCAGCTCTCTCCCAGAACACAGACGAGGACATAACAATTGGTAAGGTTGCATCAGCACACCCGGCCGCAATCGCCATTATTCTGGTGCGAGGAAATGTGGCAGATACAGAAGCGTTGCGCCAAGGGATGACAGGGTGCCATACTGTCTTTCACCTTGCTGCCAAGGTTGGCATGTCTGGCTCCTGGCAAGACTTCCAGGCGGTGACAGTTGAGGGTACGAGGAATGTCCTGAAAGCCGCGCAAACATGTGGCATCAGGCGGTTGGTGCATGTCAGCTCAGACGCCGTGCTTGCCAGTGACCATGGAGCTGTCCACGGTGCTGATGAGACCACACCAATCCAGGTTCCACGTTTTTATGCTCCTTACACCCACAGCAAGGTCATCGCAGAGCAGCTAGTCCTTTCTGCTAATCTAGCCGACGGCAGCTGCTTATCAACAGTGGTGGTGCGCCCTCGTCTAGTCTGGGGGAAGGATGACACAGTCATGCTGCCAGCGGTCATGAAAGCCATCAGTGCCGGCTTCTATGGCTGGTTCACCCCCACCTACATGACCTCAACATGTCATGTCACCAACTGCATAGAATGCTTGTGCCTGGCAGCAACCAAAGGCCGACCTGGGGAAGTGTATTTTGTCACAGATGGGGTGCAGTTGCCCTTTCAGGAATTCATGACAAGACTGCTGGTCATTCATGGAGTGGAAGTACCTGCTCACACAGTGCCGTTCAGTGTTGCTTGGAAGATTGCTACCATGCTTGAGCACATGCCATTTCTGCATTGGGGCAAGCAGCGTGAAGCAGGCCTGACAAGGCAGGTTCTGTCTGTTTTGGGCAGGGAAGTCACTCTGTCAGATGCAAAGGCTCGCAAGCAGCTTGGCTATGTTGGCCATGTCACAATGGAACAGGGCATGCAGGAGATGCAGCAGCTTTTGGCTGTCAAGGTAGTCCACCAGCAGAAATAGTTTCTCAGCTTGCATAGGCACAGCTGATCCCTCAGCTGGATCCCTCAACATGATTGGAGCAGAAACCTGTCACAGGATGGCTGTAGTCAGTCAAGCGGCTGCTGTGTAGCTCATAACATTCTAATGAATGCTTGATGATGCCATTGCATTATGGCATTATTTTGATGTACATTGACTCGCAATTGATATGCCAAGGTCTCATGTGTAGTTTGTCATGCAGAGTATTCTGGTTTGCATTATACTTGACTTTCGTTGAACTGATATAGCAGCACTCTGGTTTTGCTTCTGCACTGCTTTTGTGCATCAGGTTCTGTAGTGTTCGACACAACTGACGCTTTGAGATTTGCTGTGCTTTCAGGGTTGCTGTTGTCTGCGCTGTAGTTTGTTGGTATGGCACTTTTGTATGCTTACAGTGTATCAAGCCATAGATGAAACAATGTTGATTGTCTGGTTAGCTAGCCTGTGTTGGTTGCATCTAAGTGAAAATTGCAATGCATTACACACACGCTGACAGACAGCTGTCTGTAGGCGATGGCAAAAAACTTACACGCCATGCATGTGAGGCCCTATCGCCATTTGTTGTTGCACCCTCCAAGTCACTTGACGACTATTATGTGAGCACGTGACTGCATAAAGTGCACTGCACAAAGATTTGCCATATCAGTCACTCCTACATAATGTAAAACAGGCTGTTGTAAACCTACAGCGGCTTTGATGGCCAAGTTGGGTCCCCTGCCGGGGGTCAGGCCTCCCAACAACACGTATCAATGGCGTGAAGGCAAGCATGCAAATTGACAGTTTGTCTGCCTGAGAGCTTCTGTGACATTGCAGCATGTCTGCCTCAGAGCTCCTGTGTCATTGCAGCATGTCTGCCAGCTTGTTGTAGAAGGCAGAAAAGTCCCGATCGTGATCATGCATGGCTCTCCTCAACGTCTGTTCATGCTCTGCTGGCACAAAGCTGAGCACAGCATCGTGGCCAATTGCAGCATGTTCTGCCTCACCCTCAGCGTGAATCTGCATTAAGACACTGAAGGTCTGCAGCTGAGCTAGGCCATTGTGCCTATGCATGTCATGCAGCTTGCATGCAGCAAGGCCAAATGATACAAGAGCCGATGCCCCCTAATGGGGTAGGGCCTTAGCCTCGGCAGGAATGTAACTTTATGCCGGCAACCATCGGGGTATGCCATGTACAATAGGCCAATCACGACCAAATCAAAGGCCAAATGATGTAGCAAGCAAGCTGGAAACTTCAGTGCAAACTAGTCAGGCATCGACCACACTGTGTCCATTAGCACATCATGCCGCTTCATGTACCTCAAGGAAAAGCCACTCCTTCAGGGGTCTATGCTGAGGCTGTAGCACTCGGGTGTCTAGCTCTTTGAAGCTGTCTAGCATCCAGGTCTTCTCAAAATCTGCTAGGTATTCTATTGCTAGGTTATATCCCATTGCATACGAACCCTGCATATTCATCATGGCTTGTTTGCTGTAATGGAGATTGTCACCTTCTCAGATGTGCAACATGCGCATGCAGGCCGTGTCACAAGGCATAGTCCATTGGGACAGCTGTGGATGCTGCTATTGCTGCCTGCAGGGAGAGCTCTTACTGCAAGCAATGCTCTGCAAATCGTCATCTTACATCAAGAGCAATGTTGCACCAATCATCAGTCCCAATGCCCAATGCAACCGGCATCTTACTGCCTTTATCTTTGACGCAGGTCCTAGCAACCATACAACATGACCCATTGCCAGGTGGGCCAATTTAGGCAACGAAAACACGCAATATCAGAGCATGGACAGAAGAGATGCAGTCTGGCTCATATGTATGTTGATATGGCCAACAATGCTAATCTGTGATGTAACACCTTGTATCACCTAGGATGCTAGCATACCAGTAACCCAGGCGGAGCAGGACAGGCATAGTCCAAATCTGACAACCAACGCATTGGACACATCACGTGTGATGTCAGCATGAGAGTTGCACCTGTCCAATGGGATCAAGGCCCACACCTCCGGCTGTGGTGATGTCCCTCATCATCTGCTGAAACAACAGCACAGAGGCAGGGGGCTGCGGCTGTATTGCTAGTGCTCCTTCCAGGGGCTCATGCAACAGGTCCTCATAAAACTGTGAAAACAGCTCGCGGTGGGTTTCACCTGAAAAACATCATGCTGATGTGCATTTCTTGGAAGTGGCACTGATGATCTGTCAAATCGGCTTGAAAGTGCAAGACTGCCCACATGAGATTGCAAATATGCCCAATAGTAACATGCAGGAATGTATACAATGCTACTGTATCAAAATATGGGGTTTGTGCATATTTTCCGGGCACGGTTGACAAATATGCACGCCGTGAGAGCGATTATGTCAGAGGACAGCTGGACGATGCATCTGCGGTAGTATGCGGTAGGCCACACCTTGCGGCTGGCCATTGTGCATGCCATACTCGCCAGCCAAGGGCTGGATCAAGCCCTTGAGAGCTTGATCCTTCCTTACATAATCGCTGTGCCCAATGCTGCTCTGGACCTACAGCCGTGCAACTTGGTCCTAGAAATTGCAGTAACAAAGCTTTTGTGCGGTGTCAATGACCAGATCACAAACCAGATTCAAGGCTGATGCCTGAAGCTGTGCAACCTGATGCAGATCGGTGCTTACTTGCCATTGCTGGCTGTATAGCTGGCAGTTGTGTGTCACATCTTATGCAGGGGGTTTTGAGCTGCTCGATGCAGGAGTCGTCATGAAGAAAGCAGTGGCGCACAAACATAATGGATACTAGGTGCGACAGGCTGTGCCTGTGCTCACCTTAAGCAGGACTGCAGTGAAAGCGGGGTTGAAGGACTCAAGGTTGTAGGCCAGCTCTACCATGACAGGCTTGAGCTTGGCCTCTGCACAGTACGTTGCAAAAACGCTCAGTCGAGATGTGTGATGCCTGGGTGATCATTGTCAGGCAGGTGCTGAAACACATTGTGTGGGTCTGGACAACATGGCTTACCCCATTCGTTTTCAGGCAGTTTGGCTAGGTTATCACTAAATCGCCGCAGAGCTGCCATGGATTGACCAGCATCCAACTCAGCCTGTTGCAGAGTAGCATTGTGAGATGCCGTAACTGATGTCAGGCACTTCAGCAGTGAGAGCTATACCTCTAAGCTCTGGAGGGACTGTCGAGACAGCTGTGGGAGGGACGCATGGCTTCGGTGCTGAGTTTCAGCTGTGACATCGAAAGCACATCAGCTGATGACTGACATGACAACTCGTGTACCAGCACTCAGAATGAACTGGCAGGTGCACATTTGTACAGGGTAAAGCAACGTACTGGTGTTTGCACTTTGAGGGTGTGAGATCGCTCGCTCAGGAGCTGATATGACAGCGTTGCATTTGAGTGCCTGCAGACGGAACCACGTTTGTCATGATCGAATATAACGAAATATCAATACGACCCAAGGAGTTTGCTAGCATACCTTGCGTGAGAGGGGTCTGCGCACAGGAGCAAAAGGACTGATTGGCTTGGGCAGCAGACTGTTGTTACAAACATGGCATGAGGCAGCTACGAAAGCAGATGTCATGACGAAAGTGTTGCCGGAGAACCGCGATCACAATCGACAACTTCTTGTACTTCAGATAGGGTCCGACAAATTCGTCCAGCCAATTCTCAGGCGACTCGAGCCGTAACGCCTGTGAGCTGAATCAGACTGTCTGCAGCGAGACATCAGGGAAGGTCAGCTTGTGTTAATACCAGCGAGACCGACTACACAAACGGGATTTCGCTAGGTGTGCATTTTAAGCTGTCGCCCACCTGAGCTGAAGAGTGTGTGTGGGGTCGAAGACATGGGGGATCCTGCTGACTTGGGACAGCTCATTCAGCAAGCTTGTGTGCTGATTGTGCGAAGTGAACAATGCAGGGTAGATTGCTTTGCCACAATATTTTACTTCTAACGAGCGTGGCAGAACGCTACACGTGTAGATTCTGCCAAGGACCCACTGCACTATGCTCACCCCAAAGTAGCCAAAAGCACAGCAATGTGCGCTGTCAAGAATGTCACCAGTGTCTTTGTGATGATCTTGTTGCTCTTGAACTGAGCACAATTCTGCGCGAGGTGCACCATGATCAGCTGACCTGCTGTGAGCTGTTATGAATAGTGCAAGGCTTGGGGTCACAAGCAATGTTGCAGCATGATGGGTTGCTGTCTTTATCTGACTGTAGGCAAGCCTCCACTGAGCAGGATGAGCAGATGCACACAGCTCACTGACCGTCCCTTTCAACTTTTTTGTGGGCTTGGGTTTTGTGAACAAACAGTGATTTGCTATGATGCCTATCATGGCTCAACTGTCGGTCCTTTGTGTCGTGTGTGTCTGCACCCACAGGACAGAATGCTATGAAAACACTGCTGGCCATCAAGTAAACACCAACACTGGAGGCAGCTGGAGTGGGTTACTGCGCTTATTTTTACCGGTACACAAAGGTCCAGAAACTGGCTCACATGATTTGCTCATTGTGGCAGATATTGACCTGAAGGATGACCTGAAGAATGTGAAAATGTTCCAGACTGAGGGCGTTTTGCAAAGACTGATGTGCTTCGCTTGCGTATGGTGTGCCCAGCATGCAGGTCAACACGACACATAGGGCAAGTGCAGTATTTGAGTCTGGCTGACAGACTGTACAACTGCGGGTGCTGGTCCAACTGCGGGCCGAGCATCAGCATCAGAGGCTGTTCTGCTGAACTGTTTTACATGTGTATTTCGATATTGCTGAAGGGAATGGCAAAACACGAATTAACACATGTGTTAAGATTGGCAAAAGCAAACACAATCCTTGTGAAAGGCAGCCACATCTGAAAACGCAGCAAACAGCGTTGTATGCTGGGCGCATGCTTTACTGCGAAACGAGACATGTAAAGCAGTTCTCCTCTCGTCACACAGAAGTCATGCAGTGCCTGCTAAGCCTGCTGGCACAGCCAAGGCAGTTAGGGTTTTGCCAAGACCTGAGGTCGAGATTTGCATCCCTTCCTGTTCTGTCTGCCAAGTCGGGCAATTGCTTGGCTCCAATGGGGTTGTTGCTTGAAGCCAACATGATGTCCATTCATGCAGAGGGCTGTCAATGTGCAGGACGTCCAGCTGTTCACCCCCGGCATAATGCACGGGCCCTGCGTCAGCCTTGCAACCCAAGGCAGAAGAGCAGCACCAGACAACTCTCTGGAACATGTCGACAACGCGCATTTGCTCACTCTGGTGCACACAATCTTGTACAGGCGTCGTCACAGCCAGTCTTGGCGCCGAGGTGCGTACAGCCACTGAGCACTTGTTCACGAGTTCAGCTTACGATCAGTGCACCTGAGGAGCTTGCTGAGCGCCTATGTACGTGCTCACAGGACGCAAGAAATGGGTGGAGATCCCATGGGCATGCTGTTGCGGCAGCGCATTGTGTTTTTGGGGGGAGAGGTTCGCAGTAGGACAGCAACGCACCAGTACCAAGGTTTTTAGTCCAGTGTGCTGACCTAGTTCACTCTGCCTGCAGGTCAACGACTTCAATGCAGATGCAATCATCAGTCAGCTGTTGCTGCTTGACTCCACTGACCCCACCAAGGTAGGCAAATGCCTTTTGGCTCGCTTACTCCCACAGTCTACTTGTGTCCACAAGAGTTCATTGCAGTGTTGATGCTTGTCACAGGACATCAAGTTGTTTATCAACTCCCCCGGAGGCTCTGTCACAGCAGGAATGGGCATATATGATGCCATGCAGGTTTATCTGCTCTGCTCTGCTTCTCTGCATGATGCAATTGGACCATGCTGTTGGTATATCTGCACACAAATTCAAGCTTGCAGGTCACCTGCTGCACGCAACAATGATTGGCCTCAGGCGCAACACTGCAATGTAGCAGAGGCTAGGGTAGTGTCGTGAATATTGAGCACTATGTGTGATTGATTAGCCATTGCCATTGGTCACTCATTGTGCCAAATCATGACTCAGTGAAGTATAGGTCGTCATTTGTTGGCATGGCAACTTACACTGCACACCAATCTGACTGCTTGGGCAGAGGCATCAACAAAAGACAGAACTGCTTGGTGACACTTGTCTTGTCAAGATATGCGTCTACTCACGGCATTGTCATGGCTGACAACTCATGTTGCAGCTGTGTTGACGTCTTTGGCCTAGCAATGTGCAGTCTTACGCATGACTGCTCATTACATTGGCAATGATACCCAACATGACTCACTGCTGCAGATGTGCCGAGCAGATGTCTCCACATACTGCTTTGGACTGGCAGCTTCAATGGGAGCCTTCCTATTGACAGCAGGCACAAAGGGCAAGCGCTTCAGCATGCCCAATGCCAGAATTATGATCCATCAGCCTCTTGGAGGAGCCAGTGGACAGGCTGTTGACATTGAGATCCAAGCTAAGGAGATCATGTTCCACAAGGGAAATCTAAATGCCATCATGGCAGAATGCACTGGCCAGCCTATTGACCGAGTAAGCAGCTCTCCCAAGACCATAATTTCCTGACATGTGTTATGTGCTGGTCCACACTTCTAGCAGCTGTCACAGGTGGCACTAGTTTGCATCATCTTGCATGTGTGTTTGGCCCTCAAAGCTTCTGTTGATATGCCCAAGCTTGTATTTGGAGAACAGGACATTCTGATTGCATGTCAGCCCCTGCAGCAGCAAAAGCAAAAGCAGCAAAATAGCTGGCATTGCACAACATCAGGTGTCATGCGTCGTGAGCAAGCTATCAAGCATTGCAACATGTTATTTGCAGATAGAAGAGGACACAGATCGTGACAGATACATGTCCCCATTGGAAGCCAAGAATTATGGCTTGATAGATGAGGTCATTGGTGGTGATGAGGCTGGCTTTCAGATTTCAGGCACAACCAGAGACTTCCCCAAGACTAAGGAATCATATGTCAACTGGGTAAGACCATGCACTCTGAGCTTCATGTTGATCATTTGACACCCAGATTTGCATGAAAGAAATGTTCGTCTGGAGCATAACCATGTACTGCCTGAACAGTGGTGTAGGTGTACACAAGTGTTGCACTCAAATCAGAGTTGTGTTTGTACTGCAAAAGGCAGTGCGCTGGCATCTGCTTTGATGCATTGACAATGTTTGAGTTGCCCCCCAGCTCTCATGGAGTCCTGTTTGCTCTGATGTTTGTACAGTGTCTGTCTGTGTCACCCTCTGACTCTCATGTCTGTGTTACCCTCTGACTTTCATGAAAGTCCTGTGCGCAAACAGATGCTTGCAGCTAGTGTTCAGTCAATACTCACGTGCAGGGTGACTTTGATGAGGATGGTGACCAGGGAGGTAGGTTCAGGGGCAAGCCTCTTGAACCATACACAAAGCCTCTGGCAGACGAATAAACAGTTGGACTTGCTCAGCGACTGCAATCTGTAAACTAAAATTATCCTTCAGTAGCTTGCCGTGCAAATTCGACTTTGCTGATACAGCTGTGAGCATTTACTGTGGCAAAGTTTGGGCATTGTGTAACCAGGCTTGCAGATGTGTTTTGTAGAATGCTCTCACTGCTTGTGATTTCGGCACAAGTAGCGCTGTTAAGCATGACACTTGTTTTGCAAGCTACCCGCAGCATCAGTGTGCAATGCAGAATCTTTACAGATACTGATTATGTAGTTACTGGTGATTCAAACTAACCTGCAATTTGGAGCAAGTCTTGCAGAATGGTGGCTGCGCACCAAAACAGCATGCAGCTGTACAGGCATGTAATGTTTATTGCCATCTAGCTGAGATCGATTAGCAGCAGCATGTTCACCAGACGCCATACAGTTGGAAACGGCAATGCCACACACTATTGCAGTGGCATCACACTGGCGTGGATACTGTTGAAGCTTCAAAGCAAGCAAAGCACACTCTGCACACAACGAACACTCTGACCAAAAACACACGCAACACGTTGGTTCGTTCGTTAGCAAAAGGGTTCATTGGACACAGAACACAGCAAGGCATCATCAGGACAGAATAGCCTGTATCTGTCTGCATGGTCAGCAGATGAAGCACTGACATCTGCAAAACTGTGACTGTGGCATTTAAGACTTTGGTATTGTGACCATTGACAAAATCAGAGCCGTTTCAGCCCTCGCTTCTTTGCCACAGCCGCCGCTGTCTTCAGCTTGTCTTGAGCTTTGGGTTTCTTGACTACGGACTCCTTTGAGTCAACTACTGCTGCCTCACCATTTGTGCTGTTGACTGCGTTTGCTCCTCCAGCTGCTGTCAAAGGCATTGACCTGCAAGAACCGGTGAGGTGTCAACGTCCCAGAAGTCAGGCAGCAGTCGAAGCGCTTATGCTCCTCTGTAATGGTCAGCTGACAAGCGTGACAGTAATTCACCAATCAACAAGCAGCGCTTGTGACTTGCAAAGCACGGCACGCAGACAGTCCTGTACGTCACTTCATACACATCATCACACCGTAAATGCAACTGCCGTATCATACCCACATGAACCAGGACACTTTGCTGATAATGGCTAGCTGCTGCACCACCCACTGTGAGATCTGTGACAAGCAGCAAGTGTGTCGGTGTTCAAACAGAAGTGGGACCAAGCAAAGATTGCTGTATGAGTTGACCTTTTAGGAGGCTGTGCATGTATACTGGTCATCAGCTTGGCATGCTTGGCATACTCCTCATAGTTCTCTAGCAACAGCTTGCCGGCCTCCTCATTCAGCGCTGACTCTGGGAATGGCTCTATCAGCAAGCACCTGCACCATAGTCCCATCCCATGACATGAACAGAAGCAGGCAACAGCAGCAGGCATGAGTATGATTGCTGCTACTTGAGCAGATTTGAGATCGCACAGCTTTTCAAAAAGTGTAGGCTGGTTTGCTGCTTGCTGTTCTCATTTCTCACTACACAGGAGACTCTGCAGACACACTGGCAAAGAGGCCACGGATGCTCCAATGCTGAGCTTGTCACCATTGAAAAGCAGTCCTCACAGTCATCTCAGTGACAACATGATTTGGTGTACAGCGACGCCAGAGTTGAGCAAAAGGTAACTGCTATGCCAAAAGCTGTGCACCTGATGATGACAAGCACATGCCGCAAACCCAGATCTGATTTCCAGTCCCGCTTCAAGACATTTACACAAATCTCCCCGGTCTTAGACACATTGGGGTGAAAAATCTTGGTCAAGAAGTAACCTGCATTGTATCTTTGGGTCACACAAACATAACATACGGGTGAACGCAAGTCTTGGCTGCTGTGTGAGTGCTACCCAGCAAGCTTGCAGCATGCTGCATGTGTAGCAATGAGAGTGATGCAACACCACAGAAAGTGTCTCACGAGTGAAAGGCAAGGTGGAAGAATCCTGACGCAAGACATGGCAATGCTATGGGCTCTAGACAGTGCAGACTGCAAGCAAGTGCCTGTGTTGTGTTGGTGTGATCAGGTGACAGACCAGACCAATTCCAAGCGTGAGAAGTGCATAAGGGTACCTTTGGGGGGTGTGTTGGGAAAATCAGGCCCTAGTATCATCTTCATCCTGAAAGTCCCATCCTCATAAGGGGTCCCAGCTGTGGTCCATTTCAAACTTGTCAGCTTTTGAGATAAGCAGTGAGTGTTGCAATCTTGAGATGAATTTTGACAGGCTAATGCTGCTTTCTAAGACCACGCATGGCATCTGAAGCAGAAAAGAAAAGAGACAAACTCAAAGCTTGCAAGTACAGTTGTAAGCTTCACCTGGTCCCTCATACTCTGCTTGTACGTCTGCTATGTTGTCATCACTCAAAAACAGCTGCAGCAGAGAAGCATGTGAGCATTATGAAACAACAGCAAGAGTTACCAGCAAGGGGGGTGAGGAGACACACCTTAATACCTTCCTCAGGCTTCTCCTGCAAGTCCTTCAACTCCTTGGCAATTTGCTTGATAACAGCGGCGGGCAGCGGCTCTGCAGCCTGCAGCTGATAAAAGTGGATTGAGGAGAGCGGCCTTGAGCTTTTCGAGATAAAGATCGTTCGAGACATCCAGACGAGAGTCAACGCATGCAAGTAGTTTGCCAAGAGTGAGGCCTTGGGCCTCGGCATGGACAATACCATTGTAAATTGACACCGGCACTCCAGAACGGCCGTGCAGCTGCCGCGGCCCGGGGGTGCCAAGGTCGGTACACCAAATCACCGTAGTGCTCAAGGTCGGTGCATACGCTGCCGTGACACTTCAACGACTGTGCTGAGCAAAGCACAAAGTCGCAGGCAAACACCGTCTGCTTCGTATGCTGTCACTTTTCAAGCAATGGCCTGCTAAGTTGAAACCCCTCGAGATCAACGGGCAGACAGGCAATCGATACAACTTCAATGCAAGCCAAAATTGGCATCATGCCTTGACAGCTGGCGCATGCGCGTGTGTAACTGTCCGACGCACCTTGTTTGCACCTGTATCAACAACTGCCAACTGCCATTATTTGAACACAGGTGCAGCTTGTCGATGAGCAACCGTATCGTGCAGGGAGATGTCGACTGACGTGCTCCAGTGGGGTGTGCCTGATACCTTGGCCGCAGTCAGGCCAGCTTGTCAGCAGTCTGGCTCTGGCTGTTCATACGCCGTCAGGTGAAAGCTCAGCTGGTTGTACTGCTGCTGCACAGCGCAGGCCAGGACTATGTACGTGTTTGCCTTCTGCTGAGGAAATCAGAAATATGCGGATACAGCAAGCCAGTTCAGTTCACATTACACAGCTGACACTGTCATAAACCATTTTGTGCCATACCACGGGAAATTGAACAACACACACACATAGAGTCACCTTATGTATGTTAAGACGTCATGTGAGCATCTAAGCTGGTTTCTTCAACAGCAACATCAGCACACAGAGTGTCACCAGCAATCAATTGGCCACAACCAAAAATGTGGAAAGGGTAGGGTCACTGGGACCTGTCACTGTTCCCCCTGTCTCCAGTACCCTCAGCAGAAGCTGTATGGTCTCATTCTGCAGCACTTCACCTGGTATGGCTACTGGCACTCCTGGTGGATATGGACACAGCAACTCAGCGCTCACTCTGCCTACTGCTGCAGCACGCGCAACCCTGCAAAATACAAGTGTATGGTCGCATCACTCTGCCAATGGATCCAGTGCTGTAAAAGTGATTCAGCATCAGGCTTGTTCAGGTAATCTGCAGATTATACAGCAGCAGCCACTGACTATCAAAGCAAAGACAATCCTGTCTTTGCTTCAAAGGCACACAGAAAACAGTGCACCCATAGCATCTGCATGATCTGTTGCTATACTGAAGATTCTGCATGTAGCAAATCACGTGCCATATGATATAGTCCATTGAAGCACCCTACCTAACAGACTTTGCAAAAAATGCGTTGCGCAATGACATCAGCTGCAGACTGTTGCCAGCATCCACTGATGGCTGCAGACTGTCGTGATCACCAGCCTGTGAGCTGCCAACTTGTGACAATGAAGGTGATCTTTTAGATGCTAGCTGATGAGGCAACGCAGTCGTGTCTTGAAACTTTTGGTGAAGGTTCTGGAAGGCGACAATGAGCTTCTCTGCATGATTCATCGTCGTGCCAATCCCCAGTGCAAACACGACCACCTGCACAAGGCTACCAACCATCGTTTTTTTGAGGCAGCAGTCACAGTCCTGGTCATCTATGTGGCACAGGATCTGACAACTTCCATCAGCGTGTGACTTACCTGCTGAGTTGCCAATTCTGCCACGACACCATATTTATCCTCCAATATTGTGCTCACTTGGCTTCCTGTCAAGCCCAGCCTCTGTACACCAACAGTGATACGCAAGGGGTCCACAGCAGCAATGCCACTTGTGCCTACAATGTGTTGACAGCCATGGCTTCAAGCTCAGCATGGCGCAATGAGATAGGTGTTGTCTGTGACCTGAAAGTGCAGCGCCTGTGATGACGCCACCTGTCATCATGTCACCTGTCTGGCAGAGCCTAGAAGAGAGACTAAGTAATTTGTACAGAGCATGAAAGGCGACGGCAAAATCCCCACCAAAAAAGGATTACAAATTTTGACTCTAAGACGTATTTAATTGACAAATGTACAAGTTGAGTGTGGAGCTGTTGTGAGCATAACTGGCAATAGCAGCACTCACCAACATAAGCTGATGACACAACTTGTAGGCCATTGAGCTCCTGCAACTTGGCTGTACCGAGTTGGCCAGCCCTGAGGGGCTCTTTCCAGATGCCCTGCTGCTGAGCATGTGCCCTGGCCCCATCCAGGGAAGCCATCAACAAATAGCTGGGGCTAGAAGACTGCATTGACAGTCTTGAGGTCAGTGTCACGAGTTTCCCTCAGCTTGCCAGCTGCAGACCAGCCTGAAGCTGCAAGCATCAACATTTGGCCAGCAATACAGGAGCAAATCCGATAGTGAAGTATCTGATCACAGCATGAGCGAGGCTTCAATGACCAGAACGTGCCAAGAACATTGCCACAGGGGGGGCGGGGGGGTTTGAAATTGCACACCTCCAAGCTTACAAAGGGCACAGAGACCCCATAAATGACAATTGGTGCAATGAAGGATACATAAAGAGTCCCTCAAGGCAAACAGTTTCAAACCTGCAGCAGTTGCAACGCTCGGCTGACACGGCCTGTGTCAATATAGTCCCCTTGTATGTGCAGCATTGCAGCTTGCGTCAGAGCTGACAGGGTTTTGTGGCTGGACTGTATCACACAATCCGCCCCACATAATAAGCCACTCTGCGCGCATGCAACACGTGTTACATATGTACACGAGGGTGCTTGCAAATGTGCTGCATTGCTAGACCGGTAGCAAAGTCACTCTGCAAGTATACGGCTTAAGGCAGACAGGCACAAACACTCAGGCAGTAACCTTGCAGACAAGCAGCAATGCGCTTTGCTAACCAGTCTTGCAGCAGCCATAGCAGAGGTCTGCCATGCACAAGATGAATGGGTTGCATGACTAAAGTGACAGGGCTCACCTGTGGGAAGGTAGAGTCAAAAGCAAAATGACTGCCATGTGCTTCGTCCACTATCAGAGGGACATTTGATTTATGACACACCTCAGCCAAGCCTGCGCAACACAACATTGTACGTCTGCACAAAGTTCTGAAGTCCAGACGCAAGATCGGCCATCCTAGCTGACGATGGCACAGTATTTGATGGCACATCAGCACTACATCCAGCATGAAGGTGGTGGGATCAGAAGATGTGCATACATACATCACGCACAATGTCAAAGCTGTCACAAGTTCAAGACTGACTTTGCATCAAGAGCCAATGTCATGTGCCACGTCTACAGAAAATCCTTGACAGACATGCAGGCTAAAGATTATTTTTAATCCTTGACAGAAATGCAGGCATGGGCTCATCTGTGGGGAGCAAGGCACACAGCATCTGATCTTGAGCGCTCTAGAGGTTCACGTTGTCACAGGAACATGTATGAGAGGGCCAACATGCAAGCCAACACGCAAGCACTACCTGAGATGTCCGAGCATACCCCGAAATAGGTTGGTGACACCACAAGCACAGCTGTCACACGTTTCCCAGCTGAGCAAGCTGCATCCAAAGCTTGTTGGACAGAGCTGGGATGGACTCCGTGTGCCACCCCAAGCTGCTCATCACAATGTGGCTGAACATACCAAGTATCGCAACCTGCGCCAAGCTCACAGTCGGATGGCTGTAATGAGTTTGCTGCATGTTTGTTGTTGAATACAGATGGCATCTGAGCTTTGCACTTGCAGCTGTATAAAGCGTCTGAGCAAGCAATAGCCATGCAGCAAAGCCATCTGACTGCAGAACGCTGTGTATGGTTTAGGCATCATGTCACTGCAATGATGAGTTCAGCATTCAGCATGCAGCAATGCATGCCCTTTTGCGTACATGAGTAGATGCTTGTGAGTGCTTGCCTGCAAAGACAGCAGCAGCAAATGCTGACTGATGACAGTTTCTTGCCAGGACAAGGCAGTCCCCTGGCCCGCATGTGGCCATGACAGCTGCATGGATGCCAGTGCTGGTGCCATTCACCAAAAACCAAGTCTGGTCTGCTCCAAAAGTTGTTGCTGCAAGCTGCTGAGCCTGCTGTATGACTGAAGTTGGGGATGCTAGGTAATCCAACCCTGCACATTGACAGAGATATCCTCAGCAAGGGGCACGGTATGACTTTGAGCAGGTCGAAGCTTGATTGGCGCCGTGCCTGGCAACTCCGTAAGGTCATGCTGAAATGCGGTGTCGCCTATGACCTGCCTGGCGCGGTCAAGGGCTCGACTTCCACGCTACAGTACGATCAACAACGGTCAGGCGAAGAATGACACGCTGCCCGCGTGAACAGCTCGAGGACACACCTTATGCCCTGGAACGTGAAAGGGTGCTTGCTGAGCTTCCGCCCGTGCTTTCAGAGCAGTCAGTAACGGTGCATCGCCTGTTAAACCACCGCAACACCTCGTCAAGCGGGATTGAAATGGGCGACGCTGTCGGATGCGGGGCACCACAAAAATTCTCTGGTCAACTGAGGATGTCAAAGACGCCAAGCACTGTGCATGAATACAGGGTATTTGCATGGCACAGGCGCTTGAAATCTGATGGGCGTGACACATCTAATGACACGCAGGGCGGGGCGGTGCACAACAAAACGCCCCCCCCCGCCCCAGTGCCACCCTATTTGCCCCCAGGGGGAACGCATTATTCATTAGTCAGGGCACTAAACTAGCGGATTCTGAGCACTCCAAGCTTTATCCATCGGCTCCCAAGGGCGTGTGCTAAGAAATTGCAATGTGTATCAATTTGATAGCTTTGAAAGCGATCGCATGGCATGCTCTCACACTGCGCCTGACAGATGAGTAACACTGGTGATGATGTGCGCTCAGCAATGGCATCATTTGTCCTTATAGTGCGCCAGAAGAGCATCAACACCTCAATGCAAGCTTACAAGTCCTTGAAATTCCAGATCTGGACACTACTTCATGCACAAACTCAGATGTCAGACATACTACAGTCATGCCCGTACATGCTTTTCTGTACAACTTGAAGGCAGACCAGAGGTGAAAAACAAGCACGAGACAACTTTTCGGTGACACTACTTTGTACTGGGTTTGCCTTACATTGTACTGGGTTTGCCTTACTGTACTGGGTTTGCCTTACATTGTACTCAAGTGTCGTAATTGTCAACATAAGCGCCAAACTGTCAGCATCTATGCACATGGGTAATGAAATCGAACCCACAATGTGAACACATCTGTCATGTACCCAAGTATGTTCTGAAGAGATTCATTGGTGCACTCGCCATGCAGGCA
>JAABUP010002138.1_pt1 | contig 39507 bp, 51 predicted proteins | sample 5559201 | NCBI WGS metagenome assembly JAABUP01 (sample SAMN10711887, study PRJNA513373) | rock metagenome | isolation source: Antarctica rocks | place: Antarctica | reverse complement strand
TCTTTTGGCCCAGATGCAGAGCATGGCAGCATTCAACTTTGTCACACTGCAACATCATTGCAGCGGCGGGAGATGGGATTTGAACTGCTCAAACCCTGCTTGCCCATTGTGTGCTGAAGCTGGTGGCTGATAGCCAATCTGCAACTGTACACACTCAATGTGCAACACAAATGCAAAGTCAAGTACGTGATTGCATGAATGAAACCATAAAACTTTGTTGCAGCTCCAAGGCAGAAAGCGCTGCAAGCTGCCAAGCTGAAGAGCACGGAGCTGACAACAGCTTTGCTGGTGCATGATGAGGAGGAGGCACGCTTCTCAGAGCCAGACCCTGTCTCAGTCAGTGGCCTGGCTGAGCCGTTGGCTTCTAAAGTCAACCTGGAGAAGCTGAAGAAGGTGGGCTGATGACTCAGTTTGTTTGTTCAAGCCAATGCTTTGTGTGGCCAGAGCTTGAGAACCCGGGTGTCGAATGCTATTGCACGAGTGCAAAAGGCAAAGTGGAGGCTTCCCAGCTCAGGTTCTGCCTTTTATCGAGGCTTGAGAGACTGTACGAAGCAGACAGGGCTGTTGCTCTGATGCATTGTTGATGATTAGGGCACCCTGACAAAATAGAACTGTTTGGAGCAACACAACCGGACCACTTGCCGTATGGCATCTGTGGCATTGCTCCTTGTGCACCTGCCTATTGCCTGGTGTTGCATGCTAGCAAAAACACCCATGCTTTCAGACATGCAGCGAATCACCTACCTATTGCCTGGCATTGCTTGCTAGCAAAACACCCATGCTTGGAGACACGCCGTGAATCTAGGCACATCCCCATGCATGCAGGTGAAGGTGAACTGGAGACACGGGGTGGTGGACAATGAGCAGCTGAACAGGGAGCTGCTTGACACTCCGCCAGACAAGCTCAAGAAGGCCCTGACGCCTGGCCAACAAACGTAAGCCACTCCTACATCCCCTTTCCCAGTGTCACTCCTGACTCCAGTCATGAACCACCTCTGACATTACAGTGCCTGTAAGCTTGCAACTTTGTGGTTGTGATATGTGTAAACCGTGTACTTGAGAGTTGGGTAGAGATTGGGTGGAGCAGAGCTTGTGGTTGCAACACAAAACAACACGGTGGATCATGTAGATTCGTATGACACAAGGCATGCGTTGGACATTGGTGATCACATGGAGGTTACTATCCACTCTAATAATAATGTAATCCAAAAACCTTGCAGTTATACTCTGCCCATACACCAACAGCGCTATCTCAGTGCTCCTGATCTCGGACGTAGATACCAAATACGTTACAAATGGTAACGTATTTTGTATCTATGTCCGAGATCAGAAGCACTGAGATAGCGCTGTTGGCGTATGGGCAGAGTATAACTGCAAGGTGCATTGACACAGCAAGATTTCAGGAACTTGACAAAGGCATACATAGCAAAAGGAAAATCGCCAATTCTAGTGAGTATAGCCGGCAATATGCTCTAGCAAGGGAGGGTGGGAGAGCACATGAGGAAAACAGCACACACAAACTGCTCATACCATGAACTCATAGGTTTGATCCTGATCCTTTGGATCTACATTGTAGGCATGCTTGGAATGATCGGGCATGGTGGCTGTGTCAGAAGCTTGGCAGCTAGCAGCAAGCTGCTGACACACTGGATGCGCTGACGAGCTTCTGTGAACTTTGGCAACTGCCTGACATTAGCCTCTCTCTTAGTGTGGAAATAACTTTTCTGAATGCAACTCAAAGAAGCTATCTTCATACTGAAAGTGAGGCTAGTGTCAGGCAGATTGCTAAAGTCTTCAGAGAAGCTCTCCAGTCCATCTGTGGTGTTATCAATTCCCTGCTAGCTGCCAAATTCCCTGCTAGCTGCCAAATTCTCTGCTAGCTGCCAAATTTCCTACTAGCTGCCAAATTTCAGCCGCAGCCAAAGACGAGGCTGTTGATTCTGCTGGGGTTCAGCAATCACAACCGAACAATGTATGCAGCAAATGCTGTCACTGTTCTTGGAGTCAGCCAAGCATGCATGCAATGCACAATAACATGGCAGCAATCTGTGGGACCAAGGCACTTTTGGCCAAGCTGAGCAAGTCCGTTCACTCCCAAGAATTTACTCAGTACAGCAGGGGTAGCTTTTGCTGCTTTGATGCTTCCTGCTTGTGTGTACGGCACCAATGCCTGCTGACTGCTGTACAGCACTTTGCAAGCACCATTCTTTCAGCGCGGAGACTCTCTGCTTAATGTCAACTAGAGCACATTCCATTGCTTTGGGTGTTACTAGTGTGCAATCAGTGGTACCACAATTGCTCAGAGTATCTTTGATGGAACCAGATGCAGAAACAATATTACAAAACCCATCTGTAACATATTTGCTAAACAATACACAATATAGTGATGTGATGTAAACTACAAAACATACATAGTAACAATTACAATAGAATAAACCCAACTCGTGTGATAACATATGTACATGCATAGTTAGTCAAGTACCAAATGTTGAATGTAGGTTTACTGTAACAAGGCTGTGTTGTTGAGACTATCATACCGTTTCCAACACATGCTCATCCCTGCTGTCATCTCAGCAGCAGTGCAATGCGTCTCAACACTATGTGTCAATGTGTTCACACGGACGTTGCCGTAACTTCCTTCATTCATTCATTCATTCATCCATCCATGCATCCATCCATCCATCCATCCATCCATCCATCCATCCATCCATCCATCCATCCATCCATCCATGCATCCGTCCGTCCGTCCGTCCGTCCGTCCGTCCGTCCATCCGTCCATCCATCCATCCATTCATTATATTTTAATGGTCGTGAGAGATCCATGCACGTGCAGGAAAGTGATGAAGGCAGGCTTTGAAACCTTCTGGGAGGTTCTGCAGTACTACCCCAAGGACTACACCCCCTTCCAGACCCACCTACAGCATGAGAAGCATGTGGTGGTGCGCGGCCGGGTCACAAAATCTTACGGCGGCAGTCACGGCTTCAACATGGAGGTGCTCGTTGATCCAGTCTGCAATCCTCTGCTTCATCCCCCAGCAGATGACCCTTCTCTGGACTCCCCTGATGACCCCCACCAAGGTTCAGGGGCGTCCTTCCAGCAAGAAGAAGAGGACCAGGCCTCTTGCACAGATGCCGATGACGAGGATCAGTCAGATCTGAGCTCAGACTCAGATCTGGACTCAGCCTCAGGACTCGACGAGCATGGGAGAAGCATCATCCCTGAGGAAGCTAGCACATCAGCTCTCTCCCACTCCTCCTCTTCTTCACCTAGTACTTCCTATGCCTCTTCTTCACCTGATGCCCACCCAGGCACCCCATCCTTTCCCTCTCAGACGGTTGCAAGTCCACGGCAGCATTCAGAGCAGCAGACATTGGTCGTGAATAAGTATTTCCGGGGCAGCAGAGGCGCTTTTGGAGCGCGTAATCTGGCAAATCAGTACCGTGTGGGTTCAGAGGTGATGGTTCAAGGCAAGGTCACCGCGGGTTCAAAGCCAGGTCAGTCCTGCGTCCTTACTACTTCTTTATCTGCTGCTTCTTCTCCTTCTTCTTCTGCTGCTGCTGCTGCTGCTGCTGGTAGTCCTTCCTCTTCTCTTTCTTCTTACATCTGCTTTGTTTACTTTTCTTTTTTTCCCTTTTGTTCTGCTTCCTTCACCTTTTCCTCTCTTCCTGCTGCTGCTGCTGTTGCTGCTGCTGCTGCTGCTCTTGTCTTTGTTGCTGTTGTCACGCCAGTACATGCTAAAGTAAAAAGCAAAGCAGACTTGCTCAAAATGGCATGCAGGCACCTGGGTGACCCTTGATGCAGTCTTGGCCCACGCAACAGCTCAAAGCTCTAGTTTGACCCCACAACTGGTGGGGCGCTACCCCGCGCGCACCCCCATCAAGGACAAGGAGTGGCCTGGCATCATTGAGAAGGCCCTCAGGGCTGTGCAGGACAGCAAGGCCCTGCAGGGCTACGACGTGGTGCCCTCAATGCTGACAGACCAGTATGACCTCATTGGCTGGCTCCAGGTGCTGCACCTCACATGCTCTTTTTCCAATCCCAAAACATCTTTTTTATTTCTAAAATATCATTGCTACTTTAGAAATCTAAACTCAGGAATGCCTGGGGACAGTACACACGTGTTTCTCTTGGGGAGGTTTTTGAGCGCACGCCCTCTGTCTTTCCAAAGCTTTGTGAGGAATGTGAGCCACCATTTGACATCCCAGTCATTGGTTTTGCACTTCCATTACGATCCGTTACTCCAATGACAGCAAATGTAAACCGGTAAAGCTGGATGGTCGGTCGGTTAGGAGAATAATTGATTGATTGATCAGTTTATTGATTGATGATTTGAAGCCTGCCTACATGCATGAGCCGTATGCCTGCAGTATAAAGGACGCCTGCTGGAAGTTGTCTACAGCAAAATGTCGCAGAGGCCATGCTTGAGCCCAACCTGTCAGCCCAAAGACAACTGACATCATGGTCAGGTCTGAGCAGCAACTCTTCCTGGATGCCCAGCTGCCCCAGCTTGATGCCTCATGAAGCTACAACACTTGAATCACTTGCTTGCATATTCTCAATGAGCCCTGATCTGTCACAGGCCTTGAGACCCATTCATTGGCTCGATGCCTCATGAAGCAACGATACAAACATTGACTATTCATGTGCCTCAGCTTGGTGCCTCATGAAGCAATGATACTCGAATCACTCGCTCGCATCTGTACAATGAGCCCTGATCTGTTACAGGCCTTGTGAGCCATGCATTGGCTTGATGCCTTAGCCAACAATACAAACAATGAGTATTTCTTTGCTACAGGCCTTGAGAGCCATTCATTGGCTGGATGCCTCGTGAAGCAACGATACAAACATTGACTATGTATTTGCTGCAGGCCTTGAAAGCCATTCATCAGCCCAGAGACTGGGCAGATGTGGAGGCTGCAAAGCGGCGCCTGGCCTTTGAGGAGCTGCTACTGCTCCAGCTGAAGCTGCTGCTGCGGAGGGAGATTGACAGGACCCCCCGCAGTGAGGCAGATCTGGTGGGCACCCGGGTCACCCAGCTGGACATGATGAAGGCTGGCAGAGATGTTCTGGGCTTCAGACTCACTGCTGCACAGGACAGAGTGCTCACGGAGGTATGCATAGTGTTGTGCATGGTGCATGCTTGTCGTAAGATTGTTGTGGCATGTTGTGACATGGTGGTGACATGCTGTAGGACAGTAATGGCATGCTGTAAGGAGTAAGATGACCTTCCCATCTGCAAAAGTGTTGGGTGGCCACAAGATTCAGTGCTATAGCTACTGCAGCTATCACATAATTCTGTGTCATCGCGAAACCCGACCAGTCCTGTGGTGTGCAGATCTTGAGGGACATGCAGGGTCCTGCACCCATGATGCGCCTGCTGCAAGGGGATGTTGGGTCAGGCAAGACAGCTGTGGCCATGCTTGCTCTGCTGGCAGCCGCTGGTTCCGGCTGGCAAGGCGCCCTCATGGCTCCCACTGAGGTAGATATGCACACACGCATGCACAGACGTATGCACACACAGCATCAACTCATCAGGCGCATTGGCAATCACTGACTAGGGCTCTGCCTGTCAAATTGTTTGCAAGCACATGTGCACGCAAGTTTGTTGTAAGTCTGCATGACGGTTGACCTATCAATGACTCTGTCTGTCTGTCTATGTGGCTGTCCATCTGTCTGAGACTCAAGTCTCTCTGCCTGCCTGCCTGAAGGTCTATGGTAATGTGACTGCTGCGGTTGTCAACATGGTGTCGGTGTGCAGCTATCACCACTGATGGCTGTGTGCTAACATCCACATGATGTCACTGTGACTGAACAACCTTAGCTACAAGCTGCCATAGCTGGAGGATCACTGAAAGGGCAGATTTTCCCTTGCGGTCTGACTGAACCTCTTCTCTCTTGCCTGCAGAAATTGTTGCCAAAACAACCTCACTGTGCAGCCGACACCAACATGACGTCAGTGTGCAGTTATTAACCCATTGGTTTCGGTGTGCAACTATCATCGGCATGGTGTCAGCGTAACTGAGCAACTTCTCCCTCAGCCTTGCAAACATGACCATACAAGCATATGCATATGTCAGCAATAAACTCTGACGCTGACATGCTGCTGTGCTTGTATTTCCTGAAGTGATGTTTTACGACCTCAAGATGTTGCAAGGAAACTGGACCGTTGTGCGACTGTCATTGACATGGTGTCAGAGCACCTGAGCAGCTTCTCTCTGCTCCGGGCCGCTGCCTTAGAAGGCTTCCTTATGATTGCTGAAAAGCGTAAACTTTTTTTTTCCAACTTCTCTCTGGCCTACAGGTGCAACATCCAGTCATTTCATAAGCAACTGTCATGGATGTGGTGTCAGACTGACTGAGCAGCTTCTCTCTTGACTGCAGGTGCTGGCTGAGCAGCACATGATGAAGCTTGAGCAGCTGGTGAGGGCCATGCCTTTGGACCAACGCCCCAGGATTGCCATTCTCACAGGCTCAGCCAAGACCAAGGAGAGAAGGGCCGTGTATGCCAGCTTGGCAGACGGAAGCACAGGCATCGTTGTGGGCACACACGCACTCATCACAGATGCCCTGGAGTTCAAGAAGCTTGGCCTGGCTGTCATTGATGAGCAGCACAGGTTTGTATTTTCCCCTCACCAATCTGGGTGCCGTGCACTCAGTATGTCTTGCGTGCTCTGAAGTTTCACAGGCTTGATTGAGCTGTCACTGCTGACCAGCACAGCTTTGCAATTTTTCATGAACAGTTCGGGTGCCATGCAGTCAGTCATGCCAGCGACCCTTTGGGGTTCATGAAGCTTGGCCTGGCTGTCATTGATGGGCATTGTAGCTTTGCATTCCCTCGCCACCCTGATTTGTCTGACACTCAGACTTGCTCGACAGAACTTTTCATGAGCTGTCAGAAGTGAGGGCATCAAGGCTGGATCAATTTCTGTCAGGTGTGCATTGGTGAGAAGTGAACAACTATTACGTAGAATGACTGCCATATCACCTGCAGATTCCCTGTATGTTGCTGTTCCTTGTGGGCCACAAGCCTGGCCTGCAATCTACAGCAGACAGGCGGATTCAAATCAGCATAGACACAGTCATGGCTGATTCAAATTAGCATTGACACAGTCACGGCTGATTCACACTAGCATCAACTTAGTCGCAAAGCTACCTTTTGCAGGTTTGGAGTGAACCAGCGAGCGAAGCTGCAGAACAAGAACACGCCGCTGCCCCACGTGCTGGCCATGACAGCCACCCCCATCCCTCGCACTCTAGCGCTTACGGCCCATGGGGACATGGCCCTGTCAGCCATTGATGAGCTGCCACCTGGCCGCCAGCCGGTCTTCACCTATGCCCAGCATGACACTCCTGCCATTAGAAACAAGGTGACCTTCCTTTTGACCCTTTTACCTCTTTTTAACCCTTTTGACGTTATTTCTGTTGTCTTCACCTGTGCTCATCATGACACCCCTGCCATCAGAAATAAGGTTACTCCCCTTGCAACAGTATAACTGCTGTCTTCTCGTTGTTCAGCATGACACCCCTGCCATCAGAAACAAGGTGACTACCCTTTCAACATCAGTTCTGTTGTCTTCACATTGCTCAGCATGACACCTTTGCCATCAGAAACAAGGTGACTCCCCTTTCATTTCCAGTTCTGTTGTCTTCGTATTGTTCGGCATGACATTGCTGCCATTGAAACAAGGTGACTTCCCTTTTCAACACAAATTATGTTGTCTTCACATTGTTCAGCATGCCACTCCTGCCACCAGAAACAAGGTGGCTCTCCTGTCAACCCTTACTGTGAGAACACAGCAGCTATCGTGGCAACCCGTTGTCCTTGACATTCAGTATGACGCTGTCAGTGTCACAAGCAAGATGACTCCCTTGTCAACATCATTCTGAAAGAAATTCCTGCCATGAAAAGTAAGGTGACTGTTGTCTTTGCATTGTTCAGTGTGAGTCTGCTGCCATCAAGATCAAGGTGACTTGACCTTGGAGTGAGTGCACCCCTCACATTCTTGGCAGGGCTTTGCGTCACATATTGAAACTTACTTATTTGCTCAAGTCCGCTTGGCCAGCACTTTACAAATCTGCAGCTGGCAGGATGTGTCTGACTTCTGGCAAAATGGGCAACTTTTGACCATAAGCATGCAGGATAAAACCACACTGATAAAGTACTGCTTTTCTCAGTACATACCGCTTTGGTACTGCTCACTTTGACACTGCCACAGACAGTTTGTCCGTAACTTGCAAACTGACGCAGATGTACAGTGCTATACGGAAGGAGCTAGAGGCTGGGGGGAGGGCGTATATCATATGTCCCCTGGTGGATGAAAGCTCCTCAGAGATCATGGCTGGCATCAAGGCAGCAGAAGAGGAGCACCGCCACCTGCAGCAGACCGGCGTCCTGGGCGATGCCAAATGTGGTTTGCTGCATGGCAGGATGTCATCCGAGGACAAGTTTGCAGCTCTGCAAGCTTTTGCTGCTGGAGCAACTCCTGTCCTCATCTCCACCACTGTTGTCGAGGTGTGCTTTCTACTCCTAGCTGTGCTACTCATTGCCAGCAATCTATTAGACGTCGATGCTCTCCCATGCAAGACTCTGCATTCAGGGATGATGTCAGTCAAGTGACCCTTGGTCTCACAATGTTGCGTTTGCTTGTTTATGCGACGCTGAGAGGATCAGCACTTCAGCAAGGCAACATTGCTCTGATGTTCCTCAATGCAATCTTGCAAGGAAGCTTGTTAGACTCATTGTGACAATCCTTGTGACAGTTTGTATATGCTGGTGAGGCAAGACCTGACAGCTATTTTCAATTGCAAGACGCCTAGTTTAAATTCAGGAATGTCATCCCTACACTGGAAATCCAAACTCAGAAACGTCTGGGGACAGTAAAAACGTGTTTTTACTTTGTGGAGAGTTAGGTAGCATGCATTGTGACCCATGCCCTCCCTTAGAAGCACAGCAGGTTGCAATGAACACTACCTTTGACTGCTACAAACTGCTGTCACTGCCAATTAGACAACGCCATGAACTGCTGTCACTGCCAACCAGGCAATGCTACAAACTGCTGTCATTGCCAACCAGACAAAAGGCATTGCCACACAAACAGAAGGCATTGTTAGACAGACAAAAGACATCGCCACACACACAAAAGGCACCGCCAGACAGACAAAAGGCAAAGCCAAACAGACAAAAGGCAGTCTGTTATGTGCAGGTGGGAGTAGATGTGCCAGAAGCATCTGTCATCATTGTGGAGCACTCAGAGCGCTTCGGCCTGGCTCAGCTGCATCAACTCAGGGGCAGAGTGGGGCGGGGCAAGAGGGCCTCCACCTGCTACCTCATGACCCCTCACAAGACAGCCTTGACCCGGCTGCAGGTTCTCACTAGGTCCCAGAACGGCTTCACTATCGCGGAAGCTGACTTACAAGAGAGGTGACTGCGGCATTGCTACTTTTGTTTGAGGCATTAATCATAGTAAAAATTTACAGGCGTTCCTGTAATTGTCCTTGCCAGGTACCCACTAGGCGTGCCTAAACCCTAGTCCTGTGCGCCAACATGAGACACTAATTGCACCCTTGAGGCATTGCTCAGCATCAGGTCTTGTTGAACGGCTATGTGTATACAAGCATTGTGAGAACAAGCTTGTCAGCACCAGCATGAGCCAACGAGTGGATGCTTCAATGTGTAGCCACTGAAGATGGCTTTTTGGCTGTTGCGCCTTGCTTGAAGCCCAATTCAATGTGTTCGTGAGTCAGCTGCACAGATTGGCCTGGATGTTAGCTACTCAGACTGAGTTGTGTCACTGATCCCATTCCTGTGTTTTACACGTCACCATATGGTCATGCATGACACATCAACCTTTGCGCTGCAGTCTGTGTGGCCCTCTGCGCTGTGCTGTACAGGGGACTTGGATGTCTGCCAATCAGTCATATTGCTGATCCCAGTCTTGTGTTTTACCTGTCACCATGACACCACACCAATGTGTGGCCGATTGTGCTGTGCTGTACAGGGGACCTGGGGACTTCTTGGGCAAGAAGCAGAGTGGCAGGGATGGCCTGAGCTACCTCAAGGCTGCAAAGCTGCCAGAAGACCGCCAGCTGCTGGAGCAGGCACGCGCGGCAGCAGCAGAACTGCTGCAAGAGTATGGTCTGGAGCCATCTGGCTGGCCGAAGGATTTGCTGGCAGCTCTGAAGGACAGAAGCTTGCCCGATCTGGATCTGTCTGAGATGTCTCAGCTCACATGGGGCAGCAGTAAAGATGTGGAAGCTGTTCTAGAAGCTGGCAATTGATCACCAGCTCATTGCAACTCAGAATGGGTTTTCTCACGTCAGCTGCAGCCTTTTAAGCATAACAGTCACCTGCTGCACATTGCAGAGGCAACCAAGCGATTGCTGTCTGTCCATGCGACCGGCTGTGGGCTGTCTGACACGTAGATTGCAGGTTTAAGCTGTCATACCAGGACGAACAAGTAGAACCTATCAGACTCGATGCAAGTTTAGTGCGATTAGACCAGTATGTTTTTGCATGCAAAGCTGCTGGCGATTGCGTCATGGCTACCTTTTTCTAGGAAGTGGGATCATCTGAGGTGATAACATGCTGCATTTTGGCTAAGAGGAGCCAGCGCAGATGTACCATGGTTCGGGCTTACTCTGCATGTGTAACATGTCAGTGTAACCATCAAGCCCAATCTTGCCAAAACCAGGCCCTAATCTCATGCATTTGTGATGATGTATGCTGGCCTAGGCGACAGAATTAGTGCTGCAGCCTTCAATATTTGATATTTGATTCAACTCCATCTTGATTGATATGCTGCATGCAATGTCAGGTGCCAAGTTCTCAAACAAGTGATCCGAAAAGGTTGAGTCATCAGTAATGAACACTGTGCGACACCAAAGGGAGACTATAATCTTTGCCCTCAGTCACCATACTGGCTGCGCACCAAGTCTACAGGACCAAACGGCTCCAAGAACTCTACTTGGTAGGAGTTCACAGTTCTGTGTGGGGCCAGAATCATACCATTCCACAACAATTTGCCATCATCCAAGTCCCCTCTGCCTGTGTTTTCAAAGTGCTGCTGCAGTGCGGCTTTTAACTTCCCCATGCTAGTTTTGAGACTTGCAGTAACACTCATGTACGGCTTGTTTGGGGTCTGGACCTCAAAGGTGACAGACTCCTGCAAGCACAATCAGCATGGCAATCTTCAGTCATGCAACGCTATCAAGGGAGCTTGTTTGCGTGCATCCTGCAAGACCCACAAACAAGCGGGAGCCTGCTACCCGTCATACTCTCCTTGCAAGCTTAGCTGCTGTAGCTGGCTTGCATCTTTAGGCAGACTCATCAATAGTGTGGAGCTGCATGGAGTTTGTGACAGTTGCACAACACACGCATGCCTTATGCCATCAGGAAGAGACTGCTGCTCACACAAGACAGATGTTAAAACTGGTTGTAAGTCCAGTGCGTACCTGGTGCTGCCTGGTAGCCTGACTGCATGTGTCTGCAGGCACGATGGTGATTTTGTCAGCTCCATTGCGAGCTTCAGCCGCTAGTTGATATTCTATCAATAATTGCTTGAGGCAAACCCTGGCATCAGGAACGCTTTGAACAACATCAGTTGACGACACAACTCCAGATGAGCCCTCTGTCTCAGGCGTGCAACGAGCTGCTGCCTCTGTGTTGCACTGGGCATCAGCTGCAGAAGGCATCGCAACAGTCTGGGCCTGATTGCTGTCACCATCTGCCATGAGCGCCGCAGTGCTGTCATTGGCAGATCCTGTACAGGCATTGCCTTCTGCTGGTCTGCTGTCATTAGCAGCATCTGCACTCACATTGGCTTCTGCTGGTCTGCTGTCATTAGCAGCATCTGCACAGGCATTGGCTTCTGCTGGTGTGCTGTCATCAGCAGCCTCTGCACAGGCATTGCCTTCTGCCGGTGTGCTGTCATTAGCAGCATCTACAAAGGCACTGCCTTCTGCTGGTCTGCTGTTAGCAGCTGCCAAAGGTGAGGCTTTCAGTCTTTTGCTGCCAATGTCTGCTGAAGCGGCAGTGTCTGTTGCTGAGGCAGAACGTGCAGCAGAGGCAGAGGTAGCGTGAGCAGACTCGCTGGCAATGTCTGGTGCAGAGGTGGGGATAGCACGAGCACGCTTGCTGGCAACATCTGGTGCAGAGGTAGGGACACCCCGAGCACGCTTGCGAGGTGTGAAGCGCAATGCCTGTCTTGTGGCGTGCTTGCTGTTGTTTTTCATGGATGGCCTGCCGTTGCCTCGTTTGGCTCTGGCGAGGCCCAAACCCACAGACCTGACAGGCGTCTTTGGGGTGATGCTGTGTGGTGAAGAAGACTCAGCCTCTGCTTTGTCTATAGCGTTGATGGAGGTGTGTGTGGCGTCGAAGAAGTGCATCAGTTCCTTCACACCAATGGAGCTCTTGTACTTGGCATGTGAGCAGATCAATTCAGCAGCAAGCAGGATCCTCTGGCAAAGCTGTTGCTGAGAGCCTATGCAACCAGGCTTGGTAAGTGGAAACAGCATCGTGGCACAGCTCATGCATTCTGCAGTGGCAGTAACAAACATAGCATAACCACACCAGTTGCATAGTCCAAAGCAGGCTGGATGTTGCTCAGGGAGACAAAGCCAACAAAACATATGCATCAGGAAACAAAGGGGTAAACAATAAGTGCAATATTGCTCACAAGCGGCTGCTGACACTTGTTGCAGCAAAGAGTAGAGGCATGACAGCAGACGTTTCTCATGCAGCAAAGGGCTTGTCAAGCTTACAGTGTGTCAATAGGTTTGGCACTCCACCAATCTGCTGAGGCTTGTAGCCCGGAGTACAGGTCCAGCACTGCAGAGTCAGGTGCCCTTAGCTTATAAATCAGCACGTTGCGCTTAGCTGGGCCTGCTTTGCTGTTCAGTGCCTGCACAGAATAGAATGCAGGAAGACTGAATCAGCGAAGTAGGCAATGCAAAGTTGGGCGTCTTATAACCAACGGCTGCCATTGGTCCCGCCCAATATTGCAGGGTCTGCCGATTGCAATGGATTAATGCAGGAGCAGATGTCATGAACTGCAAGCCATGCTGACTGAAAGTGTGCCTTGTCCAGAGCAAATGCAACGAGCACACTGAGGACAAAGCATGCATGCGCTGCAGCTGTGTCTTAGTCATTGCTTCTCACCACTCTGTGATTGGATGCCTTGATGAGGCCACATGTTGCACGCTCTAAGGTGTAGCCTGCCAAGACCGTGACAGTCCCTCTGGGTGCTGTCACATCTGTCCAGGCACCATCTGCATTCTGGACCTGCAATGACATTCAGCAGCAAGTCAAAAACTACACTTGACAAGAGCAAAGGAACCCAAGATGGGGGTGAGTTGATCTAGAACGCTTTTTGAGAGACACAAGCAATGGGTGCTGGACTGGCGACACTCAAGACTGTGAGATGTTGAGAGTTGTCTACTGATGACACGTGATGGTTCTGTAGGTTTGCACACCTGCAGACCGTGTCCATGGTCACAATAGATCACGGTCAGCAGTCCTCTGTCTACGTGCTCTCTGCAGCTGACATATTCCTGACTGTGTGCATCAGGCAGTGTGTATTGTATGGCTTCGAGTCTTGAAGCTGCTTCGCCCTGAGCCGCTTCCAGCATGGACTCAAATGTGTCTGCTGCCAGACCAAGACAAGACGCTATGCTTTGTAGCCAGTTCCTTGCAGCCCAGTCATAAGCAAGCATAGCCTGCAATAACATGAGAGGCTTGTGCGGCAGGCATGGAGACACTCAGCTTCAGCTGAAGGTTTGTGGGCATACCTCATCTGTGCAATCACGCAAAACTCTGCTGTGCTCGTCATGTTTGTGATGCAAGCGGTGATCTATTCTCCATTTGTTTGGTCCTCTTGTGAACATCTCGGAACTTGGGACCGTCTCCCCCCTGATCCAATCCTCGACCTGAGCCTGACAAGCTGCCAACAGCATGTGCGACCGGCCGGCAAAGACATCGGGCACCGACAGCACTGCAAAGCGTGACTGTTTCAGCTGCCAGGAGAGCTGTCCATCTTTCGAGACCGCAGCGAAGCTGCTTGCAGTAGGCATGGCCCCGTGTGGAAGAACTGATACGTGGAATTGAGTGGCGTATGCAGCCTTGCGAAGACGGCAATACTTCAGCTGTGGATTGGCTAATCGACTCGTAGCAATACACGCTCCTAGAATGAAGTGCGCCATAACATCGTCGTTCACGTCTAATTGTGGTTTCAAATGATGACTCACAGTACATCTGCATGTCGCGCGCAGCATGCATGTCACAGTGCCATTGTGCAGCACAGTTTACGGTAAGCTCCAAAGCAGTCATCATCAAGTCAAGCACCAGCAACCTTCATCAACATATAGTACTGTTTGTTGAGCAGCTGACTCACAAATGAGCTCACACCGTCACAAGCTATTTCATATTGTTTTTGCAGCAGAAGAACAATCCTCTGACTCACCCTGCATTTGCAACTCTGCATCTGAGCTATACAGACAACAAACATCAATCAGCACAGCAGATTTAGCGACGCTTCAGTGTAGCCTCTCTGCATCATATGCATATTGGTAGACTGGACACAGGTTGCCAATGCATATATGCCACAAGCCCTTCAAAGCTAGCCCAGTAAAGCCAAGCACAACCACAGAGCGTGCTCATTAACTGTCACGGAAAGTCAAGCCCGCTAAGCCAGAGCTTGAATGACAATCACGCATGCTTGCATGCGCAGGCTGTACTTGCAAAGCCTTATATGCTGGCGCTGCCGCTCTACTTGTTTAAGACATCCAAAGGACCAACCAAGGTAGGCATAACGCATCAAAACAAATGTTCCACATCTGAGCTCACAACATGCCAAACTGTCTCCTTTTATAAAAACACTGCCCCGTTTCTGGCATGTTTGCAAAGGTGACCAAAATTAGTTGATGTTGAACCTTCAAAACACACAGCATGACTTTGGTATACAGTTGGACTTCAATGAACACATCATGCTTGAAGCCAAGGCAGCAAATAAATATACAGACTGTTCACTTCTAATGCACTTGAAGGTCATCAAACAGGAAAGACTACAAGCACAAGTCAATGTTGTTGCTACAGTCAATGTTGTTGCTACAAGTCAATGCAGCTATTGTCACAAACCAATGCGTGGCATCAACACATCAAGCACAACACACCTGTGCAGATTCACCACATTGTCAAACAAGGCATCGCCAGCTTGATTCAGGTATCATGCCTGCAGCTTAAATCTAGACTTGATGAGTGCTCTCTTGATCTTTGTGACTTCAGATTCTGTGCGATTCTTAGGACTTTGTTCCCATGTGTGCCCACTTGCATTCTTCCAGAAAGCTACTTGATTAGACCTTGTCAGGACCTGTTCAGGCCCAACACCATTCCTTGCAGTGTCGTACTCTGCAGCTATTGCAGGGTACAGTGACTGCAGTGAATCGCAGATACAAGCCTTTGTATGTGCACAGTAGGGACAAGCTGAGTTGAACCTGATGCGGTGCTTTGGAGTTGCCGCGTACAGGTGTGGCTGGCCTTTGGGGCATTTGGTACAGATCCAGTGCACCAACTTGTTGCTTCCTGCCGTGATCTTGTCAGGATCAAGACCTGCTCTGCGGTTCCTCTCAAAGTCAAACTCCAGCATTGCAGGGTGCTGGCTCTGGGTCAAAGTCGGTTGTCTTTTCCATGACTTACTTTTGTTCATGCACATAGGACACCCAGTCTTCTCCCTGACTTTGCCTTCCACAGCGGCTTGCCAACTGTAACCACACTTTGAGCAGAGCCAATGGCAGCGGGTGCTACTACCTGCCATGATCTGGTCTGGAGTCAGCACATTCTTGGCTGTGTCCCAGTACGCTGCCACAGTCGGAGCTACAGTCAACAATGAGTTGTGTTGACACAGACAGTGGTTGGTGCAAAAAGGGCATTGGGTGTCCGTATCCTGCCTGGCACTGACAGTGGTGGCCCATTCATGTGGAAGGCCACACGGACACTGATCACAAGTCCACCACACACGTAGACCGCTGCTGGCTGTGATCCGTCTGTCTCCCAAGAGCAGATTGTTGGCATGATGCCATTGCCGCTGTAGCTCTGGCCTCAGCAGGCTGATGTTCGGGCCTGCCAAAGACTGTTGCAGTTCTTGATTGCAATACCTTGGTCTTGCAGGTCCTGAAGCCCGGGCAATGCACAGTTTGACGATTGTTACTTTTACCAACTTGCAGACACAACTAGACTTCAGTCAACTACACTTACGTGCCCGGTGCCTGCCTGATATCTCTCCGTTGAGCAGAACTTCATGACCAAACTGGCGTTGCAGGCATGTTAAACCGGAGCGCCTGTACAACGTTTCAAGTTACCGAGGTGAGAAAAATGCTGAACATAGTGCAAGAGAGTCAGGCAACATGCCTGCTGTGGGACGGTGGCCAGAATGCTAGGGCGCAGACTGCCATAGTCATGGTTGCCACGCTGTTGAACACTCCTGCGAACTTTAGCGAACGTGCTCCTGGTGACAGGGACCACATTATCAGCTAGCAAGCGCGCTACCTTGCTTTGCGGAGGCTCCGAAACCATGCTGGTGACTAGCCTTAGCCTCTCAGCAGTACCTGCATCATGATGACAACTATACCCTGACCCGGTTCGGTGCATCGGTTCGAGCAAACCGTTACGGTACGGCACGGTAATTCCGCCCGCCAGAGACCCGCCACTCGGTCAACGCAGTCGAACACAAGCACTTGCAGCGTGCTGGGTGCTGTTGATGTGTGAAGTGTGCGCAGTCTGCCACCACAATAGACAGGCTGTGGACGTAGGGCGAGCCACGTCGTCGTCGTGTGCCGCTCAGCTTGAGTCAAAGCTGATCTTTGTCCAGTCCATTCAGCGCTTCCGACTTTCCTGCTCCCGCTTGCGGCCCTGCCCAACCTTGTCGCAGATCACTAAAGCAGTTGTCAGCAGTGGCCCTCCAATTAGCCCACCACCAGCAAGATGTCGACGTATCGGGTATGTTGACTTTACTGATGTTCCTGAGGGTCCAACGCTCTCTACAGTCAGGGCAGTGTCTGACACTGGACAGGGGGGCACCATAGACCTGACTGTGGATGCTCCGAAGGTGGTAAAGTTTGGCTTTGCAACTGTTGCGTCAGATTTGCCTTCACATTGACTACTTTTGTTTGATCACAGTTGCTGAGCAACATGCAAACTGCACAGCAGCTTTCTGAACAGCCATGCAGCAGCTGTCCTAGATAAGATGGTGTCGCGTGCTGCAGCTCTGCAAGCTGAAATGCATGCCGCAGCAAAATGAGGCTTACAAGCCTGTCTTTAAAAGTGTTTCTAGTCCACAGTGGAAGTTTGTTCCAGAGTGGTTGAGTGTGCACTACAGGTGGGTACGCTCTTGTACACTGGCATGTCTGACCAAAGTCATTACAAATTGCACAATACACATTGTCACAGTGCAAGAGCTCTGCACTCAAGTACAGATGACATGCTTTTGTTCCCATCAGGCACAAGGAAGCCAAGCCTGTCAATGTCTCCAGCAACATCACTGGTCAGGACTGTTGATTTGTTCATATGTGGACAAGACACTGATCATGCACCTGTTGATTTGTTCATATGTGGACAAGACACTGATCATGCACCTGTCACAATTTATACACAAAAAGTGCTGCCCGCTGCAGAACATGCAAGGCATCAGCAGCACTACAGCCCAGTGTTGTTCTTATCCAAACCATGGCATTGAATATTTTCCGTTCTGGCAAGCACCAAATGAGGCTGTTCCCAGCAAAGTACGTTGCCAAGGCACTTTGCAAGGGAGGAGCAATGTAAATTTGTGCTTTACAGCGGCTAATGCTGTTCTGTCAACATCTGTGGGGCTTGTCAGCTCTTGTGCTGTCTGCAACAATGCAGTTCTGTGTCATCACCAAGCATGTCACATGTTACATGTCACATCTAAAGCCTGATCATTGCCGGGCAGAACACAAGTGGCCTTGACCCTGCCCTCTGTTGTGATTGTGCAGATTGTCTTCGATTTTGTGAACACCCTGAGGGGACAAGTGCTAAGGAGGCAACCTCAACATGCATCCAGTGACACAGCACTTGCAAGGGTTGGCAGTGCTGATGCTGCAGCCCTTGCTGCAACTCCAGCTGCAGCCAGCACTTTCAGCAAGCAACAGCCTTAGCTGCACATGGACTTGGTGGCCACAGCAGTGTGATGCCAGAGCCATATTCTGTCAACGATGCAAGCAGGTCCCAGGAGGGCACAACCCACCTTCGCTTGCTGTTGCTGCTTGAGAAGAAAATAGCTGCAGCCAGGGGCGTTTCTGCTACTGTTTCCAATTATGCTGGGCAAGCCATTCTCGGCAAGTCTTCCACCAAAAGGTCCAGCAGCAAGAATAGAGCAGGCATTGCGTATGCCATGCAGCATCCTGACATAGTCAAACTGAGTTTTACAGCAAAAGACAACAGATATCAATCTTGCTGGCATGCCATGAGTAACGTCTGTCTGACGTGTATGCCAGCAGGCCAGTTTGTGAATCCAGATTGTTGGATGCTGGTTAAGTCCCTGCTGTGACCTGTGAACAACATTTTAACTTGTGTTCATCTGACACAACTATCTCCTGGAACACCGCTGAATGTTACATGCCACAGATCCTCCTTTGATCAAGCATGGTGCAGGCCAGTGGTTGCAACACCAGGTTGTGAAATCCGGCAAGACGGCTAGCTATAGCCACTCTACTCTACTCACGTAGAGCGTGTGAACTACAGATGCAGGGAGCAGGTGTGGGGTACTCTAGGCAAGCACCTTCTGGTGAGGCTTGTAGTGTCAACAGAAAGCAAGACACATTTGTACCATACAGAACGCCCGCATTTACATCTTGAAAGCTTATAGTTTCTCTCCACACTGCATATATCCTTATTCAGTGCACATTGAACATTGAACTCCGCTTGCACCATATTGCTTCATTGACAATGCCGTACGAATAGTATTGTATATCTATGCTGCAGTCATGGCGCCACTTTGATGCATCTGTATGCTTTGCTGTGCCCACTCTGCAAAGACCACCATGAGTGCAGCTTGGTGAAATACATGAATGGAAATGTTTGCAGCCATTACTGGAAGTATAAGGGGTGCACTCAGTTCAGTGCCACTGCAAATAGAATCTGTGTTGCTGCTTACCAAGCTGCAGGCATTGCATAGTTTCAGGTTTGATATCCCTTACATTGAGTGTTGCTGAGTCAGAGATTTAAGCGCACATTTACTCAGGTAGGACCGACTAGCTACGACCAGAACTCACTGAATTCAGCTGTGCAGATCTGCAGGTCTAGACTTGCAAGTTTGACTTGACATAACATTTACAAAGATTTCAACAGGACTTGATCTGCAACAAAATTTGTTGTGGTGTTGGTACACAACAGCCAATTACTTGAACATCATGGCATAAGCTGATGTTGCAACAGCTGTATATGCATGCAAACATATTGCTGCAACTCCAGGCATAAGTGGCTCAGTGCACCCTACAAGTCACCATGCCTCATCTATACTACAATCTTCTTGGCCAATCCCTTGCTTCAAAAGTTCAGTACAGCTACCTGTGGTGCCGAAACATGTACAGTCAGAATGTAAAGCATCAGCCCGTATGTCAAGTATTGTTTTAAAGCATAGCTGAAGATCACTTAGTACTATACATGCTGTGCAATTGCCTTGCAGAAGGATGGTAGTGCTACATCGTTCACCTGTGTTGCTGCCATGCCATGCTGAGTCGTCATTTGCACTCAAGGCTGCAACAGCTGTCCCTGAGGCACCGGCCATTGCAGGCTCAGTACAAGCGTCTACTGTAGAAGAGGCTGAAGCTCTTGATTGTGGCGTTATTGTTGAGACATTGCTCTGCTGCACTGTGGCATGCTTCACACTCGCAAAAGCAGCTGATAAGCTAGCCATCGGCAGTACCCAACTGACAGCAGCTGTGACCCTTGCAGCAAGCGCTGCTGGGGCTGCTGCAATCTGATACCCTGAGCAGCCTTTGCACAACTTGTGACAACCTTACGCATGTTGTCGAATCTGTGGCCTGTCTTTTAGCAGGATTTTTGACATGTTGGACCTGCCTAAGCTTGTTAATGACATGTAAAACCACAGACAGACATACAGATAGACACAGACGCACACAGGCACACACAAACACAGACACACACAAGGAAATGACAGACAAGGTGGGCAAGATTTGGCTATGTGCAAAGTCATTTCATCATGGCACCTCAGATGTTGTCAGATGATCCAAGCATTCTGTACAGATTTAGATGTGTCAGGACAGCGCACAACATACATACCAGGCTTAGTGACGTCCTCTGAAAACATGTCCATGTCATCTCCATGTGACCAGGCTGCAGGCCCCCAAGACTCCTTGTTTGTGCAGACACAAGATCAAGCGCACAGCATTGAGTCAGCAGTAATCACTGCTTGTGCACAGAGTACGGTGTATACCTTGCAGTTCCTTTCCAACACAACACATGCTGTCCTGCTTGATAAAGTCCTCTGCAAGTATGAACTGCCAGCGGTATGTAGCAGGTCAAGCCAGCTTTGCGTGGTGCTCACCGAGGTGTTCACCGAAACGCAGGTCGTTCCTAACAGGCAGGACATCGCTGATCACGTCACCTCGACAGGTAGGCTCTGTCCAGTGTTGTACTCCCGCACAGGCTTGACTCATGTCGCTGTGGCACAACTGAAGCGATTGGACAGCTTAAGCGCGCCGTGGCGTGGCGCAATGTCAAAGTCAACGCTTGCAGCTTGCTAGCTGCGGTCGCAGCGGTAGCGGTGTTACGGTGCCGTACCGTAACGGCTTGCTCGAACCGATGCATCGAACCGGGTTAGGGTATATGACAACTCTGGATCCAGATTGACACCCTTGACACAAGTGATGCCTAATGGAAATCCAAGGAGCATAAAGACTCTGGAAGGAGGACATTGCTCTGATACAAGATATGCATATGAGGAAAAGCTGCAGCTGCAAGAAAAGGGAGCACAGCATAAAGCATTGGAGGAAGCTCTCAAGGACTATGGTTACAACGTTTCCACTCTGCCTATAATCATAGGACAATTTGGGTCACAGTATTACACTACATCTGACGCCCTAGCAAAACCTGGCCGGATATACCATGGTATAGAGCATGGAGCTACAAGCAAAGTTATGTCCAAATTGCATGAACATTCTGTTTTAACGTTTCACAAGATTTTGACATCTAGGAGGGTACTAGAAAAGGAGAATACAGACAAAAGCACACAGAACAGGCCTGATCCACCTTCCTCAAGCGTAGGATCTTTCCTATCCCTTTGGGCTATGGCCTATGGTCATAGCTCCAGACTGCCGCCTTAGGAGGCTCCCATCATGATCGCTGAAACGCATAAAATTTTCTAGCTGCGTACAGAGCATAAATTGAAATTGGTATTTAAAGATAAACAACAGGGTAGTTTCCGCTAAGATGGAACTGCAGCCTAGCTAGCTGATAGGCCTGATTCTGTTCATACCAAATCAGAAAGGCCAAACAAGCGTCTTGACTATGACAAATACTGCTGTCCAAATGCCTCCAAAAGCACTAAAAGCTAAAAAGGCCCGATAACCAGCTGAGTTGTGCTTGACCACATCACAGTATGGAGGGTCACAGGCCATCAGGTAACCAGGCCAGCTGAAGTTAACAACAGGCATAGCAGCCAAGTAGACAGCATCGCTTGTCTGATTGTCGGTAAGTGAGGGAAAAGCAAGCAACTGGTCATATGGCACTGTCACATCTGATGAAACGTTTTGGGTTCCCAGATCCCAATATTCACTGGGCTGAGGCAAATAGCTGTCGTTAACCATAACTTGATACACTGACGACATCAGCACTGTCAATGCTTCTATGCAATAAAAGACATTTGGCACAGTGATTGTTGTAGTGAAATTGTTTGGTGAAATATTAATTATACTGTAAGTTGTCGCAATCAAAGTTGAAAAGGGAACACCTGCAGCCAACACAGCTGATCTTGCAGCAATAGCGCTTGCAATCTGTGCAGTCACAGGAGACTCGACAAAAGAGACAGATCGTCGTGTGTATGTTGGAGATAGCAAACCTCGCATGATCAAGACACACCCCTTCATTGCAAGGTCAGACTCCGGGCCTGGTGGAACTAGGTACCAATGGTCTGAGAAATGCTTAACATATTGCTCACAAAAGCAACTGAACTCTGGACTTCCAAATGTGTCAACTCCATTGTAACCTGAGGGCAGCGTGCAATTTGTAATCTGAGGAACAGTTGCATTGGTGTGTGCGATGCTAGCATTGTTATCTGCGCTGCTAGCGCTGCTGTTGGACAGAATGTTGAGGGTCATATAATCGCTGAAGCTTGGGGCTGTGTTTGTGCAAGGACACAGCCAAGTATGGCCATTTGATCCAAGAACTTTCCCCATCTTCTCCAAAACCTGCTGGTACAGCAACCATATCGCCAAGACACCAAGAACCTTACTCTTGATCAAGGGTGTACACGGAACAAGGCATGCGATAACGACTAAACAACTGCAATATGACCAGCTTCGCACATTGCTTTCGTTGTTAGACCCACCTCGTGAGGGTGAAGCCCACTAAGCCATACGCGCGATGTTTGGGACCGCGGAATATTTGTGGCATACACAGCAAAGCACGTCGCTAGTGTGGCCAACGTCGCGACCACCACGAGCGCACGCACCCACTGCCGATTGGTAGTTTCAGGTTTCCTCTCTCTTGCTTTAGGTCTTCAACAGCACTGGCAAGCATATCTTGGAGCGGTGAACCACATGATCTGAAGATGCACACAGGACGTATGGTCAGGTTCTTGGCGTCTGGATGAAGCAGGCAAAGTGCACTTGCACTCCAACTGCAGCGCTGCAGAGTGTCGAAAGCCATAGCAGGCGTGTAAGGGATTTGCACTTTGTGCGCAACGCTGGTTTTCACACCATACCTCAGCCAGCTGCAACAGGTTTTGCCCAGCGACCTCGAGGTGGTGGGCTTCAAACTTGTTGCTCCACCAGTTGATGGATCGACGTCAAGTGGCAAGAAACCGTTGACGGTCGTCATCTTGGCTGTGAGAACTCAGGTAAGAACGATGAGACACAAAGCTCAGCCTTAATACGCACCTTGAAGGAGCTTTGTCTGTAACAGATTTGGACGTTTCGCCTCAAGCAAACTTAGTCAAGCGGAATTCAGGAATTCCGGAGCCGGTCAAAGTTGACTTCTTCATTTGTCGTGTCAACGCGTTGTGGACCCCCATTCGCACACAGGTGACTTCGCTCGGAGCTGCGGGGATGACACAACAATCAAATTCCCAAGTCCAGCTTGGAGACCCGTCGGACATCCTGGCCAAGTGAATGTGGTGAGCGACCAAAGACAATGCGCTACCTTGGTCGGAACCAACAAGACCTTATAAAGAGGGAAATCGAACAAAAAGTGTTGCTCATTTTCAACAACATGTACATTCCTATCACAACGGCACAGATGCGCTGATCCCTGGGTGATCTCACAGGAAGCCACCTGCAGGAAGCCACAGCTGTCAGCTGAAGCTTCAACCCTGACACCGAAGCGACACTATGATTCGATCCGTACAGTAAATAATCCGTATAGGCCGATTATAATCCGTACAGGCCCATCGCAATGATCGCATTTGCGCTGCGGAGCTGCCTTGAAGAATCTTCGCTGATTCAGAAAAATCTTGATCTTGATCTGATCACACTCTCAGAATGGTCATGGTTAAAGGCCCCAAGACCACAAAATCTAATGAATGAATGAAATGAATGAATATCGATAGAGCACGTGGTCCAGATCAGGATAAGTGTTTGCAAGAGGGATGGGGCAGACAGACTTTAGTGCGGCTTGGATCTTTGTGCTTTCTTTCTAGACATCCATACACGTTTATGGACCTGTCACCTACAGTTTGTTATCACCAGCGCTGAACTGTACAGTGACAGACAGCACATGTGACAGACACTCACCTACAAACAAACGCATGGGAGTGCTGATCAGTTCATGTAGAACTAGTTAACAGCCCAGGATCAATACAATCATGATGGCACAGCATGGTGTGACATACAGATCTTGTTTCCCGCACAAAGCAGTGCACGTGCTCAATTGCAAAGCCATTGCGGCAGTCTGTTTTGAATACGCAAATGCTGTCACCTGCAAGGCTCCATGCCGTAGTGAATGCACAGTAGTTGCAAATCATTAGAGTTGTAAGCAGCAGCTGCATGTTCTGTGCTTGTGGCGCAGCCCTATGCAGTGACTGTAGGGACTGCTTTATCGCATTCAATGCATCTGGCGCTTCAGCAGCAATGATGTTCACGTACGACACGTGCAGCTTGCATGCATGATCTTCAATGTTGGACTTGTACGAGTCTTGTTGTATTTATTGCTGAGTACGTATGAACACACATTTGTGTATGAATCAGACACGCAGCAGAATATATACAGACCTGTAATTGAACCTATACATACCATCATACACATGTGTACAAAGCACTGCCGCTAAACTTACCCTCTGAATGGGAGCTACAGCGCAACATGAGTATGAGTCAGTCTCTCGGATACTATATGCATCACTTTGCATATTGTCACGAAAGTACAGGCTGACCTACTGTACGCAAAAGCATCAAGGCTAACAAGATTACCAGTGATTGCTGATTCCAGCTTGCCAGCTCTACCCCTCTTCACCGCGGCGTCTGCATCAATTACTCAACATTGGACACCAATCACCATTGCTGTTCTGCGGCAAGTGCGACATGCAAGCCTTTCAAGGCACAGATTGCACACAAGCTAGTGTTCAAGAGCATGCATGGGTCGAGGTGGAGAGACTGTCAGGCGGGCAGTTTACGCCCCATGTGCCATTGCATGAGGGCAGTTGTGTACGCTTGTGCAACAGTTCAAACTGCTGCTCAGCTGCTCAAACATGCAACATGGACATGCCATGTCATAATTTTCCGCGCTGGGCCAAAGTTGCTGTGCTGTGCTGTGCTGTGCTGTGCTGTGCTGTGCTGTGCTGTGCTGTGCTGTGCTGTGCTGTGCCGTGCCATGCCAGTGAATGCCATGCTGTGCAGCAAGCAGAGTAGCGCAAAAGGATTTTCAACTTGGCCAACTGCCTCACTAGATGCATGCTCTGCAGCTCACCTGGCTGCTGCTTTGGGAGCCCTCCTCCCAGCAGTGACACCAACAGCACCATGGTTCCCATGGCCCAAGGTCAGGCGAGCTGAAACATCACCCCTGCAAATCATCAGCATATGAGACGTTGAATCTGGTGCGTTGTTGCCATCTGCACATAGAAGCATGCTTCTTCAGGATTTGATTTGGCACGCAGCACCTGCTGATTTGAGCAGCATCAAGGCATCAATTGAACCTTGAGTCAGCCATTCTTTTGATGCCATCTGCTCTGTTGTTCATGAACTAGACATGCAGCTTGGGGTGCTGTGCACAGCAGGCTGCACATGGGGAGCAGGGCTGTCAACAAAGCAGCAGGCATACCTATTGTGCCTGGACAGGCTTACTACCTAAGGTACATGCATGGCAGGAGTCAGGCGGATCAGCTGAGGGACTGTTGTCCAAGCTCTGCCCTCAAAGCACGCCGGCTGAATGCTGCCCTGACATCATGCGTAACCCAGTGAAACCTTTGGGCAACAGCACAAAGTCTGAGCCTCAAACAGGTCTCACAACACACACTGCATGGGGACCATGATACATTGCATAAACAGCCTTGTAGCATTACTTGTGGCAGGCACAGTCAGAAAGTGAGTGCTTGCCTTGTCACCGCAAAGCCCAGCGCAACAAGCCAAATATTGAGTGAGACTCACACAATGCTCACATATGGTGCATACCATGGTATGCAACGCCTTGTACACTGCCCATGCTGAATAATCCAGGGAAGCACTTCAAGCTTCAAACACACCAACCAGCTGAGGCATAGCCTATCAATTCAAACTATGCATATCTGTACTTACACCATCTTAGGCTGTTTCACAAATCATGTTCTTCACAGCAGAATAACACTGCTCTGGCTCACATGCATTTACAAAAATGTATCTCAAATCACAAACTCAAGAGGTATACAGTTTCAATTCATACAAAACAGCATTTTCAAACAAACTTTGAGCACAGTGGTGGTGCAAATCTAACACATGCTTGAGGCAACAACAGCACAAACCACTGTGCTCAAAATGTGCATTGTGAAAAGACTCCTGAGACAGAAACAACTACAAGTAACTGCAGAGGCCGTTACGACCAAACGCCTTCACCAACATCGGCTTTACACATACAGGCTCAGCGCATACACAAGGGCGCTACACTGTCGGCAGAAGATCTTGAAAGTAGCCAGATTATGCTTGCTGCTCAAGCCTAGATTTGACAGATGCTCTTTTACTTCTTTGCTTGTCTGGAATAGTACGCTGAAGAGGAGATTGTTCCCAGGTGTGCCCATTTGCGTCCTTCCAAAAAGCCATTTTTTAAGACCCTGGCAGAACCTGCTCTGGCCCATCACCAGTCTTGGCAGTGTCGTACTCTGCAGCTAGCGCAGGGTACAGTGATTGCAGCGAATTGCAAACACAAGCCTTTTTGCTTGCGCAATAGGGACAACCTTTGTTCTGGGTGATACGGTTCTTTGAAGGTGCCACAAACAGATGTGGTTGGCCTTTGGGGCATTTGGTACAGATCCAGTGCACCATCTTCTTGCTTCCTTCCGTGATCTTGTTAGGGTCAAGACCTGCTCTCCGGTTCCTCTCAGAGTCAAACTCCATCATTGCAGGGTGCTTGCTCTGTGTCAAGCTTGGCCGCCTGCCAACTGCACGTGAATCTCCCGAGCACTTCGGACACTCGCTCCTGCTTCTGACTTTGGCAAATACGTTGGCTTGCCAGCTGTGACCACACTTTGAGCAGAGCCAATGCCTGCGGGTGGAGCTGCCTGCAATGACCTGGTCTGCAGTCAGCCCATTCTTGACTGTATCCCAGCATGCTGCAACAGCCGGGGCTACAGTCAAGAGCGAGTTGTGTTGGCACAGACTTTTGTTGGTGCAAAAAGGGCACTGATTGTCCCTATTCTGCCTTTGATTGACGCTGGCCGACCACTCGTGCAGCAGCCCACTGGGACATTGGTCACACGTCCACCACGCGCACAGATTACTGCCGGTTGTGATCTGCCTGTCTCCCAGGTGCTGATTCTTGGCAGGATGCCACTGCCTCTGCAACTCTGGTCTCAGTAGGCTGATGTCTGGGCCTGATGAGGACGGTTGCCCTGTTTGGTTGCAGCAGCATAGCCTTGAGTATCCTGGTGTCAGCACCTCCACATTTTGGCTGTTGCACTTTGATCGAGAGTTTGAAGCCGCTTCAAGTAACACTGGAAGTACGGTCACATGCCTGTTGTTCCTGAGCTGTGGTGACAGTCAGTGAAGGAAGGACTCGTGCCCCAGCGCGTGGTGCAAACGTGGAAAGCTGGAGTACCTGCGCATAAGTCGTGTCTGACGAAGAACTGCTGTCTAGTATACAAAAAGCTAACCGAACTTGCCTGCTGTGGCGTGGTTGCCAGGCCCAGGTTGCGTAACACATTTCCGCAACTATGCTTCCGTACTCGACGTTCCTCGCTACTTGCGTTTCAGGAAAGCAAGCGCGCGACTTGGTGGTGCCCTCGAAAATGTGATGCAGACATCTTCACTGAAGCTCCGAAACCAGATCCTTGATGGAACAGCCTTGACCTGTAGATAACTATCCTGTGGAGCACTTGCAACAGCTTCTGTACGAGCAACTCCAAGCATCTGTTGCCGTGACGGGCTTGCAGTCAGGGAGTGTCAGTGTTGCAATTGTACAATGTATACACGTATACACGTATACACGAATGCATGTCATGCACAGTCAGCAAGATTTTGTGTGCTAGCTGCGCTCTCGCTTATGTTAACACAGCGCAGTCTTTGTACCAGCCCCAGGTATCTGCCAGAGATCAATATTGACCCTCCCCTTTGGTCTGGTTTCTTTTTGCGCATGCACAGCTTTGCAAAGCTTTCCAATTGGCATCTACGCAGTAAGAACATTTCATTACATGCATATCCTACCTTTTATTACATGAAGTCCACAGCTCTCAACCTTGGTCAATTAGCATAAGCAACTGTGGTGACTGGCTGGGATGTGACAACTGCGTACGGTCCAACAAAGCAAGCAGTCCAGGCAGCATCGCCCTACAGATCGGTAGATGATATGCATATGGGTGTATCTAGCTCATGTTGTTCAGTTACATGCTGTAACTTCTGATCTCTGTATGCAGACATGTATGGCATCCAGCAGGCTAGCTTTATCATGAGGCGGGGCATGTGTCTGCAGACATGTCCCGCCTCTGCACAGCCTGCATACAATTTGACTTGCAAAAAGGGAATGTACTTCCACCATTGTACTGCAGCAGACGCATCTCCCATGCTTTGGTAGCCAGTGCAGGTGTTGCCATTTCATCCTGCTTGTGCTTGAATAAAAGCTGTCTTGTGCGGCCGTGGCTGACCTCCTAGCACGCAGCAACAACAACAATGTCAGTTGGTTTTGTCTGTGGGCACTGCTGATTTTAGTATGTATTGGTGACAAGCCCGGCATTTGTACAGCTGAATCATTGTCATGTTTTGATGTACAAGCCAGTCAAATCAGATACCCACAGCTGTTTTGGCTTCTGCAGATGCAGAGTGCAAAACCAGAGGAAATACCCTGAGCTTTGGGTAGCCATTTCCTCAGCAGTGCATGCACCCAATGGCAAACATATATGTATATACACTCTCCTTTCTGCCCTTGCATGCAAGCTGTCGACATCTAACTCTACGTACACACACACCTCATGTAAAAGCTTGCAGCGTTGTCAAGTCACATCTGACAGACGCTCACCTTTGCTAGAGAGGAAATATGTCTGTGGATGATGGTTGATCTGACTGCCAAGCCCTCAAGCAGCAGGCTTGAGTGCAACTTCAGCATCCTACAGTATACGGGCAGAGAGCGTCAGCTGTGCTGGAGTCAAAGGGTCTGAATGCTGTAATGAAGAGCTGATGCAGCCAGCTGAGTGCTGCTTGTGGCTATGAGTCCAATGGCATGCACCTTCGCACAAAGCTGCAGGATTGCAGAAGCCATGGGAGTGATGAAGCTGACAGCCTGTGACAGCTGGGAATCAACAAGAAATACCATGATCTGCACAACACGGTGTGACAAGCAGATCTTGTGTCCTGTGCAACGCGGTGCTCAAGCGCAAAAGCACTGCAGCAGTCTATTTTGGGTGCACGATGTATTCAATCAATGCACAGGCATTGTACAAAGCATTGACACCAAACTCACTGTAAAAATGAGAGGTACAGCGCAGCACGTGTCTCTGGAGCTGCATGCATGCATCACTTTGCAGCCAGTTACCAAAACACAACCTTACCTGCTGTACACAGAAGGATTGGGGCCAACAGGATCACCAGTGATTGCTGATTCCAGCTTGCCAGATGCACTTGCTCTGCTCCTCATGTCTGCAACATCTGCATCAAATGCACATCAGTAGGCACCAATTGCCACTGCAATTCTGCTGCAAATGCAGCATGCAAGGCTTCTTAAACACAAACTGCAAGCAAGCTAGGCTTGTTTGAGAGCGTACAAGGAGTGAGGTGGAGAGACTGTCAGGTGGGCAGGTCATGCCCCATGTGCAACTACAAGCCGGCAGTTGTACACACTTGTGCATCACTCCACACTGTTGCTCAATTGCACAAATATGCAAGGCGGACGGGCCAAGTCATGCTTTGCTGTGCTGGGCCAAATGTGCTGTGCTGTGCTGTGCTGTGCTGTGCTGTGCTGTGCTGTGCTGTGCTGTGCTGTGCTGTGCTGTGCTGTGCTGTGCTGTGCTGTGCTGTGCTGTGAGGTACTGTGTCGCAGCATGCTTTCACAGGATCTGCTGAGCAGCACAACATTTGTGCAAGAAATGACTTTTTGCCAGCATGCAGACTAGGGCAAAACAGAATCTTACCACCTTGGTGTGCTAAGCAGCAGCATGAGCAGCATCAGGACATGGTGGCCCTCCAGGGCTGAGGGCAAGCAAGCTCAAATATTCTTTCTGCATGTCAGCATCGTGGCAATGTTACCTCCTCCTTGTCTTTCTGAGCTGCTGCTGCTGCTGCTGAAGCACGGCATGTCACATTCCACCTGCATGTGAATGTGTGCTTGTTTAGACTCAACCTGACAGGTGACAAGTACAGCATGCAAGCAATGACACCAATGCCACAGTTCTGACAGATAATGACAGATCACCCAGGCATTGCACACGGCGATCCCAGCTACATTGTGAGAATCTTTGTGGCTGCACTGGGACAAGATGTCATTGCAGTCATGTCAGGTGCACTGTGCTCTCAGCTGCTAGACAAAGTCCGACGAAGCAAGCTTGCAATGCACCTATCACAGCAGTCAAGGCAGGTGCTGTTAGCTCACCTCTAAGTACTCAGTGGCTGTGCAGCATCAGGCGCATGCAGCCATTGGAAGATCTGTTAGGCAACAAGCCTTAGGGCTGCTGCTTGCATGAACAGGGCGGGTCTGTTTCAGCAAGCCCTGAAGTCAATCCTGCTATGGACTGGAAGTTGACCTCACGAGACAGCCTAAGAAGCTTTGATGGATCTTGCAGTCTCAAGGCTCAAGATGCGAGCAACGCTAGTCAGCCACAATGGATTTTGCGTATTGTGCAAGCTGTGCACAGTTCAACATGCAAACGCTAGTCACAAGAGCCAGAACTATCACAGCTGCAGCTTTTGTTGTCAGTTGAAAAATGCTTGTGGCAACTACTCTGTCAACATGTTGTGCAATTCTCAGGGACACATCTATCTAGTTACAGCACAAAACAGAAATTGAGTTGGGAAAGTGACAACCATAGTAACTGTAAATTTATTGTATAAGCAAATCATACACGCTTGATGCAAGAATAGCAGGTAATGCTTCAAAATAATCACATCAGACAAACAACAAGATCTGTGCTAAGACATGAAAACGTCAATAAAAAGCTTTCATCACTGACGTACAATGCGCCAATTTCAACATGACGTGCATGATGAAATATGACACAAGGCAAACCACATACACAAGAAAGATACATTGGCACAAAGGCACAGTCAAAGCAAGTCAGATGAGGCTTGCTGCTTGAGCCTACATCTCTGGCTGACTGCCGCTCGCTTGATTCTATCCTTTTTAGGCTTAGTTCGATCAAAAGGACTTTGTTCCCAGGTGTGCCCGCTTGCATCCTTCCAAAAGACCATTTTCCTAGACCTTGGCAGGACCTGCTCAGGCCCAACACCATTCCTTGCAGTGTAATACTCTGCAGCCAACTCAGGATACAACGACTGCAGCGAGTTGCAGATGCAAGCCTTCCTGCTGACGCAATATGGGCAACCACGATTGTTGCCCATCCTGTGGAAGGGAGGTGCCACAAACAGGTGTGGTTGGCCCTTGGGACATTTTGTACAGATCCAGTGCACCATCTTTCCGCTTCCTGCTGTGATCTTGTCAGGATCAAGACCTGCTCTCCGATTTCGTTCATAGTCAAACTCCAGCACTGCAGGGTGCTGGCTCTCTGTCAAGCTTGGTTGCCTGTTCCAAGATCTCTTCATGCTTGAGCACTTGGGACACCCAGTGTTCTTGACAACTTTGCCAAATACTTGGGCCTGCCAGCTGTGACTGCACTTTGGGCAGAGCCAATGCCTGCGAGCATGACTGTGGGCCATGACCTGGTCAGGAACCAGCCCATTCTTGGCTGTGTCCCAGTATGTCGCCACAGTTGGGGCCACAGTCAACAACGAGTTGTGTTGGCACAGACTGTAGTTGGTGCAATAAGGGCATTGACTGTCCATATTCTGCCTTTTATCGATGCTGCTCACCCATTCGTGTGGCAGCCCACATGGGCACTGGTCACAAATCCACCACACGCGCATGTTGTTGTTGGCTGTGATCTGCTTGGTCCCCAGATGCTGATTTTTGTCATGATGCCACTGCATCTGCAAGTCTGGCCTGAGCAGGCTGATGTCGGGGCCTGCTGAAGCCTGCTGCCGTGTTTCAATGCAGCGGCATAGTCTCGAGTATCCTGGTGCAAACATAATGCACAAGTTAGGTATTGTAGTCAGCATGAAGTTGTCTCAGCAGCTTAAAATCCAAAACAAGATACAGTGACGCACCAGTTGCATGCTTATTGTTCCTCAGCTGTGGTACCCTTCCTGAAAAAGAAGAACCACGACGCCGTAGTTGTTGCCAATGCGGAAGCTTGGATTCCCTACACACTGGTATTGGCTTACGACGCAGAAACGCTGCCGTGTACAGAAAGAAAATTGTACTTGCCTGCTGTGGAGTGCTTGCCAGGCCCATGTCGGGCAGCAACTCCCTGTAGCCATGCTTTCGGATTTGACGTCTGTCACTCGCTGCTTGAGCTTCAGTCAGCCACCAAGCGGTCGCAGAACGCAAAGCCTTACGCGCTGCCACTGAGATGCCGAGATCAGCCAGCAGCAGCTCCGGAACCACCTTGGCCACGGCCGAACATTTGAATCCCGACACGTCTGGGGACAGTGAAAACGCGGATTATGACAGAGTACTCTGTCAAAAGGTTGGGTCGCTGCTAGATATCAGATCAATGCTAAGTTTAGATGCGGGATCAGTACTTTGGGGAGCCCGGGCTGGCCCATGGGGGTTTCGCACAGGAAATACATATATGGCACGCATATAAGAAGTGGTTTCAACAAAGTCACGCAAGTACGCAAATATGTGGTCTGAACGTTGCATCAAGACTGACACAGCACAACATTGTTGACAGACTATAATCATTCACTCTACTCTGCATCTAGATGAACACCAGTTGACAAGTGCCTGCAAGCCCAATTGGGCTTGCTCGTAAATTGACACATGAAAGTGAATCAGCTTTGTACAGGTACTGGGGTCGTTTCTAATATACACTATAGTCACCAGTGCCCATCCATGCTTTTGGTCAATCAAGACCAATGCACAGCATCCTCATCGCTGCATGCTGGTCTAGGTGAGAGGTTAGCTGCACCAGACAGACGATCAAGGCGAAGTGGCCACACCTGCAGCAGAAAGCAAAGCATGAGAGATATGTCTCCTGCAGGATGGAATCGGCTTGCCAACGCTTCACGCTCTTGAATGTGGTGCGTGGTTGCAGGGGACATATGCATTGCCAAGCCACGCTCACCATAGCTAGAGAGTCAACATGTGTCTGGTTGACAGTTGGACTGACTGCCAAGCCCTCATGCCTCATGCTTATAGTGGCCTGCAGTGTGTTTGCAGTGTGTTTGCAGAGAGTGCCAGCTGTGCTGGACTCGAAGGACCAGAACTGCAGTGAGCTGAGTGCCATCTGTAGCTATGGGCCCCCCAGTGCAATAGTATCCACCTACAACAAAGCCATGATAGTATTGAAGCTGACAGCTGAGGTCAACAAGGTTCATTATACACACATTATAATGTGACAAGCAGACCTTGTTTCTGACGTAAAGCAGTGCTCAGCTGCAAAACACTGCAGCAGTCTGTTTTGAGCGCACAAATGTTTTGACCTGCAGAACTGCATGACATGATGAATGCACAGTATTTGCTTATCAACAGAGTTGTGATCAGCAATTGCAAGTTCTTTGATTGTGACCAAGCCCTACGCAGTGACTGTAGTGCCTGCATCATTGCATTTAACACATCTGCTGCTTCAGAGCAGTAGTGTTCACGTACGACACAATCAGCTTGCATGTACGACCTCAATGTCGCACATATACATGTCTTGTTGTACTTGTTGCTGATTTTGTCTGATCGCACATTTGTATATTAGTCAGACACATAGCGCGACGTATACATACTTGTAATTCAACCTACGAATCTATTCATACGCAAGTGTACAAAGCATTACCGTAAAACTTACTCTCAGAATGGGCGGTATAGCGCAGCATGTGTCTGTGCAGCGGAACACATCTGTATGCATGCATCACGTTTGCATCCTGCCAGGAGAGCACAGTGTGACCTACTGTACACAAGGAATGGGGCCAACAGGGTTACCAGTGGTTGCTGGTACCGGCTTGCCAAGTAGCTATACCAAACATTGATGCGTCCGCTCTACTCATCTTCACCGCAGAGTCTGCACCAAATGCACAAGACTGGACACCAATCACTAATGCAGTTTTGCTTCAACGTGCTTCTAAGACACAGACTGCAAGCAAACTAGAGTTGTTGCAAAGCGTGCATGGGCCGAGGTGGGAAAAAGTTCAGGCAGGCATCTCATGCCCCATATGCAACTGCAAGCAGTCATTTGTCTCTGCTGGTGCAACAGTCAACACTGCTGCTCAGGTGCACAAATATGCAAAGTGGACGTGCCATGTCATGCTTTGCCATGCTGGGCCAAATGTGCTGTGCTGTGCTGTGCTGTGCTTTGCTGTGCTGTGCTGTGCTGTGCTGTGCCAGTGAATGTCATGCTGTGAAGCAAGCAGACTAGCGCAGAATGATTTTCAACTTCGTCTTCTGCCTTATGTAAGTATACTGGATATGTCATGCAGCTCACCTGGCTGCTAGCTTTGTGCGTCCTGCCCAGCAGTGGCACCAGGAGCAGCACCAACAGCGGCATGGCTCCTGTGCCCCTAGGTCAAGCAAGCTGGAAGAGCATCCTTGCATGTCAGCAGCATCTGAGTCAATGTCTCTGAGGCACCCTGAACATGCAAGCATGCTTCTCTCAGGACTCAATTTGAAGAACCATGTAAGACCTGCTGATTTGGGCAGCATAAAGGGGCAAGCATCAATCCTTCAGTCAGCCACTCTTTTAATGCAACCTGCTCTGCTTTTTAACACGATTAAGCAGAAACATGATGACTTTCCAGCTTGGGCTGCAGTGCAGAGCAGGTTGCACATGAGGAGCAGAGCTGCCAACAAACCAGCAGGCATACCTGGAGAGCCTTGCTACAGTTGCACCTGGAGAGGCTTGCTACAGGAGGTATAGGCATGGCAGGGTTCAGGCGGATCAGCTGAATGAGTGTAGTCCAAGCTCTGCGCTCAAAGCATGCTGGCTGAAAGTTGCCCTGACATCCTGCATGACACAATCAAACCTATAGGCAACAGCAGAAATTATGAGCCTCAGGTCTCACAACGCGCTGCATGGGGACCGGGGCACAGTGCATGAACAGCCTTGTAGCATCTGCTGAAGGCAGGCACAATCAGCAAGTGAGTGGTTGCCTTGTCAGAGTATAGCCCAGGGCAATAAGCCAGCTGTTGAGTGAGACTCACATGAGCTGACAAGCGCACAGACTTCTGCAATGCCTTGGTCACTGCTCAGTACCCCAGGGACGCATTTCAAGCTTCAAGCACACCTAGGCATGAAATTGCCAACAAAGCGAAAAATGCATGTCTGGACTCACACCAGCATTAGTTCTTTCTTATACCATGCATACATATTTCACAACAGAATGCCACGGCTCACATGCATTTACCAAAATCCACCCTGAACCACAACATCAGAACTGTCAACCTTCCAAGCATACAAGACAGCTTTCTGGAACACCGTTTCAGCACAGTGACTGTACCAGCAACCAAAACATGCATTTACCTGCAAAAACAGCATAAACTACTAGGCATAGTTATACGCACAGCGAGAACAGCTTGCTGAGACAGAATGTCAATGATGCAGGTCAACCAGATGTCTTCAAAGACATCAGCTTTCACATGTACATACTCAACACATGCACAAGGGTGCAACACTGTCAACAGAGCACCTTCAAACTAACTTGGATTTTGATACCTAGACCGGACATATGCTACTTTACTTCGTTGCCTGTCTGGGGCAGTGCGCTGAAAAGGAGACTGTTCCCAGCTGTGCCCACTGACATCCTTCCAGAAGGCCACCTTGTCAGACCCCGGCAGAACTTGCTCAGGCCCAACACCATTCCTGGCAGTGTCATACTCTGCATCTAGCGCAGGGTACAAGGATTGCAGTGAATTGCAAACACAAGCCTTTTTGCTTGCACAATAAGGGCAACCTGAACTAAGGCTAATACGATTCTTTGGAGCTGCCACAAACAGGTGTGATTGACCTTTGGGGCATTTAGAACAGATCCAATGCACCATCTTGTTGCTTCCTGCCGTGATCTTGTCAGGATCAAGACCTGCTCTCTGATTTCTCTCAAAGTCAAACTCCAGCATTGCAGGGTGCTGGCTCTGTGTCAAGCTTGGTCGCCTGTTGATTGTTTGTGATTTCCTGGAGCATTTTGGACACTCGCTCTTGGCTCTGACTTTGCTAAATATCTTGGCTTGCCAGCTGTGACCACACTTTGGGCAGAGCCAATGCCTGCGGGTGGAACTGCCTGCAATGACCTGGTCTGCGGTCAGCTCATTCTTGACTGTATCCCAGTATGCTGCAACAGCTGGTGCAACAGTCAAGAGCGAGTTGTGTTGGCACAGATTGTTTTTGGTGCAGAAAGGGCACTGACTATCCTTTCTCTGCCTTTGACTGACGCTGGCTGACCACTCATGCGGAAGCCCACTAGGACATTGGTCACAACTCCACCACACGCGCAGGCGACTGCCGCCTTTGATCTGCCTGTCTCCCAGGTAATGATTTCTGGCATGATGCCACTGCCTCTGCAACTCTGGTCTCAGTAGGCTGATGTCTGGGCCTGCTGAGGACGGTTGTCTTGTTTGGTTGCAGCAGCACAGTCTAGAGTACCCTGGTGCCAGCACATCCACAGTATGGCTGTTGCACTTAGACTGAGAGGTCGAAGCAGCTTCAAGCCAAAATGGAAGTGCGGTCACCTACCGGATGCCTGCCTGTTATTCCTTAGCGGTGGTACCACTGTGTGAAGAAAGGAACCACGCCCCAGTGCGTATTTCAAGCGTGGACAGTGGGGCCGCCTGCGCACAGGTCTTGACTGAAGGCGCAGAAAACTGATGTCTAATAAACAAAAAGAAAAGTGCACTTGCCTGTTGTTGCGTGGTTGCCAGGCCCAGGTCGCACAATACACTTCCGTAACCATGCTTTTGTATTCGACGTTCCTCGCTACTTGAGTTTCAGAAAGCAAGCGCGCGACATTGATGGTGCCGTCGAAAATGTGATTGAACAGAAGCTCCGAAACCAGATAGGCAATCCTTCTCAGTGCGGTTTCAGCCAACAACAACATGCTGTTGATGAAACAGCTTTGACCTGTGAGTAATTACCCTGTGGAGCACTTGCAGGAGCTTCTGTACGAGCAACTCCAGGCATCTGTTGCCTTGACAGGCTTGCAATTGGGAGTGTCAGTATTGCACTAGTGCACAAGTACTAGTACTTGTACATTCACATTCAGCAAGATTTTGTGTGCTAGCTGCGTTCTCGCTTATTTTGACACAACGCAGTCTTTGTACCAGCCCCAGGTATCTGCCAGGTATCTGCCATTGACTGTATAAGCAAATCACACACACTTGATGCAAGATTAGCAAGTAATGCTTCGAAATAGTCACGTTAGACAAACAAGATCTGTGCTAAGACATGAATAACTTCAAGTCAATAAAAGGCTTTCATCACTGCCCGACCTGGTACGATGTGCCAAATTCAAAATGACATGGCACAAGGTGAATCACATGCACAATGGAGATACTTTGCCACAATGGCACTGTCAAAGCAAATCAGATGAATTTTGCTGGTGGAGCCTAGACCTCTCGCTTACTGCTGCTCGCTTGCTTCGATCTATTTCTGGCTTAGTTCGGCTAGAAGGAGTTTGTTCCCAGGTGTGCCCGCTTGCATCCTTCCAGAAGACCATTTTGCCAGACCTTGACAGGACCTGCTCAGGCCCAACACCATTCCTGGCAGTATCATACTCTGCAGCCAGCGCAGGGTACAGCGACTGCAGCGAGTTGCAGATGCAAGCTTTTTTGTTGGCACAATAGGGGCAACCACGATTGCTGCCCATCCGGTGACATGGACGTGCTTCAAACAGGTGTGGCTGGCCTTTGGGACATTTTGTACATATCCAATGCACTATCTTTTTGCTTCCTGCTGTGATCTTGTCAGGATCAAGACCTGCTCTTCGGTTTCTCTCAAAGTCAAACTCCAGCATTGCAGGGTGTTGGCTCTGTGTCAAGCTTGGTTGTCTGTTCCAGGGTCTATCCGTAATTGAGCACTTGGGACAACCGCTTTGAGAATCAACTTTAGTATAAACCTTGGCTTGCCAGCTATGATTGCACATTGGGCACAGCCAATGCCTGCGGGCATGACTGCATGCCTTGACCTGGTCTGGAGTCAGCCCATTATTGGCTGTGTCCCAGTAGGCTGCCACAGCTGGTGCCACCGTCAACAGGGAGTTGTGCTGGCACAGACTTCTGTTAGTGCAGAAAGGACACTGGCTGTCCATATTCTGCCTTTTATCGACAGTGGTCGACCATTCGTGCGGCAGCCCACATGGGCATTGGTCACAAATCCACCACACGCGCAGATCACTGCTGCTGGTGATCTCCCTGTCTCCCAAATGCTGGTTTTTGGCATGATGCCACTGCCTCTGTAGCTCAGGCCTCAAAAGGCTAATGTCTGGGCCTGCTGAGGCCTGCTGCCGTGTGTCATTGCAACGTAATCTTGGGTGTCCTGGTGCCAAATAAAGTACAGGTTCATTGTCAGCACGGACAGTTTTTAGTCAGATCCATATGAAGATGCAGTGACGCACCGGATGCCTGCTTGTTACGCCTCTGCTGTGGTACCCCTGCTTGAAAGGAGGCACCACGACGCGGTAATCGTTGCAAATGCGGAAGCTTGGACTGCCTGCGACTGGCTTGCCTGACGAACGCAGACGCACTGCCGTGTAGTGTGCAGGAAGAACATTGCACTTGCCTGCTGTGGATTGGTTGCCAGATCCATGTCGCGCAGCAACTTCCGTTAGCCATGCTTCCAGAATTGACGTCCCTCACTCCCCAGTTGAGCTCCAATCAGCCAACAAGCGATCACAGAACGCAGGCCAGCGTCACGTGTTGCGCAGCAGCTCCGGAACCACGATGGCGCAGCAGAGCAGTGTGCTCGGTCGTGTGTTGGGGCTCTGTGGCTGGGGGCTTGTCGTTGAGGAGCTTACACACAAGGCATGCACATCAAGGCATGTCAGCGTAGCTCCTCCTGTTCAAGTAGCCTAATATCTGCAGCACGGCACCAAAGTCAGTTGCACACAAGAGTGATGCTTCAGGATTCAGCCTGATAAAAACCGCTTGCTGATCTGGGCAGCATGTATGCCATGACAACATGACTCCATCATTGATGCAGTAGCGCATGCCATGCGTTAAGCTGTGCTGTGGTACCAGCAACAGCTACCAGAACCAGAATGCATGGGCGTAAGTCAGGTCTCAGATCGCATGGAGGCAGTGGATGCTCAGCCTTTGGCAGAGGCGCATCTTGTGTGAGCAGGAACACTCGAATCCACTCTTCTACATCACCTGTCGCCTGATCGTGCAGCTACAGCCCATAGCCTGTCAGATCCCACCATCTTCTTGTTTGCGGCAGCATCTATGGCACGAAGGCCTCTTGTGCGGGTGCGGA
>JAABUP010002137.1_pt1 | contig 39521 bp, 35 predicted proteins | sample 5559201 | NCBI WGS metagenome assembly JAABUP01 (sample SAMN10711887, study PRJNA513373) | rock metagenome | isolation source: Antarctica rocks | place: Antarctica | reverse complement strand
AAAAAGAAGAGCTTCATACAGAAGTGAAAGAATAATGTGCTTTAGTCTTAAAGTCTTAGTAAGCAACTAGATCATAAGACCTTAGTATGAGTTTAACTTATGACATCACTTCTTTTTTTTTCTTCAAGGTTGTGCTTTAAGCTTCTGAAAAGGTTGTTGTACAGTTGTCAATGTCTGTTAACACATGTTTGCCTGCTTTATATGAGTAAGGTTCACAGATGAAGATTTTTTCATTGCTTGCATGATTTTCTCTGACAATTCACTTGAGCTTATCTGTCAGTGAAGTGAGTTATAAACCCCTCTCATCTCACATACAACTTTTCTTTTTCTTTCTTTTTTAACTTCTTCACTGACAACTTTTGTATGTGAAATCTTTTTTAATTGAATATGTCAGCACTGACTCTTATATGACAAGCTCAGCAGCAACAACAACAACAACAACAATGTAAATGTCATACAGATATGTGTCTTGAAGCTGACAGCTCACAGGGCCCTCATTCTTTACAATGCATATGTTGCTGTTCTCATTCTTGTGACTGCTGATGACAATTCAGTTCTCTTTATTAATCAGCAGCAGCTTGTTATGTTCTGATCTGAGATGTCTCAGATATTAGGGCTAGAGGTTTGTGCTTGTTGATATAAGGGTTTCAGTGTGCAGTGTAGGGTAAACCAGTAGTTGATAACTTGTATTGAGTTGAACATGATTGTTTTCATAAGGAAAATGATCCTTTCTATATAAAACAAGAGTCAACTCTCAAAGAATTGACTCAACCTGCTAAGGGTTGACTCAACATTCTCATGGTTGAGTTGACACTCAACCCATTGTCTCATGTCAGAGATCATGCAGTTCTTGTGTTCAATTCATTCTGTTAGTTTTAACTGAGTATGATCATAACACTATCTTCTCTTTCTGCAATCCCTGTTCTCAGAATTCTATTTAAGCAAGGGTATAAATGAAACCTCTCAACATCAGCCATGTCTCAGAAACCTTCTCTCACTTGTGAGTACAACAATTGTCTTTACACTGTGAAAGAGATCACTGTAGCTGACAGTTCCTCAGACATTGTCTGCATTTACTGTTTCAATCACTCTATCTTCTGTGTGATGATGAAGTCACATTTCAAATGTGCTGAGTGTACTCATCAAGGTCATCTGTGTGTGAGTGTGATGTGAGAATTGCTAGACTGTGTTCACAACAAGCTGAAGTCAAAGATTCTTCAAACTGAAGAAGAACAAGCTCACCTCTTTGCAAAGCTTTCTTAATTACACAAAATGTTGCATCAGACTCAAGATTGTGCTAAACAGAAAACTCTCTGTCTGTTAAAGGAAATGAGCAATGATAATGATGATGATGAGAAAACTCCTCAGCCTGAGACCTTGTCTCAGCTTTTTGATAACATGTCAAATGACTTTTGACAGTCTAATCTTGTCACCTCCCCCTCTCAAAGTGCTGAAGCGTTCTTACACAACTGTTAAGGTTTTCTATGAGTTCTCATGTGTTTTTAAAGGTGTTGTACCCCTTTCATTTGACAAGATAGTGAGCTTTCTCACTAATCATTCACTTTTCTAGAATGTTCTTGACTTGGTATTCTTCATCAGGTTTAACAGACATTTTGATGGTTTGAAGTGGTATGGACTGGTTGCAACACTGAAGCATGAATGCATGAAATACTGAGTGTATTCACATTTTCTTGAGTAAGTTTAGCTCATAGCTTAACTCTTTGATGTTTCTTTTGATTTTGAATGATTTTATGCTCTTGTTGTTCAACTTCTTGCTTCTTCACTTTACATGAATGTTGTTCATTCTTAGATAAACTCTCTCTTCAACCTTGAAAGATTTTACCTTTGTTGTTCATTTTGATTGCTGTTGAATTCTGTTTGTCAGATCCTTATGCAACTTCTTGATCTCTGCAATGTTTAGTATCACTTTCTGATTTTGTGATCTGTGCACTCACAGTTCTCATCATACCTCTGAGTTATATTCATAATTCACTCAAAATGATGTTTCTTCTGTGGTTTCATTTTGTGTGTTGTTATACACAAACTGTGCTGTTGACAACAGTTACACTCAGTTGTTCTGGTTTTTATTGACATAGTGTCTCAAGTACATTTTGACCGTCTGATTCATTTGTTCACTCTGCTCATCTGTCTGTGAATGGTATGCCGTCAACATCTTATGATTTATCCTGAGTTCTGCTGTGAGCATTTCTCAAAACTTGCTCATAAACAGCTTGTTTCTGTCAGTGATAAATTCCTTTGATAGTCTGTGATTGTTAATCAATTCTTGCAGTATGGTGTACATCAATACTGATGCTGTTGCAGTTTCTTTGAATGAAATGAACATGATGTACTTGATCAGTTTATCAACTATAGTCAATATACTGTCAAATTTCACTCCTCATGCCAGATTCTTTGATGTCAGTAACTTTGTTATGAAGTTCATGGTAATTGATTTTCATGACGCATTCAGTGTGTTTAGTCATGTTACTCTGTCATATCTTTTATCTCTCTGAATCTTGTTTCTGCAACATGAATTGCATTTGATGATGTACTCAGTGATTCAATCTTTAAGGTTGCTGATATTGCATCTTCTTTATATGAGGTTCTCAGTTCTCTTGACTTCAAGATGTTCATTGACCCTGCTGTTATGACATACTTGTATCAGTTCTTCATTCATCAAGAGAGTTTACTTCACCTTGTACATTGCTGCTAAGCCTTTTATGAGGATTTTCTTGTTGTCTTCACTCAGAATTTTGACGTGAATCTTTTTCACTTCTTTGTGGTCAGGCTGTCTACTTAAAGTGTCTGCTTCATCATTCTCATTATCTCTTTTGTAATGGATTTGAAATTCATAATTAGCTAACTGTTCAGCTCAGTGAACCTGTCATTGATTCAACTGTTTCATTGTTGCAAAGTTTCTCAAATTCTTGTGATCTGTATAGATCTGAATAGGCTTCTCAGTATCTGCAAGGTAAGGTCTTCAATCTTGCAATGCTTTCACTATCACAAGAAGTTTCTTGTCATGAATCTCATATCTTTTCTTCAGTCTTGATAGTTTTCTAAATTGATAGGCTATGAGTCTTTGTTGCTCATTCTCAATCTGATACAAGCATGCGCCTACTGTGAAATTCAATGTGTTGGTTTTCAGTATCTTTTTGCATGTTGAATTGAGTATTCTCAGATATGCTGTTTCATTAAGGCTTCTCTTTAATGTGTGAAACACATTCTTCTGCTTCTTGTCTCAATGTCATTTCTTGTTCTTGTGCATTAGTTGCATGAGGGGTTCTGCAATTTTTGCATAATTAGGTACAAACTTTCAATAATAGTTTGTCAACCCTAAGAAGGCTTGTACTTTCTTGACTCATTTTGATGAAGATCAGTTTCTGACTGTGTCTGTCTTCTTTGAGTTCTTTTTGATTTGCTCAGGTTAAATTATATAGTTAAGGAATTTGATTTTCTTTGCTTTGAACTTGCTTTTTGACTTCTTCACATACAAAGTCTTCTCATTGAGCTTTCTCAGTATCTTGTGCACATGGCTGCAGTGCATCTCAAGGTCATTTGAGTATATCAGAATGTTATTGAGGTATGTGATCACAAAATCATTGAGGTATTCTCTCAATGTGTCATTGATTAACCTTTAAAAGGTGATGAGAACATTCTTGAGCTCAAATGACATAACAGTGTATTCATAGTGTTCATATCTCATTTAGAATGCTGTTTTTCATTCTTTGTCTTCCTTCATTTATACTCAGTAATAGGCTTCTTTCAAGTTCAGACTTGTGAACCACTTGACTCTGTCTAATTGATCTTGCAACTCTTCAATTAACAGTAAGAAATAACTGTCTCATCTAGTTATCTCATTGAGTTGTCTATAGTCAACACATAGTTGCTTTGTGTCATCTTTCTTTGATACAAACAGAATCAGATATTCTGTCAATGACTTTGATGGTCTGATGAATTCTCTTTTGAGATTCTCATCAAGATAAGTTCTGACTTTCTTGAGCTGGTCTTTGCTCATTGAGTACAGTGACATTCACTTTGATTACTTGTCATTCAATAGTGATATTTTGTGATCTCATGACTTATGCTTTGATAAGCTCATTTCTGGTTGTTTGAGAATCTCATACACATCTATCATGACATATAATTCTTTGCTGATTCAATCAATCCTTGAGTTCTTTTTGTGTAATCAGGGCATCTTTAGTATGATGTCATACTTGATCAAATTGAGAACATCAAACATCAACTCTTGTGAATCTTCTAGTATCATGACTTTGATGTGAACCTGGTCTGTTATTCACTTAAATTCTTCATTGATCATATATACCTGCATAGGCTTCAGCACTCACTGCAGTGTTAATTCTAGCATTCTTATCACTTGCTGCAAAATATAGTTGTCAGTTACTTCTAAGTCTATCATTGCTTGAAGAAGTCTATTCTGTTCAACCTGAACATCAACTCATATCTTATGGTCATTGCTGTTCTTCTGAGACATTAGAAGCTTCTTGTTCTCTAGTCTTTTTAAGAAAGCTTGCAGTTTTTTGACTGTACTGTGTCACTTGCTCTTCTTCAGAGATTCTGAAGTCATTTAGGCTTTACTTCTTGTATGATCAGTTGTATGTATTTCTCACTGTCTTTCTCAATATACTGTTCTGAGTGTAGGTGCAGTTCATACTGATTATATTCTCACTGAATCTGATTCTGAAGTGCTTTCACTTTACTCAGAAACTCAGATGACATGTAGTCTTCTAAAAAGGTTCATCAATCATCATCTGATGTCAGATACTCTGTGAGTAAATGAATCTTGATTTTGTGACTCTTAGTTTTTTACACAAGTTGTTTTGATACTGAGTTGATTGTTGTTCATATGCCTTTCATCAACTTGTCAAGTTTTAAGCATGCTCTTACTTCTTTTGTTTCTTCTTGTTGCTTCTTAAGGTTATCAACTTTCTTCTTGAGCTTTTTCTGCTGTCTTTTTAGCAGTTGTTGACACATCTCTCAGCGCTGATTCTCAGAGTGCTCATATCTTGTTTTGAGTCTCATGTTGACTTCTCAGTTGTTGACATTCTTTGAGTTTGCATTCAAATTCAGGGCTATTCAGATGCTATCACTGTAGTCTTCTTTTACCTGAGTTTTGTGAGTATTGTTTTCTTTGATCTCAGCTTTTTTTAAAATAGTTAATTCCTTCAGTTGATCTGTTGTGTTGTAACTGTTTTGTTTCTTTTTGAGTTTCTGTGAGTATCATCTGACTCTGTCTTTGCTGCTCATATGTGTTCAGCACATGTTGTCATAGCAGACTGTTCAGCTCAAAACATCATGCACTATGCATGTATTTGTTGCTGCAACTTCTTTTCTCTTTTGTTGAGGTTTCTTGCAGGTTCTTGCAAGGTGTTTGAGCTTTTCACAGTTATAACATTCATGAGTTTTTACTCATTAAGATTGAGACTTATAGAGCTTGCTCATGCATCATTCTTACTTCATTTGTGATCACTGCTCATGATGCTTCTTAATTGTGTTGAGGTTCATAGAGTCACCTCTTTTAAGAATATAATGTCTTTTTTACATCTTCAATGTGTAGTGTCTTGTGTGCTTCATTCATTGTTTTCATTGATAACTGTTGATGTTAATGAAGATATTGATCATATTCTGAAGCTCTTCAGATTAATTCATTCTGACTATCTTATCTTTAATAGTCTTGTTGAGTCCTCAATAGTATTGCAATACTAAAGCTTCATTGTCTTAATTCATTAGAGTTGCAATTCACTGAAACTCTGTCACATACTTGACTGTTGACTTATTCATCTTTAGAATGTGAAGTTATCTTTTTGCTGCTTGTTTCTTGTTAACTACTCTGAAGGCTCTCTGAAGCTCATTCTTGAACTTCTTATAGTTGCTGAATATGAATTTCTTATTGTTCATTCATTTCTTCAGTGTCTTGTCAAAGAACTTATGCAGTTTGAGGTCAACTCAATTGAATGCTGCATTCTTGAGATATGATACAGTAAACAGACCTTTGTTCATCTCAAACCTGAACTTTGTCTGATTGAATTCAATATATAACTTAAGCTTAATCAAGAAGGCTTACAGCTTCTCTTTCTTGTCTGTGAACACATTGAGTGCTGATATCTTGAGTACATCAATTGTTTGCTGATGATCTTGAAGGTTGACTTAACTTGTTAAAGCTGACTTCTGCACACTGATTGTCATTCTTATATTGTAAGAGTGTTCAAAGTGTTATGTTCTGATCTGAGATGTCTCAGATATTAAAGCTAAAGATTTGTGCTTGTTGATATAAAGATCTCAGTGCACAGTGTAGGGTAAATCAGTAGTTGATAACTTGTATTGAGTTGAACACAATCATTTTCATAAGGGAAACAATTCTTTCTATATAGAACAAGAGTTGACTCTCAAAGAATTGACTCAATCTGCTAAGGGTTGACTCAACATTCTCATGGTTAAGTCAACACTCAATCTGTCATCTCATGTCAGAGATCATGCAGTTCTTGCATTTAACTCATTCTGTTAGTTTTAACTGAGTATGATTGTAACATAACACTGACTGAGATGATGATCAGAACTCTAGAAAGTTTATTGATGTTTATTTCTTTCTTTTATTCAGAGACTCTATTAATTAATCATCTCAACATTAACAAACTGTCACTCTGTCTTTTATGAAAGCTGAATACATGACAGAAGTTCAGACTATTAAGAAAGCTATTTAATTATGCTGTTTTCTCTGTGAAACTGATTTCTGTATCATGAATTCTGTTGTTATTAAGCTGACAATAAGAAAGCAATTGAGCTGTCTAGAAATTCTGAGTTTCACATCTGTATGAAGTACATTGATATACAGTATCACTTGTTTGCAAGACTGTTAAATGACATCTCATTGATCTTGAATATATTTCTACAGTTAATCAAGTCACTGACAGTCTCACTAAATCACTATCTGTCATCAAATTCTGCTGTTTCCTTGTTCAATTGAGTCAACTTATTGAGTAGTTGATTGAGAGAATAATATCAGGATGTATAGGTTGGATTTGCTATGGATTCAGACCTTCTAGACCTGAGAGAGAGTGTTGAAAATTGTGCAGTCCTGTGTTGAATCATTTTAGGTTCCGTTCTGAGGTCATGTGACCCCGGCATACATAAAACTTAGCTAGATATTATTCTAGCAACCTAAGCAATACAAGGACGTCCATTCTGACCCTATTACGTCCAACAGCATATTATAGGTTGGTGAGCGACGAGATACGCAAGTTTCTAGGAGAGTCATCGAATTACCAACAGAATCTGGACGCTGCGCTGCACAAGGCTGCATTTGATGGAGAGTTCCTTGCACTAGGAGCAAACACCCAGACACACAGGGAGGACGGCACTACACCCGTTCACAACGCCTCATTTCACGGACCTGTGGACGTCATGTGCGCGCTTCTAAAAGCGCATGTGAAAACAGATGCAAGAGGCATTCACGGCACAACTCCATTACATGATGCTGTATACAGCGGCGACCTAGCTGCCACCGAGGCGCTTCTCGCAGCGTGTGCATACACCGAAGCAACCAGAAGCTCCGGCAACACCACACCCCTTCACGATGCTTCATATCATGGACACATGGATATTATCCACGCGCTTCTTAAAGCGCATGCCAGAACAGATGCCGGGAGAAAACGCAGCGCTCTTCCACTGAATGACGCTGCGTTTTATAAGCATACGAGCGCAGTACACACTCTCTTGGAGGGAGGGGCAGATATTGAAGGGAGAAGACACTGTGGCGTCAGATCACTGCATGACACTGTATCCTGAGGGCATTTGAATGTTATCAAGATATTGCTGGCTGCTGAGGCAGATATAGAGGCAAAGAGAAATGATGACTCTACTGCCCTGCACTTCTGTGCCAACATGAAGACAGTGAGGACGCTTCTGAACGCGCATGCGGACATAGAGGTCATGAACAAGGTGAGGCATACCTTAACAGATGTTGCAAGAAAGGAACAGAAAACAGCTGTTCACCAGATGCTTATAGCTGTGGGTGCTCATGCACACACATTGAAACACATTCTCAACTGAGCTGAGCATCAATCAGTAAGACCTTGAGACCTGTCTTGTGAATGATCATGAAAGAGAACTTCTAAGACCAGTAAAGGTTAAGACAGATGGATGGGACGAGATTGAGCTTCCGGAAGGGCACATGGACATCGTGCAATCACTGATCAAATCTCACTTTGCGAAGGATAAGTCAAAGAGTATGGACTTCAATATAGTTGAAGACAAAGGCCAGCTTGCTATGAACTACACTAATGTCAACGTAGGCAAAGGACTAACCAAACTGCTCCACGGTGCGCCTGGAGTTGGAAAGACCTCGACAGCTAATAATTAGACTAATTCCAGGTCATAGCGCTGTTATCGAGAAGCTGACACTTTGGACTTTCTTTGAGTGCGTGGCAAAGTCCAGCAGCAGACCACTGCTGCCTATTACTTGCGCTAAGATTGACGCACTGAAAATCGTGAAGTATTGCCAACAATTTGAGGCGATCTTGGTCTAACAGCCAGAGACGTCGACAAAAAGTTGGAATCAAGCTTTCAATTAGCTCAAGCATGGAACTGCGTATTGCTTCTCGATGAAGCTGACATCTGCTTGACTGCAAGAACATCCACAGATCTGAAGAGCAACGCCCTTTTATCTGGTGAGTTGGTCTTCATTCCACGTCGCAACCAATCAAGCCTAGTGCCTTGACAGTCTTTCCCAGGGTTCTGGAGTGCTACGAAGGAATCTTTCCCTCACGACGAACATAGTGGGCGCGTTCGAAGAAGCTTCCAAATCACGAATCCACATGAATCTATATTATCCGTTTCTCGATCGTCGCCGGACGGTTTCAATATGGAGATCGCAGATGAGAAGAATCAAATGGAAGCGAGACAAAAGCTTGGAGGTCAATGAGGGCAAGACAATCGACTTCGCGAACGAGCTCTTTTTCAGGCAGCAGCAACCCACAGCGGATGGACTTCGTTGGAATGAAAGACAGATCAGAAATCCTTCGCCCTTGCAATTGCCGAGTACGCCGCCAAAGACGACGGACCTGCTAGGCTGGAGGTTGCCCACTTCGAGAAGGTAGCCAGAGCCTCAACTGAATTCGATGAATATCTTTGAAGGGTAAATTTCCGGGCGTTCTGATGCGGATATAGCGGCGCACAATACGATGAGGGCTGCTTTGACATTGCTCCCACATTGTCGAATCCCATGCAGCGACAGGTAGAGCATAAACACGACACCAGAACGCAGCCAGTCTTCGAACTGAGATTAAAGACACTTGTGAACGTGTGTATTCACCGATAATTTATAGCGAGGATGTGAATAGTAACCTGAGTCTACTCGCCGTGATGCTGCGCAGTGTGTACGAAGGGGGAGGCTCATCAACAACATGGAGGGCGCGAACTTCCTCACGGCGATGAGACCAAACGTCGACCACATATAATTTGTATCGCAGTGAATGAAGCATATTGCGCAATCACGCTCGTCTGATACAGGGTATAATGAAGGGATATAATATTCGCCGTTGGTTGATTAGACATTAGTGACAACACCCAGAGCTCCACCAGAATTCTGACCAAGTAAAAAGGTTGCCCGATTCCATCATGCCAGTTTAACCCAGCCCAATAACCCAGCCTTATCCAACATCGGCGTCTCCATTCTTAACACTGTCTCTTTGTGGAGACAATTCGTCGATCGTTCATAGTGGCACAGCACGACCCTCAGCATCCCGCCTTCACGTCCACAGATCAATGCCACCGATGGAGGACGGACCGCCGAAAATATGCTCACCGTCATGGTCCCTGTATCGATGAGTGTGAACAGCCTATGCCCTGGAGGCAGGGGAGGTGGAGCCGTGCCAGGCCTCTCTGCGAAGTCTGGTCCCAGCCCGACTCGTTCCTCTTTGTCGCGATGGCAGAGGAGACTGCTGGAGGGAGCATAGGAAAAACGATCGGCTACATCACCAAAGGTCATCCGTTCAAGCTCCTTGATCGGCATGGTGCCCTCGAAACCGATAAGCCAAGCGGAGTTGCCCCATACTTTCCCTCCGTATAGAGCTCTCACCGACCAAGGCGCGGCGATTGTCAGTAAAAGGCCAATGACAAGGACAATGGCTCCGGCAGTCAATCCTGTGCCAACGAGGATAATGCCTACCAAAAGCCAAGCTGGGCCAGACCGTAGGCTCACGGCTCCAATGAGTTTTTTCCACGTACTACGACCGAGGTATTCAATGCGCGGTATATCCTTCCAGCGAATCGAGATTCCTTTGCACCCGTCCAAGATGATTTCACGATCATTGGAAACGCCGGCCACCTGACAAAGGGGCTCAATATCCCAAAGATTGGCGCCGAGAAAGTCTTTCAACACGAACGAGCTGTGATGTGTCGCATTTGGATCAGGCAACATCGATACCATGCGTTCGACGATGCGATCACTGTCGTTGGCAAGGGACAAGCGGGCCAACGCCTGGAACAGGCTATCGGTAGGGTCCATACGTGGCCTGTAGCGCAATAGAGCCATTAGCGCGTATGCCACGTCTGCTTGCGTCCAGGTACTTTGGAGCTTTTCGGGATTCTGATATTGTCGACTTATCAACGCCTCGAGAGACAGAGAGATTAGCTCCAACCGACTCAGAGTGAGAAGGCCTGTGTAGTGCTCGGCCAACAGACGTGTCGTCTCATGGTCCGCCCAGACTTCTTCAGCTAAGGACATCTTGCTCCGCTCCAGAGTTTGTTCTGTAGAACAGAACTTGACCATTTGAGCCGAGGAAAGCAATGCCTCAGTCAATGTCCACATCCGCTGGCCCCATTCCCGCATCCTGGCAAGCGACAGATCAGGCAAAACGACCACGACTTGTCGCGCTCCGCGAAAGACATCGCAAATACGATGCACATCTTGCGAAAGCTCTGGTTGTGTGGATGCTCTGCAACGATAGTCGAGCCAATACGCCTCGACACCTGCTTCGACGGCCATTACTTCGGCTAGCTGCTCGACCACGCGGCAAGTGTCCGAGCTATCCTGTGGGAAATGAGAGCCAGTGTAGCTTATACATATATATGGTCGATCCGTGCCGCTGCTCGGATGCCACGAACCATCGTTCTTCTTCACCATCAGCAATCGTGGCGCGAGGAGACGATCCAAATTTCCAGCGACCCGATACACCTCTCCTTTGGAGACGGTCGTTTTCGGGGCAACCGGACTCGCGTCAAGAGGGTTCCGTGCATGCTTGGGATAGTCCCAAGAACGACCAGGAAATCCTGGATAGAAGAGCTGCAGGCCTCGCGATCTCGTGAATGGCCAAGATACGATGAAGAATTGCAAAGGAATCGTGACGAGGATTTTTCCAATCAGGAGGAAGACCTCTTCGACCTCGCCGTTTCGAGCCGCTCGACTTTCCTTCAATGCCCATTCTGATAGACGTAAGATCGTGGGAGCGTTTCCACTGAGCTTTGTTCGACGCCAGTCTCCCGGGGCACGCTGAGAAGCCTCATCGGTGGCTTGTACGAGCATTCGATAGGATTTGCCATAAGTGGGGCTCAGATATCGAAGTAGATCCTTGGGTCTCCAGGTTTCACGACTGAGGACGTCGCGGTGGCGGAAGGTCTCAGCGGCTGGTGTTGGCTGGTCACAGCCAACGTCTCGGAGTGTGGGGTTGGTGAAAGACTTCCACTCTCTGCTGTAATGGCGGCCGCCATCAAAGTGGTGATTGACGTCAACAAATGAGCTCATCTTTGCAGTCTCCGTCCACTCCTGCCTTATAGCCTAGCCGGTATGAATGGAAGGACTTTACTTTCAAGGTCTTGTTGACTAGGTCGGTTCGGTCAGAGGCAAACGATGTATGATTTTGCTCAGCACTTATCCAACGTGGGCACGAGTAGTCTGACTTGCTCGTCCGAAACCCAGCATCTTAAGGTATCCATCTCCAACAGCCTCATGTTGAACAAGGCTCCGGGAAAGAGACGAGGAGCTGGCATCCAGCCAGCCCGTTCTCCCTTGGCACATGAAGGTCCCCCCTGAGAACGAGGCATTGGCGTTACGCTAACTGTGTCGTACAACCATCAATAAAGCCCCATCGCTCTTTAAACAGGGTTATGGCCCCTCCGAGCTGCTGATAGGTAGTTGGTCCAACGGAGCCGTACCATGAGACATAGATCCTTGCCACTGTGATTTACCATGATTGGGGCCTTCCCGCCTACTAGCCATCGAGGCGGCGACCCTTTCCTCTCACAGGATTCCGAGTTTAGAAAATTCTAGCGACTTCCGCTCGCGTGTCACTGCCAAGCACGAGGTGGCCGGCATCTGGGGGACAGCCAAACAAGGCTGACCATTCAGAGTCGCCCAAGAAGTGCGGGCTGTGCCGAGACCTGCATCGAATACTGCAAGGATATCAATATGGTTGTATTGTATGTAATCATTAGGAGATCTGTGCATGAATCGGAATAGAAGTAGGAGTTTGTAGTGGGTTAGCGAGGGAGCTGGCTTATGAGTACTTGAACTGGGGTTTCGGTATGCGCGATACCTACCTTGAAGTTGTTGTTCGAATACGCCTGTAGCATAGCATACAAACTCCGTTCTTCATAGCAATAACAACAATGTGTTCGGTTCAACTCCTTTGTACCTATCCCAACAGCATTTAGCCTTCCTTAACCTTACCCCTATAATGCTAACAGTATACTGAAAGTAACTTGATTATACCAGCGGTACCGCGAAAAGGAGGAGGCCGAATCCTTGATCCCTTCTACTCTTACACCCGTCCGCGATCACTTCCCCCTCACCACACGCCCACGATGGCGCTCCAGTGAACTGAGCCAGCCCTGTAAATACGATATCGAGGACGATGCCTTTGAAGCCATAGGAAAGCATGCGCGATAGGAGAAGTATAGCTTCGTCAGAGTGCACGTCAAAGTACGACAAGCAGTGAGAACAGCGAAAAGTATAAATTCTATACAATAAGCACGGCAGATACACAGCTTACTCGGAAGATCTACGGCCCAAGGCGCGATGCCTGCCCATCAACATGCGGTCCGTAGCAGCATATCCCTACTAACGACAACTACACCAGATACGGTAGAGACTGATAGGGCTGCCCGCTAAGGTACCCTAGTGCTCCGATGATATGGCTCAGCTCTAATAAGAGAACAAAGCCTAGAGATTTACTTAAGCCTGTATTCTGACCTTGAAATTGCTGGATGCAAGCTTCTCATCTCAATCCACTAGACATCGTATCAAGACCGCCCGGTGGAAGGCAGAAGTCTGGAGTTTGGGTTTAACACGAGCCAGCAAGTCAATCTCAATCCCCTCCTCTGTCTTTCTACCAAGACAACAGTCGCCAGACCATTTCTCTATCCGACTCCTAATCATCTCTACGTACCTGCCGCAAAGGCACTGTCTGTACCTCCGACCACGTCGTCCAAGATAGCACCATTGCTAAGGGGTTAGCACAAGACTGTGGGACTGAAAAATATTCCTATGCCTTCTTAAAATTTTGAAACAGTATTACATGGTTGTCGGTCACCAATGAATGCTGTCCGCTCTGGTCCGCCGGACCAGGGTCGGGACCGTTGATGCTCTGAATCATTGCCAGCCGTGTTGAAAAGGGCACAAGGATAACTACGAACAGATCGCAGCGCAATGGGAACGCTCGAGACCAGAGCCTGAAACACCATAGCATTCCTACTGCTTCTACTGTCTAGGACTGCGACATAGGAGAGCCCCCTTCCAACTTCTAGTGTCGCCTCTGAGAGCCGAAGCATTACCAAGACTCACGTGCTTCGCCATCGACGAGCCGCTTATTGCTCGGTGCACTCATGACACCATCTCTAGTTCTGATCAAAGGTGTGTTGTCCGCTACCATCAACTGCATGCAGCTCACATCCCTGGAGTAGATCATCCCAATAGGCCCAGTCCATCGGGCTGAAATCGACTGGTAGAGAATCGGACAGCAAAGGCGGATCAAGACCGCTGCTGATATCGCCCGGGAGGCTCTCGTCGCTTTGGTGCGGATCTTTAACCTGTCGTTCTCCAGCCTTATATTCAGCGGGTCTTATGACGGAGGCATTACTGGCAAGCGGGGTCGTCGCTTGCGCTGCATTGGTGGTCATCCTTTGGAAGCACAACATCGAGATGAAATGGGGCGGCGCCACTTCAGGTGGACTCTGGTGCTGGCGTGCGAACTCCGCCTCGCGCGCTTCCCAAGCCTTGATGGTCAGGTGCCCGATTGCCACAAACAAAGCATTCTTCGTCTCGGTAATCATTTCCGGGTGGTGCTCGAATACCTCATTAACCTGCCACCAGGCTCTATCCGCCAGGTCTCCTGCTGTTCGATGGCGTAGCTCGCCGAGCATGTACACAAATGCGTCCAATTGGAAATGAACATTAACGTGCCAGAGAAATCGTTGTGTACTTTCAGTTGACTGGACCAGGTTGTCGTATTCGATCATCTTCAAGCTGTTGGAAAAGAGCATATCTTTTTCTTTCTGCGGCATACGCGCACCTCTATCCGGATATTGACGAGGGTGATGTGCCACTAACCTCATTTTACAAATGGCCGACCTCGCCACGGTGGCAGAGAGGAAATGTAAGGGTATCAATGGATTGCAATACCTCAAGAACTTGTGTTTTAAAAGTCTTTCGAGCTCGTCAATAGCTCTGTCTTTGTCGGCAAGTGGCACGGCGGTGCTACTCAACTTCTGCCAGCTGCCGTCAAAAGCACTCGTGGAACTCGAATGCCGAAGGAATTCGCCAAACTCGTACCTGAGCAGGCAAAAAACCATTTCTGTTATCCCTGTATGCTCCACAGGCAGCTGCCCTATATCAGAATTCAGATCGCAGTCATTGACGTTCAAAGGGAGCTTGGTGTCCCAAAGATGAGCTAGGACCGAAGTGCCTGAACCAGAAAGCTCTGCGGTGCGGCTGTCAAGCAAAACGATCTGCCACCACAGCCGTCGGCGCATCTCAACCTCGAATAAAGGCAGCTCGAGAGAGGCGCCATCGCGGTGAAGGCCGATTCTCTGGCCGATTCGGACGGCTACGCCAGTAAGGATCCACAGAGAGCGAGGATCATAATATTGGCGCACGGAGAGCTGTAGTTTTAGGCATTAGAGCTGCAGACTCAGGGTAAGAAGACGAGTTCCACCCACAAGAAAGAGTACAAACGCCTGGAGAACAACTAAGTCTGAAGATTTGAGAAATCCTGCGCTGATCAAAGCTTGCTGGGTTCCGAACTGATACCTGGCCAAAAGCGTTGATTTCGCCTCGCCAATCATACTTTCGCAGTCTGCATTGCTCAAAGAAGTCACGGCGGAGGAGTAGATTGCGAACATCAATGCCTCCATGCTCTTCGATACATCGTCCAGACTTCCGCTTGCCTCAATGATTAGCTGCTGCACGGTAGGGGCGTGAAACAGTTTGACTAAGGGATTGATGTTATCCAGGAAAGTCTGCCACAACCTGAAAATGTGCACCGGCTGAGGATGAAAGGCACTCAAGCTTGTATTTGTAGGGTAGGAGCCAAAAATGAGACCACACCCATCACGATAAATTATGTCGGAGGTAGTCTGGATCGGCGTCTCGACCTTTTCATCCTCAGATGACCCCTGAAGTATCTCTTTCGGGTCTCGGAACTTTGAGCCAAGGTCAGACAACCTTTTTGTAAAGAGAATCATGCAACCAGATGATATCCCGAAGGGAGAGACCGAACCTCGTCACTTAAACCCGTCCACAGATTGCTATCCATGTCAATTACCCCGGCGCCGCGAGCTAGCAAGTAATTGTGACCTACTTCTCAAGATATCTTGACCTTCCCTGCCCGACGACCAATCTGCCGTTCTCAATGCCTGGAGATCTAGCTTCCTTCATCTTGCTGTGGGCTTGACTGGACCCTTTGTGTATTCTTCCCGCAGTATCGTCTGACGTGACACTTTCCAGGTCGTGCCCCTCAGGGTCAATAACCACGCCTTCGCCGTTAGAGGTATCGATCTTCGCACCATAGCTCTTCAAAAGCTCCTCGTACCGTTTCAGTCGCGCAAGCAGGCCTACTTCAGGAGATCTCCTTTTACGGCGCCGTGGAGGCGCTGGGGCGCGGAAAATGCACTCAACATGAGCTTTGCTGCAAGCGGAACAAGGATCTTTCCTGTCACACTTCACTTTTCGTTGCTGGCACAAGATACAAGAGTGTCCTTTCATGTTCTTGATAGCCGATGCACCTGGCGTTGACGGAAATTGAGAACCGGTAGCCTCTGTTGTTGACATTGCAGAAGGCGGAGGAGTCGAAACTGGAACTGGTTATGGTTGACTGAAGGCGTTGATGAATTTGAAGAGGAGGGCACATTGGTCGCCTGAACGCGGTGGGAGTCCTACTAGACTTACTCCTTCAGACAACGAGCTGCGGAAGCCTGCGCGGGCCCGCAGGATTCTATCCTTATTCGCTTGCACTACTACTTCGTACAATTATCAAAGATCCATCTGACCTATCTGTTAGAGTGCGGTGTGTGAGCTGGCTCGGGCCCGAAAAGTGGACCTCGGGCCCGAAAGTGTATAACCACTGGACCCGAACCTCGACATCTGCCCCCCGAGATGCTCAACGAGTCCGTAATTTCACAGTGATCTGCTCTTTCAACAATAGTATATATGGCAGACATGGCTCGCATTAAGTCCCAGCAAATACAGCTCTTGAAGCCCCAGCAATCACTCATTCTTCAACCATCGCCCCAAGCACAGAAATGGTTCATGGCTCCCCCCTTGTCGATACAGAGAAGGCGTCCGAAGAACCCTCAGTTCCTAAGGAGGATGAAGGTCAGACACAATATCCGGGTGGGCGAACTGTCGCCTTGATCATGATAGCTCTCTACCTGGCCGTGTTCCTCGTCGCCCTCGTAAGTTCTTCCACCCTGATGCGCATTGCATATAAGGAGTCAGAACTGACCATATACAGGATCGAACAATCATTGCTACCGCCGTGCCCCGTATCACCGATGATTTCCATTCTTTGGCTGACGTTGGCTGGTACGGAAGTGCCTACTTGCTTACCAGTTGCGCCTTCCAACTTATCTTCGGCAGAATCTACACATTCTATTCCCCCAAGTGGATCTTCTTGGCTGCCATCGGTCTCTTTGAAATCGGATCTGCTATCTGCGGCGCTGCACCGAACTCGACGGCCTTCGTCGTGGGGCGTGCCATCGCTGGCTTAGGGTCCGCTGGTATCTTTTCTGGAGCCATCATCATCATTGTACACACTGTTCCCCTCCGTAAACGACCCATTTACCAAGGATTCGTTGGCGCCACATTCGGCATTGCATCTGTTGCGGGACCTCTGCTGGGTGGAGCGTTCACACAGAAGGTATCTTGGCGATGGTGCTTTCTTGTCAATCTTCCCATCGGTGCCGTGACAATCTTGATCCTTGTCTTCATTCTCAAGCTGCCAAGCCCCAAGAATGCCGGTACGCCTGTGCAACAGCAGATCGCTCAGCTCGACCCTCTTGGAACCTTGTGCTTTCTTCCCGGCATCGTGTCTCTCCTGCTGGCTTTACAAGGGGGTGGCTCAACTTACGCTTGGAACGATAGACGCATCATTGCTCTCTTTGTGCTTTTCGTGGTTCTGATTATGGCCTTCGTCGCCATTCAATTATGGAAGAAGGAAACTGCTACAGTCCCTCCTCGCATCATCAAGCAGCGGAGCATAGCCTCCGGTGTTTGCTTTTCTACCTGCGTCGGCGCCTCATTGATGTTGCTGGTCTACTATTTGCCAATCTGGTTCCAAGCTATCAAGGGTGTGAGCGCCGTCAGATCTGGTATCATGAATATTCCCATGGTTCTTTCCCTTGTCGTCTCCAGCATCATTGCCGGCGGTCTCATCACTGCCACTGGATATTACACTCCATTCATGATCGCCAGCTCCATTCTCATGTCCATTGGGGCCGGTCTCATCACTACGTTTGAGAGAGACACAGGTCACGCGAAGTGGATTGGCTATCAGACTCTTTACGGTCTCGGCGTTGGACTAGGCATGCAGCAGGCAGGCATGGCTGCTCAGACAGTCCTTTCCAAACAAGACATCCCAACCGGTACAGCTCTGATGTTCTTTGCGCAGTCGCTGGGCGGTGCTCTCTTCATCTCCGTCGGTCAAAACGTCTTCACCAGCCGTCTGGTCTCGGGCTTGGCCACTGTGTCAGGGCTTGACCCTATCATCGTGGTGACCACGGGGGCTACCGACCTTAGGAATGTCGTAGCGCCAGAGGACCTCGGTAGTGTGCTTTCAGCTTACAATAACGCGTTGACAAACACATACGATGTTGCGTTAGCCGTGTCATGTTTCTCTATCGTTGGAGCGCTTGCCATGGAGTGGAAGAGTGTCAAGGGTCAAAGACATGGTCATGGAGCCAAGAGTGCCTGAGCGCAAGCTCTATCATTGACAGGCGCTGGAGGGACGGATACTGTTACACACGGAGGTGTTGAAGGTATGGGGGCCGGAGTGGCTAGTTCGGTTTGGAGAAAGATATAACCAAAAAGAATCGTAACACAGCAGAGAAATGAACAAAGTATCAAAACTAAGCCTTGAAACAGAAGGATGCAATAATTAAGGGCTAGGGTTTAAAGCTACACGCGATCCAGCCACCCTATAAACATAAGTACTGTACAAATGTACTTGTAATCCATTTCTCTTTCTCACGGTCAGCTTTAGAAGTCAATAGAGTTGATCATCTCCCTGTCAACTAACAAAACACGCTCTGGGTTCCAAAGAAGAGATCCACTAGAAAGTGATCTTGGCCAACATGATCACGAGTCTGGTCATTCATTGATGAACAGGAAACAAAATCCGCTCGGCTGCTAAAGACAGGATGAGTTAAACCGATCATCTTCCCATATCATATCATTCAATTCAAGCGGCGTGCGGACGAGCAATGCAGAAGTGATATACTTTGACTAATGAGCTATGCGGCATGATGTGAACAGCGGGAACGATTCTGCGCCATTACCAACCCTAAGATATCTAAGTGCAGCGCGGTTACAAGCATACTAGCCGTCCTTGATAGTCAGCTTACACGAGCTCAGCAGTGTGAGACCTGACTAACACTTACGTATATACAGAATATCAGGTTTACAATCTATACTCAATGTCACAACATGAATAGCTTAACAACAACAAGGTAGGCAGAGCACTACTCTCCAATCACATTTCGAGGCATAGCAGAAGTCAATCTCTCATTTCCTAGCCAACTATACCTACAGTTGTGTTTTGCAAGCCGCGCAAGCCATAAACAGACATCGAGGACATTGCAAGATGAAGGAATTGAAAACCATTGTGCAAAACTCGCAACGATGTCTGCCTTCAACCTTGCGCCAAAACTTATCATGCCGGCATGGGCCGTATTGGGTATTGGCATTCGGCGTCTGGATACACCATTCTGGACTCTGTGTGTAGACGTTTTGTCTTGGCGTGTACCTGCTTGTCTCTCTCTTTTTTTTCCACTTGTTCGGTGTTCCTGTCTCCATAAATGCATACGCTCTTGCTTGCCGTTCCGTCTTTCTCCACAAACCTCCTTGGGCGTTCTTTTGTCACGCCTCCTTTTCGCGTTCTCCCCTTGCCCGTGCCTCCTTCTCCCGCATCTCTCTCTCTTTCGCAGCCCTCTCCTCGCGGCATTCTCACGTGCTTGTCTTTCTTTCGCCGCGCTCTCCCTTGCTGCGCTCTCCCTCGCCTCTCTCGCTCGCGTCTCCTTCTCCCTCCTTGTGTAATCTCTCATCTCACTCTCCCACATCGCGTTCACTTGCACCTCTTCATCTCGCTGCAGCTGTTTCATTTCACTTCTCAAGCACTCAATCCTTATCCGTTCACTTGCAAGTTTCTGCAGGTTTTCTTGCTCCTTCCTAACCTTCTCCTTTTCCATTTCTTCAGCCCCTTTACCCAAACCCGTGGTGAGATAGCTCCACCATCCCTGCCTGTTTACTTCCTTCTCCATCCTCTCCTTCCTCGTCTTTTCGATCTCTCCCATCTGGCGTTTCACCGTGGCCAATTCTTCTCGGATACGTCCGATCCTTTCCTTTTCCACCCTCTCTTCCTCTGCTCTTTTCATCCTTGCCTTTTCCCCCTCTGCGATCTCCTCCTGCACGCTTCTCATTCTTACCCTCTCCGCCTCTTGTTCCGCTCGTTCCCTTTCCCACGCGGTTTGAAAATCCGTCCAACCCGTCTTGATCCTCGAATACCTCGCATCGTACAGCACCCGACGGTTGCAGTCCTTAAGCGTATCATACGCCTCGTTGAGCTAGAAGTGCACCCATTCCAAAACGTCAACTATCTTTACTAACCAACACAGCTTTACCAACATAAACATCCAACCCAAAAAAACATGAAATAGAGTACAGTCCAGGTCGAAAGTCGCAATTGTCCGACAGCCAGCCTAAGGCATCCTCCCAACCCTGCCTTCTCATACAAAATCCGAACTGCGCCAATCCTGGCCGGCGTGGCTGTACTCGTACAAATGTGCACTTTCGACCAAGGCTGTCCTGACCCTGCACAAAGCAGATGAGATGAGATGATGGATAGTAGATGAAAACGATTCGTTTACAAGACAAACCGCAGCATGCGCGCCTGAATTGTGCGTGTCTTTATCCGGACGCCGCACAAGGCTCAAATGCCGATATGTGCGTTTGATCGAGTCGGTGAAGGCTGTTTGAGGGAGTTTCAGAACAGTGTAAGGATCGGCTTCCGGAGGTGCGGTCTGCTTATGGAATATGTACTGTATGGTGCTGTGCTAGGAAAGGTAATGTAAGGCTTGTTGCTAGTTAGAGGTGAGCTTTAAGGTATGCTGTTGAGCGGGACGCTTTGATAGCGTGAGAGGGTTATGGTGTAGGGTGTGTTGTCCTAGAGGTAAAGGTACCTTGGTCAGGTCAATATTCATTAGGTAGACTCTTTGACTATGATGTGACTTTAGACTCTGTGCACTGAAGTGAACTTGAAAGTACAATTCCCACAGCACAGCAATTAGTGGAGGTGGGGTTAAAACGCAAAATTACATACGGTCAGTATGTTGTGAGTCCAATCTTATCTTGTAGCTTTGCAATGATATATTCATAAGTTTAACTATGAGTTTATTGACTACAAGCGTAAGACCTTGCCGGGTTACAGTCACATGAACTACTTACATCTAGCCCATGGTGAGCGCTGCAGAAATCCCGTCCGTGCTGAACAACTCACGTCATATGGTTGCAGCCAAAGTTCAGCTCATCCATAGTCTTGCAATTAGGCATCGTTGCCAGCCTTCTTCTCGTGGTGTCTCACGCATGAGCTGAAGTACTTCATCTTTAGGGACTTCAAGACTATTCCAGTAATCTCCTATTACCGTAGGAAATAAATGCACAACACGTCTGCCGCGGCCAGCGATATTGACTTGCTCTGAATATGTGCAGCACCAAAAAGAAGGATCATTCGCTCTTTGTATCGGGTGCATCTAGCCCTCTGTTTAAACTGCTTGTACCTTCGGCAGGGACTCCTAGCATCTCTCCATTCCGCAAAGCTTTCACATCAATCCTCGGTCCCTTGAAATTTTTCCTCCCATCCAAGAACCATTGAACAGTTGATATGGCAAGGACGATGAAGAAGGCTACGATACTATAATCTGTGGATTGTCAGATGAGGGACATCTTGTCGCCTTGCCGCGAATTAATGGTATGAATATTATGCGTGTAGAATTGTGTAGAGAACAAGTTAAAATTCCGTAACTTACTCATATTACTGCCATTTACTGGAAGGGCCGGGGGAAACAAAAATAGGACTGTAGTAACAATGACGTAGGCAATCCCAATCTGTTGGCCGTCAAGATATAAGCTTGAAATTGTTCGTGAAGGATGTACGACACTTTAAAAAGATTGACTGACCAGATTAGCGATCCAGCCAACCACTCCTGGGAGAACAAATGGTCGAGGTGGGAGCATCTTTCGTCCTCGAAGGCAGTTGATGGCCGGGGGAATGCCGTATGACACGCTAAGAGCGATTACAGATGCCGAGATGATTGCGTTGAATGCACTGCAGCCGTGTAAGCGTTTGTTGAGAGGCACAGAACATAAGAGTGACCATGAAGAGCTTGGCGCAACTTACCTGCTCGAGCCGAGGAAGATGCACCCAAAGATGATTACAAGGACCGTAGTCAAGTACAGTGCGTTCAACGGCAAGTCCAGAGTAGGATGGACTTTAGCAAAAAATCGGGATGCTGGCAACCCGCCGTCTCTGCGAAATAATCACTGTTAGGCCCAGCTTGATGAAAGTCTCATGAGCTCCAGGGACATGTGCTTCAAAGATGAGAGCTTACCTAGCAAACGCAAAAGTCATACGACTGCTGGTTGTCATAATACTAGTGGTTGCAAAGAGAAGGCAGACAAGGGGAAAACTGAGGTTTAAACAAGAAAAGTTAGCGCACACGACACCGAGATCTTCAATCACGTACATGAGAAGACAGATAGCGCCAGCCTTGTTCTTGGTAGCATTGAATAAGATCTGCAATAGAGGTCCGGCAGAGGAACTGATGACATCGTCGATGTTTCCAGCAACGAAAAGTAGTACTGTCAGAAAGACGAAGCCTGTAAATGTTCCGATGGCGACACATCCAATCATAACCTTTGGACCCTCAACGGCGGCATTAGGGATCTCTGGATAGTGTCAGAAAGGCCTAAGGAACGGCTCGCATGCCAACAATCCGTTCTCACCTTCGATCATATGCGCAACAGCATCCTGTCCAGAGTCAGCGAGGAAGTGAGACAAAATTGACAGACGTACGAAGCCCGTTAATCCAAGTCCCCCTTGGAGAAGCTATAATAATATTAAGCTAAGCACTTGTGGGATGAACACTGACGCACCCCTAATAGCCAAGCGATGCCGTCGGGCCCTTAATGATGTCAGACAGTAGAGGAAGCTATCGAGATTACTGTGCTCACATCCAGTCTGATTGATAAATTCTCGGAAAACGAAGCTAATAGCGTCAGCGACCTGGCTTATTTCCAGAGAAAGACTTGCAGACTCACTTGCTAGAGGAGTAGGTTGGAGACGCGCGTGCGAGGACAGTAATCGAAATGACAATAAAGCCAACAATGGACCATGCAACTGATTTACCCCCGTCAGCAGACATGTCTTGCTTTCATCGGGCGATCAAGGATATCCGGATCCATACATGCGCCTTTTGTGATGTGAGGTAGGATGGAGTTCATGAAAGCATTAATAAAAAAGGCGACGACGTTGTATCCGATATAAATCAGAAATTGATGCCAGCTCTTGCTCTCATAACTCTGGGGCAAGGTTAACGAGGTCTCAAAGCAGAAGGAGTGACTTTACCGAGTTTGTGAAGGCGATAACGCCAATTATAAGTTGACTACCCAGCAGACCACCTGACGCAACGAGTGCGATCTGTGAGTGTTGTTAGAGAGAGGAATCAGCATAGCTCGTAATACATACCCAACCCGAAACATTGATCCAGCCAGTGATCCATGATAAGATGGGAACCCAGCGCTCCCAACTGACTACATGCTGTCAGCCCTGCTATGAAGGATGGAGCCTCAAACGTTCGACTTACTGACTGTAACGTGGAACAAGATATTATGTTAGTCCAACGGTGATGCTCTCTAGATCGCTCAGTGAATATGTTTCTGCAATGTACATACCTGCAACCCAATGATACTGCCCCCCAGCACTAGCCTCTGTCAGTGAGAATGGACGATAGTTATTAAATCCACGACTTACGTGGGATATGCGGATAGAAACTCTGCCAATGAGGCTGCCAAGCAGAGGTTACAGACTCCGGCAGTGACTAGACCTATAGCAAGACCAATCAGTTAAACTTCCGGCACTCGATGTAGGAATGACGCTCACTTACCCCAGATAACAGAGACTGGACCTCCGCTAGGCAGAGCGAGAGACAAACTTGCTGCTAACGCAGTCCATGACTGAGTTCGTAAATAATCAGAATAAGAAGCTCCAAAGACACATTATTGTGACACGCAACACGAGAAAAGTACATTGAGTATAGCAAAGGCAAGTCCCAGCATCGCCCTACAAGTTCATTAGCTCACAGATCAATGTCAAACAGCCAGATGGCGGTGTGTGTGAGCCATACAAAGTAGAAAAGTTCCGACTCAATTCAGCTCTGTGACCAAGTGCAGCTAGCTGCGCATCATCAACTGTTTTTCTACGGTGGTCCATGATGATGCAATCAGACTGATTCAGTCTCAACTGCGCAAAACTTCAATTGAATAAGGTATCCTGCAGCACTTTTTAGAAGACTTGAAGAGAAGTGCGGGGATCAAAGCTCCAGCTTTGTAGATTGTGTACTAGTTTATTAAGACCCGCCACAGAGCGGACAGGGTGGCAGCCGAGGCCCGTACAGTTCTACGTCAAAAGTCTTCGCGAGCGGGGTTACCCCACCACAACTCCCATTATTATATCATGTATAACTTTTCAACGAATTACCGGAGAGTCTTGTAGTTTTGTATGATAATTAGTATTGTATAGTACTTAAAATCCCCAATCTCAGTTTCTAACTAATACTGAGTGTATCATCCCTCTGCCTCGATAACTGCATTTACCCTCAATTTCATGCTCTTTATTAACGTAGTTAATAACTCATCACTAAGCCTTGGTCAGGCTTTCTTCAAGGCCTCAAACAAGATCTTTTGAATCTTCTCATTGTTGTCATGTACTTGCTCTATGTCAGGACAGACTTTGTAGACCATTTTCTTTAGGTGAAATCAAAGATGTTCAATAGAGTTTAGATCAGGGCTGTAAAAAGGCCATTTCATAAGAGAAATGCCATGCTCTTCAAGCCACAGCTTCACAGCATCAGCATTATGAATTGAGGCATTGTCATGCATGAAAATCAGGTCAGGTGTTCAGATTTTAAGCAGGTTATCCTTCAAAATCTTAACATAAAACTGCATCAAGTACTCATTTTTCTTAGTCAATGAATCTCTTTTCATTTTGTTCCATTCTGACCTTTCTTTGCCTCAGAAAGTCTCTCACATCATCACAAACACATTTTTGTCCTTAAAAACAGCCTGAATATTCTTTCTCTTTCACTTATCTGCTGAAGTTCAAAACATTCACTTTTTACTCTTGTCTGTGTCTTACTTCACTGAACACTTGTCTGTTCAAATCACTTTTACTCAGTTGTCATTGGTTTAATTCTTTCATTTCTTCACTCAGACAAGCCTTTTAACTGCATTCTTCTTTTGCAGAAGTGAATGCTTCTTCACAAGTCAATTGATAAGTTTATACTTCTTGAGTATTCAATATACTGTTAACTTTGAGCAATTGACCTCTGTCAGCTTAATGAGCTCTTAATAGATGATCTTGAGCTTAACCTGAGCTGTGTGTATAATATGTCATTGTTCACAAAGAGAACAACACTTTGAATAACCACTTCAGGGCTTGCTGACACTGTGATTGAGTAAAGAAGCCTGTGAAATTGTTGACTTAATGATTGATTCAGACACTAAAAACTTCTTTTGAATTTTCACAGTACTTGCACCTTTGAAAATGTGACTCACAATTAGTTCTCACTCATATGAGGTTAATTTCTTACAACAAGAGAAATTGTCTGATATGGCTGTCAACAGAGTGTGTAACATGATTGTGAATGAGGGGTAAAGACAGTCACTTCATAATTGATTACATTGCAAAAGAGTAATTTTAGCTAATTTGCAAAGACTTTTGATGTGTAACTGTAACAATCAAAGCAGTAGACCGGTTTTCAGGTTCTTTGATTAAATGAGTTTCTCAATTAGGTTAAATATTGTGTAATTCTTTTAAGAGTCATGACCTCATAGAAATTACATATAATTGAGACTTTAAATGCTATCTAAATATACACAAACCTTCAATATTATGATTGAAGATGCTCATGATCAATATTAATAGATTAAAGTAAAGCTTCAGATAACAATGCTTAAAATTAAAGTTACAACATGAAGAAATGCTTTTAGCTAAGTGAGAAATACTTCTGACTAAGCTGATTGAGAAACTCATTTAATTAAAGAACTCAGAAACTAAGTTATAAGTAAGTAATAAGTGACAAAGTGTAACAACAATGAGTGAGATCTCTCAATGACACTCTTTGAACATGAAAAGAAGTAGTTAAGCTGATCATGATACATTTAGACTGATTGCACAGGTTGAGTTAACTCAGTTGAGTTAAATTTAAGGCTCTGATGCAGATCAGATTGCTGAATATTCAGGTCTCATTAAGTCAGTTTGAACTGAGATAAAGTTCAGAGATTCAATCTGATGAGTTGACTCAATCTGTTAAGACAATTTTATGCAGATATATGTGACTGTATACTGCATTATTCACACTAATATGCATGCATAAGAGTTATGCTACTGTATAAAGTTCTAATGCAGCTGATTATGCAGAGCATCACTGTGACAAAGATCTTTGTTAAATTATGTCATAGAAATTAAATCAAACTGATAATGAGTTTAACTGCATTTGAAAAATCTACCTTAACCTGAAACCTTATATGATCTGAGTTCTATGTGCCTCACCTCAATTTAACTCAATTTGACAGTCAGTTTAAATACATCTCAGCTAAGGCATGCTGACAGATTTAATTATCAAGTCACTTCTGACTGTTGTTTTGTTTTGTCTTCTGAAAAGTCATCTTGCACTCTGTCACTTACTGTCAGCTTAAACATTAAAAACTAATTCCTTCATAATAGAGTGTGAAGAAAGAAACTATTAATAATATCTTCAATTGAATTATCAGAATCATTAAGGTGAGGTCAATTTTTGATATATATTTAGTACTGTAACCATTTCTGTCATGGGTTGAACTCATACTAAAGGTCTTATGGTCTAGTTGCTGACTAAGACCCTAAGACTAAAGCACTTACCTTCTTGTCTCCGTACGAAGCTCTTCTTTTCTTCTTCATAGTATTCTTCTTGTATTTAGGCATTACCAATCGAGCGTCGGTCTCATTGCGAACCCGCGACAATTTCACTTTAACTTTAATAACTGATACTTAAACATAACTTGTTATCTGTAAGGTGTCTTATAAATAAGAATAATATTAATAAATAGACCTTTGAAGTATTTCCTCTTTTGGTTTTGTGAGAAGTAGCTTGAATGGAAATTTAATCTGAGCAGATGCGTCGTGGATTTTGTGTCCTTGCGGTACGAGGTCATTGATACAAAGAAAGGATGATGTCCCAGCACCCTGACTCAAACGCAATAGTTGCCACCCATATCTTACGCCCTGTACATGATGACCTATCCTAATAACCCAACGCCCGCTCAGAATCCCAAATATATCCCAAGACAATGTCCTGAATCAAATGTCCACACCCTTTCCCACAGCTTTAATAACAAGCACACTTGCCTAACACGCCCAGTCAGGATCAACTCTGCCATCTCCCCCAAACACTTTCTTCGCTCGGGCATCACAGCAGTATTGCCCCCGCCAGCCAAATGTGCCAATTCGCGCTCGGCGAAGACATGGCCTCTCCGACCGATAACCACCAAATCCCCGGCGTTCTTAGGACTTGTGCCGACTTCAAGTTGGGCGCGCGAGAGTGTTTCTCTCGCCGAATGGGTGGTCTCGAGAGACTCAAAGACAACACGGGAGGAGAGGGCAGAGGGAAGGGAATCACGTAAGGAGACGAAGAAGGCGGTGTCGCGCTCTTTGTCTAGCACCATGCTTGGGTCGGCGGTGCTGATGGCCGAGGTTGTAATTTCTACACTGTCCGTCGTGCGCGTACGCGAGGGAGGTACTGTCGCTGCTTCCGGTTCCGCAGTATCGATTACCTCTGAGGTTGAGATGTGGATAACTGTGGCGGTCACTTTAGGGTTTTGCGCCAACTGCAAAATGAATCGAAGAGCGACCCGGTCGTCGGCACCACCGAAATATGGGAAGAAGATGTGGTGGCTTCGGTCGGCGATCGGAGTGGTAATAGTCATATCTCGGCCGCTTTGCATACTTAGTCCACTGACTGTCCTCTTCAACGTCGGTTCCACCTCCCTGGATCGTCCACCAAAACCCCTGTTGACAAAGATGGCGGTTGCAAGTTGCGTTGGTGAGAGCGTTGATGATGAACTGATTGTCCGGGCTGCTCGTGAATCTGTTCTCCGTGGTATCGAGAAGTGAGGCTTGTCCATCATTGACACTGCCCGTTTCACTCCAGGGGATCAGGACCAGGTCGGAAGATAGATCTGAAGCTTTGCCGGTAAGGGTATCGGCGTAAGAGCCCTCAGGAATAACTGCTACACCTCCTGAGACTGCAACATTATTCAATTGACCGAACGTGCGAAAGATATTGACGACTGGATCTTGAACGGCATACTCATCGGCTTCGGAGACTTTCATGACAGACGAAGTTCGTTCTGTCAGCTCAAGCATGCGAACGCCGTGCACTTCAAGGGTTCTACCCCATCTCTTAGCAGGATTCGATTTTGGGGCACCGACGCCTTCTTCGCTGATCGTGTTGGGTTTCTGCGGATGAACCTTCGGAGTTGCATCTGGAGAGCTATCGAGGTTGAGTAGAGTGATTAGTGTGAGCAGGCTTGGTAAGCTGTCAAGTCGCAAGTTGACGAGTAGTCTCCTAACGTGACTACTCTACAGCTTCTCGAGAGAAATAGTGTCCTTGTCATGATCCTCATCTGGTGTCAATCGAGTACCGTCCCAATCGATCTCCCCACGCTTCCAGGATTCGAGCTTCTTTTGATACCATGGTGGATACAAGGCGGATGTCAGAGGTGTTGTCGCGAATGTCGTAATGAGCGGTATGACCACAAAGATGGTGAAGGTCCGGGTGCTCAGAATCCTAGCTCCAAGGCCGATGTTCTACGAGTGTCAGTCATGCACATTTCACAGTGGTGATCTCCGATAAGCTTACCAAGACAATAAGCTCGACTTAACCCTTGCAACTCATAAGGGCGCCAATCGTAAAGCTCTCTCTCCAGACGAGTTTGCAGCATCGCGCAGCGAGTGTTCCACCGATGAGCTTCGCCAAGAAGGCCACAGCAACAACACAAATCACATAAGCCCAGGTGAAGCCATCGTTGAGCAGTCCAATGTCAGTACTCAATCCGGATAGGGCAAGGTAGAGCGGCAGAAAAAGCACGCTGACCAGATCTTCGACCAATTCTGTCAGCTTGATCGCGAAGCCTCCGTCGTGAGGGCACATCAGGCCGACAAGGAAGGCGCCACAGATCGGATGAACACCGATGATACCGGTGAAGAAGGCAGACGTCAAAGTCATAAGCAAGGTGAGAGCCACCACTGTTTGTGTAGGTCCATTCTGAAGGCTACCAGTACGTCTGAGAATCCACATGAATGCAGGTCGAATAGCGCAAACAAGAAATAACGTCCAGGCTACACACGTGAGGAGCACCCAGAGCGCTGTGAGTCCGGTGCCAGCATTGACCAACGCAACGCAAAGAGCAAGAAGAATCCAGCCAACCACATCATTCCCTACGCCTGCGGAGAGGACGATAACTCCGACCGGGGTACCAAGCAGTTTGAGCTTGCTCAGAATCCAGCAGAGAACGGAGAACGCCTTAGACCATCAGCACATGCGAAAGACACATGACAAACCAAAGGTCTCACAGTGATAGCCATCGCAACACCAATGAAAAGCATGTAAACCCCAAAGCTGATCGGCTTTGTCCCTGGCTCGTCCTTGAATTGATTATAAAGCGCATACGCAATTGCACATCCCAGTCTGAACGGCAATGTCATACCCGCTGCGCCGACACCCAAGGTGACCTTCCAGTTGCTCACAAGGAATCTCAGATCAACTTCTAAACCCACCAAAAAGAGGAAGGGAATCAGACCGAGGTTGGCGACCAGTGTAAGAGTTGGCTTGGACGCGGCAGGAAATATAGCATTTGTGAAACCGGGTATTAGACCCATGACTGAGGGACCAAGCAAAATCCCACCAATAACTTCAGCAATAACACGAGGTTGACGAAGCTTGGAGAGAGGGAAGTGCAGCAGGTGACAAAAGATGATGATAATCCCGGCCTATGATGGTGGAGATTAGCTTGAGTAAGGTCATTGTGTCAAAAAGTGAGGATACGGACCTGTATGATGAACATGGTGATAGTGTGATGGGTTGGCTCCTTCAAGAGTCCCACCTTGCGGTGTAGCTCTGGAACTGCTGGTCGACGTAGCTGCCAGTGACGCCGTTATCGTAACGGTCTTGGTGACCACAGAAGCAACGGATGAAGCCATGGTTGTTATAGATTTCAGATAAACCAGCACCGCTCACGGCGAGCCTCAAGGCCTAACCTTGAGCAACGTCTCTCTCAATCTAACAACAGGTTGTATCCGAAAGTCGGGCCGCCGCCGGAGTAGACATGGAAAGGTGGTCATTTCCTCTGTTTGCAGTAACTTATCAGCTGCTTATCTCACGTTTACAACGGATGCGGCGTGACTGGAGGTCCCGCTCTGTGGCGCACGTACTTTAGTCAGCAAAGAGGAGGAAGTTCAGCCTCCAAAGTGGAACCCATCCATTGAACAAGGAAGTTTTGGTGCCACCAATATTGAACGCTGGACTTCTACGATCCCACCATATGCAGGACGTTCGGAAATATGTTTCGTTACGGACACTCAAATGCTCCGAGTCCATTCTTAGATTCGCTAATGCAACTGCTCCCGCGTGGGGTAACGATCTAGATCATCTTTGCCCCACGTCTTCAATTGCTGACAAAGCGTTCCATCTAGAATTACCTTTCACTTTATCTCGACGATGAGAATTCAATATCAAGATATCCCACCTCTCATTGTAATTTGGGCATCTACACGTTGGCACTCTTGACTTCAACTTCGAATTAGTCCGTCATGAGACATTGCGCAGTGTCACATCCTGCAATGAATTGCGATGCTGTATTGATTGCTTAGTCATGTACCACTTCAAGGCGGCAACGTCTTAGGGCTGATTCGCTCTACTCTAGATTCATTACAGGCTTATACCTAGTACGCGATGCACATATACATTTTGCTGTCTGTTCATGACATTTCTGCAAAATATGCTACTCCCACAATCAATGTAGAGGAAAGCAATATACACGGCTAAGAAAGTACACGAGGGGATAAAAGCCGAACTCGGCCAAACCACCAGCTCCCTCGATCACAGAGGTGTTCAAATTGTGGCCCACATAGAAAGATCTGCTTATGAAACTGTTACTTAGGATTGAGAAGGCAACATCCATCAATGCAGCTATCATAGCTCAATGGCGGACAGTCTGCATACGTCCGACAAGGTGTCTCACTGCTGTACACCCGCACCTTGCATTGTCCCGACATATACACGCAAACACCATTCTGTTGACATCCACCTGAACAACAAGTGCCATAGTAGTTGAACTCACCTTTACCACAACAGATACTGCCTGCGTGGTGCTGACCCTCATAACAACACAAATTGGGCCCTTTGCAGAGGGTATTGCCGAAGAAACCTTCGGCCAGCGGGCGGCAAGTCTCACCGCACACTCTGTCCGGACGCAACACTTGTTCCCAGGCAAGCAGACGTCCGTATCACCGGGACAGCACCAATCGCCAAAGACGGCCTCATGAGGGCAACACGTCCCGAAGCCGTCCCCCGCAAGCCTGATCCTGGGTACAGCAGGTTACTCCATGGGAAGAAGTCTGGCCGGGAGAGCAACAGAGCCCCGGAATAAAGGCGTTGAGACAAATCTCGTCGCCAGCACAGCATCGAGGTGGAAACCCACCGCTGCAGGTGTGCGAGCAACACCGAGTTGAGCCCTCGCAGGCGAGCATGCCTGAAGCGACGCCGGCCACTGCTGCGGCAATGCACCCTCCACAACCTATCCCGAATGTGGCGACACAAATGAAGCCGCACCCACACCAGCAGCTGCCGCGGCCACATCTACAATAAGCTTGCAATGGGGACAGACGTCGGAGCCGTAGGTGTCTGTCCAGTGTCCTGAGCGTTGTTGTCGGTCAAGTTCTCGCGACAGTAGCAGCTGATATAGGGCACGATTTGTACACATCTGAAACGCAAACACCGAGTTGCTGGAATGTTGTGTTCAGATCCTTGATATTGCCTCTTGATTGCAGTGCCGAGGATTTGTCACCGCCGGCAAAGACCACGCTTGCCGGATCGCTGCCGATAGTGAACGGTGAGAACATACGTCCGTCAATGTCACCCGTGAGGGTTTGATTCCGTAGTTGGAACGTGTCTATTGTGGCACCCTGAACAGCATGATCCCACTGTATTCTGACCTGTGTAGACCCGTCAGGACCTGAAGATGCGGTTCAAGAATAGGCCTTGTCTGATCTGATCACAATCGACCCTGTCTCATGGAAACTAGTAAAGCCTCCAGTCGTGTTCCCAGTATGGGCAATGTTCTGATCAATGGTAACACTGATGGGCTGACCAGAGCCACTGCCTTTGGCAGCCTCTAGATGCTGTATGATATTTGAACCTTGCGCAGTGAAGCTACAAGGCGAATTCGAGCTACCGTGCGATGAGGTGCCGGGTACTCATTTCTAGAGAGCTAGAGTCAGCGGAGGCTACCGCGTTTCAACGGAGGTGTGGGCTTGGATGCATTGAAAAGTGTCTCCACCGTAAGTGATCGGCTTGATACGCCGTTTGTGTAACCCAAGCCGCCAGGCCGCAAGGAGTTGGGGTCTGCCACAAAGCCGGGGTAAGATTCGGGCCCCACGTGTCTGAGGATGTATGTGCCTGGAGACATTCGTATAGCTGCCCGCCAAATCGAACCAGCGTGGGTGGAGCGTAAATCGTAACTGGCGCTCACGCTGACGCTGGAGTATCTCCTGAAGTGCAGTTGATGTTCGCAGCATCGCGAGTAAGAAAGTGAACATCATGTGTTTGACATAAGTTAAGATATAGAGGAGAGCACCCCAGCAAATCCAACCATTGCCTTTTTCAACCGATACCGCGGATAGTCTCCGTGCGAGGACTTCTCGGCGCCGCAATTCGAGTAGCCACTTGACGGTCGGTTTAGGATGGTTCTGAGGCCGAACCCTTAAATGGTGGTTAGGAAAGGAGTGTTCAGCAATGGCAGTACTGATGGACGCTTCGTAAGTAGAGATAAGACACCATATTGCACGGTCTGCAAGGCGGAGGCGTTGATATGTCACTCAGCTGTATAATTTCAAGGAGGATGCTTGGCGTGCGTGCCAGACGTTCCATTGAAGATGAAACGTGTTTGAGTGACAATATAATTGCCAGAGATGTGACAGTAATAAACAAACGAGAGTCTCGGATATGTGTGTTATTTGATACGGTCCGGCAACGTGGTCATTGTTGGAATATATTAGCAGCAGTCCCAACTCGTACTGTTGCTGGTGGTGTTGTAGGCCTAGAAGATCATCGACGGGGATCAAGGATGAGAGAAAGAACGCGCATGTCTCGCATCAAGCGCCAACAATGATTCTCCATCAGGGCGTGCCATCCATTATTGAATCATGCTGCGAAGTGATCTTGGGGATTAGAAAAGTAAAACAATGTTGAATCGTATAAAGCGTCTCTCTGAGAGAATCGAATCCGGGCCTGGTCCTGGGGAAAAGAACAATTAACTTACCCACGATAACGGTTACAGAAGGTAAGGGAACGTCAAACCAGGGAAAATGAGAAAGAAAAAACTTCATTCCTGATTTCGAGAAATAGATCACGGGATTTAACGCACCTAGTGGATGTGGTCACCTACCGCTCTGCAGTATGGACTGACTCGAGGAATCCGGCACGCTACATCTAAACCTGGTCTTTTACCCACTACAAGTACAAGGTTGAGGAGATGTCTGCAAACCGCGCGGGTAGATCACTCATCACCGCTCGTGATCCGGCATTCCTTCCATGCCGATTCGTCGCCGCCTGATAGTCGAGAAGCATTGATGAACAGAACAAGACTAGTGGAATTTGGAAAGATTAGGTAGAACATGTCCCTCAATCTGATTGACTAGCTGACCTGTGGCACAGCAGCTTGGGCCTCACATTTTGCCTCGGCGAGCATGCATTCCCCTCATCTAGTGGTGTCGTGGGCCTGTTGCGCGGGTAGCTGGGCTACGACTCAGAATAGAACCCGACAGACTGTGCCCTAGTGATCTGATGGCTTTGTCAACCGCCTTTCAGCCTCGCTTGTAAAGTGAAAGCGCACGAGCTGAACCGTACTTCGTACCGCCATTCCCTGCTCCTCCGTGCCCTCAATTCAGCCTTGACCTGGCTGTGAAGAGTCTTCGAGTGGTGTTCCTCTATCTATGATGTCGAAGACCTCAGACCACAATCGCACCATATAAGCCCTCTTGCATTGGAGACCTTGAAAATGGCGTCAGATGAGCAAGGAACGCGGAAAGCTCTGCTCCTTCTCTCTCTGGGTCTGTCTTCTCTTGAAGGCTGAAGCCTGACTAACGTGCTGAGCAGACGGCGGCGGTATCAGAGGTATCTCGGAACTGATCATACTGGACGAGATAATGCATCGTGTGCAACGGACCGCGAACCTCGAGCAGACCCCTCCGCCAGCCGACTACTTCGACCTCATCTGTGGCACAAGCACCGGAGGGTAACACAAACTATCTCACAATCGCGGCTCTTCATGTCAACATCTGCTGATATTCGCACAGCCTCATCGCCATCCTACTGGGACGCCTCAGGTTGTCAGTGCCTGAAGCTATCGACAAGTATCGACTTCTCGCGAAGTACGTGTTCTCGGATAAGAAACCACCAGGAAAGGATGGCACATTCAAGGCTTCGAAGTTGGAAAAGGCAATCCAGGATGTCGTGGAAGCAAAACTGGGTGCCAGCCGCGCGAAGGAAAAGATGTTTGTGTCAGAAGTTAATAGTCAAGCCTGCAAGACGTGAGTGTCCCTCCACGGTCCACCAGCGCTAGCTAATGATTCCGTGGTAGATTTGTGTGTGCTGTTGCAGCGCAACATATCAACAAACGGCCGAGACTGTTCCGGACGTGGTCAGCGGACAAGGACCCGGGTTATAATTGCGCCATCTGGGAAGCCGCTCGTGCCACGTCGGCCTCTCCGACGTTCTTTAAACGTATACAGATCGGAGAGTCTGGTCTACAAGAGGACTTCGTTGATGCTGGGCTGGGATGTAACAACCCAGTGAGGTAACTGATCCTGGAAGCCGTGCGCGAGTTTGGAGAGAAGAGGGCTGTCGGCTGCATCATTAGCATTGGTACGGGCAAGCCAAAAGTCACCGGATTCAAGAAGCCAGGTTTTGGCTTCCAGAGAGTTTTACCGCTTGACCTCATCAAAGTTCTGGGGAGCATGGCAACCGATTCGGAAGCAGAGGCGATGGAGCTAAGGGAGAGATATAGGAACTGTCCCGGGCTGTACCATCGACTGAACGTGGATCAAGGGCTTGAGAATGTGTCTCTTGAGGAATGGGAAGAGCTTGGCGAGGTGAAGACGCACACTATGGCCTATCTGACAGGTGATGATGTCAGCCGGGAAGTAGATGAGATAGTGAATGCATTAGTTGGAAAACCTCCTCGCACGTTTACCCTCGGTCAACTAGGTACCTGAAGTGGTCACCCACACGTGGCATCACCTACTGATATTTAGAAGATGGATCTGTGGCGGCTCCTAGTCCCTTCGCAATGTACTACCGATATCCAACATACAAGGTCAATCATTTTGTCGCACGGGAGCATCCCCTCAACGAAATCCAACAACATCACCAGAGCTCTGAGAGCGCGGTGACTGCCAAGGTGGTGGTTCTACTTGGGATGGGCGGATGCGGAAAATCGCAGCTTGCCCTCGAATATTGTGAGCGAGCTCAACGCGATGGACGATTCAGTGTCATATTTTGGGTAGACGCGTCCTCCCCGACCACGGTAGCACAGAGCTACACGGTCATCGCCGAGGCGATATCAAAAGCCAAGACGGACGCAGCCAATGCGGAAGCAAACATCCGAGTCGTTCTAGATATCATGAGTACATGGACAACGCCGTGGCTCCTTGTCTTCGACAACTTCGACGAACCGAAGGCATTCGAGAAGAAGCATATCAAGAACTACTTCCCTCGAGGCAAAAAAGTATCCATTCTCATTACAAGCAGACACGCCGCATCAAAGAGCTTGGGGCACACCATCACGGTCACTGACATGTTGGAAAAGGAGGCCTTACAGCTTCTCTACTGCAGGTCTGAATATGAAACAAACGATGCGAACGATGCTGAAGGAAAGAGGATCATCCGCCGATTAGGTTACCTTGCGCTTGCCATCGATCAAGCTGGGGCATACATCTTGGCACGGACCATCAAATTCCAATCCTACATTGACCATTATAATAACCGCCGAGAAGAAGTTTTGAAAGAGACCCCAGACTTATGGGACTATCGACGAAAGAAGAACGAGACAGAGGCTGAACAGTCATTAAGTGTAGCAACGACATGGGAATTATCATTTGAGCAGATTGTGGGAGATGTCGAGACGCAAAAAAGCAAACAGCACCTACTTACTCTCGCTGCATTCTTTCATAACGATAGCATATCCGAAGAACTGTTTGTGACCTATCGCAAATCAGAAACTCCGCCTTGGATGACTATATTTGTCAGTGAAGGCGTCTGGGATAAGTATAAGTTTTTAGACGTGGTAGCAGAGCTACGCAATTTGTCATTGATTCAGAGCCTTGATAGCGGAGCGGCAGCCACCTCTTTTTCGCTGCATCCGCTCATTCAGGATTGGACGAAGCTGAGACTCAGTCCTGAAGCTCGTCAGAAATACGCTACTGAAGCGATGCTGATTCTTTCCGAGTATATAAATGCTCAGGATGCTCACAGAAGGACCTTGCAAGAGAAGCAGACGATTCTTTCTCATCTCAATACTGCTCTCGAGAACGATAAGGCCTGTCTGGTGCAAGGACCAGATTAGGTGAACTCTTCCTCAGGAATCCTGCAATCAGCTTTGCGGAGTTCTTTCAAGACCAGGGACGGTACGCGGAGGCGGAAACGCTGTACAATCAGGTGCTGACAGAATGTGAGAAGCAGCTGGGTCCTGAGCACCCAGACACCCTGCGGACAGTGGGGAACCTCGCGATTGTCTATAGAAATCAGGGACGGTACGGGGAGGCGGAGACGCTGTACAAGCAGGTGCTGACAGGACAGGAGACACAACTGGGCCCTGAGCACCCAGACACCCTGCGGACAGTGGGGAACCTCGCGATTGTCTATAGGAATCAGGGACGGTATGGGGAGGCGGAAACGCTGTACAATCAGGTGCTGACAGAATGTGAGAAGCAGCTGGGTCCTGAGCACCCAGACATCCTGCAGGCAGTGGTGAATCTCGCGATCGTCTATAGAAATCAGAGACGGTATGAGGAGGCGGAGACGCTGTACAAGCGGGCACTGACAGAGCAGGAGACACAACTGAGCCCTGAGCATCCAGAGACTCTGCGGACAGTGGGGAACCTCGCAATTGTCTGTAGGAATCAGGGACGGTATGAGGAGGCAGAGACGCTGTACAAGCAGGCACTGACAGGGCAGGAGACGTAACTGGGCCCTGAGCACCCAGAGACCCTGCGGACAGTGAGGAACCTCGCGACTCTTCAGTGTCTCCTCAAACCCACTTCCCCACCCACCAACCTCTAGACAAGTTCTGTTCATATATAGAGTCCCGTCTCCGGTGCTTTCTATATGGACCCTTTTGAACAATTAGTTAGAATCCCGCAAGCGGATTCGAGAATCTTCTCCTGTGTTGTCATCTACCCTAACTACTCATTTTACAGTTAGTCGATATGAAGTGGCCTCTATAACATCTGGTGAATGCGCTACCATGTGATTCGCCTGTTGGGCTAGCAGATGAGTGCATGCGCTCAGCCTTGATTGTCTGCTTAGCATGTAAGATGCCCTTGCGGAGTTGCTTTCATTATATAAGGAACCGTGTATGTCTCGCCGGGCCCTTTTGCCACAGTCACGGAGATTGCGACACGGACTGCCACCGTTCGAACCGCTCGGCCCTCGAAATTCTTTGCTTCTGCTTTCCTTCTAGCTCAGTCAACGCAAGATCCGGTGTCGGAATAGCTCTTGTTTAGCCTTGTAGGTCAAGCTTATCTATTGTACGAGAGTGAACTGTTCAGTGTTGAGCTGACTTGGTGGTGTCCGGTGCTGTAGTTTGGGGCTGGTAGAGATGAAAATTCAAAGAAAGAATTGGTGATGGTGTACAACGTACTGAGGAAAAACCGAAAACAGTAACTCCGAATCCTAAAAATCAAAAAAGTAACGCTAAAGAGAGTCTCTAATCCGATACCATCGAGCTACGTGGGCATTTTGGGAAAATATTAGCAGCAATCCCAACCTTATACTGTGCTGGTGGTGTTGTAGTCGCAGTAGATCAAGCTGCCGCCTTCACTCGCAATGTCTCAAGGATCAAAGAAAGATGGCTGGTTTACGCTCTTCTGCACCAGCAATGTATCGCTCGATGTAAGTAACAACCGAGAGCCAATTCTTTCGATGCACCGTTGCTAACCCTTGGCCGCCAGAAAATCAACGACATCTTGACCAAAGCGTGTGAGAGCGCGTCCGATGCATCCAGCACCGGCTGGTACTCCTGGCTGGCGACGCAGAACTTCGAGGATGCTCTGCCGCGCGAAAAACGGCCGCACGGGTCAGACCGAATGGGTACGTACCGAAGCGCCTGTCGAGTCGTTCGCGTCGCCGTTCGTCGGCAAAGACCTCGGTTCTCTGGCAACGGCGTTGACGGAAGCGACGGAGAGGCGTATCTGAACGTCATGTTCTTCGCGGTGCTCGATGACCGGACTAGGGCCGACGGATCGGTTGTGCTCTGCCACGTCGAAGTTGACGGCAGTGTTGACTGGCTCAGGGCGTGGTCGAAAAACGCCTCGCTGTACTTGAGTGGTATGTCGGTCAGCAGTGGCTCGTGGGATGAACTCAACGATTCTTGTAACAGGCATAGAGAGCGTGGAGAGGATGTTATCGAGTGAATGGGCGAAGACAACATGAACCGGGCAGTAATAACTATCTGGGCTTCGGAGGGAAGGGTTGACGCAAGAGTGTCGACGGGGTTTCAGTGGGCTTCTCCTGCGATGTGTCTGATGCTTTGGCCTTTCGGAAGTACTCTTCTTTGCGTCTCTGCTTTTGGAAGGTTTCCTTGAGCCAATCAGAGCAGCTGATTAGCTTGCTGTCGCTACTGTTTCTTCTGGCATACATAGCCTCCGCGCATTTCCTTGTGGCGCTCTCTCTGCCTACCCTTGCCTGTATCGCAAAGCCATTTCCAACCCATTTCGGGCTGTGGTACGAGTAAACGCGTTTAGGCATTGCTGCGTCAAGAAGTATTCGCGTCATGGTATGAGCGAATCAGTGGTTTTCCGAAGTCCAATAATAATACACAGGATGCTGCTCGTTTGTTTCACAACTTTGGCCTATACATAGTCATGTTCGCAACTCCGACATCTGGCATAGACACCTCCTCTACTCTTTAGAGACACCGCTGATTCTTTGCCCCTGCGCTTCCGTCCGACAGCAATGTCCTTCTCGGAGCAGCGGGGAGTCCTCAA
>JAABUP010002136.1_pt1 | contig 39530 bp, 41 predicted proteins | sample 5559201 | NCBI WGS metagenome assembly JAABUP01 (sample SAMN10711887, study PRJNA513373) | rock metagenome | isolation source: Antarctica rocks | place: Antarctica | reverse complement strand
TCTGGTGCCCTATTCTGCCAGGAGCATTGCCCCCCAGGCTTCATGACAACCCCCCCCCCCTCCCCCCTGTGAACCCTCCCCTACACCACCCCACCCCTGCTAGCTGTCTGTCCATCCTTCCTCATGTGCTTGTGCTCGTAATGCACTCCGACTCTCCTCTTCATCCTTTCACCACCTCCCTTTCACTCCTTTTACTCTGTGCCTTTATGCTCCCCTCCCTGCTCTCTCTCTTCCCTGTGACTGTCAATCTGAGGCTGTTTTGAGGCACAATCTCTGCCTGCCATAGGCTGCTTTCATTATGTGGGTTTGTTTGACGTTGTCCATCCAATCAAGTTGGCACTCTGCATGCCTGTCTCTGAAACTCACATATGATGCTCTAACAGTCAGATTGCTGGTGTATGCACCAACAGGGAGAATGGGAATGCTCATGCCACCTTGTGCTGCCTGTCCAGTTCATGGTCATGCATAGATGCCAAGCCTTGAGCTCAAAGTCACTCACAGGCCGTTGCTTATAGAGCACACCTTGTTACACAGTTCCTTGTGCTTGCTTGCTTGCTTGCTGGCTTGCTGGCTGGCTTGCTTGCTTGCTTGCTGGCTTGCTTGCCTGCTTGCTTTGCCTGCTTGCTTGCTTGCTTGCCGGGTCAATTCTGCCTGACTCTGGTGAGCAGACACGGCACAGCAACTCTAGCGCTGCTGCCATGCCACATGACAAAATGCAAGCTGGGAACATGTGTGCAGGCAGCAGCAGTGAACACGGACACCCTCATCATAGTGGTGCTGGTTCACGGCGGTCCCTTGGACATCTCCTGGTTGGAGAAGTCTGACCGCATCAGTGGCATCCTCTCAGCCTGGTACCCCGGCCAGGTAACCACATTCTGTCAGCCTAGTACCCCGGCCAGGTCATCACATCTTGCCTACTGCCCCACAACCCCTTCTCAGCCTGGTACCCCGGCCTGGTAACTTACTGTCAGCTTAGTGCCCTGGCCAGGTCATCACATCTTGCCTACTGCCCCACAACCCCCTCTCAGCCTGGCACCCCGGCCAGGTCATCACATCCTGCTCACTGACCCACAACACCCTAAAACATCTCCCGAATGAAGAAACGCGGTTTCGCTGTCCCCAGGCGTTTCTGAGTTTAGATTTCCAGTGTGGGGATGGCGTGTCTGAATTAAACTAGACGTTCAGGACTGAATGGGGCTCTCTGTTTCTCCATTATATGCAGGACTGTCTGCAACGAAACTAATCGATCAAAAAGGACACAGAACTTCCTGCCAGTTGTCCACATCCTTCATCAACCACACAAAACTAGCTATGGTTGCTGTTTGCTCATCTGCCATCATTCTTGTCTTTGCCTTGTTCCTGTTTTGAGTCTTGTCCTTCACCTCCTTTGTGTCATTTGCTTGCCCTCCTTGCCCTTGGTACTCCTACCTTCTCTTTTTTTTTGTCAGCTTGCATGCTGCGCTCATGCATGATCCTGAGCTGATTTTCATCCGCCACAGTCTTCTTTGTCTGTCACACAGCATTTCGCATCTTGATGTGTGCCTATGTTTGTCCAAACCCACTATCTAGCTTGCATGTAGGCTTCTAGCACTGCACGCGTGCATGTATACTCATACAAAGCCAGCATGAGGGGTGGCTCCATTCACTAAAGTGGCTTTCTACAGCTGACTGTCAAAATCAGGTCTGCCATTTCTGCTGTACCCGGCAATTCACAAACACCACAGGTGGTATCACCGATAGATTTGTTGCTGCCTGTTGGCATTATATGTTGTGAATTCATGGTGCAGGGTGCAGCTGGCATTGCAGACATCCTGTTTGGCAAGACCTCCCCCTCTGGCAAGCTACCAGTGACCTTCTACTACGACAACTACACCACCATTCAGACCATGTCCAACATGGACATGCGCTCCTGGCCGGGACGAACCTACAGGTATCCTGCTGTGCATGCTGTCTCCTGCTGTGCATGCTGTCTCCTGCTGCGCATGCTGTCTCCTGCTGTCATTGTCTGTATGAAGTGCTTTACTTCGTTGTACCGAGTGCTGCGCTGTGCCATGCTATGCTGTGCTGTGCTGTGCTGTGCTGTGCTGCAGCAGGCTTGATATGTGATATCTGCTCATACCTGCCTTCGCCTTCATTGTTGCAATGTCCATGGTGTGTAAGTATGACAAATGGCACATGACGTGCAATGCCATCACGTCGCATTTGCTACTGATGATGTCTACTCATGTGAGACCCTGCTTGCTGTGAGTTTGGAGCATGACAGATGGGTCCTACACACAGCAACCTCCCTGAGTTCTGTCGCAGGTACTTGCAAGAACCTGAGCTTTATGCATTCAGCCATGGACTCTCTTACACAACTTTTGAGTACCAGAAGTTGGCTTTGAAGGCATCCCCAAATGCTGCAGCAGACCCTAATGCCTTCACTGCCCAAGTGGAGGTGTACAACACAGGTACACAAGTGATACTTTCCCAGTGTTGCACGTCATTGCAAGTACACATACACAAATTTCAACACCCCATAATTTCATCAATTTCCCATGCTAGTATGACCTCTGGAAAGACAAGACTCTGTCCTGCACATACCTAGCTGATCATGAGCTGGAAAGCGTTGAACTGTTTGCATATATTTTATTACGATGTTTGCACTCCTGTATGCATTTAAATGCTGTATCATGTACTTGCCTCCAAGGCTGCCGTCATCTTTGTTGCAACTGTTGCGCTGCAATACACAATTACGCCGCCACAACAGTCATAGCAACAGTACTTTCCACTGCTCACATGGCCCTAGCTGCTATTGACTTGAGGGCTAAAAGTTGGTGGTGTCACTTCTGCTGTTGTGATTGCAGGCAACATGGAAGCCGATGAGGTGGTTCACTTGTTTGTTGCTCCTGGTCCTGCCCTACTTGAGGCCAGTTCTGCAGAAGCCCTGCCCCGCAAATCCCTCAAGGGCTTTGCCAGAGTGACGGTCCAGCCTGGACAACACCAGACAGTGCAGCTGCCTTTATCCTCCAAAGACTTCCAGTTTGCTGCTTCAGGTGAGGCCTGATCTTCACATTCTTGCCATTCTTCCTGCCTTGTTTTTGCTGTCAAATTTGCCTATTTAGAGGTAAGAATGTCCCGCTGCTCTTTCACTGCCGCCTCACTGCTTCTGTTGTCACTAAAAAGAATCAGCACTTATTCACTATGCAGCAATCATGGCCATTATTAGCTGTGTTGAAGTGCATCTCTAGGCCAGGCACATGGATGCGTCTTACAACCCTGCCTTGATGAGTGCTTACAGCTTACTTAGTCAACTGTGGTATGTGACTTTTACAAAGTGTCAGTGATGTTGATGTGTCTTTGCAGACTATGCAGTTCAAGACGGCAGCAGTCTTCAAGTTATGCATGGGGACTGGGTGGTGCACATGGGGACTGAACACGTTCCATGTGCAATCTCACCTGTGATGCCGCTGCGTTATGATGTGAAGACTGTCAAGGCCTCACAATGGCTGAGTCAAACCTGATCATGCAGCCACCAGCGCTCATGAGTTTGTTGAACGTTTCCGCCATGCTCTTGCATTATCTTAGCAGTAGCTTTCATCTGTGACAATGAACCAGGGCTGACTGTACTGGCGAATGTTGTAGTTGTCAATTGTCCATTGATTGAGTTCTCCCTCTCAAAGTTATGTCAACAAGACCTTCCTGCTCAACTTGTCACGAGACCACATTGGCCCAGCCATGCAACCCAAAGATGCTTTGTGCATGCCTATGGATTGCATATGTGTAAACACCTGTGTGCAATACATTCGAGCTTGAAGCCCAATTGATTTTGCGTGTTTGAAGACTGTGTCGCGCGTGGCCAATGTTCAGGATTTACTAAGTTGATGTTGGTCAAGTTTGATGGCGTTCTACATGGGGCATACACCAGACAGTAACAGTGGACGGCACCCGGATGTCTCGTTCACATGGCAGGAATGCCAAGGGTGTGCCAGCAGATATGGGGTCTGAAGTGTTGCACCTTTTGTTGGCATACTGAAGCTTAGCCAAGTGTCCTTCTAGACGACATGTAATGATTCATGCAGCATTGTCGATCACATCGAAACAATCTTAAGACTAAGTACAGGTAACGTTAAGCTCTGTGTGATGCACATTGATAATGCAAGAGTACGGTATATGGTACTGCAAGATACCAATGACTAGTGTCAGTCAGAAGCACCATGCAGTGTCACCTACAACATCGCTGAAGGCATCGGCGCAACCATCATAAGCATGGCTGAAATGATTACAGCTAAGCTTGCTCTGTAAGCCTGAGCGCATGACCTTGAACACAGCCAAGAAAACTACTAGCCAACACATCCAGATGTGGACGCTTGCTTCGATTGCAAGCCTTGACATCTAAGCAGACAGCAGAAGCGCTCAAGGGGATTGTGATGAAGAGCTTGAGATGCCTGCCCTACTCATGTGATGTAACGCTACAACAGGAGGAAAAGACTCCCTGATGATAGCATGATTTCCTATGTCAAGATGTTGTGTTGCGAGATGTTTAAAAGCGTTGCAAGGGAGCTGGTCTCTTACATAATGCATCAGATGGCCTTATGAAGCAAGACTTGAGCCTATCTACACTTCTGAGCGCTTCTGAGCATCAAGCTGATCTGCGGCAACAGGTAAACACATAGATGCTTAGCTGTCAACAGCGCTTTCCAACATGGAATCCATGTGCAGTTTTCTTTTGCGTAGGTAGCGGGCATCATCTGACAACAGCGTCGGCTTAACGTCATCATCGCCAGATCCTGCTTTGTCTGTATAGGTCCTTAACTGTTGGCCAGCCGGTGTTGGCTGTGTCTGACCATCACCAAGTTTCTGCCTACATCCAGCACAGGGTGTGAGTAAGTTGTTGCGTTCTCAGATGCAACAACGCATCTTTGCTTGTAAAATAGCCATGTATCGCCACAGTCAGCAGCTGTGCAAATAATAATGATGGACCTTGACTTGGTATCAACAGTTAGGAATCAAGCATCAAACATTTATGATACTCTCCTTTGCATGAGTACGAGGGGGGAGGAAGGAGTGGGGGAAGGGGGTGAGTACCAGTACTCTTGAAGGTCGATGGTTCTGTGGAGCTTTGCGACATGTACTCTTCGCTGCAAAGTGCATAAGCAGATAGAGACAAAATGCGCCACTGCAGAATCATGGCTGAGAGCCACTAAGCCACCATGCTCATGAAGGTTCCCTTGTTGCCCTGCCACACCTTTCCTCCCAAACCGCATCTCATTCCATGGACATGCACATACTTGCAGGCACTTCATTATGCTTGCACCCACCTCTTGACCTGCACCATGCCTAGGTCCCCTGCTAGACCCATGTGGGGGTGTAGATCCTCATGATGTGGCTCAGGAGCCTGCTGCACTGCAGAAGGGCCCTGCATACACATTGCAAACCTACTTTACTCTCAACCACACTACCAGCAGCTGCATACATGCTTGCAGCATACAGCTTGTGACCAGGATGAACTTGAAACCTAACGATACGACAACCTGGCCTTTGTGTAATGCATGTAGAGGCCAGCTGCAAATGCTGCATGGCAGACATGTTGATAGTAAAGTGCATCAGATTGGAATGACATACTGTTGGGGGCAGCTGGACTGGGCCAGACTGTGTTGGCAGGGTTCGGGGTAGTTGGGCTGCTGGGGTGGGTGGGGGGCCAGAGGTGAAGAACTTGTGCTTGAGTGCATCTTCTGCTGATAGCCTGCGTGCTGGGTCAAACTGCATTATCCTTGACAGCAGATCCAGTGCGTCTTCTGAAGCCTGTGAGAAGCATGTATCACCTGGATGAGCCCAACAGACAGCCTTTTACAGATTTCCGGAAACTACAAATTGCAGTGCCAGAACATACATTAGACAGTGAGAAGCAGAGGATCAAATGGTGCACTGAATGGACAGAGCAGTGCTCTGAGAGCAAACTAAGAACAAGCTGTCAGTCAGGCAGTGATACAGCAGTACGCTGGCACAGTCGGGTATAGTGAAGATGAGACAGGGTGGCTGAGAGGAGAGCATAGCTTACCCCTTTGACCATGGAAGCTAGTGGAGGGGCAATACTCTTCTGGAAGTCAACAAAGTTGGGAAGGTCCCTCATTCCCGGCCACTGTGCCTCAGTTGGCGTGCCAAGGGCCTGGAAGATCTTGCCCAGGATTTCCAAATCAGTGCCGCCCACAAACCATGGCCGACGCATGATCAGCTCTGGACCCACCAGCAACGTAAACCAACATCAACATCAACATCAAAAGGAAAGACTACACCTTTCGGCGTCAACATAATAAGAAGCAAAGTAATATACCGGGCTGCCCAGGGACGACGTCACAAGCTACACCGCTGAGATCGACAATGTCTGCTCATCGATGAGAGCTATTTGGGCATTTGTGATGTCAGTGCTGCTTCTCAAAGCACTGATTCCTTGATGCTTTGACAAGCGGTGTAACAGGCTTCTCAATGCACTTTGAACCACGTCACTTCAGAACAAAAAAGCAAGCAGAGCACTTGCATGTGTGTGTGAGCAGAAGGAGCACCTGCAAAGATGCAGCCTGCAGCCCACATGTCTATTCCAGGGCCATAGCATGTGCTGCCAAAGAACAGCTCTGGCGGTCGGTACCAAGTTGCAAAGACCTGCAATTCACAGATTGTGAAGCAATTCTTTGCATACTGATGCAACAGGCCGACAACATTTGGAGATGTGATCATGATGGGCAGGCGTACATGCAAACAGATGCTGAAAGCACGCTACTTGAACGCATCATTCAGCTGAATGCAACACTTGCAAGATAGCGAATCATGGTACACAGATAGAATGAAGCAAGGAGACCAACCTGATTTGTCCATTTTCTATCTGGACTGCCAAAGATGCGGGCTAGCCCAAAGTCTCCTAGCTTGACGTCTCCTGCATGCACCTCATGCTGGGACTGCTTGACAAGATGGGTGAATGGGTGAGCTGACGCCTTGGGCAACTGATATATTAACTTGAGTATGCATACTGAAAAGACAAGGTAAGACAGAAAGATGGCTAGCTGTGCTGAACCACGTGTCAAAGACCAGGAGTGCATACCTTGCTGAGATATCAGAAAATTGTTTGGTTTGATGTCACGGTGAAGCACCCAGCGCTTGTGGCAGAAATTGATACCTTGCAACACCATCTGCATGTAGGCTTTGACATCTCCTTCTGAGAAGGTCAGTGATCTGTCTTTTATAACAACCTCCAGGTCTGTTTGCATGTACTCAAACACCTGTCCCACAAGGACATGAATATACTCAGATAATTCATGCTTGTGGCTTGCTGGTGGAGTCTGTGTGGTGCAAGGCAGATATGCAGCACAGAAAAAGCCACATCTTGAGTCATGTGAGCAACCTACAAGCAACCTACCAGACTCAGGTTTTGCTTGTGAGGAAAGACGTCTAGTAACTGCACAATGTGCGGCCCATGCAGCTCTTTCAGGAGCTTGATCTCCCTCAAAGCTGTCACATTGACGCCTTCCTTTGCTTTGCCAAGATCTTCTTGATAGCCACAACTTTGCCAGTCTGTTACACAAGTGATATACGAGTCAGACATGAGAGTAGAAAGCTGATTGACATGGCTCCCAACAGTATGTTGCCCTACCTCCTTGTGAGTGGCCTTGATGACCACTCCAAACGTTCCTTGTCCCACGGTAGTCCCTTTGATGTACTGATCCATGGTGCGCTGTGGTAAGACTCACTGACAAGTATCCGCCCAAATGCTGCTCACGATCATCTGTGGGACCAGCTCTTTCCAGTGCTCAGATCTGGCGTTGCTTGAGCTTAGTCTTGGCAGCAGTGATCATAGGCCTTGTGCGTGACTCCGTACAAGCTGTATGTATGGCTTGCACTGAACGTCAATGAACACAATTCGATGCAGAAGCACTTGCATGACACTCACTCATGTTCAAGTACTGCACCGCCTGCCGACATCAGGCAATCAGCAGCAACCCACAGGCTTGCAAACAGAACGATGTATGTGCAGCACGCATGAACTACCAGCGATATAATAGATGGCTGCGAGTGTAACGTGTTCAAGCACTCATATGTCAGGCTAGTGTTGCTATTTCCGTAGAAGTGCATGCAGATAGCTTGCATGTGCTTCCATTCTTCTTTTTGAGAAAGTTTGTATCGTTTCTGAATGCGGAGCCCAGTCTAATTCACTGCCGCTGCACGGCACCTGGTCCGATCTACGACCTATTTGTCTCAGGAACTCTGCGCAGAGCGTAAGTGGCCCATACGTGGTGTGACCTGACACCAGTTGGTGATGGGTGCAATCAGGCAGTGGCTGCTGTTCGCTGCCTTGTTGTCGTTATCGCTTTCGAACGGCGTCTACAGTCAAGACGATGTCGATGACGTCACTGAGGAGGATGTAGACACACCAGACAAGGCTTTCTTGCTTGTGAGGCATAAGATAGACACTGTCGAGCTTGTCCAAGGCAAAAACACATCTGTAGTTGTTGAGCTGTACAACGCAGGCAACAGGTATGAGTCGTGCTCATGAGAGAGACATGTCATGTGCTTCTGTCATCCGTCATGCACACCCCAGACTAGAACACAGCCTCAGTGCAGAACTGCCGAAGGGGAAGTCTTAGCCTGATCTGTGTTACACTGCAGTGCTGCTACAGATATTGTCCTGAAGGGTGCCCAATGGCCTCTTTCCGACTTTGAAGATAGCGGTGGAGTTGCTTCTGGATCATGGAGCAAACTGTCTCCTGGCGCAACTGTTCGTGTGGAGTACTTCTTGACACCTAAAGCATCAGGGCCATATCCACCTCTAGACGCAACTGTCACATATAAGGCGGAGGCTGGTGCAAAGTCACAGGTCCGCATCTTGCATAGTTGGCTCTGGGACTTCATGTGTCGATAACATACAGACCTTATGCTGGTCCTGCAGGTTGCCTATGGCGCAACACCTGTCCTGCACATCCTGTCCCCAACCCAGAAGCTGATGCGCACGGCACTCTATGTGGTAAGCACACATTGCTCATCAAAGGACGTTGCCTTTCTGCTTGGTAATGACTCAGGTGAACGTCCTGATGCATGCAAGCAGCTTTGCAAATTTATGTCTATTTTGATGGCTGCAGGGTAGTTATTTATCCCTTGGGACTGTACGAACTCCAGAGCAATGGATGTGGGCTGGGTCTTCTGTTGGAGGTGGTGCCCTGTTGTTAGGTGGATACTGGGCCTACACTATTGCAACAGATGCCAACAAGAGAAAAAAGTATAGAAAGGCCTTGGAAGAAGTCACCAAGATGTCATAGCAACATTTTTGCTTGTAACGGATGCCCACAATAGCCTCACTACAAGTGTGCGTAAAGTTGCATTTGTGTGTCTCATCAACAAAATTGCATGCGCTGCAACTCACACAACATCAATACTGACATGCACACAACTCATCCTGTCTTGTCACATGGCAAGGACAGCAAATGCCTACAGTCCATCCAATCACAGCGTGTTCTGCACATCGCACAATGGACTTAGCCTACAGCTTGTCCAAAGCAGGACATGCAGGTGCAGTTGGCCTGGTGACAGAGACTTGTGCAGCAAATATTCGTCTCCCAGGGCTCTCTCTGCTGCGTGCACTATCTTCATCAATTCCAACTGTGCTGACATCATCTAGCAGATGCTTTGCGTCCTGCACTGCCTCATCAGCATTGTGGGCTCGAGGCCTGCTGCTCTGTGCATCATCACTTTGTCGTGTGCCCACCACTGCTATTGGCACATGCGCCTCTGAACTATCATGCTCATATGCGGGTGAGTCGGCTTCATCAGCCTGCTCTTTCAGGTCATGTGACTCTACACATGACACATCTGGCGGCCCAAATGCCACTGGATGCCTGTGCTGCTGAGTTGCAGGCAGAAGGTTGCTCCTGGCAGAGTTCTCATCTGCAGCTGCATGTGTCATTGTGCAAGATGCTCTTAGTGCTGACTGCCTGTTAGTATGGCTTTTGCTTGGATGCTGCAGCCTGCCTGTTGATGCTGTCGAGGTCCAGGTTGCCATGCCTTGGTTGGTCCTGTCTGCCAGAGGTTGACTCGTAGAGGGTTCAGGCTTGGAATGACTGCCCTGCAGAATGCAGACCACCCTGAACACATGCAGGCACATAGACTCCACAACAGATGCAAGTGTGGGCATACTTGATGTCTTGCACATTTTGAGACTATGCACAGCTGTGTGTGTAACAACAAAACCTGCCAAAGAGAACCTGGCAGCAGTCTGCCACTAAGCTTGGTCGACCAGAATAAATCTGGTTCGAGCAGCATATTGACAACAGAGAAATATGCAGGAAAACTCAATGGGACTTGATTCAATATTGCAGCAACCATACCTGAGCTAGCACAGACATGAGCTGCCATTCCATGTCCTCCTTCCTCTTCATCAGCTGTTGATTCATGGCCACCTGGTTCTGCAGCTGACTGCCACGCTCACTCAAGCTGTCCTGCAAAATGATCACAACATCTTTTGCATAGGAGTCATGTGAAGAATTGCACAGCATTCAAGTAAACCATGAACAGGATCTGTTCAACGAATGGATCACCACTGGGCAAGCATGAGAGCGCAATTCATTACGGCGTAAGGCATGTAAGATGCCACAATATTTTTATCAGCCAAGGTTATGAGCAAGATGCAAATACAGCTCATACACTACAATGGACACACTGGCAGCATCACATGGCATGCAGCACCAGCCGTGAATAGACTGGTCAAGCTGCCCACCTGCAGGCTTGACACCTCATCTTGCAAGGCAGCAATCTGATCTACCAGGCCATCAACTCTGCTGCAGGCTGCCTCTTGCTTCATCTGCAAATGCTCACATGCTGTGATGTGCAGGCGGATGCATAGCAATGACAGATGAGCTAATCATAGTGTTACCGGCCGTGGTAGAGATGCTACAGACACTGACAGGCTTGACAAGGCTGTTGGTGTGGTACTTGCATGCTGTAAGGGGATGCATGCGTCGATAGATTTTGCCTATGTGTATTTGTTGACAAAATGGCTTTGGGACGCAGCTCTTGGCACATCCATGGCTTACCCTTACTGTTTTAATTCTCACGTATGTACTGTTTTCTCACAAGCATGAAATGTAAAGCCTTCCTGCATAGGGTGTCCGCTCATAAGAACAGGCAGAGGAAGCAATGGGTTGCCTGCTTACCCATGCCTCGTTACATTCCTGCCTCATGCTTCTGGACCCCTCCATCAACACCCTGTTCTCAGCTGCCAGCTCATCCCACCGCTGCTGAAGCTGTGACAAATTGTGCTGTTTGGCAGCAGCAGCCTCTTGGCTTCTGTAAGCATACATCAGCAGCTCAGCAACTACATGACCCAGCAGTGTATAACATCCCAAGTGATGTCTCATCACATCTGTGCTGAATGATGTTGTGTCTGCATGCAAATTTATGAAATGCTCAGCTTGACAGCAGGCCAGACAGGTTTCGTGACATGTTGTTTTGAGGATATCGTCTGGAATTTTGCCAGGGCTGTCGAAGCATGATAGCCATCTTGATGTTGCCTGCCAATGGCCATGTGCTCACCCAGGCCAAGGGACTGTAAAGTGTTCTCAAGATTGTAGCAAGAGCCAAGGGGTACACGCGGCAGACAGGGTTTTGCTTGTGCAGCTTTGCACGTGGCTCTGGCAAATGCAGTGTGCATGCTGGAAGGTTGAAGCACCAAAACAGGGTCAGGTGCAGAAGGCCAAGACACAAGAGGAGCAGCAGAAGCAGCAGCAACAGCATCCTGAAGCTGCGGGAGCAGTGCAGCGTCGGCGTTTAGTCCAAACACGTCATGTACAAGCCAATGGGAAGAGGCTGTACAGCCATTTCAGAGGCAGCGCAACGAGCGAAAAGCAGTTCAGCCCAGCAACAAACAACTGCTCGGCACAGCAGTAAACAGCTGCTCTTCTAGGTATCGGGGCAGCAGCTCGCCCCGGGGCAGCAAAGCTGAGCAAGCACCAAACAAGGTGAAGATTTGATGCTAATGTTATGCAACACAGCAGAGCAAGCAGGGTTGCCACAGCATAATCAGCATCATGCTGTCCACACCAAACACACCTATCCAGTGCTTGCTGACATCTGCTCAGCTCCTTGCCAGACTCCTCAAGCTGTTGCTGTTGGTCGCCAATTTGCTCCTGCAGCTGTGAGATGTGGCTGTGTGCTTCATTCAGCGCTTTGTCGTGGCAGGCCTTCAGGCCATCCAGCTCAGCTTGTAGTAGCCCTCCATGACTCATGGCTGCCTTTACCCTTTCCTCCACTCCTGCTCTCACCTGCCATCACATGCATACCACATCATAAAAGCGCCGCCAGCAACCACAGAGTCTGCTTGCCTCAAAACCTTCCTCCTGTTACATGCAGGCGCACACTGCATCACAAGCAGTCTGTCCAAGCATGCGTGTGACCCACAAGCAGTGTTCCCATCAGAGCATGTGCTGCTTGCCACTTGCCACAGCTGCTGCTATGTTGTGAGGCAAAAGTGTTTGCTTGCTTTTGCAATGATGCAAAGCCGGTCAAGGCAGGACATAGGCCTTCTGATGACCATGTGGTGAGAACCCTCTCAACACCTCGGCATTTCACAGCTGCCCTCTGTATGAGCATTCATAGAGAGCTCTTTGCAATCCGGAAATGTCTATTCTAATTCAGAAACGTCCATTCTACAGTGGAAATCTAAACTCAGACACGCCTGGGGACAGTAAAAACGCGTTTCTACATTGGAAAGATGTTGCAGGCAGGAGAACAGACAGGTCAACAATGTTTGCTACCTCTTCAAACCAGGGGCCCCGTTGCTCTTCCACTGCCAAGCGCAGCTCATCACGTTCCTGTACTGCTGAGACAAGGTCCCCTTCACACCTCTTTAGGCGCATGAGGAACACCAGGTTGTCTGCAGTCAGGGACGCAACCATTTCCTGGTGCCGCTCTGCTACTGCTTTAGCCTTTGCTGCCTCTGTCTGGAGGCTCTCCACCCTACTGATTGCAGCCTGGGCAAAATGCACCAAGAAATATAGGTGTACACGTACTGTTGTTTGCAGGGGCGCATAAGCTCGAGCTGTGCTTCAGTCAGTGGTGGTCCTGACTGCTGGCTCTGCTCAGCCTTTGTTTTGCAGTTTGGTGTTGTCTCAATCTATACGTTCAAATCTTTGCTGGCATAGCCACACAGAGGCAGAATACTGGAAGTGATGCTGGTTGGCAGGAAAACAACAGCGAGCAGTTCGTATGCAGTGAAGGGAGGCAGATAGCTGGCAAAAAAGACAATGCAATGTTTTGACTGACACTGGACAAGATTGACTACAGCCTTGTGTCACACCCTGTATTGCACAAGCACATCACATATGCACCGTGTCTAAGACTGTACACAGCAGTAAGAACCTCTATGCAGTCAGGTAATGGACCTGATGTCAGAAGTCTGCCTTGGTGGTCTACCTGTTCCTGGGCAAAGGCTTCGGATGCAGCGTCCCTCAGATGCTGTGTCTCTACATGCATGTCGTGCATGTGGCTCTCAGCTTTAGCAGCTCTGAGCTGCGCTGTCTCTGAGTCATCTGCTAGGGTGGCATGTTGGCACCTCAGGCTTCTGACCTCAGCTTCTCGGTCGGCTGCCTATGCACGGTAACATACAAGCCGTGACTAGCGACATAACTTGACAGTTTGGAGAGTTTGCATCTGTAGCCTTTGACTGGCCAGCAATGACAAAGCATGAGGGCATCATGGCCGGTAAGTAGGCAAGTGTGCACCTGCTGAGTGTGTTTCAGCAGTGTTGCTGCGGTGCAAGATACATGCATACTGTTGGGTGGGCTGATGGCAGCAGACAAGGTGAGCACCGGTCTCGATGAGTGGTGAGTACCTGCTGCCTAGCAGAGTCCACGTCTGCAGTCAGCTGATGCCTCAAAGCTTCAAGTGAGGATACCCTTTGAAGGCTTCCCTGCAGTGGCCCAAATTGTGACGTCGCTTTTGGCCCCAAGCTTTCTGTGTGCTATGCTTGTTTGCTTGCAAGTGAGCAGCAGCAGCAACGTGTATGCAGCTCAGTATGCACGGCAATGCGACGCAGGGTGGGTCCATGATCCAATCCAATTGGTGACTTGCAGCAATCCTTGATGCTGATCCTTGTCAAGTCTGGCTTAGCAGGGACAGAACCTGGAGATCGCGTTGCACAGTCTCCAGCAGGCCAACAGCGTCTTGCTTTGCCAACTCAGCTGCGTCAACCTGTGACTGCCAGTGGCTGGTCGCAGAGTACACCTGGCTAGCCTGCATCAAGAGCTGGTCCAAATTCTCCTTGCCCTTGCTCAAACTCTCCAGGCTTTTGTGTTTTCTGCGCTTCAGTGTGGTGAAGGACATGCCCTGCAACACAGCTCACAATCATGACAGCAGTTGAGACAACTTAAGCAAACCGATGGCATCCCAGGGTCATTTTCGACGCACGATCGTGCACAACAGCCTTGCCTTGATATCCTCTTCAGGATGACTGAACACATCATGGGCAACTTGTAGGGACTCTGACAAGCTTTTTAGGTGTGCCACAAACGAGTCCCACACATGCTGCACATGACTGTATGATTGCATTTGTTCAGTGCTGAACAGCTTTAGAAACACTGTCAGTGCAAGCCACAGATCAGCTTGCTAGTCCATGCACGCTATGGCACAGCTTCCTTCGGCGTCAAAAGCCTGTCAGCATCGTCACTCTTGCGAATCCATACAACTCACAACCGGGTTTAATCCCCTCACCGGACAGTAGCTGCAGAAATTGCTTGTACGCTGGAGTGCAGTAAGCTGTCACTGCTCAAATCAAGTTTGCCGCTCTGAAACCATTTGTTCCACATTGAACATCGGACTGACAATCACTTGTGTACAGCGCAGACCATAGCTCCTACCGTGTTGCGGCCTCAGCAGACTGAATGTGCAGTACTGATTGCTCTGTTGGCTGTCTTAGCTTGGTGAGCAGAGTTGGAGAATTGGGCACTGCAGTAGGTGTGCAGGGAACAGCTCTTCTGCAGTGGCCTTCATGCTTTGCTGGCAACAGCCCTGCTGTAAGAGGCATGCAAAGCCAGCTTAGGCAGGATCTTGAAGCCATCAGACGGCAGCAGGGCTGTGCCTTCCGAGAGATGACAACCTTTAGATCCTCCAGCAAATAAAGGACAGACTGAGCCGCAGTCCTTCATTTGCTCTAGGATCTGAAGGTTGTCACCGTCGGGAGCAAACAAAGGTCAGACTGAGCCGCAGATTTGGCTGCTGATGTCAGACAGCACATATCAGTCCCCACGATACGGTACATCACTTCTGGATACTGGAAGGTGTTGTGTGACACCAGCAGCCCTCATATAGTCTTAGAGGTGAGAGGTCTGCAAAGCAACCAGCTCTCAGTGTGCAAGCCATTGTCCTGGCCAGCACCAGCATGCAGAAGGGCTTAGACTCCATAGTAGAAAACGATCATTTGCTTTGCTCATGGTCATGATCTTTCAGACTTGTCATCAGCTTGCAATGCTGCTGCATAGGTGAATCAGCCCCAGACATGGAGTTACATCATGTGGAGCGGCAAACATTGGTCAGGCAACAAATGGCTGAACCGGTGGGCTTGCATGTCAGGCAACAAATGGCTGAACTGGTGGGGCACTGTGGGCTGGGGGCTTGCATGTCCCTGGGGCAGGGAGCACCGTCCATTCTGCAGCCGCACAGCAACCCTGTGGCTGACATGGCTATAGTCTCAGGGGACCTGGATTGTTGAACTGAGTGGACAAGACCTCAACACAGACACCCTGCCAGATGCTGCCTGCATAGCTGAGGGAAGGGACACAGCCACACAGCGATTGTGGCTCTCATCCTGCAGCAGCCTCATGCTGGAAGGCATTGGGCGACAACTGGCATCAGCTGTACAGCTGACTCTTGTATAGCACGGTCAGCGGGCCATGTCACTTTGCCTGTGTGGCGGTATCACAGGAAGGCTCCTGACTTCATAGCAGCAGAAGCTTTTCGGAGATAACGCTGCTCAGGCAAAGTGACATGGCCTGGTGACTGTGCAAGATGAGGCTCAGCTGTACAGCTGCTGCCATTGCTGCCCACTGCCTCTCAAACGGAGGGCAGTCTGCAGCCACAAAGACTTTGTGGATCAGAGTCTTTCTTCCCTCAGCTGTGAAGGCTGCATCTTGGAGGAGAGACCCTGTCCACAAGGTCTTTGTGGCTGCAGTCTGCCCTCGTGCTGGGAGGCAGTGGGCAGCAGCTCTACAGCTGGCTCTTGTCTTGCAATTGCACACCCAGCAGGCCATCTCAGGAAAGTTTTCCTTCACAACTCCAAATCCTCTTGCGTGCCAGTACCCAACATGCAGACACAGGGTCCTCAGCTTTCTGCCACACTGAGGGTAAACTGCTTGTAAGCATCTAGATTGCGTGTCACTACTCAGCATGCTGGCACGCAACATAGATGTCTGCAAGTAGTTCACACTGAACTGGCAGGAAGCTGGGGACCCACCTGCACAGATCTGGCTCAGTGCCAGACGGTGCCTGCAAGTCTTCCTCGCTGCACAGCTGCCAGCCGCATACAATGCTAGAACATGGGACTGGCTCCCCCTAATGTCCCTTCAGGGCAGCGCAAACAACAGCTTTTCTACCATGTTGTGGCCTCAGCAGACTTGATGTGCACTCCTGATGGCTCTTTGGGCTGTCTCAACTTGGTGCGAAGATCTATGGAGCTAGTCACTGCATTAGACGTGCAGGGGATAAGCTCTAGCGCAGTGCCCAACTCTCCAGAACTGTACAGTTCTGGAGAGTTGGGCACATGTGCACCAAGCTGAGACAGCCCACAGACTCATCAGTACTGCACATCATTTGGCACATGATCAACCTAGCAATTCCCAGCACAGCATGATGCTTTGCTGATGTTTGCTGGTTTATTCATGTGTTCAACAGTCCTGTCAGCGTCAGCTGAGGCAGGACCTTGGAGAAGCCTACAGGCAGATGGTTGCCGCTCCAGAGGTGATAGATCTAGGGGTGTGACTTGATGCCCCCAACATCCCTAGGGGGGTCTAGGGGTAGATCTAGGGGTGTGACTTGATGCCCCCAACCATGACAGCCTTCGTGTCCTAGAGCAAGAGAAGGACAGATAGAATCGTAGTCCTTGGCTGCTGGTGTCTGACAACATCTTGGAGTATTCACAAGCGGTGTACTCCGTCTTTGACCACATGAGTTTTGGAGGTGAGAAAACCGCAAAGCCGCTTCAGCAATCCTGACTTATATTTGCATGAAATGCACAGACGCAGCTTTCTGTGCAAACATTTAGTTGAGGCACTCAGCGCACAAAGCATGCAAGACGTCGCCTTGTGGTCTCAGCTGTAGGATTACTGCATCTGCTCATGGTAGCAATCTTGCAAAGTTGTCATAAGCTTGCAATGCTGCTGTGCAGATTATGCAGCCCCAACCTTGCTGGAATCATGTGGAACAGTAGCCCAATGGTCAGGCAATGGCTTGCTCAGTTGGTTGGCTTGCGTGACCTAGGGCAGGGAGCACCATCCATTCTGCAGCTGCACAGCAACCCAGCATGGCTACTCTCACCAAGATCTTGTCCACTCGGTTCGATTACCCTGAAGCCATGCCAGATGTTGCCTTCATAGCTAAGGGAAGGGAGGTCCTAGCTCACAGAGTCTTTATGGCTGCAGTCTGCCCTGTGATGGCATCATGCTGGGACGTAACGAGCAGCAACTGGCAACATGCAGCACAGCCCATTCACCTTGATACCTCTTGTAGTTACCCAGCAGCTGAAGCCTTCCTCTGGTATTGTTACACAGGCAAAGTGACGTGGCCTGCTGACCATGCAAGGCGGAAGTCAGCTGCAGAGCTGCTGCAGCTGGCAGACATGTTCGATATGCCTTTCTTGCCATGTCAAGTCAAACAGGCTCTGGGGCATGAAGTCTCAGTCACCAACTGCTGCCCTCTGCTGGCAACAGCTGACCTGCATGCGGCTGAACAGCTGAAGCAGAACTGCACCCATTTCACAAAGGATGCAATTGACCTAATCCGGCAGACAGAAGATCATCATAGCCTGGATCCTGAATGGTTTGTTATGGTCTCCACTGCAAAAGCTTTCACTGTATGACCGGTACTGAAGCTTCTATCTGTGCTTGCATTGTCTTCCCACAGGCATCAGGCGCAGATACCTAGATAACGTCGCACCACAGTCACAGTCTTTTGCACCTCTGAATTGACCATGTCCACATGCCGTGTTGCGTTCTGTCATATCACACAATTGACGCTCATGCTGTCTGGCATATGCATGCATGTAAGTTGTAGTGGCTCTTGCTAGCACAGCACTGTTGCTTGTTGCTATGACGTTTGTTCTCATAGGCCCATATACACAGGTGCTGGCTTGAGTATCATGGAATACGCTCAAACTGCAAAACCACACTGTCCAGATGGGTGACAGCAATGCACTGAAGCAGGGGAGGTGCAATTTGGAAATAGGAGGGAAAATGCAGGCGTCAATTTACAGACCATTTTGGGAAGGTCCATTTGGTATTGAGACCTCCCAGAGGAATGTATTCAAATCAAACCTGTTTGTGGCGCTAAGGCCACTGTGTCTTACTTGAAAATACTCCTCTGGGAAATCTCAACACAAAATAGACCATCCCAAACAGGATGACAGCAGCAATCGCATGCCAAGTATTTGAGTATGCTTCTGTGGTAGCGCCTTGTCACTGTGAGTCTGCTTGTGCTGCTATCATCTCCTTCTGAGGTCATACATGCACTGTACATCAAACATAAGCAAACATTCCCAGGTGTTCAAGCTTCTCTTCACTCCGCTGTAGCTGTCAACAACCAATCCTTCCTCGGACATTGAAATATTGCACGTTTTCTCAAATTGTTTGGTGTCACGTCTCTGAAATTCAGAGGGTTGTAGGCTTGTTGTAATACAAAGTCCAGAGCGCTAAACTTTACTTTCCCCCATTTTATGCACTGTCACAATCCAAAACTCACTCTGTTTGGGCTGCATGCGAGTCATACTGGCTCTTGCTGTTCCCTGTGCTATAACTTTGATACTCATGATGCGTTCAATGAAATCAGTAGGTTCAGCATCATGTCATGATGGCACCCATCACATGACAACCTTTGAGTCTGCAGTCTTGTTTGCGTCCAGCTGCGTAGCCACTGTATACACTCTGTTATCGAAGCCTTGCATGCTTCGAACATGTGCTGCCAACTTACCTTGGCCAATTCCACCATGCATCAGCAAAGTTGTGTCTGGATCTCATGCCGTCAACAGTGTTTCTCGTGCCTTCTGTCTGACATTCACCACATTCTGCCTGCTAAAGACTCCATGCATTGTACACTGCCTATCACACAAGAGCTGACACAGCACGCAGCAGTGCTGTTTTGAGACGTCAACGCTTGTGTGTAAACGCATCAGCAGAAGGCTGCCATTGATATCAGGATCAAGCAGCATCTCTGAGCGCACTATTTCGTAGCTCTCAAAAGAACGCAATGTTTGTGGACTGGTATTGAGAGAACCGCCTGCTTGCCTATAGTCAAAGTTGTAATGGTGCTAAAAGCTTAACGCTGCTGCCTGTCAGGATCAGTTGAGGGATGGCACATGCTTCAGACTTTACAAAGCATCAATTTGGTTACAGCAATAACACATTGCAATTATGCCTCCACCTGCTCGCGCAGCCGCCTGATTGTGCTTCTGACAGTTACGGAAGAACCAGTGCTGCAGAAGCAAAGACACTCCAGTCAGTACAGTGGCTGTCAAGAAAACAGCTTGAGCTGAGGGACTGCAGAAAACCTGTGGAACAAAGAGCTGTACAGCAGCATATGGCTTGAACACCAGTCCCAACACAGCAGCTGATCTTACTTGAGGGTGTACGCGCCTCCAGCTTGGGTCTTGTTGCATGATTTGCACTTCCAGATTCCAACTGCTTGTCGCTTGACAGAGAACTGCAGTGCAAACCCAGGCTCAAGGCATGTTGCATTTACAACACCGCATGCCTGCTGAGTAAACATGACATGCTAGGTGCCTTCAAAGTCTTTTAGGTGATATGTCATGGCTGATGGCCAGCAAGTATGCTGATGCTTGGCCAGAAAGTCCACACTTGTGCTTGACCTTACCTTTCCGCAGAAAGAGCATAGGTACTTGGAGTGCTGGCTGACCTCTGTCTTCTTGATCTGCTTACGCAGACTGGCACCATATCGGGTACCGTACTTGCCAACAATCCCGACCTTTTTGGTGCGCTTCGACTGCAGCAAGCCAAACACACTATTGCTGCTGTCTATCGTCAGATTACGCCCAGCTGATGGGTGCACAACAGCTCATGATGGGCATTCCATGTGATTTGCCAAAATGCCAGATGCGGACTCGGATCTGGTCAGTATCACGGCTGTGAGCTGCACTTGCTGTCGGCGGCTCCATTAACCATGCAAGATCACAGCAAGGGCGCTGCTTGTGTAGCTTGTGTACACACAGCAAGTGATGTGCGAGACCCACCATTTTCAATGCCTCGACGCCTCCGACACGCTCAGTAAATGTGCCACCGCACCAAAAGAGGCTGGGACCAAGCGTTGCAGCAGGAGTTACAGTAATTGAGTGCAAATTAGGGTTTCGCTTGAAGCGTGTTAGGTCAGGTCGCCGAGGATCATTTTGACCAGGCCATTGGTAGCATAGCACATTAGAAGCGCTGAGCAACATCACTCTGTCAGGACACCCAGTATGAGTCAAGCGTTGTTGCAAGGCTGCTTAGTGGGACCGCAAGCAGGCTTTTCTGGCAGGTACGTCAACTCTGGAGTGATCTGTGCAGGGTCGCTTTGTTTGCTATGCACCCACCCTCAGTGTGCTGTGTGTCGCAGAGTTTCCCCACGGCTTCATCTGCAGCAATCTCCAGCATCGTTTTCAGGCTGCACACACTCGTTCCAGTCATGCAGACAGCAAAGCAGGAGGCAGAGGTCGATGTCTCTGACTGTAAGTTTTAGCAAGCCGAGACTCATAGCCACAGCATGCAGGCAGCTCATGCTTTCGCGTACTTTAGCTTTTCATGCGAGACTAGCCTTTCTGATTGCGCACTGTGCTGTAGATTCAAAACGCTCTCACAAGAAAAGTGAAGGAACAGACTGTGGAAAAACTTGAGAAAGCTTTTCAAGAGAGCGCAGTTGTATACGGCATGCGATTCAAGAACTTGTCGGTAAGGCTGCAGTTTGGTGCTTTGCACATGTCAGCTCGGTATGGTGCAGGCTGTTCATGCAGCTGCGCATGTGCCACCTCCAGGTAAAGCAAATGACGTCCTTTCGGCAAACTTTGCCAGCTGGAGCGAAAACATATGTGTGCAAGAACACATTGCTACGGGTAGCAGCAGAGAAACAGGGCTGGGAAACCATCATACCAGCTACCAAGGTGCATTTCCGTTTACTGTGCATGCGGTCTTTTCTTGAGAGGCATTTGGAGCCTAATGGTTTGACCAGAGTTTGGTCAGCACTAATATGCCTTCATGTGCATGACCACAAACTTTCTGCTGATTGAATGCAACTGGATTCATGGAACGCTTGTCTACATCTGCACTTGCATGGCCCTCCTATGATGTCCTTTCACAGCACACTCATGTGTCATTGTGACTCAGTGCCCTGCATAGACTCACACTGCCTTCTGAGCATGTTGACCTTCAATGCTGTAGGGAGAGAACGCATGGGTCTTTTGCAATGAGGACTGCATAGCAGACTCAGTCAAGGCGTATCATGACTTTGAGAAGAAACTGTTGGAGAAGTATCCCAAAGAGAAGAGGAAAGAAATGCATCCTACTGCAATCTCAGGTAAGCATCTGCCGTCTTGCATCTCCAGCACTCAGCAAGTCTGCCCAATAAGCACATGGATGCTGCATGTCCAGGGCTGCATAGACATCTGCAACTGCCTGTGCATTTAGCCAGCACAAAGCTAGCCTCCACACTTCCCAGGCCATGTCAAAGCTTGCTCGCTGTTTTTTTGTAGCTCTTGGTTACAGCAGGCATGCATACCAGCATCATGCACCAGAGTCTCTGAGCGTCAGGTAGCTGTTTGGTGCTTTGTTGTTACACACATGCAACGTGTGCAATCAAACCAGCTGAGTGCAAGCTACTGGGCCTATTGTTTGCTTGCTTTTGCATCATGAGTCTACTCAAAACAGGGATTGGTGGACACACCTCACAATCCTGCAGGGGCTGTAATGGAACCAAACCAGCTGCTGGACATGGCTGCCTTCAAGAAGCTGGAGAAGATGCCTACCAAGCTAGAAATGATCGCCACTATTGCTCGTCTCCTCAACCAGGTGGGAAATATGGAGCAACCATGTGAATGTGTTCACGGTTGTGTGTCATCATTGCACGGTATGGCGTATGCCTTGTATTGCAGAAAACGCAGTCTCAATTCCGACAGACTGCACTTGAATCACTCTTCATGCCCTTGCATCATGTATGGTACTGAGAACAGGTGTTGATTCCATGCATGGCTTATGCAGGTGCCAACTAAACTCGCAGTCAGCATCAAGCAGGTCCCCACCAAGCTTGCGTATGGGGTTAAGGCTCTTGCAGATGGTGATGACAACAAAGATGCAGTTGTCTCTGACATCTTCCCCAAGCCAGCAGCAGCCACTGCTGAATGAAGGCTACTGTGTTGAGGCGACCCACACAGTGTTGTCAGCTGTTCCATTTCAACATAATTCTAACATGTCAGTCTTGAGCACTTTGGGGTTATGAGCGCAACAACCTGTTCCTGCCTTTTCATCGGCCCTTCCTGTCAGTTTATCTCATTTCATGACAAGCATTTCAGCTGCGTCCACCCACTCACCATTTTTTTGAAATACTTTGAGCTGAGGAATCCCACAGAGGGGTGTCCCACGCGGCGTTCTGTGACATGCTTTGCAGTATGCCAAACCTGGCTAAAGCAGAATTAGGCTTGGTGTACAGTGTGTTGTCCAATTTACGACAATGCTTTGACCCGAATTGTGAACCTGACAATCGTCTTTGTAAGAGTTGTGTCTCATACTGGGTACACATCATGCACTTAGTTTGTTTAGAACTTCGAAACATTGCTTCAATTGACTTTGCATTGCTGCGTTGTGTGCCAGCCAATGTTGTTGCAGTACCAATGCTGCATCCTTACAGTGCAGCTTCTCCTGAGCTCCCATACCAGCCAATGGCAACAACAGCCTTTCGACCAAGAAAACACATGCTGGTTGACTCCAGGACCAGCTGGTCCCCTCTTGTCCAGCTGTCTTGCAGCGCTGCTCCAGCAGCATGCTCTCTGATGTCTGGCTTCTGCTGACCTGTTGTTCTTCCTCAGGTGCTGTTGTGCAGACATCGGTCTGTCTGTTTGCCATGGGGTCTGATCTCACCAAAGCAGGCTCATTTGCTTGTGAGCTAGACGATGCTTTGCAGTCAGGGGAGGTCCAAGTAGTGAGCAAGTGAAGGAGGAGACAGGAAAGAAGTACAGTAAAAGTCGTGGAGGTGTTGGTGGTGGTTGGCTGTGGAAGCACATCTGCTAGGCTGTGCAACAATCCTGGTTCAACTGCAGACCTCAGCTCATCCTGCATACTCATGTCAAGGCGTAAGTAACAAGCAGGTGCACACAGTAAAGCCAAAGGCTACAGCCGTATGGGAAACTCACTGAAGCTGCAAGTAGACAGTAGCAAAGGCTACGCAACTCGGCCTGCACAGTTAGGCAGCACTGATGGCAAACATAGCAACAGCTTCCAGATACAGCACTCGGGCTTTAAATGCAGAAACCTCGACGCAGGAATGGTCTGCATAAAGCAAGTCCATCAGCAAGTAGTGCTGGTGTGTACAGACACACCTGTGGTACAGGGCTCAGGTATTCAGGCACCTTTGAGGCTGTGTGTACCCCAGTGACAACCTGCCTACAAGCAGAATACGCCAGGTGCCAGGGAAGCAGCAGGTGAACATACGCTGCCAGATCTGTCGCCGGGTGCAAGCCTCCAACTGATGGCTTGAGGGCATCCAGAAGTCTGCTGTGATGGTTGCTGATCAGCTCGCTCAACGAGCAGTTGCAGGCAGAAGCCACGCCAAGCAGAGTGTCATCCACCTGTAGGACATGGTACAGTCTTCTCTGCTGCAGCATTGACTCTTGTGTTGATGGCCAATGAGCACAGAGAGGATCAGAGCGGTCAGAAACCTCTCATGACAGCAACAAAAGCTGGGTGATCTGCATGAGCATCTGGATTAGTGAGCTGATGTAGGTACTGTGTACTCTGATTCTGAAGCAATTCGTCGTGTGGACATGCAAAGAAAAGCCATGGCAGAACAGCGGACAGTGGCCTGCTTTGGCAGCAAGACTCCCAACAACAGACAAGCAGGTCAAAGGAGAGCTCAGGCGCTGCTTTGCAATATCAGGTCGTGGTCAAAAGCGGCGCTAGCGGGCATATGCATGATGCAAGCCATGAAGTACACCATGCAACACGCTGGGAACTCAAGTCTTGCTGCTAAACCAGCCTCTACACACCTGCATCCACACTGCTAAACACTGACATATGTGTTGCTGGGCAAGCACGCACTGAAGCAACAGTCACCTGTTGCAGTTGTGCAGTTGGCAGGTCAGCAGCCAGCATCACATTGGCCCTCAGCTGTAGCAGCAAGACGAGCATCCTTTCTGCCTGCTGCTCAACAGCTTCAGGTGCGCTGATGACGGCAGCATGCAGCAGCTGAATGACATGCTGTCTGAGACTTGTGTCCTGTGCTAAGGCAGAAGCACTGTCCTGGATGTAGGTCAGAACATGCGCCAAGTTGTCGGCCGCTTCTCTGACAACGCCTGCAAGGAAGATATGCAGTCAGGCATGCACAGATAACAGGCTTTACAAAAGGCAAGTGTGTTGGCAACCAGGTTTGGACCACCTGTGGCGTCACAAAGCTGAAACCATGTGATACAACCATGACATGTTGCCAAACATGTAGCAGATACTGTGCAGGGAAGGCACTGGCTGCGCAGACAGTCTCCGCATGCTCTGGGTGTTATTCAGATAAGAACACCCCACATGGATGGGGTCATTGTTGTTATTTCCAGTAAGTTCAAAGGAGCACACAGATACAAGTGAGCAGCTAGTGAGAGGCATGCTACCTCTTCTTGGTCAAGGTTGGTAATCTGCATCTTGACGTAACATCATCCTTTATGAATGCCAACAAAAGGCAAGTAGCATGTCCAAATTTGACTTGAGGTGTGCTACATCACTGTATGGGCAGCCTTGCATGGACAAAGCAGCATTGTGTTGCGGGAGATGCAAGCACAGACAGACAGACAGCCCACAGGCAGACAGTTGTGACCACCAGCGCCGACTGTGAAGGAAGCCCACACAGCAAGACAAGCACCCTCTGCGGCTGGATCAGCAGCTGACTCAAGCTGGACCATGAGCAGCGGCATGTAGTCTCGGCTGGGCACAAAGCAGCCCATCAAGGTGCAGCACTGCTGAACGCTGACGCCCAAGGTTGAGTCTCTCATTGCCTGCAATACCAGCTAGAGAATAGCATGTTGCGTTTGGTTTGCGTTGCATGCACAACCAAGGCAAAGTCCTGACATTGAGTGCAAGTTAGGAGGCAAGATCGCTTCAACATACTTCACACTGGCTGCTGTTTGTGTTGGGTGTCCATGGGTATGCAAGCATAAGTGCTGGCCTTACTGACATTGCAAAAAGGGCCATCATGGTGGGCAGCATCAAGCAAAGATGGCAACCAGACACAGGAAACTTTTATTGAGGATGAGTTCAGAGCCAGCACGGGTAAGCTGTCACTAGGCTGAGTGCTGCAAGCTAGTACGCACAACGTACCTGGCAGAGTGCTGGCAGAAGCTTCAGCAGGTGCTGCCCGACCTGCTCTTCCACATACATCAAGCAGCTCCTCAGCAGCTCAACTGCCCTGCAGTGTCCAGCTGCTGTGAGTTGTAAGTCATATCCCCTCAAAGCCATAGCTTTGTAACAACTCTGTGTAGTGTTGTGCTTGTCCTGTGGGGTTGCAGTTGTCTCATGCTGAACACAAAGCAACGTCAGGTCGCTTGTGACCCTTTGCTTCGATCATGGCGCATCATTCAGCTGCTGCATGGCCTTGATGCAAAACACAACTGCAATAGCTATAGCATATGTTGGCACACCGTTTCAGACAGTGTTGACAGAGTCCCCTTGAGCCATCATGTGTGCATATTCATGTGTGGGCTGATGTGCCTCTGATCGAGCAAGGGGATGACCTGATACGGTTGTCTTGCTGCCAGGACAGCATCTCAGAGGCAAGCGCTCCAGCAATGCCAGGGAAGTGAGACTGCACAAAGATGCGGGAGCCAGTTCTGGGCCTTTCCCTGAAAGGAGCAGGAAGCTGGAAAGCCTGTTCCACGCCATGGACCCCTGTCTGCTCATCTGCCTTGTGCCTGCCTTGCCACGCTGCTGCTGCTGGTGAGGCATTGTGGGAAAATGTGCTGCTGTTGTCTGCATGAGCGGGTATGCTGGATGATGCAACTGCATGGGCTACACCTGTAGCCTGAGTGCTGGTCGTGCCGGAGCCTTTTGCCATGGGTAGTGGCAGGTGGTCTGGAGGAGGCAATTGGTGGTACAGCCTCTGGGCAAGGCCTTGCTGCTGCCAGCCTAAGGCATGTGCCTCAGCTGGCAGGTAGTACAGCGTGTCCTGCATCAAACCAGCATTGACTCCTTGTTTCGGTGGCACAGCAATCAACCGTGGTCAGCCCGTGGCTGAATGGTGATGGGCTCAGACTGCTGCCTGCAAATCTATGAAGTCAACATGCAGGTTCATCAGCAGATAGTACCCCATAAGCTGCGTGTGCAGTCACCAGCCATGCTCTCATGCAGGGCAGCGCAGAAAGCACAAGTTGCTCACAAGATGGGCAAGATGTTGGGCTAGCACAGCAAAGAGTGCGGTACCTTGAGGTCCTGCTGGTGCTCTTCTTCGTATTGCACACCCACATCATCCATGAGCTTCAGCGCAGACATTTGCACGTCCTTGGAGGAGTCTGACAGCGCACTGAGCGCATAGGGCATGAGGCGTGCATGGTGGTCAATGCGCTCCCGCAGAGTCAGCATCCAGTCAGCCAGCATGTCCACAAACTCCAACCGGACCTAGCAGCAATCAGTCATGAATGCATGTCAGTAGCATGCTGAATCAAGATCATAATCAGATCCTGCAATGAATGCACACATGCCATCTCAGATGGTGAAGGGCTGACAAAGCCTCAATTGTCGGAAATGCCATACATGCAGTTTCAGAGGTAAACAGCATGAATTGCAAAGCCTACATCAGCATTTTATTTGACTGAAAACGAGACAGCTCAAGGAGGATCAATTGGCCAAAGCCATCTGCATGTTGTCAGGATGCAACAACTTTAGCTGCGCATTTGACAGCATGAACTCTACACAAAGTGCATGGGACAACCTGCACCACAGGATCAGTGGCAAGCTTGGCACAGAAGTTGACGTGTACGTCAGGCTCATAGAAGGCCTTGATGGCAATGGCTTGGGGGTCCTGCCAAGCAACCATCTGCAGCACCATCTCGTGACCACCCATGTGGGCCAGTTTCTTGACTGTGCGTATTGCCTCTATTCTGACCTGCAGTGCCAGACGCACTATATCATGGGTCAAGCTCACAGCACTGTGTTGTTAGGATGCGGTTAGGATTTGGTTGGGATGAGATTAGGATGTGGTTGGGGTGCAGTTAGGATGGGGTCACATACCAACACAGTCATGATCGATCTGTCGCAAGCTTCCTCTGTGGACTGCAGCAAAGGAGGGGGTGGATTCAAGCTGACTATAAGCTTGTGGCAGTGCAGTTACAAGATCCTGCTGAATTACAAAATAGAATGCAGGTAAAGTGTGGGTTTGTGACATGAGCTGCGCAGACAGCATGTGAAGCACGATGCTTGGGTGCAATGCTTGTGTTTCTGGTAAGCAACAATGCCAAAGAGGTGGCATGGGGAAGACAAGCGTCGCACCTTATGGCGTTTGTGGGTGAGCAATGGCATGACAGCAGCCATAAGCTGCTTGCTGGCGCTGAACAGCATCATGCCCACTGTTTCTACCAGCTTCTGGATGCTGCGGCAGGCTTGCAAGCAGACTTCATGGTAGCTGTCCTCACAACAGTGCTGAAGAATTTCAGTGATCTGTCCTCCATATGGTGCAATAGCCTGCAGGAGGTGCTGATCAGGCAATCAACATCTGATGTGTCATGCTTGATGCTGGCTAGGGCCTCAATGTAGATCAGCAAGTTGAGGCAGAACAGATGCCAGAGCATGCTTACCCTAGCGGTGCTCAGAGTACACATCATTGCTTAACCTAGCGGTGCTCAGAGTATACATCATGTGCGAGCCCACAGCAGTAGAAGGTACTGTAACACACAGGCAACACACTGCTGTCTGGTGTGCTATGTTGCTGTTTGCGTGGGTGAACAACATACATGCAAACAATGAATAGTGGCAGTTATATTCGTTGTTTGCACTTGCAATTTGGCAAGTGGGGGCTGACGGAGTTCCCACCTTTCTGGCTGAAGCAATGATCTCTGTGACCAGATGCAGCAGAGAAAGTCTCAACTCTTCTGTCTGCTCACCTTGAGTTACCTTAATCATTACCGAATAAGTTTGTATAGTTGGATTATACTTGATGCAAGCAGCACAAACCAGCAAGTGTGTGTGCATCAACTTTCACTCACCTCCTGAGCTTGTAGCCTTTCTTCCAGCACTGGTACAGCATATGGAAGAACAGCTATTACTGCATCTGGAGCAACCTGCATTGCAGCTTGGGTTTGATCCAATATAGACAGGTTGTGCAAGTCTGGTGACATGAAATGGAATGCAGCAACATGTGGCTGGGCATTCACATGCCTGCAGCAGGCTGATGAGCGTGTTGATGGCAAGCTCCCTGCACGCTTCCGACTTGTCTCCAAGGCCTAGCAACAATGGCTTTGCTAGCAAGTGTTCTGTGGCTTCTTGGATGACAGTCACTGGCAATGCAGACTCCAACAACAAAACCTGCAGTAGGTGCTACATAATGGTCTGCAGTGCTGTGTTGCTTCATGCTCTGCACAAAGAGGACTAGGCTGACATGCTTGCCGTGATATGCCGCAGTGCTTGACAGCGGGCTGAGGCAGCAGGAGCCTTCAATGCCTGAAGATCTCTTTGCAATCTTTGCTCAATACCATCAAGATCCAGCTGACTACAGTCTGAGTTGGCGGGTTTGTTTGTGCGGATAGTGACCACGGCCTGGCTTTGTTGATCAGACTGATCAGGCACAGGGCGAGGTACGGCAGAGTCTTTCGACACGGGATTAGCAACAGCAGCGTCTGCTTTGACGTGAGAGTTGCTTTTGGGCAGTGTCTTTTTGTTAAGTTCGCGCCAGAATTTATCGACGTCTCGTGCAACAGTCATCCCCTGTTGAACGCACCTCTGACGACTATGCGTGAAGCGTCACCTTGTGTCAGACAAGGCTTTTTCGGCAACGTCCTTCCAGCAGACGCAGTCGGCAACTACTCTGAAAGGAGCTGTGTCTGCCATGACGTTGCGCAGTCTCTGTACAAAAGCTGAAGAAGACCCAGGCCTGCTGGCGTTACGGCAGGCCTGGGTCTTCTTCAGCTTACAGTCAGTACTTGCTTAATCATGTCTGTAATGTCATGTTGCTGTGACAGGATGCATGCTGTGCATTCAACATGATCTTGGCCGGCGTCGGCCGGCTTTTGTACAAAACAGCAGAAGGTTTTGAGCGACATTGTCGACCTGCGTCGGGATCAAGGTACACACTGCTTTGTTCGGAGTTGGACGTGGCTCGTGAGCTGAAGTCTGTACTGTTTTCCGCCCTTGTGCAGCCGTCTCTTAGCAAGCCGGTCCTTAGATCTGCATGCTGGCATGCGTGTAAGGTCAACAGCAGGCCCTGCTATGGCCAAAAAGACAGGAGATCCCATCTGGATTGACTGCGATGCCGGTTCAGACGATGCTGTAGGTACAAATGCGGCATAATATGCAGCACCTATAGTTTGCGGTAGCAGTCGCCTGAGAGAATGTTCTGCAGGAATATTGCTGGCTGCCGGTGCAAATCTGGTTGGGATATCTTCTGTGCGAGGCAATACGGTAAGAACTTGCACATTTGAAACCACAGTCCAATATGGTCTCAGATTGATGATTTGCCAGGCTGCAGAGCAAGTGTCAAAAAACGTCCTCAGAGTATTGACTCTGTGTTCAAGGTAAATACTGCTGTGCCAGCACATGCACAGGCACCATGCGCTTTCGCATTCTAACTGGTGTCATCAAGCAAGGCTGTTGCAATGCAGGCAAGATGTACCAGTCTACACAGGAGAAAACAAGTCTTTGAATGGCCAGCAACAACCCATACCAAAGGTCCAAGGCACTACAATTCTTCTGAACCTCGTAGCATGTATGCGCTCAGCAGCTCAGAAGGCTGCCAAATGCATTCTTGCCGCCACATGCACCAAACAACAATTGCTGGGGTGCAGAGCCTGATGCTAAGATGCTGTTGTGTAGTGGAGTGGGCAAGATGGACTGAGTGACCAGCCAGCAGTCTTCCCAGCCTCTGACAGCATCTCATCCAAGCCAACACCAGGCACTTATACAGTCCTACTCCTGACTTTCTGCATCAATAGCGCCACCTGGGCTCCATAGCAACATCACTAGCAGGAAAGCTTACAGCTGCTGCACAGCAACACATGTGTGGCTTTCATCGTCATTGATGTTGTTGGTGTGAAGTGATCTCACTGCATTCTGATTTGAAGCTGGCCAAACACATTGACGAGGCACAGTCATGTTCCAGTTGTTGATGAAGCCAGCTGTATTAACATGCAGGCATACCCTCTGACAAGTTGAGAGATGCTGCACAGCGTCATGCTGGTCAGCTGGTCATCATAGCCACAGGTCCCCTTACTAATGTAGCTGTTGCTCTTCAACACGACCCTGACCTTGCTGCAAATGGTGAGTGTCGCTTGGCCTATTGGAGAGCGTTGACCGCACATGTTAAACGCGTCGTGTTTGATGATCCTCACGTCCTTCAAGTGCTTCTGGTCTTGTAGTCTCTGTCAAGGACTTTTCCTGTGTGCTTCTGCATGACAGGCCACAGCTGCGTGAAGATTTGTTTCCACCTGTGATGGGGTTGGCACCTGCTGGCCTACTTACTGCAGCATACATTCAAGTGACCTGGTGATACTTGCACATTCTACTGCATACTGCATCAGCAAATGTGTCTAAGCCATATGACCAGCCTTGCACCAGAAATACACCTGCATGGTGTTCACTACAGCTGGTACCGATCTTGGTCTGAAATAAGTAGTCTGCAGCCCTTGTTTGCTGGCAATGCTACAACCAGAATGCTGGTCTTGCAGTGAAGCGTCTGGTGATCATGGGAGGAAATGAAGCATACAATGACTGGACAAGCACCGGCGCCGAGTTCAACTTTTATTGTGACCCAGATGCTGCTGAAGAGGTCATCAGAAAGGTATTATGCATTGTGTGCATGTTTGTACAACATGCTTGCGCCAAACCAGTGAATGTGCAAGCAGCCAAGCTGGGTCCTGCATGCTTGTACCACGAAGTGCATGTGCTGTGTTGCTCATCACTTCTGTAATCTCTTTTTGACCGTGACAGCATGCATACAACATTGCAGTGCTGTCAATCATAGTTTACTGCAGGAATGCTGCATCCCACTCCAGCTGCTCACGTGCGTGCCTTGTATGTGACTCAGTATTTTGTGTTTCACACCATTCCTCATTCTTTTCTGCAGTTTGCTGGCAAGACCACTCTACTGACATGGGAGTGCATGCAGCGGAATCCCTTGCCACAAAGCCTTGCAAGAGCTTTGGCGCAGAAGGTAGTGCACATCATCACCTGAATCCTTGCAGCATGTGTTGTGTTGGGGCCTGATGCTTTGGAAACTCTGAAAGCAATTTCAAAGACCTGCACGAGATCTTTGTGAACACATCTGTTGCTAGGCAAGTGGATCATGCACAGCTCAGGTTAGGCATCAGCTGCTGCAAGAGGACAAACTGACAAGGCCATTGTTACACATTGTGAGTTCAAAGTCTCTTATGCCTTGCCGTTTAGAGGCGTCACGCTGTTGATGCCATGCTTATTAGGACTGGAAGATCATGCATATGGTACGGTCAAGGTCGGAGGACATCTGTCTTCATTGTGATGCAGGACTCAAACAAAGCCCGCTTTGTTACAGCAATATGTGGTCTGGAGTCTGTGGGTTCAACGCAGGAGGGCTGGGTTCCATGTGACCCCCTTGCTGTTGCTGCAGCGCTGGACAGTTCAGTCATCACAGGTGCCAATGATGTGCTGTGTAAAGTGGAGATCAAAGACCCTGACAAGAGAGGCCAGACATGTTTTCACAAATTAGCTGAAGAGCCGAAAATCTTGGGGCTCTGTGGGTACATGGTGTCTAAAGTCACCCAGGTTGATACAGATGTGTTTGCAGCCATGATGAAAGTCAGTACAGATGACTAAAACAGATGTTTCTTAACCACTGCGTACCATTTAGCTATGCGTCACAAGCGACCCTGAGGTCATCTATCAATGTTGGCCAGTTGCACAGCATGGACATGTCATGTACAGCTCGCGATCCATCAGACAATGTTGCAGTGGTTTTTGCTGTTTGTGTAAAAGTGTTGTTGAAATTTATCTTGGAAGTTATGCTTGAATGTACAGTCAGAGGCAAGCTTGCAGCAGCTGCAATGCATGGGCCATGCAGCATGGCCGATTATTTCTTTGAAATGTTTGTTGTGCGTCTCGACGTTGCCAGCAGCGCTCTGCCTTGACATCCGTCAGTCACCCATACGGTTAGCCGCATTTCTTTGGCTGGTCAATTCACGCGATCTGCCGGTTGCATATTCGATCTTCGACCTGTGCCACCTAGAGATCAGAACGATCAGGGCTCGCAAACAAGCTGCCTAGCAACGTCTGGTCCAACGGCTATCCGTGACATGTGATATTGCTTCATGCCGGCTGCAAAGGTGTGCTGGGCCCTTGCGTCATACCTGTGCCATCCTTTGCTTGTCAGCTGTGCACACACGTGACGAGTCAAGCTGGCTGTACAGAGGGTATAGTGCTGGACAACCAACAAGGTCAGCACGTATGGGCCCCAAGCGAGCCCCCAGTGCGTACTTTGTCTTTGCCAATGAGCAGAGAGCAACCACCAAAGAGGAGCTGGTGGCCACTGTCACAGATGGCAAAGCTCCTTCAGTAGCTGACGTAGCCAAAAGCATAGGTCACAAGTGGCGGGAGCTGGGAGAATCAGGCCAGCAAGCCTACAAGGACAAAGCAGCATTGCTGGCAGCTGACTTAGCTGCTGCTGCAACAGATGATACAGCAGCAGATGCCAATAGTCATGCTAACGGCAACCCTGAGACAGCTGAGGCTGACAATGATGAGATGCTTGGGTTGCCTCTGACATCTGTCAAACGCATCATGTGTACAGATGAGGATGTTGCCAGAGTATCAGGAGACTGTGTCAAAGCTATGGCCAAAGCAACAGAGATGTTCCTGGAATTGTTGGCATCCAGAGGCTATGCTCAGGCCAAGCGACATAAGAGGTCAACCATCAAATTTTGCGACATACATCATGCATCTATAGCTGACAGAAGGCTAGTAGACATGGGCTTGAAAGACATGTTTGGGCTGGGGGGTTTGTTTGCTGATGCACGAAGTGATGGCAAAGAGAATCTGACAGCTGCCAAAAAGACTAGTAAAGCCGGTGTTGACACTCCAACTGCAAGGCCTATCACAGACTTCTTCAAGGCTTAGAGCCAGGTGGGCAGGTGAAATTAGCTGCAGAGGCCTCTGTCAGCTATCTGAAGGCATATCAGCTTGCAAATCACCAAGCCCAGCAGTCTTTGCATTCAGCACACAGACTTGTTTGGGCAAATCAGTCACACACACAGCATCGCACAGTACGTTGTGGACACTTTCCACAGTCACCTGATGTTATTCAGCATGATGATTGTGCATTGCAGCCAGCCTGCTATTTTGCAATGTCAGGACGTGACAGTTCACCAGGCAATACAGTTCATTGAGTCTCTAGGGCGTTGGTATGTCTGTGTGTACATGGTGGTTGTGTCCACCAAGGCTTCTATCAGGCTCTGCGCTGAACGATTACATGGCAACCCTGCTTTCTTGGTCGCTGAACGCCCGGCAATTAATTACATGGGGACCCTCTGCTGGTGACCCGAGGGTTGCGCCTCACTATTTTCCACTGATGACATGGGGACCAAAAGTTTCCCATCCGCAGTAGCAATATCAGCATGAATATACACCATGATGTACAGAAGGTGTACCGGGTGAGGGTAGGGAAGGCAAGTAAAGGGCAGATGTGCTCAGAGGCAGAGTGGCCTTCATGCCACTTTTGTCTCGTCGGACACCGTGCCACACATCACATGATAATGTTTACCTGGATCCTTAAGAATGGATGCAATTGCACAAATATACGTCTTACAGTGAGCAACCAGTCTCAAAGCAGAGCTCAAGACCTGGTTGAAATGGTGTAAGTTGCAAGTTGTGCTTACAAAAACAAAGGTGGTTGCACCTTCATTTGTATGTTGCACATGAGGTCTCATGCTGCTTCAAGCAATGAATCTGTTTCACCTGCCGAGTCTGCAATCTTCCAGATGTCCAAGACCCAGACATATAGCATCAAGATGCACAGCACAACTAAGACAGCTGGCCACAGTCAGAAACAACAATAGGCTTGCTAGTCTTGCCACTGGAACTGCCAAAGGTTTCGACCTTCTGAACTACATCCATGCCCTTGGTGACACTGCCAAAGACAACGTGCTTGCCGTCCAACCACTCGGTCTTGACTGTGCACAGAAAGAACTGCAGTACACAAGAACATGTTGCCGACAAAAGCCACCCACAACTTCCAAAAGAAGACACACATGCATATGTCGTATGTGTGTGTGGTGTGTCACAGCGTTGCATTGCAGCATACAGCACAATGATGCAGATGACCTACACCAGTCAAATTGAATGTTCACAACTCAGCAAACAGGAAAATGCGCTTTCACATTGATTCCATTTTACCTGTGAGCCATTGGTGTTGGCACCAGCGTTTGCCATAGACAAGATGCCTGCAACAGAGCAGACGTGCTCAGATCATAGCCTCAGCGTAGAAACTTATACATACTTGTGCAGGCGAAACAGCTTGAAACTTTTTAGCAGAGGCAGCCTTTGCACCTGGGCCAGTGTGCTTGAGCTTGAAGTTTTCGTCAGCGAACTTCTCGCCATAAATAGACTCGCCTCCAGTACCGTTTCCGCGAGTGAAGTCACCACCCTGCGGTGATAACACCTTTAGTGCAGAACGTGCGAGAAGCTAATGCAAGAACGCTAGAAAGCAGCAAAATTCATCGCAGGCGTTGTGATTGCAGCAGCCCTGCAGAAGCTTGGCTGGCATTGAAGGGATGCAGTGTCGCTATGCAGGTTTTTAACGTACGCCCTACATTCGCGTCACGACATCTGCAGAGTGGGTTTTGATCGCACCTGGCACATGAACTGGGGGATCACCCGGTGGAAAGATGAGCCTTTGAAAGACAAAGGCTTTCCTGAGGGTCCCGTTCCCTTCTCACCTACAGAAACATTTGTTGCAGTGAGTGGTAACGTACACGTGTAGATCAAGGAAACCGTGCAGAAGCTATATAGCATCGTTCATCGTATTCCCCAACATACCAGTACACAAGCATCTGAAGTTCTCTGCAGTCTTGGGCACCACATCAGCTCTTAGCTGCAGCCATGAATAAGTGTCAGCGTGGCTGGGTGCCTTGCTTAAGCGTTCTACATCGACGATCCCATGGCGGCACTCACTGTCATCTCAATACGCCCGACGGGGCTGCCTCCAGCCGTGACATCGAAAAAGACCACTGGGTTAGACATGACGAAAAGTCGTTGATTTCGCTTGCTTACTGTTAACGCAAGCGCTGATCCGGGCAAAAGGGAAGACCTGCACATGCAGCTCCACTAATATACCATGCCAGATTCCCTTCGTGTTAGGTCACCATTCAGCCCTAGAATTTAGTGGCCATCTCTCCCCAGAAAGACTGGCGTTGACTTTGTTGACTGACTGCGACGTTAGCTTTGCGTAACAGCGTACTGAGCAAACGCAGTAGCTGCTTCTGCACGGACGTTCACACAGCACCCGCAAATGCCTGGATGCATAACCGTGTGTTGCTGTGACACGTAACGTGATGTAATTTACATTCTGGGTACTGTAGGGTGTACACAATAGTGCTGCACAATTTTAGCAGTACTACGTGTGGGGTAGACTTGTTGCAAGAGGAGGCAAAACCTGTTCCCTGACGTGAGTTCTGTCAGGGGTTGGTGTTGCACATCTGCTCAGGGCAAAAAGATAACACACACCAAGCTGAAAGACTAGCAAAGTTCGTAGTTGTGTGGTACGCTGAAGTGAAACACAGAGCAACACAGGAAAACTCAGAATCTCACGACTGTGAAAGCTACATACGAAACCAACCTGGAGGCCAGCACTGCACATGTCACAGCATAGCTGTCACAAAGCGCCATACCGTATGCGTATGGCATTGCGCAATTGCGCAACCATGTGGTAGAACATGCCCTGTGAATATAAAGGACTAAGCATACACATCATGAGCCTACAAACCACCAGGAGAACGCCTACAATGCAAAACATCAAATTTACCAAGTTGCAGACCAACCAGTGACATGCCCAATAATCAACTGCAGGGTGGCATTGCAACTTGCTGTCTCTCATTGGAGCATGTTGTTGCAGCTGCCATTACTTTGACAGTCAACATCACCCTTGTTTCACTGCAATAACAACAATCACTACAGCTATTGCTGTCAGCACAATTGTACCTGCATACACAACACGGCTCATTAGTCCAAGCTCTACAAGCTTGCTCAGCAAGCAAATGCGCAAGCAGCGTCTCAATGGCAGCAACCCCCGAGACAGTGCTCTGGGGAGGAATGCAAATGGAAAGAAACAAGTCGGCCAGTCTGAATAGTACTTACCAACAACGTTCCCTATCCATCCTATGAAGTTCTGCCGCTGTGGAAAATGTGGATGCCGAAACAAAGGCCTGAGGAATCCAATCAACCATGCCAGAGGAAAAATCAGGCCAAGCCAGAAAAATCCCCAGTCGGTTGTGTCTGCAATTGAGTGGCAATGTCGTCTGCAACGATCTGTTGGCAGAGGCAGCAAGCAAACTGCCAACAATAATCCCTCGAGGTTTGGTACCTTTGGGAATGGGATCTGGAGGCGGCAGAACAGCAGGATGTTGCGCGCCAGGCAAAGTAGAGTCTGCCAGTATCACAAAGAACTCTGGGCGCATTGCCACTGAGGCTGTCTTGTGTGTGCCCAGCTGCAATGACTGCAGCTGCGCTGTTGGTGTCTGCTCTGTGTCGGGGGAAGCCAACAACCCTGTAGTGAATGTACAACGCTGATGACATGGTGCAGATGGCAAACAAGCTTTGGCGAACATGTTTGGCAGTCAGCATACCCGTTTCAATGTCCATTGTGCACTGGTGCTTCAAGCTAGCTGCAGCAGCTTGGTGAGGTGGTGAAATAAAGAAAGGGTGCTCAGAGACGGTACTGAAGCTTGCTAGAGGTCTGTGCAATCACATTCAAGGCGCAACATCGGCATATCGAAGCGTGATATGAAACAGGCTGGCTGGCCGTCCTCCGAAGGGCACTGCAGATTTGCTGAGCAAGCAAACCCTGAGCTGCAACGCAGCGCACTCCAATAGAAACACGGTGTGTCGGCGTGCCTTATTGTTTATGCGCTTATGAAGGGACGCATTTGCAGCCAACCAAGCCAGCAAGTACAGCGGCTGAGCGCAAGGACGTGTGCAGTCTGGATGCCCAGGTATCAGAGGCACCAGACCCGGTGGTGGTGTTTCGATGTTGGTGTTTCAGCAATTACGTCTTTGGCAACAGCAGCAACTAGTGGAACCAGCCGCTCCATTGTCGCCGGCACTGTCGTTCGCAAACGATGCTCTCAGCACGTTTCGGATCGCTTCTTTCGCAGTTGACTCTGTAGCTGACTTTTCGTATTTTGAAAGAATAATGGGTACACCTCTACATGCTTACAACATTGTCGTTTGGCTTGTGTCAGTGCAAGGGACCGCCAGACTGAAGGTGAAGCAGCCTCTACTCCACTGCTGTCATGATAAGTGCTATGTGAACAAGTGAACCAGGGTAAAAGGCTTCGCTCTGCTGAGCTGGCTTGTTTATCGTACTATACACATGCAGAGGGTGACAATTACATGAATCAGAGCAAGCTGCGCAGTTGCGCATATTTGTCTACATCTTTCAATTGCGCATATTTGTCTACATCTTCCAATTATTGTTGTTACAAGGAAGATTTGTTGGCTGCTACAGGAACACCCACGGAGCAGGTGCATGCCGCAATTTAGGCTACCATGATCTGACATTCGTTGCAAATGCTGTGCGAATGCTCTGTAGACACATGGAATATACGCTAACATTGGCGAGTATACTACCAAGTAACATACGCTATGAAGCTCTGTCAGCTTGTTCATTGCAGACATGCACAGTCAGAAAGTACAGTGCAGTAACTGTCAATGAAAAGGACCTAGCTTGCAGCCTGTCCCAAACTTGTCCAGCTCATGCACTTTCACCCAAAAGAATGCCCTCCATATCCTGGAAAGTTAGATGAGACAGGACCCCATGCATGCTCACCCTGCAGGCACGAAATGCTGCAATGGTCAGCCTCCTTCCATACCAGAAACAACAATGGCAGACCTGATATGATCATTGCTCAGACTGAAGGTCAAGGGGCTTTGTCATATGGCATTGATGCACTCATCAAAATGCAGGCATATGATGATGTCATCAGATTGCAGGCATGGTTTGGGGTAATGATGCATTTGTCATCGAATCAAATGGACAGCTGGGAGTCAATGTCACTGCAACAAATCCAAGCAATACTAGGGACATACCCAAGGTCCTGAATGCCCTCAGCAGCTTCTGGGCTGTGGTTTGGACCAAGAGGCACGCGAGCATGAACAGTAGTTGGACTGTCTCCAAAGGTGCCCTGCCCTGATGAAGCAAGTGGGCAGTCTTCACTGGTCACTGGGTCGCTCTGAGAAGACTCATACAGGGCAGGAGGAAAGCGTGGCTGCTGCTGCTGCTGCAGGCAAGTCACTCTGCTCTCATCCAGGAAGCTGGAGCCCTCTGCATGGACGCTCATAAGCCCTGCTGTGTCAGCAGAGCTGCTGTGACGGGAAGCACATAGCCTAGCAGACTGTGCCCTCTGCAAGTCATGCATCTCGAAGCAGTGGTCCAGCGGATGTAGGCTGTCCTCAAATTTGGCGCTGTTTGAGGTGGCATGATGCTGAAGAGTGTGTGCATCTAGGCTGACCAGGTCTGCATTGGTCAGGAAGTCCAGATCAAAGCTAGGTGACAGGACCTCTGACTGGCACACTGAGGCAGCGGCCTGTGACTGTGGTGGAGCAGGCATGGGCACGGCACTGTGGCCATCCAGCACATCATCTAATGCCCATGAGCCATTGAGTATCTGGGCTCCAGGCACAGTGGGTGAA
>JAABUP010002135.1_pt1 | contig 39531 bp, 52 predicted proteins | sample 5559201 | NCBI WGS metagenome assembly JAABUP01 (sample SAMN10711887, study PRJNA513373) | rock metagenome | isolation source: Antarctica rocks | place: Antarctica | reverse complement strand
TAACGACGGCAAAGAAGAGTTGCCTCTCTGATCCAGGATTGAGGCATGGGTAGATATCAACACCTCAAATAATGTCCAGACTGACCGTAAAGGCTGGGACAAGAGCACTGGAAACACATGTCGAAATCGGTGAAGAATAATGCATGCCACCGATAAATTGCCTGCGTGAAAGGGTCTGCAATGACATATGGCCCCCACCGTCTATGACATCAAGTCCCATCATCCCTTCCCCCCTGCGTAAAGACAAAAAAAAGGAGTGTAAAAATCTGTCTGCAGGTGGTTAAATCAAGTCCACCCCAACCCCGACTCGAACCCCTCCCAAAAAAGGTCAGGCATTCCCCACCGATCACGGGCTCCGACGAGGTAAGATAAACGAGGACTGGGTCTAGCCCTTTCGGGATGCGCTTAAGTCAACGGTCACTTTGGTTTGTTGGAGCAAGTGAGGGGCGGGGCTACCGCTGGGCTACTGGGGCCGATTGTAAGTTGATGTCACCGAACTATTATAATCTTTATCTCAATGGGCCGCCAGCTTTTGGGATTTGTTGAGGCTGGATGTTGGGCTTACGGGTCAACACTGCTTCAACAGCCTTTGCATGCCGAGGGAACAGGACTTCGAATGCGCGTGTTTCATAGACTGGTTTGCAGGGTGCATAGTAGCTAGTTACTATCGATCTGACGGGATAAGATGTGCATCTCGCATGTTACTGTTACAGTACATCTGTCCCAGACTGTGTGGTTTTCTACATGGTTTTTAGAATTGTTGAAGGTGTTGGGAGATACCGATCCTCAGACTTTGGAGCAGAGGAGCGGGATGTTTTTGCTGTCTTCTGAGTCTACTGGGCTAGATGATGGTTGTTGGGTTGGGGAGTTAGAGGCTGGGCTGTGAAGGGCTGGACGATATTGAGGGTGGTGATGGCTACCGTTGCTTTGGATTCTGGATGGAGGAGCGATTCATCATCTGAAGGTAGGGAGATGATAGCGCTGCGAACATGCTTTGATTTTTGTGTTGATCAGGACTCCTACCCACCTCTCATGCATTGCTCTATCCTTCCTGCTAGTTCAAGGAATGTGGTTCATTACACGAGGAAAAACATTCATATTATTGCATGACTGTTATGCGAATATTATCAATAAGGTTTATTCGCAACTATATCCCACCTCCCATCCTAACACACAGCGCACATCCACCTAAGCTCTGAGTCACACCCCATCAAAACACCCTCACCACCCCTCCAATCGGACACACACCATCCTATCGCCCCGATTGGACAATAAAGGAGGTTGGTGTTTTCCCATTGTCATTTTCAGGGGGCTGCACTTCACTATTGAACAAAGGCAAAAAAAAAGGAGGTTGGTTTTTGCGAAAGTAGACTAGCAGACATAAAAACACCATACCAATTCTTCCTCTCAGCCAAACTTTCAATCCTGCATGCACATTTCTGATTGCGAGAAAGATACAAATATACCACTTACAGCAAGATATTGGCTGGTCCAATAGCACCATCTTCTTATTCTTTCTTCGGCTCCACACTCAGTCATAATCCAAACCCTCAAACCTCACTCACCTCCCCCTGCACCATCAACCATATCATCAAAGATGTCCTCGCACCACCAGCCCCCCTCCATCTTCTCTCCCCAGCACCTCCAACTCTTCACACCCACCAAACCCTCAAAAGCCCACAATCGAACGGGCCTTCGAAGCCGCGGCTACGTCCGCACCACGAGACCGGCATTCAAGAAATTCCTGCGCCTGCCGTCGGAGTTGATCGTGATGATAATGTGCAACATGAATTGCTACGACCTCTTGAAATTCCTTCAAAGCTGCATGTTTGCCCGACGGATCTTTCTCGTAAGTGCATTGATTGAATTGCGTCACTCTCCGCTTCCACATCATGACGATTCGATGGGACTGTATGGCTAATACGAGATGCTTCAGACGCACCAGATGGCCATCTTCAAGGGCATCCAAGAATGCCAGTTCCCCGAATTCGCAGGCGTGTTGGGCGCCATGCCGGGCTTCATGCCCTTGACAACACCACCGGCCCGCTCTCCAACGCAAATCAAGGCCTTGAACGACGTGGCCATCTCCATCAACTGGCGGCATCGCGGTCGCGCTCTCCCCAAAGACGATCCCGCAGCAGTCGTCTTCGCTAATGCCGGCGGGTGGCGCTTTCTTTCTTTTCTGAGCGTGGTGCAGCAGACGGTGCTGGAGAAGGCGAAGTACGTACAAAAGTATTTGGTTGATGGCCAGTCGCCGGGTGAGCTTGATGTGGAGGTGGAGGCGGTGCGGAAAGCGACGTTCTGCTTTGAGAAGATGACGTGGGGGTCTTTGGAAACGGTAGAGCCGGAAGCAGATATGCGGGCCCGAGTCAATGATCGCCTGGCAGTATTCAACCGCGAACGTCCGGAGACGCGGGAGCTGATGTTAAGGATACTGGATCTTGTGATGGCCGAGCTGGTGATTGCCCTGAATTTCAGAGCCACGGTCTCGAGATGGGTGACAAAGTACCGCGCGGCTAGACGAGAGGGACCGCAGAGTATGTTTCAAGATGACCGCGAAACTCGTCGAGTCGCGGCCACGATCCTCACGGGCCTGCTGTTCCAGGTCTGTTTCTCGCGCGGGGTGCATATGTTGATGGGGATTTGTGGGGGCGAGACGGCGAGGGGAGTGACGGGGTTGAGGGAGCTTGTTCTTTTTAATTTCAGAGATTGTCTTCGGGAGCGTTTGGAGTTTGATAAGGGCGGGAGGGCGTGGAGAGGAGATCTGTGGATGGAGGAGGGATGTTTGTGGGCGGAAGGGATGGGGTATGATGTCGGGAATATGCTTTGATGGACGACTGCGGCGTTGAGATGCGACAACCATCGTTTCTGTCTAATATCACTGTTGATAAAGGGAGCGGATACGTACACATACCATGTTCTCTTTTGCACATGCCAGACCATCTACATCCACATCCCCATTTTTTAGTCTCGAGAGGCCGAGACCAGAGCCACGAGCCTCGCTTGCCAAATCTCAACAATCCAACCAAATACTCAAGCCCCCTTCCACACTCCTGCTCGCGACGCAGACTCTCACCCATCTTGATATCATTCGCCCTATGCCTAGAAGCCCGAATAAATAGATCGCCCCTCAAACAGCGAAAAGCGAGCCGGTACCCGAAGATATAGAGCCCAATTAGCTGAACAAGCGAAGATCTATGGCGCTAGTGAAGTAGGGACTTAGATGTAGGCCTCTTTGATGCTGCAGACCAATCAGAAGGAAAAGTTGATGAAAAAGTCCCTACGAGCATAAGCAGCAGTATCACATTTCCCATTGAGCGACAAAGCTCAGAGGTTTCTCCCTAGGCTTTCAATCGCTTACACCCTAGGCCAGCCCTTGAGATACCCTCTTGACCTTACAGTAATATTTCCGTAAGAGCTGACTTGAGCGGCTGCACGCAGAACGTACCTAACGGGAAGGGGGCTGTTTGCCGCCAACTGAGCAGGGAACGGGCGTGATGTTTCAATACAAACATCAATTTCTAGTCTCTCCGCGTACGGAGCTCAAAGATCCTAAAAGCGTTGCAGAAGAACATTCGAACACGCAGTGGTCGTGGGAATATTTGCGCATCTCAGACGATCGGAAGTGTTTAATGTAATATTGAACCATTACTGACAGGGACAGATGGAACTGACCCTCGTGCATATTACATGCTACTTTCACGCTTTCACCTCCTCTATGACGGGGTCGCGCTCTTCGGTAACTGTACCTGAAAGACTAGCGCCTGATTGTCTATATTGAAACCACTGCTGTCCTTGTAAGGATAATTCCCAAAATTCAGGAAGCCTGTCTGTTTGTCAGCCCACTCGAGAAGGTGCGGCAGGGAGTTCGGAAAGAGATCAAATGTACCGTTTTGGGTGATGAAATCATTGTCGCTCAGCGAGAACACGAACCATTTCCCGTCCCCTCCATTCCCATTGACAGGTACCATAGCCAAGCTCTCTCACTTCTCATTCAGCAGATTCTCATCTTGCGCGCCGCCATTGTGCAGTCCAAACTTGCCTAATTCCGAATTCACGTTGTAATCAAGGAAAGTGCAGTAATCGGCGGCCTTGATGCCCTTGTTCAAATTTCCAGAGCCAGAGGCAATTGAGCCAGTCACGGCATCATTGGACTTGGATTTGATGTTCGTAGCATCACTGGAGCCCGAAATGTCAAAGATATCGGCATGCCTGTAAATACTGGTAGTGCTTGATTGCCCGCGTCCAGCTTTAGAGTCGCGCGCTACAATGAGGAATTGACCCCTCCCGAGAGAATGGAGGTCTGATTGTCCAGCCACTTTGGTGGACTTCGAGGTCTTGTAGAGGGGAAGAGTGACGACGAATTCGGATTTGTAACTTGGCTTGGTGGGATCTGAGATGTCGTACTCGAGCAGACGAGCCTGAAGGCGGTTCGGATTATCGGGACCACCTTCTTGATCGAGAGCAGATTGCATAAGTGCATACAATGTCTTGCCATCCGCGGAAGCTGTCAAGCCTTCAAGACCTTGGTTGTTGTCTCGTCCTGTTTCGGTATCGGCAGGGGTGATCACCTCACTCGGGTTGTAAACGGGTGGAGAATCCGCGCTGAAGGAGACGCTACCGTTACGATGGGGAATGTAGGCATCCGGTGGCATGATTGCTTGTGTCATGCGTCCGCTGGCGGAGAAGTGGTAGATGTACGGGCCGTACTCATCGCTGATCCAGAAGCCACCATCTGATGCAAGCACAAGGCCTTCGCTATCAATGGCGATTCTTTTGCCGCCCGCGCCTGCTCCGCCAAAGCCGTCGCCAGTGTAGGTGGCTACTGGCAGAATAGGGAAGCCAGGATAGGTGATGGAGCCGGTGACATCGGCGTCGAGACCAGTAACAGGCGTCCCGTCGGGGCCGGTGAAGAGGATGGTGTCTTGATAGGTAAACTGCAGATTCGGCCCCGAGGGACTGGCGACGGTGGCCTTCGGCTGGAGTGTCAAGGTGATACCAAACTTGTGGACGCGGTTCTGGTAATTGAGGGTGCCTTGTGTATTCCTACAACATGATCAGCACCTGGAGATTTTCTTGATACGAGGATTTCGCTTGACATAACATCCCCTGTCAGGTAAGGCATACAGCACGCCTGCATATTTTCCATCTCCAGTCCTCTTCCACGCCTTCTTGTCCAACGCAATGGCACTGCCGTAGCCACCAAGTGTATCTCCAAACTTGTCTCGAGCATCGGAGGCAACGAAGCCGTAGCCAGCTAGCTGCTGGTAAGTGAAGGTCCTCCCATCGCACTTTGTCTGATTGACGACTGGATCTGCTCGTGAAGGGAGGTCGGGTGATACTGGGGATGCTGAGATGAGAACAGCGCAAGATGCAGCAAGAGCGAAGAGAGTGTGCCAACGAGCCATTGTGATTCCCATGGATTGATCTTAGGTACTTCGACAGTCCTGCCTTCTGATCACCCCACGCCCATGGAAGAAGGCCTTGCTTTTATGTATCCATTCGCCTCTCTCGGCCATGCTCGACACCCCATCACCTCGTTGGATGACGTTTCCAGCCCTTACACCCACCCACCGATCAGCACGGGCTCCGTCTGCAAGATCGTGGGACCTGCAGATAGAAGCCAAGCGCCAGGGGCCATCTGGTCTGCCTTGCCATTTCGGGGCGTCTGGAGCGGAGAGGACGTGGGATCTGGCTGTTTCTCCGTGTTCAGAAGGGCAACACGTGAAATTTCGAGGCTTTTGATTGGGGGGAGTTGGTCCCAAGGATTGAGCGGGGCCCTAACCCTAAACATGGCTAAGCGAGCGCACAAAGGTCCCGCTAATGGCTAATGCTATGACACTCAGGCAGCCAATCATATGGTCGATTGATCTTAGTTGGAGGTTTTCCGCTGACATCAAGAAGTTGAGGGAAGAGTAAAGAGGAAAGCCGTAGGCCTGAGGGATTCTACCTCTGTAGAAGACTGTAGGGTAGAGTTCAAAATCACATTGATGGTAGTCACTCGGGATCGCCGCCCTCAAAGAGCTGAGTGCATTGGATGATGACCATAAAAAACCGAAAATAACATTTGGTTTCCATGGAAAAACAAAGTAACGCGGGGGATGGACCCCGTTTAATCTACAGCCATTACCGCCTGAATCCAATTTTGTACCGTATAGAAAGGGGAATGCCCCCCGCCACCATCCCTTCGGGGTATCTTACCCCTTATGCACCACAACGCCGGGAGAAAAAGAAGAACAAATGCTCTCACCAAGTGAGATTCGCCGGGATGGCGTGATTGGCCGAGGCTTCCTCCATTGCATCGAGGATTTCGTAATCCTCTAAGACCGCGCCAAAACTACACGAAAAGGTCAGCTGAATGAGCAAATACCGCATGTCTGGGACAATCGCCATGCACGTACCCATAACAACGGGACTTGGCCTTCAGATTGGCCTGGATGGCCTGGAATTCCGCCGGGGTAAGGTATTGATAGCGGGGATCGTCCATAATCATCTTGGCTGCTACAATGGGCGTGATCTCGCCGTTGACATTGACAGTTGGGGCGTTGAGCAGACGGAGATTCAATGTTTCGGTGGAGCGATCAACGAGCCCATGCGTGCTGAGCATCAGGGTATGACCGCTGAAGTCGTCGGTGGCGTCATTTTCCAGACGCTGCAGCATCAATCCGGTGTGGTCGTTGCAGGTTTCCTCGAGGCTATGAGAAGATTCATCAGCTACAGTACACGATATGTATTTGCAAGAGACGACAAGGGTGAGGTCACTCACTCTACAATGAAATTGATGAAGGTCCTATCATTTGGACCATTGAGCGCTGGATGCAACATGCCAGGACGCCACTGGAAGCCGTTGGCATAATCATATGGAGGATATATCACTGTATAAGGATTGACGTCGAATCGAGCGCTACCGGTAATGGAACGATCGTTGAAGATCTGGATTTGACCAGCACTAGTTGAACCTTGCATTGGTGGGGCTTGGCTCATGACTGCAGCGTTGCTCGTCTGACCGTAATTGACGGCAGTATTATCGTATTGGCCGTAGCCGGCAGCCGTGTTGTTGAGCTGATTGTAAGTAGCGACCGTGTCATCGGTTTGATCGTGACCAGCAGTAGTGTTGTCGAATTGGCCATAGTTGATAGCGGCGTGAGTGTTCTGGCCGTAGCCGGGAGTACCATTGTTGGCTTGGTGGTAGTTGACTGGCGAGTTGTTGGGCTGGACGTAGCCGAAAGGGGTATTGTCGGGTTGATGATAATTGGGAGGAGTGTTGTTGGCCTGGCCGTAGTGAATAGCAGTATTATCGGCTTGATGATAGTTGACAGTGTTGTTGTCGACTTGGTGATAGTTCACAGCACCGCCATTGGTTTGATCATAGCCATTAACAGTGTTGTTTGTTTGCTCGTAACCGACAGCGGCATTATCACTCTGACCATTGCTGACACCATTGTTGTGGTACGTCGTAATGGCGCCTCCATATCCTGGAGCGTTGTGGCTCTGAGCCAGGTATCCATTAGTCAAAGGGGAATTGGTACGTGTGGACATATTTCCCATCGCAGAAGATTGTTGCTGTTGCGCGTTCAAGAATGCTGCAGGAGTAATGGGAGTGTTTTCTGCCTCGAGCTGCTCCCGCAAGATGTGATTCTCATCAAGAAGCTGTCGAAGGACACGATTCTCGTCGCGTAGGGCTTCCATGGAATTTCTCAATCGCTCCATCTCTCCGGCAGCTTGAGCAGAGTTGGCTTCAAGGATTCTGACCTGTCTCTCTACGTCTTTCAAGTGACGTTCTTTTCGCTCGCGATGAGTGCTGTAGTTGATGTGTTCAGAGTTGTACGGAAATAAAGGGGTAAACAATAAAGGGTTGTTAGGGGGGACTAGTTGATTTGGAACTTACCGCTGGGCGGCCCGATTTAGCTCCTGGCGACGATTCTGAGCAGGCTTGCTATCAGGCTTTGGACCGCGCTTCTTTTGCACTTTTTCGACTTTGATATCTGCCAACAGGTCAGCAAGTAAGGCAGGAGGAAACGACCGTGAGGTCGAGAGAAAGGGGCTCTACCATCAGCCTTCGGCTCAGACGACTTCTTGAATCGAGTCGGAAGCATTCTGCTCAAGCCAAAAGCACGGCGCGAGGGATTCGAGCTGACAGAATTATTTCGGCTGGATCCATTTTGCATGACCTGGTTTTGAGACGCCTCGTTGCTGCTTGTTTGAGACTCCGAGTAGGAACAGGTTGGTGAGCCCACTTCCTTGTCGTTGGAAGGAATCTGGAACTCTCGCTGCGAGAAGTTCACCTTGTTCGTGAAGCCAGACATGATGGTATCTATGAAATGTGTTGTGTAAGGTCTGTGAAGATGTTCTCTTTCAAGTGGATTAGATCTATGAGTTCGTCTCTGCAAGAAGCCCAAAGGCCCAGAAAGATGCGCTCCAAGATATTGAGGGTGTGAGGTGCGAGATGAAGAGTGATGGATGATGGAGGATGGACGGAGTAAGAGGAAGAAGGATTGTTATCTTATGCCAAAATCTGGTGGTGTATCTTAGGGTGATTGTGGTGATAATCGCCCCCGACGATTGGTGCGGGATCAATGTAAACGAAGTGGACAAACACACATTTCTGGCATTGTTCGTGACCCCGGCGTCAGGATGGAATATTTCATTTATACAGCGACAACTCGGCATGGATTGGTGGAGGTCACACTGTATGGCAGAGCCACTGCTGGTGGGGACGGCCAAAGATACGAGGCATAATCTACAGGTCGACGACGAGGTTGTGAGTGGGAGAAAAAGCGCCTGCTAAATCGAGGTTGCTACCTCGTCATGCAAGATGTTGTCACAGGTCTCAATGCCATGCCCATCTCTGTCTGGATCTATGCGGCTGAGAAGAAAAGGTTGACAGAGAGAGGAGTCGTTGACGACGATTCGATGTGTCGCCGCCTCATGAGCTGAAGAAGGTTCTCGGGGCGGGCGGCAGCGTCACTGCCGTTGCCTTTCGCACGCGAGCCTTCCCTTTCTCAGCTGCATGCATGAGAGATTCTCGTCGAGACGAACATCTCCATTTCCACATGGCTGCTTGGAGGCAAGATTGGCGAGTAGGCTAATCGCCACATGAGATGAATGCAGGGCCAACGGTCGGCAGGAGCGGCGCCTGGTCAGAGTCGTGCCTGTTTGAACGCAGGAGCAGTGGATGTGAAACGGTTTGTACATGGATTGGATGGCCAAGTATGTACATGATCCAATAAAATGTCCAAGCTTCATGCATTGCATGGCTGGAAGCTTTGACTCGAGTCCAATGCTCGGGTCACAATTTGGCCTTTTTCCTCTCCTTTCCGCCACTTGCTTGCCACCCAAACTCCAGTTTCTGCCCCTTACCAGACTTAATAATCACATTGACAACGGTCACTCTGCTATCTCTAAAACCTTCCTGCGTGGCTTTCTCAAGCTCCTCTGGAGTTCTGACTAGATACCCAGCCCCACCACATGCCTCTGCGATCTTTTCGTACCCGACCTCCCAGCCTAAGGAAGTACTTCTCAGTCCACCTTGATTGGCGCCTTCTTGCGTTCTAGTCTGCATTCTCAACCAGTCTTCCGCATCGTCGGAGTCGCCATGATAGACACCCCCGTTGTTCATCACAAAGATCAGTACATCCATTCCGTACCGTGCCATTGTCTCTACTTCCATGGCGCTGAACCCGAACGCTGAATCGCCTTCAAGTGCTACCACCTTCTTTCGCAATGTTGGTCCACTTCTGCCTTCTCCTGCCGATCCATTGTAGGCAGCATGCGCCGCCATGGCGTAACCCAGACCTACACCCATCGTCGCATACGTGCCAGCGTCGAGGCGAAGACGTGGATGTGAGACAGGAAAGATCGAACGTGATACATCCATAGTGTTTGCGCCTTCAGAAACATAGACGATACCTCCCGTGTCTGGAGGAGAGAGTTGATGAAGCGTACGTTCAATCACGGAAAATGCATGAGCGTATGTCATGGGTATTCTGGCAGACATGGCCTTTGATGCCGCAGAGGCCTCATTCTTGCTTTTCGCAGCAGACAGGTGCTGAACGTAAGATGAAGAAGTGGAATATGACCATGATTGGAGGGCTGATGTGAGCTGAGGGACCACCACGCTTATGTCCCCAATGATACCGAGTTCTGCATTTCCCGAATTTCTACCAATCTCATCAGCTGATACGTCGACTTGTATGAACTGGGCTGAGGGATTCCATTTGGGTGCATCACCGAAATGTAGTATCCAATTCAGCCTTGCCCCCAATATGAGCACCACGTCAGCCTCTTTCAATGCTGTACTCCGAGCACTAGCCGCGTTTGCTGGATGAGAATCCGGGACGACCCCTTTGCCCATTGGCGTAGGCAGAAACGGCAGATTGAATTTACCAATGAGCTCCCTTATCATAGCTTCTGCTCTTGCGTAGGCAGCACCTTTGCCTATGACAATCAACGGCGCCTTTGCTGCCTTGAGCAATTGCGCAACCTTGAACAGCCTGGCCTCATCCACACCACCTTTTGGAGCATCTGGTATCGGTGCAGCTGCTGCCACCTCTTCTTCCTCTTCAACAACGCCTTTGATGAGGTCTGCGGGGAGATCCACAAAGCCCGTGCCTGGCCGTCCATACCATGAAGTTCTATATGTGTTCTGTATTGTGACCGGTATTGACTCTCGAGAGGGAGGCCGGAGGGCGAGCTTTGTGTGAGGTGTGAGAAGGGAGATGGCGTCGAGTTCCTGAAAGGCTCCCCGGGAAACGAGATGGGTCTCCGATGAGCCGGCAAGAAGTAGGAGTGGAAAGGCATTGACATTGCCATTCCCAATCTAGACAGTATTCAGCTTGTACCCTAGAATGAACTGAATTGTTCATACTCCAGCCATTGCATGCAGTACGCCTGGACCTCCCACAACCAAGCACACACCCGGCCTCCCCGTAAGGTAGCCATATGCACTTGCGGCATAGCCAGCAGCCTGCTCATTCCTGAAGCCAATGAATCTAATGCCGAGGTTTATGGCCTCCTCTGCGATCTCAACTACCGGTATGCCTACAATCCCGAAGATTACTGTCACGCCGATGTCTCGCAGGCTGCGAGCGATGACATGGGCTCCCGTCGGGGAAGTCATGTTGAGAACGTCGCGATTGAGCCCTCCAATGCGATAGCACCATGATCAAGGACGAAGGAAAATGATTTCTGGGATCGCATGCGGTATTCCTTGTGACCGGCAGGCTCTCGGGCAAGACTGACGATGACGTCTTCGGCAGCCGAGGTTTTGCCGTTGGAGGAGCAAGTTCGCAGGGTTCGCAGGAGGCAGGCACGGTAGGGCTACAATTTATGAACCACGCTATATCGCAAACTGTCAATCCGAACGTTTGTTTGGTAAGTCTAGATTGAGAAGTGCTTTTAGCAAGTAGCGGCCAGATTGAGAGTGAGCATGTCTGCCGAACATCGACATCTGGCTACGGCAGATAATACTGCACGTGCATGATTTCCACCACTGAATACTTTATCCTCTCCGAAATATCAATCCTTCAAGGTCTGGTAAATAGCCGATAGCTCTACCGGGATCTAGCTTGCGAGGTTCGTGTTTCCAACAAAGACTACCTGCGCAGCGGCAAATCTGTGAACGCCTGTTAATAAGACATCGCTAAGTCCAGGCCGTTACGTACGCAGCAGTGGCAGCAAATGTTTCCACTCGCCTAGCATTGATCATCATGCTGAGCACCAAGGAGAAAGTCATCGTGAAAATGCCGATGACCACCAAGCGCGTAGCCATACCGTGGATATAGTTCAATGCTATGATTGAGCCCACAGGGAGTAAGGAAGAGACGAGAGTACTGATGATGTTCGCTACGCGTAGCAGCCTGCTGTCTTTGTACCGCACCATGAGGTGGTTCCCATCCGCGTCTGCTGCCGATTCTTTCTACCTCATTTCAGCGCCTTAAAACGCAAGTACTAAACCAATGAGCTGCACAAGTAGCACAATGAATTCATTTCACTGGATTTTCGAGTGTGGGAACGTAGAGGCCATACAGTCATACCTTATAAAATCTGCCCAGAAGTGTGTGGTAAAGCTCGACGATCGGACCCCGTAAGAATTGTAAGAGATTGTCTTTCTCCATGTCTCCGTCTGACTTTGGAATTGCCAGGAAATCGTTGTCGTATGTCTTGTCCCAGACATGGCTTTCGAGTCCAATCAGGAAGGAATTGCCATAAGCGGAATGCGAAAGCCAGCGCCGAAGCATCTTGATATTATCGTAGCCTGCTGTATAAGACAGTCATCTGTATCACCCCTCTGGTCAGCGAGTTCCAGAGTCATTCGGCTGACCGCACTTGCGAACTGTATTCTTTCAGTGTCGATCGATTTTGCATCATTTTCTCAAACTGTTGACTCTTTCCGGATTCCGGATGGCTCAGCACGAAATAATCATCTGAGAATAGACGTTTCTCTAAATCCTGGGATGTATGATTTTCAGCGGCTAGCTCATGTAGATGCTCTTCGAGGCCCATCAGCTCTGCTTGGTAGTACAGTAAATTTTGGGCATTCAATGCTCCGAACTTCCGATATACGGCAAATTCAGAGTCATTTGCCATCAGTGAGGATAATTTTGCATAGCCTTCCATTATCGAATATCAACATGGGCGTTATTTGTCGTTTCACGCAGGAAAAGATGCAAGGTGGAGGTCAGCCTCGCGGCCACCTAGTCATGTAGCCTTGTGCCCCGATCTGCTCGAACCCCGCTTAAAACACCACCTTCTCTGAGACCGAGTCAAAAAAAACTCTTGATGTTGATTCTAGATGACAATTCTCTTTTGACTCCCATAGTATGGCTTCGGAGCAATGTTAAGACTGGGCGAGATATTAACAAAGCATCAATCTTCGAAACAATGTCTCAACAATACAGGAGTCCCAAGAATTTGGGTAGAGCTGAATTAGCTCCATGGATCGGAGTGCAGGGGAAAAAAGCAGGTTGGTCATTATTGAGACCTTTCACAACTAGACACGACTGGCTTATCCGGAATCACGAGCAAGACCTCAATTACGCGGGAGATGCGCCATTCATTGGAAAACAGAAAAGGGTCAAAGGTCTGTCAACGCTCGGACAGTCGTGCCCGGGGATAGGGCCAACTTGCTAATGTTGATTACCTAGATTCCAGACGCAGAGAAGAACAAGATAGGCGTAGTACATATGTGAACAGCATGCGCCAGGAAGTGAAAGATCAGGAGTCAGGAAAGACAAATACTTCAAATTGGGGTGGAGGAGGAGGAGGAGGAGGAGGTGGTGGTGGTGGTGGGGATCGCAACATCCAGAAGTGTCGCTTCTACATCCCATCTAAGAAGCCAAGTCTGTCACCCGTTGAATGATTTCGCCAACTCTGACAGATAAAATCTAGAACACGTGCAAGAGAACATACACAATCAGACCTTCCATCCTCACTCGGCGGTTCAATGTCGATTCCCTGGTCGTAAATCGTAAGACCAGATTCCTACTGGTACGCAATTTTCTAGAAAAACACAATGCACTACTCGTCTCGAATAATCTCACTCTCTGCTTTGATGCTTTATAGTCGACATAACACCCATAATCAATTCGATGTAGCTTGCTCTCTGATACCACCTCTCAAAGTCCCAGGCTGGTCGAATTGTTTCAGCGATCAGGTTTCCGAGGACAACAATGCTTCCCTCGTGCCACTTTGTATGTTGTCATGATGGACCACTCCATCTTCGCATAGAAGGCGAGGAGGCACGACCACGTAGGAACAAGGTAGGTCGTCGTAGCCCTAAAACAACCCAACTATAAGTATGCATTGAGCGGATCATAAGCATGGTATGGTTAGAAACCAGACCGTATATCGTTACTGTGGTTTCCAATTTGTAGCTTAGCACGGGCAATGGCAAGGCGTGGCTGATGTTGGTATTGCCCGGCAGCTGGCATAGACCTCAAGCGCGACCAAGTAAATCGCGACTCTACTAAGTCCAGTAGTATTCATACCCCAAACTTCTGACCATAAGCGCCATTGTCTTGGCGGGTCTGGCAAAATACGTCACTGAAAAGGCCCCTCCAAACGCGGATGGACTTTTCAAGAGCTGTAATTGTCTGTCTCATTCAATACACAATCGGCCTTGACTTCAGACCACTTTGCAGTATTGAGCTTACATTGCAGTATCCTTGCGACAGCTCTCCAGAATATCGCATTGTCCAAGTTTGATCGTATTCCTCGTCTCGCCAGCCAAAATGGACCCCCAAGGCCCCTCCCAACCGAGCCTTAATACGGCCTACGACCAACCGTCCAACCCCGCGCAGTCTTCCTCAGAGCATGCAGCCTCTCAGTCCACATCTGCTTCTCTTCAAAGATCAGACCCAACAATGGAGCGCCGCAAGCCCAACGATGCAATCAACGAGGGCTGGGATGACCAGAGCCAAGCGATGCCTACCAGTATGGCCTATGGGGCGAGGGATGGGAGTGGGGACGCTGGCGAGAGTGTATGTACTTCATGATCTCGTTCTCTATCTCGACTCCGTGATGCCACCGCAAAGCATTATGCTGATTACCGACTTTACCGTAGATGGGCGGTCCAGTGAGTAATACAGAAGGCGAGCAGATGCGCGCGGCAGGCGAAGGCGACATAGCGTCTGCGCAGGACACAAAGCATGGCTTTGGCGAGCAGGGCGATCTGGCTTCGGGATTGGACCGAAAAAAGGATGAGCAGGCGAAGATCAAGGAGGCTAGGGGTTATGGTGAAGAGAGCGGCGAGGTCGACGTACAGGGCGCCATTGGAGGCGGCGGCAAAGGATTTGTTGGGGGTGGAGGTTCAGGGGTCGACTCGTCGGGAGGTGGGACCATGCAGAGCAGCCATGCCGACGTATAACACCTGCCAGTGGAATTGAGAGCCATATCCGAGCTAAAGGAGCTCACTGGTAGCTATCACTGAGGAGATGGGGCACGCGCCGTTCGAGGTCAAGGATCATTTGACCAAACATGCCATTGGCCCAGCCAAACCTGTGGAGCTTTTGTAAGCACTTGTCTTCGACCAGTATGGCGGGGGGAAACCATTCAATCCACTGCTTACCATTGCCGGGACCAATCTTTTCCATTCCATGAATTAATGCTTTCATGTATGAGCCCGAGACCATCAGTACTACCCACAATCTCTTTCAATTCGTGGCCAATTTCCTCACCGCTCGTATCTTCACTTGTCAGAATCCGTACGATACCGGCCAAAGGCCAGCCTTTCGTAGGTCCATTATGCGGTCCCCCGATAGCGTTGTAAACTTCGCCGAACGACCAGTAGGGATTTGCTTCACTTAACGCAAAAAGTCTTGTGTTTTGGTAGACTTCGTCTCGGGGACTGACATAACCGAACATAGGGGCGGAGAGAAGACTGGGCAGATTGGCATCGTCCATAAGGTTCTTGAGATATGTCAGTGTGATTTGCTTTCAATTGCAAGGTATTGGGACTCCAAACCTGACTGCCGTATCCGTCGACCTCAAAAGCAAACATGGCACCGAACAAGGGATGAGACACTGTGCCGTATTTCGTGATGCCAGCGCGTATTTCAGCAGCCATTGTACGCATACGAAGTGCTAGGTCTATACTTCGTGCTGTGTTCAGAGTGTCCAATATAGCAGCCGCAGCCTCGAGATAGCGTGCGAACATCATGTTGCCGGGAATAAAGAATTGGAAGATTGTCGCATCATCTGAAGGGCGGAAAGTCGAGCGAACCATGCCAGTCCAGATCACTGGATTACCCAAACCATTATTCGATGTCGTCTCCGTAGCGCGATCTGTCTGGCCAGTCATGGTATAGCCGCTAGGAGCAATATGCCCATCCTTGGTGTATGTTGCAGTCCGCATAGCTTCTGCAGCATCGAGTATCACCTCAACAGTATCCACCCACTTATACTTCTCAAAAGGCCCTATGTCGCCAGTAGCATTATAGTATTCAGAGCTTATCTGCAGGAATGACGCTAGAGAGTCAAGCTCCCATTTGCAGTCAAAAGTCTTCTGGGTATCATAGCCCTGCTTCCCGAACATGTGGACCTTGTTTTTGTAATATGAGCCACTTGCTGGGACTATCAAGCCGGACTCGGGCGGTGGTGGATATGCATGGCAGTAAGGTGTGTATTTGATGTAGCGAGAGTGGGCATTAATCACACCACGGAAGAGGGCTGCCAAAGATACAGGGTCGGAGGATGGTTTGAGAACAGGCAAGTAAGACAGGACCTGATTTGCTGAGTCGCGAAGCCACATAGCATCTCTATAGCTCTGTCAGCCGCTGAGCATAAATACGCAATATCGGCAACTTACATGTCGCCTGTGATGACGAATGCCAAATCCTCATCTGTCTCCTCCTCTGTTCCATTTGCCCATGCAAAGCCCTTCCATTTCACGGCAGTATCAAGGGTATTCGGGAACGCATTTTCGAAAAGACGATAGAGATCTGGGTCGTGGATTGTGGTCTTCATGCGTTCGATAGCATCCTCGACCTCCTGAGAGCGGTAGGTCCGACATTCTTCCACAGGCCTCTGAAAGGGTAATTGATATCTGCCCGGGGACCGATTGTCTTCATGGCGTGTCCGGGAATAGGAGGCGTAACTTGGACAGATGGGCCTGTGGGTGATGACATTTTGAGGAGGTATCGCCGCCGAACGGACTCTCGTTTGCAAGATCGATAGCAGAAAGAATATGAGTGAGGCTAGGTCCATGATGATAGCTCCGGGCCGGCGTAACGGGTTCCTGAGGAATGGGGAACAAGATCGACTCCAGACAAATGATTGATTTTACCCTGTTGCACTCTCATGGTACTCGACTCCATGGACTATGAGCTACATTGGCATATTCGCTCGCATCTGAGCATCAGCGCCGTCGCAAGCGGTAGGATTGGTCCGCCAATAGGAGCACGCGGCCTGGCTTTGTTGCTCGTCGCCACGCAGCTGAATTTAGCCTTTCTAGCGTGCTTCATAATACCTTACCTAAGCCATGGACTGGAAAATGAGACGGCGAGGTTCCTGTCTTTCAAGCTTGAATCATTTATGATAACCTACTATTGTTGCTGTGTAAGAGCCACTGAGATTGTCCCGTCCGTGCGATCTAGTTAATCAAATAGTACGATTGGCAGTAAACCTCCTCGAAGTTGATTCAGGTTCTACAATCCTAGCTATTGTACACACCTTTCCAATTCCATGTCTGTGAGCAGATATCTTAGGATCTGTTAGACCCCGTCGACCTTTCTACACCCCCTTCTGAGGGACGAGGCTTCTTTACTAATAAATGATGAGCCAGTAGTCAAATGTCTTCCTCAATGCTTCGTTCCTCATAAACAAGCAGAGGCTCACATCACATCACTTCTGCCAAACACAGATGAAACTGTGCTTGACGGCACCGCTACACCCATTCATGCAGCTGACAATACAGCATTCGCCCCCAATGTAGCCCCAGCCACCGTTACATTCAACGCAATACCTTCAATACCGTTTCCACGCGGATCAAACGGATTGATGCCCTTGCCGGTGATCATGTACTGATTCATTATCTTTTCAAACGGCGAGCCCGATTCGTATAGATAAACGGCTACGTGGGGTGTTCTGAATGAATCTTTTGAAAGATTAGATGACGATTTGGTATTGATCTTCAAAGGAGAATGATGTGAAAAATCCATTGCAAACAGGGCATGATTAGATGAGAGGAAGAGTCTCTCGCTGCCGCTGACGAGTAGGGAAGAGCAGATCAGTAGAAATGAGTAACGAATTCGCCAAGAGCAAGCCGCACATACCATTGACAATCCAAACTCCACCGGATTTCTGCCCTTCGACACAATACAAGTCGATGGCCATAGTAGCAGATTGAACCGTTCTCCACTCCATATAGGTCTTGGATAAGTGTACTTGCCCACCAGCATCGGCATACATCAGTAATGCCAAGCGAGCAGATCCTGAGTTCCAAGATGCTGTCAACAATGACACCGATCTTTTGCCTCAAATGAAGGGTTTACAAAGATGCTGGTGCGAGTGTAATGGTCACCTACGGAATCGCCAAATCATGGGAAGTTATTCCATCTTAGTTGGCCACTTGTTCTTGAGTGCACTGAATCTGGGTTTGAAGAACGCTGGCTCAGCAAAGATATGACCAGCGTCCATCTGACCATCGGTATCATCTTTCGCAAATGGCAATGCTTTCGCGACCATTTCACTGTCAGCTGGTGAAGGCTTTCCGTACAGATCGATTGAGCAAAGCATCGAGGTGCCTGCTGCTGGAATGGAGAAGAGAAGAAAGGCGAGGAAGGGAAAGAGCAGAATCATTGTAGCGTCTTCAGGAATCACCAAAATAATCGTTTGAGATATGATGTTCCTTTAAACATATAGATCGAGAGCGCTTGTATAGGGATCCTCGTCGCTCCCATGCTGGATGCTGTACATGGCGCGTGCCCCGGAGTGTGGGGAATCCGAACCCGTTCCTGTTGCGGGATCTGAGAGGGTGGCTGAAGCGATTGGTATATGATGCCCAAGGAATTGTCCGATACCCGGCTGGATCCACGAGAAGATCGATCTAACTTCTGCGGCTGTTGAAGGCTGTACCTAGATGGTCATGTGGCCGGCCTTTGGATGTTGTAGTAAGCGCGGATATCGCATTCTCAGGACGGCCTACATACCTTTAGCGGTATCATCCGCGTGGTGAGCATCCCTATCATAGAGTTACATCCCGATGATGATGAGGAAAAGGCTATCCCGTAGAAGACATTGGATATAGGCCGAGGTCCTACAAATAAATTTCGAATGTAGGCGCCTCTGTATACAAGGCCATGTCCTTGCTCTTTTATCATGAACGAAAGCTGTATGCTTTGAGTGTGCTTCACCTCTACCTTGCAATTCTGATCTCCGTGGCTGCCCAAGATAGTTGGGTCACATACTGTGGTCGAAGCACTTACGGCTCACCTTCGCTTGAGGAATGCCGTGTACTCCTGACATCTTTCGCCAACCATGAAGACACAGGTATACGGGTCTTTGATGAAGAACAGCAAAGAATCAGTAAGGATGGCTCTTGGCCAGGGATGGTGGATATCGTGGGAGCCGCCCATCTTGATCTTGTCGTTCAACTTCCAAAAGTCTACACCAACGGTACGTATATCCTTTACAGGCCTGCTCCCACTCCAGACGTGATGAAATCTGCAATTGATGCTGACTTTGAGCAACAAGAGTCATGTAATTTTGCGCTCATGAGTTATGCTGGTGGTATAGATGATTATAGCCCATTTGGAGCGACCAGCTGGGCAAAGATCAATGGCGGAGGTAACACTACCATCACCAGATGCCTCTTAGACGAGGGCATCGCCTCAGGAGGAGTTGCTGTTATACCAAGTGACGAGTTGCCTGCACATACATGCGTCATATCGGGGCGAGACCACTAACACTCAGAGTAGTTGGGCAGCCCACGAAGGCGGCACTGAGCCTATTTATGTGGGAATCCGGATCGATTTTCGATACCATGATGAATGCCTTCACGAATCGTCCGGCTCCTATGATCCCAGCCCCAGGTATTAGACTGACCACCAATTGGACGCTAGTAAATGTGCCAGAGGACTCCTAGATATCTCAACCAACAGGGGTCGAAACGCGCAAAGAAAATAACATTACAAACAGAAGGAGATCGCTGTATGATTTTCAATGATTCTTTGAGCTCGACGAAGGAACAACAGGGCTTGGCGGTCGAACGAGAGATGCTGGTTCTTGGATGAATGCAGATGTTGCCAGCTGCCCTTGCTGCGAGAAAAGCCGCAGTATTCAATCGCTCTTTTGTAATTTAAATCATCCTGAAAGATCTGATCGCGGACTATCATTTCGAGCGACGCTTTTGAAGCCCGTGAAAGGTTCCGCCGGTATGATGAGGCAATAGAAGGCGTATCGTGACATTGCTACATCGATGGGTATGCCCAGAAAAAGATTGCCGCGAATGATACAATAGAGATGATCTGTCAGAGGGCACATCTACTGTAAAAATATGGTCTCGGTATGTAATCAGACAACCGAAGCTGACTTCTGATTGATAAGGCTCGATACGGGAGGTGGATAATGCTGCGAATCCCTGCTTCGCATCTAGGTCTCGACTGTTCTGATCCAAAGTTGCAGCGATACTTCAGGCTCATTGCCACACGGCTGCATGACTTGACCAGCTAGATGGCGTTTACTAGCGCTAAGACATCAGGCTAAAGAACTTAGCGCCATTCGTATTCGACAATGTTTCCCCTTCAAGCTTTGTCTGCGCTTTCTAAGCATGTGCAGAAAGGCGGGGTCCCGGGGACTGGCCAGTAGATACTGGATTGTCCATATGTCGTAAACACCGATTCGTATCGAGGCAGCCCGTAGGAGGGGCTTACTTGGAGCTACATGAGGGGTATAAGATGCCTTAGAATTTGCCCCCTTCATGAACTTCTTCGAATTCGTTCCTCGGCCCTGCTCTGAAGAATACATCCATCCACGTAGGGAAAATCAATTGACTAAGTTCATTGTACAATGTCGGTGAAATATTAGTTGGCAGCTACCGTTTGGAGCGACTTCGTCAACTTGGACTGAAAACCGTATTTGGTGTTCCTGGAGGTAATTGAGTAGCCTTACACTTATGTCACTGCTATTGACTTCGACCTGGATTATGAGCTCACGTTCCTCGACCTCATCCCCAAAGCTGGCCTCGAGTTTAAGGGAAATCCCAACGAGTTGATTGCATCTTACGCAGCAGATGGCTATGCTCGCGCGAGTAATGGTCTAGGTGCGCTCGTGACGACATATGGCCCTGGAGAGCTGTCGGCTTTGTGTGGCATCGCTGGGTCCTATTGCGAGTACGTGCCTGTCTTGCACATTGTCGGCTACCCATCTCTGGGAATTCAGAGGGGACATAAGATCGTGCATCACTCACTCGGACACGGGAATTTCACGTGAGTCTTCTGAGTTTTGGTACATCCATGACTGCTGAAAGTAAACACAAATAGGGAGTTCCATGACATGTCGAAGAAGATCTCCTGCGCCACCACTGTGATCCTGGACGCGACAGTAGCCTGCTCCGAGATTGACCGAGTCCTGAATAATATGCTGTACAACTCTCAGCCGGGCTACATCGGAATACCCACCGACGTATGTTACACCAAAGTCTCGAGTGCATCTCTGAGAATTCACCTCATCACGGAGCTTCCACCAAACGACGGCCAAGTGGAGCAGCAGGCTGTTGCCGAGATCCGTAAGTTATTGGAGGAGAGCAAGAAGCCAATTATAATGGTGGATGGTGGTGCGATTCGAAATGGAGTTCTTCCGGAAGTCAACAGACTGCTCGAGGCAACTGACTTCCCATACTTTACCAACCCATGGGGTAAAGGTTGTGTCACAGAAGACAGTCCAAAGTTTGGAGGGCTATATGTTGGCTCGGGGTCGAATAAGGATGTCCAGGAGACGGTGGAGAGCTCTGATTGTGTAATGTGGATCGGTAGTATCCCTTTCCTTGTGTACGGGAGGTACACGCTAAACACTAGCGTATCCGAAGCAATCTTATCTCTCTGATTGAATCACTCAACTCTTAGCAGAATTATCAGTCATCTGTAGATCATGGAATGGACGAATTGGAACATCAAGATGTCCTTAGATACGCTAAAGCTTAGCGTGTACCTCCCGTACACAAGGAAAGGGATACCAAGTGACTTCAACACTGGTGAGTTCACAGAGAAAGTCAAACCAGACACTGTCATAGACTTTCAGCGCCATCATGTGAGTATCGGTGGAAAATTGATCGAATTGAGAATGAAGTGGCTTCTTCCAGCATTTGTCGCCGACATTGGAGAGATAGCCCTGAAATCCTCACATGCATGGAGCACGATACCGTGTACTCCGTACACCGAAACAGAGCCGACTCCGGGCGGTCCTTTGACTCAGGCATGGATGTGGTCTCGATTTGCAGGCTTTCTCAGGCCAAAAGATCTCCTTATCATCGAGACTGGCACAAGTCAGACTGGAATAGGTGATGCCAGATTCCCAAGAGATCTACAAATGATCACCCAGACAATATTTGGGTCCATTGGGTACGCCACGGGTACCGCCGTCGGTGCATTCATTGCGGGGACAGAACTAGGCCAGACTAAAAGAAATATTCTCGTCACAGGGGATGGATCGCTACAGATGACTGTTCAGGCTTTCTCCAATTTTTTACGCCACGACCTTAAACCAGTCATGTAGGTTCCTTGCTACTGAAAGAAAATGGACTTGCTAATAGGATATGCTAGCTTTGTCCTAAACAATGGCGGGTGAGAAGCCCATAAATTACCGCATTATTCTTGATACGACCCAATGTTCGCAAAGACCCAGTAAGAACGTCATTGACAACAGTGTAGCTACACGGTAGAGAGGATGATCCATGGTCTTCACGAGCCTTACAACGACGTGCTGGGTTGGAAATACGGCGACCTTCTTAATGATTTCGGAATTGATCACGAAATCAAGACATTCAAGGTCCGGACTTGTGAGGAATGGGACAAAGTGCTCAAAGGTCGGGCACTTAACGATGCCCTGGTGCCCCAGGTAAGTGATGAAAAATTGGCGATTGTATGGCAGATGATGCGCTAATTTCGATGAAGGCTGGGACATGCTGACGCATATTGATCAAGCTCGTTGAAATTTTCCTAGATCCCTTGGATGCACCGGACGCGATGGTAAAGATTGGGAAAGCCATAGACGCTGCAAATGCAAAAGACTGAAGGCTTGATGTCGCCTACGTATGACTGTCTAAGGGTGACGTAAAGTGAATTGAATATGACGGATTCCGTGGGGGTGAGAACTTAAGGCTCTGGGTTTAGTCCTTTTATATTATTTGTGACGAAAATGGTACGAAACCCGGTGCAGAGGCGATTGTATGCGATGTTGCAAGTGTGGACTTAGGCAGATGCTTCGAGGTCAATATTGGCTGCCAGGGCGACGCTGTCAGCGATAGTACACCCGTGATCGAGAGTTGGGATGTCCGCTGGTCTATACGCTTCTTGCACCGCTAGTAGTGGGCCCCTGAAATAGCTTGATATCTCAATAGGAAATCTCATTAACCTCAAAGCGTCATCGATTCCTTGTGGCTCCTCGGGAGCTTTTAGGCTATCTATTTCAGAAGCCAATGCTTCAATTGTTTTCAAGCGCATCTTAGGATGATATGCAGGACCTGGAGCTGGAAGGTGGAGCTGAACAGCAAGAGTGACAGCATAAAATGTGCTAGAGTGACCATAGCTTGAAGGCTTCGACCAGTTACGTCAAGGCAAGAGACAGGCAGCCAGATGACCCACGCGCGGAGAGGATAAAGGACTTGGTACTGGTCTTGCAAATCCGTTCCCGGCGGCGATATGCGCAGGTTCTGGACAAAGTCGAGTAATTGGCGTAAGGATCTGACTTGCTCTTCGTTCTCTGAGGCGAATGTTATAGCCCCTTCCAAAGATACAAGAGACGTTGGGAATCAGCCTCAGCCCTATATGCTTGGCACGTAGCATAAATATGACACGTCTCCCATAGAACCAAATCAAGTCGTTTCACCTATTCCAAAGAGAGACCCCTCCAATAAGCCAAGGCCTTCCTGACCGGGAACAGCGCTTCGATAGGGCGCGATCACCCCTAAATCGTAGAAATTATCATCTAGAAACTCCTTGAACTCGGATGTCGCCCTCCATGGTCACATTGCAGACCGAAGCTACACTAGGTCAGTCCATTTTCGATCACAGGAAGAAAGGTAAAGGATACGTCTTACGGTCTTGAGGCCTTGCATTAAAGCGGCCCAGTCACGCCTGAGAAGAAACCTCATCATGAGCAAGGCATTCTCGACTTTCAGACGAGTTTGATCTTACTTACCAGCTAGGGGACTGCCACGAAAGCATGGCAGATGCTGCCAGGACCGCATCAGAGTTGGCCTCTTCGAGCGTACCTACTGCCTGGCTGAGGGTCTTGAATGCTTTGCCTCGATGGACAACCGCGATTTGATCCAAAGCAGCGGATTTGACCGTGCAAGCAAGATGAGTTGCCGAAAGAGCGACTAGAGAGTGCAGAGCGTACTCATATGTCGCGGCAAGCCTAGTGAATCAGCCAGACACTGTGAGTGATTACAGGTGGTCAAATTGGCGGTACGAACTCTGGTATCTTATGTGCCCAAGTAGCAAATTTTGTAGAATCTGTGAGCTCCAAGTTCCTGGATATGACGCCAGCATGCTACAGCAGGCGACATTCCTCACTCGATAACGTATCCAGTTCTGGAGTACGGTCGATACGCATCTGGGGAAAGGGGAATGCATTCGATGATTGCCACTCATGAGCGCCCTCTTCGACTTCAGGCCGCCATGCGAACTCTAACGAATTCTGAGACGGCGACAAGCCTTGTGATGCGGCAGGATCATCCATGTAGGCACATGGTAGACCCCTTTTAGTGCAATTTCTGCATTGTGGAAAGTATTCATCACGCCTCACCTTTCGATTCTTGCAACTTTGGCAGCCTTTCCTTGACTTGGTGTGAGCTCTCCGGATTGAAGAGGATATAATAGATCTAAGCGCCTTGGCCACAGGATTGATGACGAAGATTAGAAGTGAGCGAAGGAAACAGAACTTGGGAATAACAGTATCGTGGGTGATAGACCCACTTCCAGGCCAAAATTTTAGCAGAGAAATATAGTATGCAAGAGCTCCCTGAGCCGATACCTTACCAATGTCAATCACAATGGATCCGGTGCAGGGGTTCGACACAAATAGATCAACCAGTCCACAAGAAAGACCCGTTTCTCCAGGCCTACAGGAAACATCGACCGGAGTCTGGTTACTTGTAGATAGACGATCTCAAGCCTCGATTATGCGATCATTCCTACTCCATCTATGGATCTCTCGGCTTTAGCGGATTCTGCATTCTACCTATTTGAACTTGCTGTTGAGCTAGAAAGAACGTCTAGTCCAGATTTTGAAATGGTAAACCAGTAATTGGGACTAATTATTTATACGATAGATCGCCAAAACGGCGACGGTAAGCAAAGACAGGAATGGTCTTAGAAGTCAATGCCCGCTTTTCTTTTTGTGTTGGTTAAAGTATCATGCTAGGATTTCACAGCCATAGGGCTGAAAGCCAAGTCCAGCGCTAGTTCTACGCTAAAACTTTTTCGCAGATCCTCAAGTCTTACCATCGAAATTCCACAGTAAACCTCCTTTTATTTTCCACAGAGCAGCACAAGCACATTGTGTGACCATTTCTGTAGATTATACAATATGTGAGCCAGTCCGCTCTTGATGCATTGAATTCACTAATATCAGTCCCTGCAGGATCTGCCTTCGCCGCACCGCACTCCGCGTCCTATCCTCCTCTCCCTCCACCTCTACATCACTACCAATCAAGTCTCAGCGCTCAATCACATCCATCAGAAAAAGTCTGATATATCGCTCGAATCTAAAACAATCCCTACCCTCCACCTTTCAAAAAAGATGGGCCAGCGAAGAAGCCACAACACAATCTGAACCCGAAGCAGATGGTGCTACAGAAGCATCAGATGGCAACAACTCAATAGCTGCCTCTGCAGACACAACTACTCCCGCTAAACAAAATGAAGAAGCCGCCTCCAGCTCAGCCGTAGAGGATGTTACAGAAAAAGCCAGCGAAACAACATCATCCGCTACAGAACAAGTGAGCCAAGCCGCGCAGTCAACCAAAGAATCCGTCGTCGGCGCTGCACAGAGCTTAGGTGCTGCTGCGGGCTTTGGTGGCTCTGATCCTGGTGCATTTCAACCACCTCCCACAATGAGCAAGACGGTATATGTGGGCAATCTCTTCTTCGATGTACGAGCCGAGGATTTGAGGAGGGAGTTCGGACGCGCAGGAACAGTGCTCGACTCCAAAATCATCATGGATAACCGAGGGTTGAGTAAAGGGTGTGTAACCCATCATCTGCCAGCCCATCTCTATTCGATTCTATCCAAGAAAATTTACTAACGGCCCTATCACGGTGATGCAGATTCGGATATGTTGAGTTTGACAGCACCGAAGCCGCCACGCAAGCAATCAACCAATTCAACCTCCAAAATTTCGAAGGCCGCCGCCTCTCCGTCCAATACAGCATCTTCGGCCAAAAAGGCGGCCAGTCCACAGAACGCGTAAAAAACACCGACCGCCCCCTCCATGCCCCTACCAGAACCCTCTTCATCGGCAACATGTCCTTCGACATGTCAGACCGCGACCTCAACAATCTCTTCCGCGAGATCAAAAATGTGATTGATGTTCGGGTTGCGATTGATCGAAGGACGGGCCAGCCGAGAGGATTTGCACATGCGGATTTCAAGGAAGTCAAGGATGCGGAGAGGGCGATGGAGGAGTTGAGGGGGAAGAATGTTTGTGGGAGGGCATTGAGGGTGGATTTCTCGACTACGACGGGGAGGGCGGCTGTCACTTCTACCGAGAATAGTGCGGATATGCCGAGTTAGAGAAGATTGTGGAAGGGGGCCGAAGGAGGTGGAGGAGAAGTAGTTGGGATATGCGGGCGGATTGGGGTGAGGAATAGTTGGTGTGATGCCGACTTTGAATAATTCTGCTTCTTCTTGTATTTCCGATATATTGATACAAGGGGGATGCCGGGCTCCACGGGGATATCTCGTTGTACATTACACATTATAGTGTGGACTTTTGTGTTTTCCCCAAAACAACTCTCACCTCATGGACATGATTTTCAATACAATATTCCCTCGGTGAATGTACTGAGCCACCGAACCAAAGGCTTCAGTCAGGTGAGAATTAAATTATTGTTATGGGCGAGTATCTAGATTTCCGTCTTACCCAATTGATCCGCCAATTGATCCACATCCTCATCTTTCTTCTGACTAACCTTACTCCCTTCCTCCTGATCCGCATCCTTCAAGATTCCCTCTCTTCTCCTCCCTGCCTCCTCCTTCTCATCCACCTCACTCCCCTCTCCCTCATCCCCATCCCCCTCCTCATCATCCTCCTCCTCACTATCGTCCTCAAGCTCATCCAGCTCATCCAACCCCCACTCCTCCCCCTCCACCCCCGCACCAGCTTCCTCTTTCCGCTCCTCAAGCACAACCCCCAAGCCCTCAATCGACACATCATCCTCCGAGAACTTATTGCCATTCAACTCTATCCGTCTTAAAGCAGGTAGCCCAAGCTTTACTGCAGCCAAAAGTTTCGAAAGAGCATTGGTGTTAATTTCGTTGTACTGCAGCCTCAGCACTTGAAGCTGCTTATTATTCCCTCTCTCGCGCAGCTCATCCGCCAGTATCTGCGTCCCTTGGCTGCCCAGTAACGAATCTCCAAGCCCCAGCTCCCTTAGACTTTTCCAGCCGCTGATGACTTCCGTCAGCGCTCTTGCCCCCGTGATAGTGAAAGTGTTATCTTGTAAATCGAGCGTCTCCAATCCCTCACACCCCTTCAAGCCCTCCCGGAGTAGTAACGAGATACCATCTTGCCGTATGCCATTCTGCACCATTTTGACGGTTCTGACCTTCGAATGCGCCTGATATGCCTTTGCCCATGCTGCCATGCTGCCGCTTTCCAGCCGGTTGCGGCCGCATATTACGGTCTCCAGATCTGGAATTTCCTTACCGTCTTTTCTTGCCTCGGCTTTTCGTTCAGCAAGGGTGGTAAGTGCGTTTGCTATTGAGGAGCCAGCATTTGGGCCGAGGCCATTGTTTTGTAGTATGAGATGCTTGAGGGCGACGTGTTTCGACAAAAAGTCCACAAGGGGCGCTTGGGTATTCAGACCGAAAGCATTGTCTGACAGGTCGATTGTGTGCAGGCTTGGGAGAGCGAGTAGTGATGTGAGGAGCGAGGAGAGAGCGGGGGGGATCTCGGAGAGAAGGCGGGATGTGAAGATGTCGTCGAGTTTTGCTGTTTGGAGGGATGTCTTGGTTTTGAGCACTTTGCCTAGTGCTTCGCAAGCTGGAGCACCAAAGGTGTTGCCGCCTAGCTGGATCTCTGTGACTGTGTCGGAGGCGATGAGGGGTTTGAGATGGGGTTCGATATCTTCGGCTGAGTCGAGTTTGAGGGACTTTCCCAAGAGAGAAAACACGTTTGCCGATGACATGGTGTCTATACGAAGACCTGAAGGTCACAAAGGTACTTATGTACACGAGCACTTGAGCAATGACGGAGGTGTACTCGACTAGCCGAAGGAGGAAGCGGGTACCTGAGAACTAGCGCCAAGACATGTCATGGTTCTGATACCAGATGTAGTGCCGAATTATCAAATTTGCCTAATGTAAACGATTGCTTGAATTGTACAATAATGCTTAAGCTCAGACGAAATATGTACAGTTGAAAGTGTATCAATCCAATCGGAGCTACAGGGGGGTATATTCTCGTCGCTTCAAAACGCCGCAAAATGCCAGCAAGCACCGCAATCCCATGCTCATTCTTCATGCTACAAAGCACTCAGGACACTTTGAACGCCAACGCTACCGGCGTCCTCTCTCCTCAGTACGTAAGGTCTCATATCGGCCCTATCCCAGGCGCCTCCCGCCGCTGTCTTGCCTCGAAGCCTATCCTTCAATGCGTCAGGCCCGATGACGAACAGATTGCCAATTTCTGTGAGCACTTCGAAGCTAATGCTGAAAGATGGATCTAGATCCCAGCTTCGTAGTAACTCGTTGTACTTGCTGATGTCCTTGGTAACCATGATCCCTCCCGTGGCATTTACTGAGAATTTCTTGAAGTGCTCAAGTAGGAGACCGCGGAAGTGAACGGCTAATTCCGTGAGCAACGCCCTGAGATTCGCTGAAGGGGAAAGTGCTGTCAATGCCAGGTTGTGGAAGCGCGTCAGGAAGCTGAAAGTCGATTGACATGTCTGCAACACTATTAATGCTTCGCACTATGAGATGCTCAAAGAAAATACTGACTGGTGTTTGGAGTTGCTCGAGCCATGCCCCTTCCCCTAATGCATCATCGCGAGGGCGAAAATCAGTCTTGAGCTGCCGAGCAAGGAGCTTGTTGACCCAGGTGATGACGACGTCAATAGATCTCTGCATAATAGCATTGATTTTCTCTTCCATCCGATCCATGGCGAGGTTTGATGTTTTCTCCATTTCGCGTCGTACTGTCACATTAGCAGAGGCAAGGGGAATCAGGACTGTGCCTATGCAAGTCCTCATCAAATGAAGTATACTGATGGACGAACGGAGGCCAATCAGATAGGACAGATCTGGTTCATTTTTCGCTGTTTCTTGGGTTATAGCGATGTCGTTGGCTCTGGTCTTATAAGTAGAGCTTCCTTAGAGACTCGGATTGGGTCACTTACGAGTCCAGTGCTGTTTCGATATAGATCTCACCCACATTGTTTAATAGAAGACTGAGCAAAGCCGAAACGTCTTTTGCGGTGTCATTCGCACTACTGAGCTCCAAACCCCGGCCGACGGCCTCAGCGAGCCATTTCAGCATGCGTTTGGCATTGTCCACGCTCAGAACGCCATCTTGCTCGCTGACTTCGATCTCTGTTTGTGTTTTAGCGTTATCAGAGTCTTTAAGACCAGCGACTCGAAGTAGTCTAGCTTTCTGAGCTGGGGCCAGATCCGATGAATCCAGTCGCTCCACGTATGCATCCCGTGCAGAAGCCAGCATCTCACTTCCAGATTTGGCTAATGATTTCATGAATGTTGTGGGTATCTTACGCCGTCGAGACTGCAGAGTCTTAGTAAATACAGTGAAATAAAGAGACTGGGCAACTTACGTGGAAGATGGTAAATTTGAATAACAAAGACGAGTAGAGTTCCTCTAAATTCCGTTTCTCCCGTTCTATGTATGATGAACCAACGAAATATGGAACAAACAAGTCATCGAACTGTTGATCGAGCGTGATGGCGATCTGCGGGGAAACAGGCTCGGGATATTCAGTAAGTCCATGGGCCTTTAGATCATCTATCAGGGTACTCAAACAGCTTCTCGCGCCTTGTAGGGACCGTAAAAATGCAAGCGAAGAGACCGTATTAGCTTTCTCAAGGACCATTTCCAGTCTTTGCTGTATAGATTGCTGAAAGACTCGTTGAAGAAATTTCCCCAGAACTTGGTCCGAAAATGGGAATGCTCGCTTGATGATGAGCGACTCCTCCCGCATGACAACTCCGACTTCGTCCACTAAGGACTGTAGAGTGGACTCTACCCCTGGAGGGTCCGCATCTGGATCAGCTAGGCGATCCCAGGTTTCAGGGTCCCCAGCGACTTCTGTGGTAATAAGTTGACTTCGCTGAATGAAGAATTCGTGTTGATTTACAAAGGCTGCTATAACGCTAGCCCCAGAATTGAAGTCGTAGAGTACATTGGCACATTCCTTCATACCCTCAAAGTTCTGCCTCCTGTAAAAGTCATCGAATGACCTCAAGAGGTCCTTCTCTAGAGTCTCGGAGAACTTCTCGATGAGCTCTCGAGTGTTTTGATGTCGCCTTTTTCGGTCGTAGTCGCCGTTGACCCCATTGATTCCGTTAGTAAATTTCGCGTTTCCATTGACATGGTTCCAACTTTCCGGATCAAGTCTTTGACTGATCTTAGTCAACTGGCGTGCTATATGGGCACATCTGACTTTTCCGTCTCCACCACCTTGCCGCCTGATATCTTCGAGTAAGAACAGCTCTCCACGTTCACTGACTTCCATCCAGCATTGGATGAGAAACTTCGCATCCAACGCCCTTTGTCTTTGTTTATCTAGCTCTTCGAGCCTCTCACCGAGCTTTACAACGTCATGGCTGTCAACTCTGTCGTCATCTTTATTCAGCTCTGCATCCAGACAATTGTATGAGTCAACGGTTTGGTCGAGTTTGCGCCCCAGATTCTGCACACTCGCCGTATGCTGAGCCTCCGCTCGCCGTACTGCTCCAGAAAGCTCATTTTCTCGTAGTTCCAGGTCTCCGGAGAGATCGCCCATTCGGTTGAGTGCATGCTCAAAGCTGCGTATGAGAGGCTTTGGATCGAAGGCATTGCTCTGAGAAGGCCCGGATTTTCGATTTGGGGGCACGGCACTATTCGATAGAGCTTCTACGAAGTCTTTGACGATAAAGTCGCGGTCTGAGAAGGTATCTAGCGTAAAACTTGGGGCTTGCGGAAATACCGATCTGGACTGGGAGTATGTGGAGGCGGTATGAGAATTCGCGGAGGCGGTACTTAAGGTGGCCGGCATTATGTCCTCATCTGATGGTCATACATTGATTTGTATCACAAATTCCCATATTTTCATACAACTGTCTCACGCAACAAGACTCCGGAGATTTGAATGTGCCTTGGTGTATCAAAAAGAGGCCCCAGGAACAGCGGAGGTGTTCCGCCATCGACCTGAAAAACAAATCAGTCTCGTCATAACAAAATATCATCCTAGGTTGTTATGATATCGTCTTCTCTCCCTTGATATCGAGGTCTGATAATCGTTGACGCTTATTCTAATGTTACACTCTTTATGAAAACCTGCCGTTAGCACCAGATCCTGTTTACTATTTGTCTCCTTGCTTCCCTGTGTCTCAGACGATCTCTTCGCAATTAGTCAATATGGTGCTCTCTTATGAGACGCGAATCTACCGGGAGGATGAGAAGAAGAAGGGTACCCTTCTCACGCCAAAACAGCGCGAGGAGCTCGTCAAGCCGTACCTCCCAGAACCTATACATACATCTCCAGCTCGACCACCTCGACGGCGGATGTCCCAACCTCTACGAACGTTCCTTAAAACCCAATTGCACATTTTCGTATTCACCGTCATACATACGCTGTTTTCAATCTATATTCAAACTCGACAAGCTTACCATACCCTGCTAGACCGCGTCTTCGCTATCCTATACTATCACCACAGGGCCCCGGAGCTCATCCGAAAGGATGTGAAGAATTTGAGCAGACTCCCAGAGCATCTCAGTGTCATCGTGGAGCTGAAAGGAGAGGAACGAGGGACAGCAGGATTGGAGGCCCTCATGGACGAAGTGGCAGAGCTATCGGCTTGGTGTACATGTGTTGGCATACCGATGCTGAGCATCTATGAGAAGACGGGTAATCGAATTTTAATTATATCGCTTGTTGAAGGGATGCTGATAATGTGAAGGTGCCTTGAAGACATGTTTGCCAGCCACTGATCGAGCAGTAGTGAAGAAATTGTACGCATATTTTGGGGAAAACATACCTTCTCTACAAATACGAGCGCCCCATATTCCATCTATATTGAATGGCGGAAGCTCTGAAGAGCTCGACTCGCTGTCATCTTCGAGAGGTTCGTCGACGCTCAAAAGAACTCCAATGTATCGAATATTAATCGACCATTGCAGGTCATCTGTCCATTCTTCTTCTTTCTGCGGAGGATGGCCGGTCCACTTTGGTCGACCTTACTAAAACTCTGGCCGAGATGTCTCAGCGTAAGAAGCTATCTCCAAATGACATCTCCCACGATCTGGTAGATGCTGAAATCACCGAGAGTGTGATGGGCGAGCCTGATCTATTGGTGCTGTTTGGGCCGGGTGTCGAATTGCAAGGATATCCGCCATGGCAGCTTCGCTTGACGGAGATTTTCCATGTACAAGACAATTCTGGTGTGGGCTATCAGGTATTTTTGAGGGCCTTGCACAGCTACGCGAAAGCCCAAATGAGATTCGGAAGGTGAGGAGGGACGAAGATTGCTCATAATTGTGAAGACCAAGTTGAGCTCTTGAAGCAACCTCTACTTGTAAGAGTTGCCTCTCAAAATGCAGCAAAACGAGACATGCAAATGCGGGCCTCTGTGGAAATTTAGGTGTACTCGGGCGTACCGTGACCATGCTTCATCACTTTGTCCAAGTCAACGGGTCAACTTTCCTCCGTCTCGCGCCTTCTCCACCACAATTTGCTCTCCAAAGATACAACACGGGATCTCAATTCTCCCCTAAATGTGCAGGTGCACGTATTTGGATACATTTAGCCCTTGACACTGCAGGATGTCTGGTAGCTCACACGATTGCCAGAGCGGACTTCAGTACTACACCTGCACCTCCAATGGCTTTCACGGTTGCTGCTCGGTCGATCCATGCAATTCTTCAGGCTGCCCGCAAATTGATTCTGGCAATACCTCCGATACGGACGTAGCGACAACAAGTTCAAAGGCCCCGATCTCTGCCGATCCAACGCCGTCAACAAGGGCAGCATCCACTTCATCGACGTCAGCACAAAAGCGCCTCTCGTCAGCAGCGTCAAGCTCACAGCCGTTCGAGGTGGCAACGCTGTTGGTACCTGCGTCCACGGCAGCAGCGTTATCGAGCGATGTCCAGACCACCATCTTCATCACCTCCGTCCATTTTGTGTCGCAGCAGGTTGTTACTCCAACGAGCAATGGCATTGCAATGGCTCCCACCAGCTCAATGGTCACTTCGACCATGCTTTCCACGTTCTCGACGGCGATAGCCCAAGCCTCTACTGACTCTTCGCCACCTACCTCGGCTGAATCTGGCTCTGGTTCGCCGTCAACCACCACACCGTCTCCATCAACGTCTCATTCAAGCAGCCACACGTCTGCCATTGCAGGCTCAGTCGGTGGCGTTGCAGGCCTTTTCTTTGCAGCGCTACTCATCTGGCTCTTACTTCGGTGGCAGAGACTACGGAAGGAGAAGGAAATGCGAGCATTTCAACATGATGATGATCCACGATTACAGGGGATTGATGCCCATAGAGCGGGAAGTGCGTTCAAGGACGAGGATGGTAAGTCTAGACCATGGCCATGCCAACCTGTTCATCTTCACCTGCCTCATACAGACTGACATAAGCGGCTATTTGCCCGGTGTGCGGGTCGCTCCTCATGAACCTTATCTCGTTGTTAGTGAGGATCTTGTCATGCGGGCAAGGTACATGCTGTAAGGTATTAGAAACCAAGCTGACTAGTTCTGGCTAGGCCCTCCGCCGTGCCTTACAGGCGCTGCTGCCGCAGGTACCAACTTTCACAGGAACGCTGTCAGGTCCCCGCCCGTGTCTCCGTTGTCACCCATGAACCACCAGCTTAATACAGCCCAGGGTACCAACCATCTCGACCAAGACTACACAGATTCGTTGCATGACACAGACCATCACAAGCTAGAATTATCCGGAGAAGCTGCACCCAGCATTTCCGAGCTATCTCCAAGTCCAGAGCGCTCGCCAATCAATATTCCCCAAAGAGCAGCTGTACCTGCATTGAACCAAGATGGATTTGGGGCCGAGCGTTCTTCACCTGCAGAAGTGCCTGCCATGCAGCTCAGCCTCAATCCCCCCACACGCTCGCCCGACAACGCACCTGTAGAGGCAGGTGGTAAAGCACATGTCATGAGCTTCATGAACTACGACGACGCCAACCCGGGTCCAGCCAGGTAGAAGAAGAGATGGTAGGAGATGTCTTGTACGCAAGAGGAAGGAGTCTAGCATGTCCGATATGGCTAAGCGAGAGAAGTGGTGGACGAAGAGGCTTCACGGCAGGGTCCGCCACAGACCGGCTGGCCAGTGTATCTTCGATCAACAGCGGCTCCTACACACTCGATAGACGACAAAATATTATGATTATGATTATTGCATGATGTGGTGATCCTTTAATTACATGACGGTCATGTTCTGCGGGTCTCGACAGGCTCAATTTCAGATGCAGCGAAAAGATGCAGGCTGCAAGGCCGGGGAATCCACTGGCGCGCCAGACAGGCAAAGACGATCCCACTACCCCGCTTATGCATGCGCGATGCATCTTTGATGTGGGTGCTAGTAAGCAATTAAATACTGGTAGGATGCAAGAAAGTAGACATGTGGAAACATGAGATTTACTGTGGCCGAGGTTTGGCAACAACTAGCATGCGAGACAACACCGAGGCTGCCGCGTACCGGTTTGTCCACCTCGGCCGAATCCATTCGCCCCTATTCCACAGTTCACGCGTGATGCGAGATGTGGTCGATGCCTGGTCGTGCCAAGATGTACAGACAGCCACAGCGACGCCGATCCTCCGGTCCTGGAAGAGCTCGTATATGCTAATGCAGCCCTTTATTTCTGGACATGGCACTTGCATTAATCTTGGCACCTTGCCGCTCCACGCGACCTGGTGCCAATAGAGATGCCGGAGTACCCATTCTACCGATTCCAGTGGTGACGACAAGTCACCACTCATGCGCTCCACAGTCCTTCTGCCCTGCTCAGGTAATCTCGAGTAATCTCGAGTCTCCACACGGCTTTGAGGACGCCTGCCGTCCACTTTGACGGAGGACGGCAGATCGCGATCAGATCGACCGAGCGAGTTAGTGTCCGTCCAGACCAAGAAACGGGTCCTTCCACTCTGGGACATGGTTAGACACCCCATCGTCGTCATCTCCTGAGCCTGATCCCCGGGCACCTTATCCTTGTCCCTGCCCGCCACACGAGCCGACTCACTAATGGCTCCTGCCTCTTCCACCAAGACCGTGGCTACCATCTGATAAGCTGGCCTCGCATGCACCGCCGCTGATGGTCGTGGCCGGTGTGAGCTGGTTTACCTTATGCAGGTCAGCTTCCTCTTCTTGCTCGGGACTTCTGACGGGCCTTGGCGCCACCTGAACTCTATGGGAGTGCTCGCTAACGGCCAACGGACCCCTCCTTCCCTATGGGGGTTTGGGGTTTGGTCGTACCGTGGAGCTAATCTGGGTCTCGAGATGGAGGCACTCAGGAGCCATTCGGTGCTATGTATGGATGGGGCTGAACAGATGTATAAAGAGAGCGTGTCTCTCTCGGAGCGCAGGGGTTTCACCCTTCTTCCCAATTGCATTCTGACACCATGCGTTCCTCCCTTCTCGCCCTCGGTGCCTTGGTGGCGGGTGCGATTGCAGCACCTTCCGCTCCTCATGTGCGGCATGAGAAGCGTGACTTCCTGCCGCCCGGCTGGGAGAGGCACGACAAGATCCCTAGCCACGAGGTCCTACCCATGAGAATTGCGTTGGCCCAAAGCAACCTGGACAAGGCCGACGGCTTTCTGATGGATGTGTCTCACCCGGACTCGCCTAACTTTGGGAAACATTGGACCGCGAAGCAAGTCGCCGAGACCTTTGCTCCCAGCCAGGAGTCCTTTGACTCGGTCACTGCCTGGTTGAAGCACTCGGGCATTGCCCCAGAGCGGATACAGAAATCCCAGTCCATGGGTTGGCTGACGTTTGATGCTACTGTTGGCGAGGCGGAGAATCTGCTGAAGACGGAATTCTTCCTTCACAAGCACTCGTTGACTGGCAAACCTCATGTCGGCTGCTCCGAGTACTCAGTCCCAGATGATGTGCGGCCGCACGTCGACTTCATCACCCCGACTGTCCACTTCGACACCAAGATCCCCCAGGCGAAACCTCTTCCCAAGCGCGAGTTTGACGAGACAATGCTGGAGATGCGGGAGCCAGAGCCCATCCCTGCACGAGTAGCGTCTACCACCGCTGCCGCAGGAGTCCCTGTCAAATCCCACGCGGCGGTCAATGTCATTCACAGCCCCAGCAACGGCTTTCTCCCGAAGAAGGGCGCAGACATCAACATCCAGAACATCATCACTGAGCTCCGGAATTGCAACAAATTCATCGTCCCGGATTGCTTACGCGCACTGTACCGATTCCCACCCAATGTGGCCGCTAACCCGAAGAATAGCTACGGGTAAGTCTAGACGGTCTAAGTGTGGATGATATGGGCTAATCTGTTGCTCAGCATCGTCGAGTACACACCTCAAGCCTACTTGCAAGGAGATCTGGATCTCTTCTTTTCCAACTTCTCCAAGAGACAGGTCCAGAGAACCCCAACAACCGACCTCATCGATGGAGCTGTAGTCCAAACTACTCGGGAAAGCTTCGGGTTCAATGGCGAGTCAGATCTCGATCTTGAGTACGCCATGACGTTGGTCAATCCCCAGAAAGTGACTCTTTACCAAGTTGGAGACCTGGTGGAAGGTGCCTCCTTCAACAACTTCCTCGACGCCATCGACGGGTCATACTGCTCCTATGAAGGGGGTGACGACCCAACTCAAGACGGGATCTATCCCGATCCACTTCCAGGCGGTTACACAGGTCCCGAAAACTGCGGTGGTTTTGCTGCCACCAAAGTCATTTCTACATCTTATGGCTACAACGAAGCCGACCTGACAGCTGCCTACGAACAACGTCAATGCAACGAGTACATGAAGCTCGGGCTACAAGGAACCACCATCCTCTACAGCTCCGGTGACAATGGCGTAGCCGGCAACGGAGGTGTATGCATCGCACCCGACGGTACCTACAACGATGGCACCTCTGGCAGATTCAACCCATCATTCCCCCCCACCTGCCCCTACGTCACAGCCGTAGGCGCCACACAAATCGTCCCCAACGCCAGCGTCACCGCACCCGAAGAGGCCTGCGAGACCGTAATCTTCTCCGGCGGCGGTTTCTCCAACGTCTTCCCCCTTCCCAGCTACCAATCCGCCGCCGTCAAGGGCTATTTCGCAAAAACCCCGCCACCGTACACCTCGGCGCAGTACAACAACAGCCAGGCAGTCCGCGCGTACCCCGACATCAGCGCCAATGGCGCGAACTATGTCGTCGCTGTTGATGGTGCCTTCTCCCTCGTTTACGGCACCTCGGCTTCGTCACCTACCGTCGGCTCTATCCTCACCCTTGTAAATGAGGCGCGGTTGACCTTCGGAAAAGGCCCCATTGGATTCATCAACCCGACGCTTTACGCCAATCCGGGCATCTTGAACGATATCAAGCGTGGAGGTAATCAAGGGTGTGGGACGCCGGGGTTCACGTCCGTGAAAGGATGGGATCCGGTGACGGGGCTGGGGACGCCGAATTTCCCGAAGATTCTGGCGAAGTTTTTGAGCTTGCCGTGATTGGGGAGGGTGGTTCTGCATGGATGGATGGGATGATGGGATGTGGTGATGTATATAATGAAATGGCTTGAGATTTAGGGGCGGAATGTGGTGGATTATGGGTGGAGCTTTAATGCATAATATCATTACCGTTTCACGCTTTCCCTCAGTGAAAGGAGGGCGCGGCCGGTGGACGGTTGAAGCATGTGATCATCTCACTGTTTCTTTTCAATCGTCGGAAAGGTCATCGACTGCTTCATCTCAACCCATCGCCCTTCGTCTCATCCAATCTCCCTCACCCACCATCAACTGACCGTCCACTCTCCCGCGTGAAGCCTACTAAACACCTAGCCTTCCTCCCAATATCTTTCCAGCTGGCATCAGCCATCAGGCTATCTTGTTGTCTGATGGAGTTTCGATTGTCTTGAGGGCGGTTTTTGGTTGGGATTGGGAAATTGGAAGGGTGGGGGGGGGTTGTGGTGGGGGTGGGGGAAGCTGGGGAGGGATTGAGGGTTTGGTGAGGTGGGTGGGGATGGGGGAGATGGGGTTGGGGGGTGCGGGTGTGCGGGCGTTATGGGGTGGGGTTTGGGGAAAGGGGGGATGGGGGAGGGAGTGGCGTGCGTACTTTTCTCAACTGGTGGTTTGCAGGGATGGAGTGTGAGATGGCTTTGGATTTCTGCTGGAAGGGAGAGATAATACGGTTGAGGTGAGGGGTTCGAGTACTTATATTCCAAGTTGATATCGCTCCGATCCCTGGGTAATCCGGACGGTTATAGGCTTGGTTCGCTCTCTTCCGCACGCAGATGGGTGGGGGAGTTTCGGTGCTGTTGGTTTATCGCATCTTGCTGTGATGGGGGTTGGTGGGTTTTGGATGGCGGGGAGGGGGGCTGGATGGTTGGGTTGGGGGTGAGAGTGGGATGGGGTTGGAGGGTTGGGTGGGGGGTTGAGAGGGTGGTGAGGAGGGGGAAAGGGGGTTGGGGGAGGGGAGGGGAGGTTGTGGATAGGGGAATTGGTGGGGATGGGAGGGGGATGGGTTTGGGGGTTATGTCGCTGTTGTTTTGGAGTGGGTGCATGTTCACAATAGGGGTGCGGCTTGGAGGATCTTTGGCCCCCTTGCTAGGTCACTTGGTAGAGGGCGAGCTGAGTTGGGGTGGTATAAAGGGAACTTGAAAGATGTTACATTAGTGAGGACCTTTCGACGGACAGCCAGGTATGTTTGTGAATCGATGGACCAGCTCGGCGGGAAATTGAGTGCATTATGTGCATTGTAGATAGGTCAGCCAGGTACATCTGCGAAAAGATGAACCATATCAGCGGAATACTGAGTGCGTTATTTGCATCGTAAGTCAGCGGTGGAAAGTTGATACTTTGATACCCAAGCATCGATGACCACATCTCGGCTTCAAACACGTCAGGCAGTGATGTGATCCAGCAATGTCGTATTCGCAAGCTGTACCCGCGACCCATACGGTAATCCAGCCATCAATCTCCCCTCAGCAACCAGCACATCACCTTTTGTGAGGACAATATCCATCTCCTGGAATTTCCGCTCCGCCACCAACCACCGCGCAATCACCCTGCACAGCTTGTACACATGGCGATAGAGCAGTCGACATGTTCCGTCGGGGTTGACCTCGGAAGTTATCGACAGGCCGTATCCTGGGGCTATGCCGCAGAAGTCGGAGCTGGAGGGGTGGTCGGCTGTGACGGTCATGGCGGCGAGGAGGATTTCGAAGACGTCTTTGTTGCGCAGGCTGGCGCCG
>JAABUP010002134.1_pt1 | contig 39555 bp, 48 predicted proteins | sample 5559201 | NCBI WGS metagenome assembly JAABUP01 (sample SAMN10711887, study PRJNA513373) | rock metagenome | isolation source: Antarctica rocks | place: Antarctica | reverse complement strand
CATATGCAGGTTTTCAAGTTCGTTCTAGACTGTCTTGATGTTTTCCACATTTGACCTTCGTCTTCTTCTATATGTGATCAGACTTGCTGGCTGGCTAAAGCATTGTAATCTCTCTCTCTCTCTCTTGGAGAAGGCGAACAAACAGCAAATGGTTGCGAGCTGCTGGGCAAAACTTTGGACAATAGCCATTCTCTGTTGGTTGGCTTCTCTGCAATTGTTACAACACTGTGCTATAGCTATATTAGGTAGGCACACGACTCATACTGTGTCGATCATGTTGAAACTCGACTTTGAGATCTAGAGGCAGCTTTATCCAAAGACACGGGATGAGGCCAGCATCAATGAGTCAGTGAGCTCACAGCTGTACTTTGAATATTGAGGATTGATCTGCGATGTGTGAGGTTTCAAGACTTTCTGACGAAAGCTATATTCTACATTGTCTCGATCAGGGTAGGAGTGATGGCATCACTAGCACCACTGTGATGCTAGCTGGCCAGTTCAGATTGTCAAAGCTGCTGTGCTTTGGATATTGAAAGATTAGTAAGTGATGTTCCAGGAAGTCGAGAGCACCTGAGTCAGGTTGACCTGACAGAGCAGTGCGGCAAAATCACAGCCGGACAGATGTGAGAGACGCGTCGTGCTTTCTCGTCGTCACTTGCAGCTGCCGTTGATAAGTGCCATCAAGTGAGGTAACGAGATACGACAGGCTGCATCCAGTGGGAAGCACAGGCTGGGGTATCTTGGACCAGCTTTGACCCTTCCCGCTGCATGAGATCATATTGTGCGCAGTACCCTGTTGCGCATACCAATCGCAGCCTGTGCATAAATGCAACAGCAAGCAGGGCGCGGCAAAAGTTACCTGCTGTGAGGAGATCTCTTGCAGGCTTGCCTGTTCACCGAGCGCCAGGTTTCTGCTCAAACTGTTCTGCATTGTGACTGCGGCATGTACGCAGACGAAGAAACAAGTGCTGGTATTCTGTAGGGGGCTTGCTGATTGCTCCCGTACTGCAACCTTCAGCCGACAATATTCCTTTTGGGCTTGCACTGAGCTTTCAAAGCCAGGCAAGTGCAAGTCTGCCAGGAGTAGGTGCTGAGCACGATCAAGAAGATCTGTATGAGCTGCAATACGTGCTTGAGGCCAGGGAGAGGCAAGTACAGCAAACAAACCCCCACCAAAAGTTGAAGAGGATCCTAGGGTCCCAGAAACTGACACTGACAGCCTTTTTTGCAAATGTTGCAGCTGTGTGCCAAGTCTGGACTGCTGCAAAGCATTGCTGCTGGAGACAGCATACTTGCGCCGATTGGACGGGCATGGTGTCAGCTTGATGAAAAATCCACCCCAAAGAGTGACCTGGCAGTATTGAAGCTTCTAGTCCCTGGTAGTCTGCCTCATGATACAGACGCTCAACAAGGTGATCCTGTCTGATCTTGCTGTGTTTCTGTTTAGGTATCTGTTTAAGTACACACTGGGTGCTTTGGCATGCCATATTGTATGGCTGTACCGGTGTATGTTGATGAAGCGCATGATGCTTGACATAACGTCCGCAACTTCTTGCATACTGGACCCAGCTGCAATGCATTGAAAACAACAGTGGGATCCCCTGATGCCTACCTAGCTTTGTCTGGCATGACAAAGCTTAAGTTTCTTTGACATGAGATCATCAATGATGACCAACTCAAGTCAAGTCTGTCTTTGCAGGGCTCATAGATGGTGCGTCCAAAGTGTTGGATGACTGGCAATCCTCTCCAGTTGTAGGCAACCTCTTGCCTGCTGCAATCACAGCTCTGCTGGCTGGGGCAAAGAAGCAGGCTGTACTGGCAGTTGACAGCTGGCAAAATGTGCAAGCAAGCATAGGCATGGTTACCTCTGCTGCACATGACGCAACGCCCAGCACACAGTCGGAGCCAGTGTTGGTCAGCACTGACAGCAGTGCTCAGGCACCTTCGTCAGGCAGAATCCAAGGTACAGTCAGCACAGTATCTTCTACAAGGATGCCCCAAGCTGCGCAGCAGCTGCTCAAACAGCTGGTTGATATTAGTCACTGGATGACAAACAGTGCCAAGAAAGGTCCTTTTGCAAAGATGCTGTTTCCAGATCAGTGTGTGGTCAAGAAGACGCTAGCCGAGCTCAGTGCATTCCAGCTTCCCAATCAGACAAACAGGCTGGCTCTCATGTTTGATCCCCTGGACCATGAGGTGCCCTTCACCTTTGGTTTGGAGATCTTTGAGAGGAGCCACAAGACAAAGCCCCACACCCATGCTGTGTCACACGAGCTCTTCTTCATTTTGGCGGGAGATGGCATTGGGTTCTGTGATGGCGACAGCTTCCCTGTGGCAGCAGGGGATGTTGTGGTCTTCCCGCCTACATCGCTACATGGGATCGACAATGGTCCAAACACCAAGATGTATTGCCTGGAGCTCATGCTGCCCAATGACATGTTTGCTGAGTTTGTCAGGCAGGGCCAGCCAACTGGCAAATTGCAAGCTGATGACATGTGCATCATGATTGCACAGGGCTGTGCATCTGGCTGATGCATCACCATGAGGTAATATTGTGTGTGTGTGCACATGAATCGCACCTAGAAGGACTAGTACCCTTGCTTTGTTTTTGCTTAGATTGTTGTAGACAGCGTAGAGACTACGGTAGATGAGACGCCACATTAGACTTGCATGTGTTTGTATAGATTCAGCTGTGTTGGCGTTCCAGTGTTCTGTACATGAAGCGCATATGTTTGTGTGCTGCTATCAGGTACCATGAGTATACAAGTATGCCGTACGATCCAAGTGCTGTTTTCTGCTTTTCTGCCTCACGTTGCCACAGCGACTGCGTGAATGCATATTGTACTTTTCTGGTAAAACGTGCACATTCCTGCAGAGTGGTGTCATTTGTAGCATGTTTTCTATGGCTTGCATGACCTGAATCAGCAGCTAAGTCTGCCTTCTATTCTGCCTTTCGGCTGAGTTCCAGTCGGCGTTGAGCGAATGACTCACGGCCATGCTTGTGATGAATTTGGCTTGAAAATTCAAAATTGTGTCGTTAGGTGGACTCGCAAGCAGCACAACGCTAGAGCTGCTGTGCGCTGCGTTTCTTTCCCTCAGGTGCATGCAGCGCCTCCTTGACGTAGGACACTGTCCACCTGTGCAAAACGGTCAAGCGAATGGAGTGCTTGTGAGCACAGTCTTATGAGGTTTACCTGCACAGCACATCGTTGAGGCTTGGAACTGCCAGCACTTGCAGCATGGCCAGCCAAAGAGCCGCAGTGCAGGAGCTGCTCGAGTCTACGACCGCTCGCCTGGAGCAGATCAAGGTCAGCACTCGTGTCAGCCGCTTGTGACTTTGTCGTGCTGGAAGATAACCTTGTCAAGATTTATCTCACAAGTTGAGCTAACTGTCAGGCGAGCTGGTCGGGCGCCAGCCTAACAGACGCTGCCAGGGACAGCAGAGACAACCCTGCATGGGGAGGATTTGCGTCAGAGGCTGAAGCCCTATCACAGGCGGTCAGCCGTTTGCAGTCAGCAATGCAGTCAACGCAGCCAGCACACTTGACGACAACCTCGTCAAAGGTACATTCGTACGTTCGTATATTTCCGACATCCTCATTGAAGTGCCGTGGATGCACGCTTGACATCTTAGCCCAAGTCACAAAGAGGCAACAGGGCTGTTGACCTTAACCTGAAATTCCTTTGACTGCTGTAATCGCTGCACTTGGCAGGAAGATCATCACGGCATACAAAGCAAGCATTGTCTGTGATCTGCAGGCAAACACCAGCATTGAGACAAATGGCAGAAAGCGTCCAGAAGGTCAGTGTATCAAAGTAGCATTTCACAAGTCACAAGTAGATGTCTGGCCCTGATTTGGCTTGACTGTCATCTGGTCTACTCCTGTTTGCACCTTTCCGTTGTCCCCAGTCGCAAGCCTTGACGCGCAGAGCGTGGATTCACGGCCGAGCCTGTCTGTGCTGTGCTGAGTTTGTATACGATGTTAGCTGAGTCCGGTTGCTAGATCTGAGCTGAGCGCTGCTGGTCACGAGCCATTAGACACAAGCAGATATCCGTGGTGTGATAATTCGTTATACCTGAAAAAGAAAGGACTGTTTGCACCTTCCCGCACATGCAGATGTCCAGACTCAAGCCTTTGAAGCTGTGCTACTGACATCTGTTTGTGTATCAACAGGTGGCCTGACTCTGCTCAATGTGCCAAAGAAGCACAAATCTCATCACCCAGGACAGCCAACATCAACTGTTCCATTTGCCGACCAGCAAGTAGGTCTGACTGGAAGTCTGCACAGAATTCAGCCAGGCAGTGATACTGAATACCTGCATGCAAACACTAACACATACAAAGCCCGGAGCACCACATGCAATCATCAAAGCTTATGTCTGCTGGTCTGATTGTCTGTCCTCTTCTGTTTGTCTGACTGTCAGAATCAAAACCATCCTCAGGTTATCATTCTCTCAATAAATGACCTACAGGTGCTGTGCAATGCCGAGGCTCCCACTCCAGGTGCTGCCGTGGCATATGCTTCCGCAAGTCCTGATCTTCAGACAGCATCCACACCACTGGCCATTGCTGCACTGACTGCCATGGGTATGGCGCATGGCAACAGCAGCAGACCAGAAGACAGGTGATGCTTGCAGTAGCGTCATTCAGGGGCCTACTACTGCGTTCATCGTGCCTAGCCAGTCTTGTGTCAAAGCCGTCAGTTTGGCTTAAAGCATGCTAGTTGACTCCTCAACTTGGTGGCAGGAGTCACCCTCTGTGGCATAACATGAGCCATAGTGACATCATCCTACGCACGACTTCATGTGCCTATGCCTTTGCAACAACCTGCAGCTAACTTGCCCCCTGTCATCAGCAGAAAGGTCATTGTCAGCAACTCAATGCCATCCCTAATAGCATCAGCACATCTAACAGCACCAGCGTCCTGGTTGCACCAGCTCAAACCTGCAGGCTTGCCACATCTGGTAGCTTTTGTCACAGCTCAGGTGTACATCCAGATCTGACACAGCTCAACATCACCAATTTGCAGCATCCAAGTGTGAGCATGCTGATGTGGACAGCTGACAAATATGCTGACTTCCAGCTGTGAGTGCGTTCACTTTGGTATTCAAATCACCACAGGAGGGTGCAGATCTCAGCTCCATGATGATTTTGCAGGGAGGAAGAGCAAGGGAGTGGGCCTAGCAGGCAGCTGTCACTGCAGCCATATGGCTCCCAGAATGCTGACCCATCAGGCACTTCAGAGTCTGGCACAGCCTGCAAGGATGGCAAGGTTTTAAGGAAGTGCACCTGCAAGAAGTCCAGATGCCTCAAGCTGTACTGCGAGTGCTTTGCAGCAGGTGGGTGTGCCTTGTGACTCAGTTAAATAGGTTAGACATGAGAGTTGCAGCCATTTACACAGGGCAGAGGTCGGAATTTCTTGGCACGCGCAGGCACTTGTTTGCTTCGTCATGTAGCTGGAAATCTATGTTACGCATGTTGAGATGCAGGTTTGCTAGGAAACTGAGCTAGGAAAAAGGCTAAAAGGGAAAACATGTACAGCTGTGATTGTGTTGCAATGTGACTGTGCATTTGCACATCAAGCCACCAGAATTTCCTTACTGCAGTATGTGACACAGCAGTGATGCACACATCTGGAATTGCTCGTATATTTGCTTGAACATGCTTCTGATCTGCAGGGGTTTTCTGTGACAACTGCCTGTGCACCAACTGCTGCAACACCCTGGAGGCAACTTCCTTGGTGCAGGAGGCCAAGAAGAACATCATTAAGGCCAGACCCTCAGCCTTTGACCCCAAGGTACCCACCAATTTTGCCGTGCGTGTGCATGTGAGTGACCAGCAGGTGTCTGAGCATACCTACAAATATAACACATGTTGAGCAGTGCCTGTAACACACGTAATATGCATGCTTGTCTGTCTGTATGAGCTTGTCCTCACATGCGTCTGTAGATCTGAGTTGTCTACACCTGACACTTCATGCCCATCTTGTTCCTTTGCTCCGATCTAGCAGGCAAATGACCAGGATCTCGGCTACTTTTCTGTGCGATTTCCTTGCAAACACCATCTCATAAGGCAGTGCTACTGGCAGTGCAGGCTGGTGACACACAGGTTGCTGTCACTATTGCGACAGTCTGTCTGATGTCTTGCTGACAGTCGGCTGCCATGCAGGTCATCGATGCTACGCAGCAGCACAGCAAGGGGTGCAACTGCCGCAAGTCGCGCTGCTTGAAGAAGTACTGTGAGTGCTTCCAAGCTGGAGTGCTGTGCACAGAAGCCTGCAGGTACACCCCTGCCTGGTTTAGACTGCAACCAGATACTGTGCTGGCTCCTACACTCTGCTGCTGCTGCCTGACCATCTACCCGTACATTCATTGCTTCATGCATTTGTTATTCAAGAAGTTGTTTTCCCCCCAGCGTCAGACCGCTCACTGCAAAGCTGAGAATGGCTTCAGCATGCCCAAGCATGAAAGTGTTTGCTTGAGTCTACTGCTCTCACTCTCACGGGTGATGCTGCTATACATTGCTCTCTGTCTGTCTGTAGTCAGGCTGCCATATCTATGGCTTACTCCTGCCTTATAAGGGAGCCTGATACACCTCACCCAAAGCATCTTCTTTAGTCACTGCCGAAAGGCTATTGTCTTGTGCTTCCTTTTCTTGCTGCCGCAATTATGTGCCCAACCAGGACATCTAGCGCGCCTCAAGGAGCACTGACCTTCACCCACTTCTGGCACACTTGTTACTACCTGCCTAGCCTGATTCTGCCAGGGCTCAGCTCTCCATTTGGCCAACCAGCATGCTGTTTTCATCCTAGCATGAAGCAGCCTGATTCTGACTAGCCTGGTTCTGCGGCACCCCAGTGACCCGTCCACAGATCCAGCTTGATGACCAGCTTCCAGTATTGCCTTCACCCCCATTGATTGATTGATTTTTGCCTGTGCCAGCGTCTGCTCTGGCATTAGCCAGGTTTGCCCCATGCTTGTGATATTTGCCATCTGTGATAACTGCAGGTGCCTTGACTGTCACAACTGTGGACCCATAGATGGTCCCGCTAGACCCCCCCTTGAGACCATCAGCATGGCTGCACCTGCAGGGCCTCAAGCCCAGGTACACCATCACTCTGTTGCCATGTGCATCCTGAACGATAGGTATCAACTATAAGGTCGTGTAGCACAGGTGTAAGCCATCTGATTCACCTGAAGCTGCAGTCTTTGGCACTGTCTTGAACTTTCAACTGCAACTCCTGCTGCAGTTGATGGCGTAGAAGGTAGCCTTCTTTTCCATATCCCTCACTGTAGGAGCGCCTAAATGCATGCCAAGTGCCCAGCTATAATACATGTACACTGTGATCATCATCGTGTATATTGATAACTGTTGTCAGTTGTGATTTGTCTCGTTGCTGGGAGTGCATGCAGCTTGAGTATCCAAAATCTGTGTCATATGCACCGTCAGCAAGGACACTCTTCATCACGCATTGAAGGCGCAGTAGGTATGTCATCATACATGTCAGGCACTTCTTCCTGTACCGCCACACAGTGCTGGTTCCTTTTATGTATGTCACGTTGACTGGCTGACTGCTTACAGGCTTCACAGGCTGGCAGACATCAGGCAGACACAAAGTCGGATGGGGGTAGCTCAGCACCCCGGCCACTCAGGAACCCTGTAGCATGCACTGTACCACTGAACGTTGCTGCGCCTAGCCATACTCCCATCTGCAGTGGCAGTTGTGCCAATGAGGAGGCTGCCAGTCAGAGTTGTGCCAACGGAGGTTGTACCAACACAAGTTCTGCCAATGAAGCATCTGTGGTTGAGGATTGCGTCAGGGTGGATTCTGCTGTGGAGGCTCTGCAGCCTGAGCGATTGCCAGCAGGGTTTGCTGTCAGCTGCAGCAACCCTAGCTCAGATGCAGTTTCTGGATATCAAAGGCCAGTGGGGCTAACTCCAGCAGGGCTGCTGCCCCTGGGCACCATCATTCTGCCGGCCAACCACAAACTGCCACCTGGCAGTCTTGTGCTGCCCCAGGGCACTTCCAGGGGAGGCCCTCTGTGCCTGGCCCTTCCAAGTCACATGTCAGGCCACCTTCCTAGCCAAGTGCCCAGTCAGCTGCCCAGTCAGCTTCACACAGAGCTGCCAGCTTCTGTCACAGCTGCACCGTCCTTGCTCAAGCCTCCCCCGGGCCCCTCACCTGCCTCGCTCAACCCCCGCAGCCGGCATGTAGTGACTCACAGACAACTTCACAGGCCCCTCAGTAGCATCTTGGAGCAGATAGCAGGGCCAATTGGTGCTGGTGCAAGCACTGAGTCTCATAACAGGGGTGGGCGTGCCAGTCAAGCTGCAGAGGGTGTCACTGAGATAGGTCAAACATCTAGCGTTGCTTTGGAGAGTGGTACAGACAGGTGTGGCAGTGGTTTGCTAGAGCTGGCAGAAGAGGCAGTGAGCCTAGCAATGTCTGAGAGCACCTCAGTGCAAGGTAGTTACACTATTGGTCAGCTGTCAGCACACGCCTCCCCCTCTCTTGTTTGCTTATTCCTCTCTTGTGTGTGTGTGTGTGTGTGTGCGCACACACATGCGTATGTATGCGCATGCATGTGTGTGTGTCTTTGCACATGTGCAAACAGATACTGCGCCTGTAGGTAAATGCTTGTGCTTACTCACTCACAGGCTTAGAGAATTGACATAGTGCAGTCATAGGCAGAGCTTAGGCATAGTTGACTAGGTCATACCTGTTCTTTTGTACTATGGCCTCATCATAAGATAGCTTCAGAAAATGCTTACACATAGAGAACTGTTGCCCCTCACCCCTGGGCAGCCCGGTAAAATACATGGCTTCTCATTAGATTGACGCCAAAAGGCGTAGTCTTTTCCTTTTCTTTTCTTTTCTTTTCTTTTCTTGCCCCTCACCAGCTGACTTTGTGTTTACAGATGACGCCACCTCGCCGCTGCCCTTTGGGCACAGGGCTTTTGCCCGCAAGGCCGCCAGGCAGCCCTTTGCTGCCCTGCAGCTGTGCAGCAAGCAGTCTGAGGCACCGCCCACAGCCACAGCTGGCAGCGCTGATGACAGTGTGCTGATGACTACCAGCTCCCCTTTGCCTGCAGTTGCAGCCAAGCAGCTGCGCTCCAAGTAAGCACTCCTCCAGCATCTGCAACAACTGGTCTCCTTTTGCTCGCTCAGCTGTCTCATAGCTAACCTCCAGTATCTGCAACAATTGGTCTTTCTGTTCAGTCAGCTGTCTCATAGGCAGGTTATCAATGTGTTGCTCATGCTGCAATGCCACAGAGAGACTCCGTTTCTTGCTGGTGTATGCATGGTTGCAGCCTGTTGCATGCAATTTTGACCAGGCAGCCAACTTACAAGCTGCTGGTGTCATAGCATGCTATGCTGCGTGCATTTAGAAAGTTTTGGTGTTTTGTAGCTCAGCAAGTCATGGAAGGGGTTTGCATGAGCTCATGATGTGACACTTAGACAGGTCAAAGCATTCACTCGGGTGCTTGACAGTGCTTTTTGCCTTTCAACTACTCAGGCACTTGTCTGTGCTGCTTGTGCACTTGTCAAACATCCATACAACAGCAACATGCTACCAGCCTGGTGCCACGGCGACCTGCTTTTGTACTAAGAGACTCCACCTTTGATGTTGCAGGCGGCAAAAGAAGTCTTTTCTAGCTCCAGGCAAGTCTGAGGTTGGCAAAACAACTGCTGGTGGGAAGACAGTTCTCAATGCGGCTTTGGCTCGCACAGGCTCTACCACTCTCAGCTGCAACATGCCTAGCAGGGCTGCTGCAGGTCCTCTGATGGGCCATTGGGAGTCTCCTCCCATCAAGGGCAAAAGGCCATTGCAGCAGGTAGGTCTCAACTTAGGTTCCTGTTTGGCAACCTGTCGGTCACAAAACAGCAGGTGATGGTACAAGCGTTCAATTGTGTTACTCATCAGGAGCAGCAACCTGTCTGTTGTGCCTTATTGACTGAACAACAACCAACAGACCATTTGCTGGATCTTTGTGCCAAGCTCAAGAGCTTGCATGTGGTTGTGTTTGTCTGGTTGCAATAGCAGAACCCAAGTCATGCTGCGCTGGAGCACATAGACTGTGACAGCAGCAGTGTGTAGCTCCTCCCCTGAATCATCATGCGCCACACTGTAATGGCAAAGGTGCACACCCAAGCATGCTGACTGTGCACACCCTAGCATGCTGACTGAGCACACCCAAGCATGCTGACTGTGCACACCTCCAGGCTGTAACAGTTTGTGTTCTGTCATTGCAGCGTCTGGGAGCGCCAGAAGCAGGGGCAAGCATGCGCAATGGCCGCATCAGCAAGCTCACACAGCGCTTCAGTCAGTACAAGTCTCAGTGCTCAGATGTGAAAGGCACCCCTGCCAGTCCTCAGATGGAGTGTGATGCAGACTTGGTGGATGTAGTAGCTGCTCTGTGTGACTTAGGTCAGCAGCACAATATGTAACTGGCAAGCAATCTTGCTGATATAGGCACTTGCTTTAGGTGTTTTTTGCCATGCAGATCAATAACCAGTTTTATTTTTTTGTTCAAGCTTTCTTCAGCTAGCCTTGATACATGGCAGCCAGGCACCAGGATAATATTTACATTGCGTGTGTGTGATATGCTCAGCTGCATTCATGAATGGATGAAAGCACACCCTCTTGTCAGCCAGGCTTACTGCAGCTAGGTGGAGCTGCTGAGCTAGCAGATTACTCAGTCATATTATGCTCACAGTATTTGAAAGCAGGACATGGCTGGGCAGGTGCACACTACTGGCATGTTTGATGTCAAGATTGGGACATTTAACAGAATTTGTTGCTATAAACATATTCAGTCTACAGTGATGCTGACGCACTCTCACAACACAGTAATGTGCAATCCACTACACATCAGTCAAAGGATGTAAAAACGGATCATCAAACAGATGAATTTGGACTGGATGGACTCTTATTATATCTGGTAATGCTGTGCCGTGATGTGGATTTAAATTTATGCAAGTCACCTGAACATTTCCCATTGGTAACAGTTCAGCTTAGCCCTCAAGTGTACACCATGCTTCTATTGTAAAGTCCTGTGTGGGCTCTTTGCTAGCCTTAATTGCTGCCAGTCTGCCGGCTTGAGCCTTCTGAAGGTATGGCTGCAGCTCATCTGTGCCTCTGATCAATTTGGCAAATGCACAGGTTGCCGCACGCCATGAGCACCATTCAGGCGCGTAAGTAACAGCCACAGGCTTGCATGTATTGCTATTCAGATTCTAGGCAACTTTTTATGCATCGATGTTTTGATCAGACAGCCCCAAATTCCTTGCTTTACAGACAGACACACAAAGTTCTTGGAGGACGCCAGCTATCACATAAACTGTTGCATCCCAAGTACACCATCTCGTCACAATGGAAAAGCTTCAAACACGAAATAATGCAGAGGCATTGTATTGTGACATTTTGAAGTCTACTTGAAGTCTATATTTACACGCTGCGCATGATACTTCACACAAGACAAAGCCGCGCCTGCAGTTGGCACCATCCATGAGTGCATAAGGACAAGATTGGGACACAGATTGTACTGAAGAGCTACTTATGCTGCATGATGCCTATTGTCTGATCAGTACCCATAGGGATCATTGTCGCTGTCCTCATCTGACTCTATGCCATACTCTGCACGTGTGTCAGCCCAGCCACCGCGGCACTCCTCACACATACCATCTCTCAGGCAGCCTTGGCAGATTAGACTGCTGCATCCATCACAGGGTTCAGTGTCACAAGACAACCACCTCACACTCCTCGCATGTAGCAAGGTACTTTGCAATGTGCTTCTTGCAGTAGGGTCCTGGATCCTGCGTGTAGCAGTCGTGGCTGCCACCATGACCACAAGACTCAAACCCCTGCTGGTCATCTTCATCCAATCCACAGTGTTCACAGTACAGGTTGAAGCACAAGGGGTCTCTGCAGAAGACCTTGTTCTCTCCACAGCTGCACAGAGTTGGGTCAAACCCAGGGGCACTGGCACTACCCTTGCTGCTGGCATTGCTGCTCCCTGCATCTCAAGGAAACTTTGGTAAGGCTCTGTTATGATGTATGTAATGCATAATAGAGGGACATACCTGTGCGTCTTTGCCATACCCAGATATAACCTCATCATGACTACTCAGATGAACAGCAACATGATGGTGGAACAGCTTTATTGCAACATTAACAATCAGTGAGGCTGTGTAATTGCACTGCAGGCTAGTGATTAGGCATGGTCAGCAGGGTCAAATAAGTTCGAAGTATGCATGCATGCAGGCAGTCAAGCGATTATGCCAATGGCACATTCTGTTTCGCAGCCTCACCTTGGCCAGTACCATTGACTTTCTGCTTCTTGCTCTGGCTGGCATTGTCTGCCTTGCCTGAAGCACATACTCAAGATAATGATATTAGCAATTCAGCTATTCAGCATTTCACCAATTCACACTGCAGAGACAGTGCTGTTCAGTTGACCGTCAGCAGGCGAGACACATGTCAACAAACCTGCAGTTCGAGCCTCTGCCATCTGCCTGAGAGTCTTAAGCAGGATCTGAGCCTTCTTGTTATGCAGCTCTTGCTCAGCTTTTGAGGCATTCTTCTTGCGTGCTTCTGCTGCTTGTGCATAAGACTTGGCTGCTTTCTTGGAGTCAGCTTGCTGTGCTGCGGCCCTTTTTGACGCAGTGTCCTTGTGGAAACGCAACAGCTCGTCCTTGGCAGTGGTGACAAGAGCTTTTTGAGCCTCCTGTTTGTCCTTCGCCTCCCGCTCTGCTTTTGAAGCTTGTTGCTGTGATCGCTTGACTGGCTTTGCAGCAGGCTTTGCGGCAGGTTTCGTCACAATTGCTGCAGCAGCGTGAGAGGGAGCCTGTGCAGCAGGCTTTGCAGCAGGTTTTGCCGTAGCTCTGGCAGCCGATTTGACGGATGCACGCTTTTTGGCGGGGCCTGCAGCTGGCATGCTGATCACCAGGTGTCAAGAACAGAATGAAGGCACAACGCAGCTTGCTGGTCCCAGGCTGTCTGCAAAGCGACTGTCGGCTGCGTCCGTCGTTACAGCAAAGTGGCTAAGCACGAGGTGTTCCGACCTAACGTCGACATTTTGAAAGCTTAAACATTTGTTCCTAGCTCCGGAACCAGTATTGACCGGTCTTCTTCATCCAATTGGAACAGCGAGTCTGCAGAGCTCACGCTGTGACTGTGTCGGTGAACCCCCTGTCAAGCATCTATCTGTCATTCGATACACACAGCTGTCTCGTGCAACCAAGCTGTAGTCTGCCGCCGCCGCCGCACACGGAATTAAGGTCAGCTATGCAGCTCTCTTGAACAGCTTTGGGAGCGTTATGCAAAAGTTGATATGAAAGTCAAGGTCATCAACCGCAACGAAGAGGAGTACACGCGTGAAAGGTCACAGGACTTGCGCAAAGTCCACAAGAACTTAGATCCCAACTTACACCCGTTCGAGAAGGCTGTAGAGTATACTAGAGCTCTCAACGCAGCCAAGCTTGACAGAGTTTTCGCCAAGCCCTTTTTAGCGTCGCTGCCTCATGACGATGGCATCACCTGTCTCTCAAGGCACCCCCGACGGCTAAACTCACTTGTGTCCGGCTGTGCAGACGGAGAGCTGAGGTAACTGGTGCTGCCACACCTACCTACTCTCTTTTGCTGCTGATCGTGTTAGAACCCCAGACCAACCCTGCTTGACAAAGCTTTTGATTTGACCTGAGAATTCCTGCCGGTTTGACACCATTTCCCTGTGCAGAATCTGGGATGTAGCAGCTCAGCGCCCGCTGCGCAAGCTGCTTGGCCATACCTCAGAGGTCAAGGGTGTCAGCATCACACAGGATGGGGATGCTTGCGTATCTTGCAGCACAGACTGCACAGTCAAGCTTTGGAAGGTCCCATTTGCACCAGATGAGGCAGGACCTCTGCTGCAAAATGACCGACCAGTCTTTGAGTTCCGCGGCAAAGGGGCTTTCAGAGGCATTGACCACCACTGGGGCCGTAACAGCTTTGCAACAGCGGGGCCCCAGGTTGACATCTGGGATCATGAGCGATCAGAGCCTGTCAACAGCTTTACCTGGGGAGCTGACTCTATCATGTCTGTCCGGTTCAATCCTGTAAGCTTCTTTACTGCTGCTGCTGCTCTCAAGATGATGATCAATTCACAGGTGCATGTGCTCTTATGTTCATGTTATCTCTGACGGCATGAAGCTTGCGTTTCTTGCATTGCTTGCACCTGCAAGCATGCATACGTACACCCACTGTAATCATCAGATGCTATACAAGTCAGCTCCTCAGCATGCCATTGAGATTTGGTGGGTCTGAAAAGCCATGCAGCATGCTGTTTTATGCTTTTTACAAAGGCAAAATATGCTTTTGACACTCTTTTGCTGCATGATGGAGTCACCCTGGGTCTGTCAAAGCAACTTTGCATTTGGCATTTGTCGTCCTGAGTAGCCCCAGCATGCTCCATCAGCTGTGGACATGGACAGCTGAGTGTTTGTTGTACAACTGGTGTAGGCTGAGGCTGATGTGATGGCAACAGCCGGGTCAGACAGAGGCATTGCACTGTATGACTTGCGGACTTCCACCCCCATCCGAAAGCTCATCATGCAGACCAAAACAAACAGCATTGCATGGAACCCCATGGAGGCATTCAACTTCACAGCAGCCAATGAGGACTGCTGCCTGTACACATATGACATGCGCAAGCTGCAGTCCGCCACCTGTGTGCACAAAGACTTCGTCTCTGCAGTCATGGATGTCGACTACTCCCCTACTGGAAGGGAGTTTGTTGCCGGGTCGTATGACAGATCTGTGCGCATCTTCAGCCACAATGGTGGTCACAGCAAGGAGGTGTACCATACAAAGCGCATGCAGCGTATTTTTGCTGTCAGATTCAGTGGGGACGGATCATACGTGTTTTCAGGCAGTGATGACATGAACGTCAGGCTCTGGAAGGTATGATATTTCAGCCACCTTGTCATCTATCTGCTGTCAATGCAACCAACTTAATGACATGACATTGGTTGCAACCCACTGTGGACAGTACTAGCTTGCTTGAGTATATTGCTGGCATTCTGATACACAGTCATGAGACCTGTTGCATCAACAAAACTAAAGACATAGACAGCATTCAGGGAATCCTGCACACTGGTTCAGCTATGTCTTACTACCAAATATGACAGGGAATTGCAACACTGTACCTCATGTGTTGTAGGCCCAGTCCAGTGTGCAAATGGGCACTCTGCTGCCAAGAGAGAGGCAAAAGCATGAGTATCAGCAAGCGCTGGTGGAGCGGTACAAGCACTTACCAGATGTTAAGCGTATCAGCCGTCACCGTCATTTGCCTACTCCAATCTACAAGGTAAGTTATGGTTCATTGAGAAACAGTGTAAGTGCACATCATGGCAGAACATGAGCTTACATGCCCATCTGCCTTTTCCTGACAAATGGCAGCCACATGGAAGGGAACTGACTTGCGTCGCACGTACCTGATGCCTGCTGGCTAAGTACACGTTTTATTTTTTATTATTAGTATGGAAGGGTTCCTGGCGGCTCAAGCTTGCATCTCAGTGCTTGAACTGGCTGATCAGCTCAGATGACTGCTGCAATGAGGAGTTTTGCGGTGCATGCACACATTCATGCAGGTCATTCCCCTGCTCGCATTTTGCTATATATTGACTTGAGACTGTGGTCCTGCACAGGCTGCGAAGCTCAGGCGGACAATGACAGAGGCAGACAGCAAGAAGCAGCACAACAGGATCACTCACAGCGCTCCTGGCAGTGTCAAAGTCAAGTCAGCCCGCAGAAAGAAGGTTGTGGCAGAGTTGGAATAGAGTGTTTCACCCGTATACCCAAAGCCTGCTTGTTTGTGGATTGCCATAGTTGCCTGAGTTCACACATGTACAGCAAGCGCTGGGTGTGCATAGGGCTCAATTGCGCATAGGGTTCAGTTGCGTACCGTATGCTTGCCATGCCTGTCAGCTACGGTGCGCCGGCTGAGGTGTTCATGCAATGTGCAGTGTGCTGTCAGTCCACCAGTATATGCAGCAAAGTGTAGGGCAAGTCTCTCTAGAGAAAGCAGCTTGTCAGAGTGAACGTTGTGTCAGGTGTCTGTAGTGAGAAATAATAAGAGAACACGTCGCACACAAAGCATTGACTCGCAAATGTCCACCAATTTGGGTACAGAAGTAATTGAAAAAAGCTCGCATGGATGCAAATCTGCTCAAAACTGCCATTTGCTGGTGCATCCACACCCTTGTACATGCAATCAGGTGCAGCTTGCCATTCAGATCGAACTTTGAGTGTGCCTAGCCGTGAACAGGCTTAGCAACAGTCTCACAAACATCTAGAAAGCTTACCCAAACGTTTTGAAGGTTTTCAAGCAGATGCGCATGAAAGCATCAACGGAATGTTCTCCACTCGAATTTAGCCAACTCCTGACAGACAACGCCTAATCCAATGAAGTTATTGGGGTGTGTTCTCGAAGTCATAAACCTGCTTGTTGGAAAAGTGCAAGGGGAACTCACTGCCACTAGTGCACCATGGACCATGGGTAAAAACAGTAATGCAGTAATTGAACGGCCAGTAAAATCGGTTCTGTAGCCACCGGTTGCGAGAGTGGCGGTCATCATCTTCGCGAGACAATCGACTGGTTGCACCGGCCAAGTCATCTTTCGACCGTCACCCACCGCGCCTCAACTTCGAGCACAGCACATCAGTACTCAGCCACAGCAATGGTTTCAGCAATGATGTCCGCCCGATCTGTGGCCGTCAGCAGGCCCAGCATGGCCCTTGAACGCAGGTAGAGCAGCATCACCTCTTATCTCGCCTGTGACACGGCCTGTCAAGTTTCCGCTCATCCTTCCACTCAACCGAAATTTTGCTGCCGGAAAGTGACGAACACCTGCATCTCGCGTCAGCAGCCGCGTTCGGCTGTTTATGGGCAACTTTAGCCGATCGGTTTCGCTGTTGCAGGCTACCAGCGTGCGCGGCTCTGCCTTGATGAGCCGACCAGTGTCCCGGTCAGTGCGATGCAACCGCATGATCGTCAGAGCAGCAGTAAGTGTACTCTATGTTGAGCTTTGCCTGGCGACATTCCATCACCATGCATGCACTTGAGCGTCCAAGGTCGCAAGAGAAGCCTATCTGAGGCGCGGTATGCAGGACACCGCCGCTGTGTTGGAGGACGTCAGGAAGATTATTGCTGAGCAGCTGGGCACTGATCAAGACAAGGTTAGCTGCTCAACACTATCTCACTAAGCATCTAGACTCCCTCAGCTAACACCTGCTCTTTGCTGTCATAGGTTCAGGCAGCATCCAAATTTGTGGACCTTGGCGCAGACTCTCTAGATACTGTAAGTGCAGTCAACAAGTCGTTGTTTCATTCTGCAACTCTTGCAGGACTTTGCTCATCGCCACAGAGTGACAGCAGCATAGTGCATGATTTGCTTACCACTCTGGGCATGTGATTTGCATCTTGCAGGTTGAGATCATGATGGCATTGGAAGAGAAGTTTGACCTGCAACTAGATGAGGAGGGTGAGTATGCAATATACCCATTTGCTTACCATGCTTGCTAGGCTGAAGCTTGAAGCTTCATACATGTATGGTGCAGCCTACAAGCTTTGCAGACACAAACAGGTCATCCCGTTGACACTTTGGTTTGCAACGCATGCAGGTGCTGAGAAGATCACCACCGTTCAGGAGGCTGCTGACCTTATCTCACAACAAATCAAGTAGACTTTCCCACCCCAGCATTGACCAGTTGCTTCACCCGTCTTCACTGAGAGAGGAGTGGCAGGATGTGAGTTGAGAGTGTCCATGTATTTGCTGTGCCCTCTACAGATTTGGCTCCCTGCACTGCCATTCTGAGCTTGGCTACAATGTCAGTACAGTTGTTGTACCACAGTGAGCAAATACTGCAAACACCATTCAGCGTAGGCCTGATACGGCCTGTTATCTTGGCAAGTGCCTCTTTGGTCTTGTAATCATTAACGCGCGCAGATCCATGGTCACCTCTAGCACATGCATTGCACGCAGGTGCTGTGCCTTGAGTGGGTATATTGCGTGCTATACTGCGTGTGTGTGAGCAACAAGCATCAGAGTCTCACAGGCTGCTAAAGTAAGGACATTTTGCATGGTTGCCTGTTTCATGAGACGCCTCTTGCAAAAAACGACAACAAGCTGCTCAGTATGTTACGCACTGGGCTGATCTAATCACTCTCATAGCAGTCTTGTTTGCAAAGTTTGCTCTTGTACAACCCGTGCCCTCTAATAGGGTATAAAAAGAAAAGACTGCGCCTTTTGGCGTCAATTTAATGAGAAGCCAAGTATTATACCGGGCTGCCCTGACCTCTAATAGGGTACCTAGTGACCAGGACCAAAAGTGCCTCCAAGTGCCGTGCCAGCAGCGTATGATGGTGTCTGTCCTAATTCCAAAAACAACCCCATAACTTTGTTAGCCATATGTGCGAATGAGAAACTATCTGCCAACGGCGCTAGAGCACATGCTGCCTTCAAGAACTGCTGGATCTAGATGTCCCTGTATGTATGTTCACCAGTGTATGCAGATGATTACCCTAGTGTACTGGTGTATCAGCTCACAATGACAACAAGCGCAGTCTGCAAGTGAGCAATGACTCCCTTGTTCGCTTGCTGTGCTGAATGTAAAAAGCAGGACTCTGCAGCAGCATACACAATGCCAGCCACACTACTAGTAGGCGGCCTATTTGTGCACTTTGGACGGTAACATTATGATACAAAACAGTTGACGTATCAAAAGCAGGTTTGCGATTGGACTGATATTTGCACTCTCAATCCTACATGTATAGCACCACCATGGTGGTGCATTGTGCTTGATGTTGTTTTCTGCTGTAGAGTTCCCTTACCTAGGTTTGATGCTGTCACTCAGTCTGCACAATGTCATTTTCTACAATCAGCGGTTTGGAGTATGCTTTTGGTACACCTTCTTCTCTGGTGGCACAACCATATCTGTGGTGCCCTTGTGCCAAGCCTCAGTGGGGTCAAGGTAGTTCACACCATTTTTGGAAACAACCCCTAGCTCTGTGTTGTACCCAAGTGCATTCAAGACTGTCCCTGAGGCTTGCATGAAAAACAACCCTGCTGTGGCTCCCATCTGCATCAAGGCACCACACGAGGCTTCAGGTGTGCAATACAGACAAATGCATGATGATGCAGCCCTGAGATGAAGCAGGCAGCCGTGCCACTTGTTTACACAGAAGGGTAACACTGTACATGAATAGTCTACCCGCAGCACTCCTCCATAAGCCATCGCCTTTTACAAAGTTCATGCTGTGCATGTCTGTCTAGACAGATCTGAATCTGTAAAGCTTTTGTAACTTCTGCCCTGGTCTATATCACTTTCTTTTTTATTTTGAGAACATTGTTATTTTCTATGTTTTTTGTTAGGTGTTTTACTAGCAAGCAAGCATGCATGCATGCACTGTATGCCAAGACAGAATGCACATGCCAGTCAATGCATGCAGACACACAGACTCTTGTGAGAAGTGGACTGGCTTAGGGTGAATGCAGACATGGTACAGACATCGCAGAGAACATACCCTAGGGATCACCATCTCAAACCACTTGCCTACAAGAGGCAGCTGGTACACAAAGGTTTCTGCTGCAAGCAGATGGTCGTGTTGTTGCTTGATCAGCTTTTTGCCATCAGGGCCATCTTCCAGGGTCAGCGTGATGTACCAGTTCAGGCGGAAGTGTGGGATGCCGTATAGGTAGCACAAGGTATCACCATGCATCATGACGAGGTTGCCCGTGTCGTCGAGAGCTGCAGTAGCAAACTTACTCACATGCAACGACAGTCATGAGGTGACTACGGGGTGCAGGCAGCCATAATGCCGATGCCGAACATCAAGAACACAATGCAAATTAGCTGATCAATGAATACACATGTCATATGCGCGTCATGTCGTTGAGCAGCACGTACACAGTTCTGACGTCTCCCAGCTCGCTTTGCCACGATTCAACAGGCCCCACAACTTGTAGGCCATGTACACAGCTTTATGTCCCTTAAGCCACATTTGAGGGTGGACGAGCTGGCAATCATCAGTCCAGTACCGCTCCGTGAACTCGGCTACGGTGACTGGATTCAGCATGCCGTTGGCGACCTTGCCTGCTTGCGATTTGGGGTCGTTCATGGTGGCGCAAGCGCGATCACACTAGCTGATCGCTCTGCAGCGCTGGACAGGCGCGCAGACTGTAATGCATGTGGGACCTCCAAGAAGTAACTGCGCAAGTGTCGACGGTCAATGCAGACTGGGATGAGTCACAGACAGTGTTCAAATGTTTGCACTTGTTGTACTCTTCTTCGCACTATCAACTTCATTGCCTGGCATTGGACAATTTGTGAGGGCCGTTGTGGACATCAATGCTGCCAATGCGGCTGCCTAGATAAGGTTTGCCAGGTAAGCCTGATAATCTGCCTGAAGGGATGGATATACTGTTGCTGCTCCTGGAGCTGTGCAACACCGGTTGTCCCCGTTGCTTCAAACTAGGCTCTGCTGAACCTGCGCAAAACCTCATCCAATCAGGGCGTCTGTGCAGAGTATTGGGTTGTCAGGAGCACTTCTTTATGAAACATTTCAACTCAGCCTGGTCTGCACAGCCACAATGTCTTGAATGGAAGCTTGCTGTTGTGTGGCTACAGAAAGCTATGCCTTTGAGGTGCATCCTGATCAGCCGTCATGACTCAGCCGTGGCAGTGATCACAAACTGATACACTTGTTTGCACACTTACTTTGCACACGTCGTAGCGCTGGCGCTCCTTTCTTCTGCGATGGCCTCTTCAGCACTTCTCTGTTCTCCAGCTCAGATGATTCTGAGCTGCCATTGCTAGCACCATCCTGCCTGCCAGAGCTACCAGGAGGGTGCTGTTCCCTCTCTGCTGTACTGTCAAATCTCTCGCCGACTTGTGTCATTGCCTGCTGTAGCTGCTGTGGTCCTTGAGCAGAGCTACGCGGCTCCCCAGAATGCGTGTGTGCTTCTGAGTCTGTGAGGATAGTGGATTTGCTGATGGTAGGGGACCGTGGTGGCCGACTCAGGCCTGTGTTGGGCAATGCCATCAATGATTTCACAATGTCTGACCTCTCCTGCAAACAATTGTGCAGCTATGATGTCATGACCTTGTGGACACATCTTGTAGAGAAACAGATCTGCAGTATACTGCAAAGAAAGGGCATCTGCACATTGGCCCATGCCAATCAGCATCTTGTAGAGAGCTGTTGATCAATGGTCATGTTGTCAGGGCAGACTTGAGCCATTATGCTGAAAGTGTTCTGCTCCACGACTGCTTGCTCAACACAGCAGGCATTACCTTGAGACTAGAGATTGCATCTTGGAGGTCCACAACAGTTGTGCTGCCTGCACTCTCTGCATTGACTGTCAGCGGCTGTTCCAGTTCAACAGAGTCCAAATCTGGCAAACAAGAGGTGCCACTAGGTTGGAGCGGCACTGACTGCAAGTCTGCAGAGACATCACCCGAAAGAGCAGCTGCAACAGCTGCCTGCAGTCTCTCCTTGATCAAGCGATGCTCATTGGCCTGAGCACGAAGGCTACTCACCTGAAGGCATTGCAACACATTGTTGGAACCCTAAATCCAGGGAACTATAACCCTAAATTCAGCAGCTATGCATCCCGCCGCGTGGTTGGTTTAGTGGTAGAATAGTACCCTGCCACGGTACAGACCCGGGTTCGATTCCCGGATCACGCAGAGACAATTCCCATTTTTGAGTTTGCGGATCATTTTTGGGCTCTTGCCTGGTGTGCGATGCAACGAGCGTACAGTGTGACTTGTATGACAGACCAGAAGCAGATGGAACACAAGAGCAACAGAGTACAGTGCCCACCTGGCCGGACAGCTGGCGGACAGTGGAATCCCTCTCACAGCCCACAGCTTGCAGCGTCTGCAGCATACACCACTGCTCAAGGTGGTCACACAGCTGTGCTTGGGCTGCTTCATCATCTCTGGCTTATGCACTTTGCTGATGTTGCTCTGCTTATAGAGCATTGTGTGTGGTCTTGTGGTCTTCTTGTGCCAGCAGCACATGGCAAGGCTAAAATACGTAAAGCAGATACAGGCAAGTGCTGCTTGTACTGCATGCACTCTGTCTGCAGACAAGTACATGCTCCAAATTGTTGTCTGCAGCTGTCGCCATGCTCGCAGCGTCGACATGGATAGGCTACTTGTAATAGTGCATTGCTGCTGCAATTTCAAACAACTATCACTGACGCATGGGCAGCGGCCTATGTGCACATTTGATTCCTTCCAGCATAGCAGCTATCCTTGGTACTTTAGGTTAACACACATCATCAGTTTGAGCCATATACATACCTGCAGCTGGATTTCAGTGGACTGGCAGCGTTGCTGCAGCTGCACAAGGCTGTTCTCCTTGTCAGAGCTGCTCCTGCGCAGCTGCTGCACCTGCTCCTGCAGCTGCTGCTCACCCTGCTTGGCAGCTACCTTGCTGTTGTGCAGCTGCTGCTGAAGCTGCTGAATCGTCTGCCTGAACTCGGCTGCTTGACGGGCTTCATGCTGCAGAGGTACACGCGGAAAAGTTGAAGACGGAGCATGTAGCATGTCCTACTTGTCACTTGCAAGTACACGCTATGCAAGTTACTGAGTTCTGAGTGCAGATTACATACTGTGGGATCTCAAACAAAACAAAAACATTCTTTTTGGCATCACACACAATGCTGACTTGTCGTGTGTTTGGTGTACAGCTGCAATGGTGAAAGGCTGGCTCTGCACATTGACACTCTCCTTGACTTCAGCCAATGTGCACAGCGATCATTCATGATGGACATTGGCCACTTCCATGCTACACCCTCCAAATGAGTGCCTGACAATCATACAACAAGCCAGCAAATTGCTGTCCATACTTTGTTTTTGCATATCTGTAGTGAGCAGGTCTATAGTATAGCTGTACTGCATAACAGGTCTACAGTATAGGTCTATATCATCTGCATGTTCAATCACCGCACACAGCCAAAGGGACGAGCGTAGAAGAGACCTGCAAGAGTGCAAGCTGCTGCTGCTGCCGCTGCAGCTGCTGTTGTGATGCGCTCAGCTCGTCACTCTGAGCTGCGAGCTGACTCCGGCTCCTGTGAGCCTCCTCAGAGGCTTGAGTGCGCTGGTCCAGGGCTTGCTGCAGAATGCCCTCCAGCTCAGCAAGCTTGCCCAGGGCATTTTGCCTCTCAGTCTGAGCAGCTGCCTGCATGCACAAGAGGAAAAGCTGTTTCACCTTGGATTTGCAACATACTAGCAGCAACCTGTTGCTCCTCTGGTATGCTGGCATGCGCATGTTATGCATTTGGAGGTGAATGCTTCATGCAAGCACTATCGTCCATTCATTGGCACCAATGCATTGCAACCATGCTGTGACGTGAAGTCATTCTTTTGCAACCCAGCAGTGATGTGCCAGATGTGCAGTCATGCATGATGTGCTCTCCAAGATGCGCTCATGATGCAAGTCTGATTGCTGTAGCCCTATTGACTTACTAGATCCTGCTGTGCAGCTTGTACAGTAGCAGCAACTGCCTGTAGCCTGTCCACAGATTCTACCAAGTGCTGCGTCTCATCCCCACTCCTCTTCACTTTGCCCTGAGCTGCATCCAGCTCCTGCTGAGACTCCACCAGCTGAGTCCGAGTCACATTCAGCTGCTGATTCAGCTCCTCTTGAGATGCTTGCAGCCTCTGTACCTTGTCTTGCGTCTCTGCCAATGCTGCAGCAGCCATGTTAGAGGCCTCCTGAGCTTCAGACACAGCTACATCACGCTGCTGCTGCACCTCAAGCAGCTGTGTAGAAGCTGCAGCATGCTGGGATGACATCTCAGAAAGCTCAGACCTCACTGACTCAAGTTCCTGAGCATGAGACCCCCGCTGTTGCTCAAGCTCAGCCTTGACCGACTCAAGCTCGTGAGTGTGAGTGAGCTGCAGCTGATGAAGTCTGTCTTGCATGGCTTGATCAGCAGCCTCTGAGTTCTTGTTGGCTTGCAGCTGCTGCCTCAGCGTCTCAAGCTCATGCTGCAACTGAGCTGACTTTGCCTCTGCAACAACAAAGAGTAGCTCAGGAGCCTTCCAGCAGGTGCCTCATGAGTCATGACATGATGGTAAAGCAATCTGCATATGATGACATGCTAATTATGGAGTTGATGACTGTCATGACATGTTGACAAAGCAACCTGCATGTGATGACATGCTAATGGTGGATTTGATGACTGTCATGACAGGCTGATCGTCGGGGATGTGCAGGTGTCGCCTTGACAAAGGGCAATGATTGCGTGTTCACTCTCTGTGCATCATCAACGTTGCCCAGCCTATGATCATTGATTGATGACTGACTGAATGACCGACTGAATGATCAACAGACTGACAGACTGACTGATCGGTAGACTAACAGACTAATTGAGTGATCGACTTATTAATCGATTGATTGATTGGTTGATTGATTGATTGATTGATTGATTAAATGATTGATTGATTGATTGATTGATTGATTGATTAATTGATTGATTGATTGATTGATTGATCAAATGATTGATTGATTGCTTGATCGATGAATTGATTGATTGGTTGGTTGGTTGGTGATTGGTTGATGATGCAGCAGGCAGATGACTGGACCATACCAGCACAGTCTGCCAGCTGGGTGGCAGCAGCTGCCGACGTCTCAGCAACATCCTTGTGCTGAGTCAAAACAGCGCACTCTTCACGCAGACGAGTCAACTGATCTGCCAGCTGCTGGGCGTGCTGTGCCTGCTGAGCATGCTGCTGCTGGAGGCTGTGCTGCTGCTGGTTCAAACTGGAGGTGGCCTGCTGCAAGCTAGCCTCTGCTGCTTGCTGACCCTGTAGGTGCAACACCAGCACTGATCAGACAAGAAGGACGGTCAGAGCTAAACAAGCTCTCTGGTGGAAAGGCTGTAAGCAATGCAATGAAACAGAGTACAAGCAAGCACCGTAGAACTAGAAACAGGGGGAAAGACAAAAAAAACTTGCACTCTAAAGTGGAGCCACAGCAACAGCAACACTGACAATCACAGTCACAGCAACAGTAACAGAAATTGCAACAGTAATCTCGAAGCAACAAGGAAAGCAATAGTGACAGCAACAGAAACAGTAGTAGTCAAAGCAACAAGGAAAGCAACAGTGACGGCAAGCGTGACAGCACCGGTAAAAGCAACAATGACAGTAACAGCAGCAGTCAAAGCAACAGTGACAGCCACAGTGACAGCCACAGTGAATGTGCAAGCAAGGAAGATAGCAGATGTGTGTATTACCTGAGTAGCAGCCTCTTGAGCCATCCTAGCATTATACGCCTTCTTCTGCAGATCCAGCACTCGAGTAGCCTCCCCTCTGAGCTGCACCTTGAGCTCATCCACCTGCCCTCGCCACCACTCCACCTGCCCCTCCACCTGCTGCTGCAGCTTCTGATGACTACCTTGCACTGATTTCAGCTCTTCTTCCTGACCAAAGACAAGGTCACAAAGTGCTGATGAGGCTTTCTGACAGCAGCATCGCAGTTGACATCAATCAAGCAACCAATTGATGCAGCAAGTATTTGACCACCCTGCCAATCATTCAATTGACTGGTGCATCAACGATGCAAACAGCAGTGTGCATGCACACGATGTATGAGCATGCATAGAATGCATAATGAGAGCTGTAAAGAAAGATGTATTTTGATTGCAGCTGCATATGTCACAGTGACTCTAAGGTGACATGATATGTTTCTGCGAACGCTACAGGCCATGATCATGCAGGTTATTCTATATAGGAATCAAAGTTGAGTAATATCCTCATGTTGCATTCTGGTACTGCATGTGCATGCTGCAATGGTTTCTTTGCATCTGCCCCCCTTCTTGTGCTGAGTCTGTACACAGCTGCAGAGATAGCAGCACTGTCATGACCTCACCTGAGCCTGAAATCTAGTCATCCATGAGTCATGAACCTGCTGAGCCTGCTCTACCTCCTGCGTCTGTCTCTGCAGCGCCTGCTGTAGGGAGCTGGCTTCAGACTGCATGTACTCACGGTCAGATACATGGCTCTCCAGGGCCGACCTGGCTTGTTGCAATTCAGACTGCAGCTGTTCCCGCTCTTTCTGGTTTTGCAACAGGCTGGCCTGCAGAGACTGCTCTTGGGCTGCGCTATGCTGGGTGGTCCTTTCAAGCTCGTGCTGCTGGTGATGCAGCCTGCGGCAGCAAAACAGACTTATTCAGTATCTCTAGTAGCAGTTTCTTGACCCGCTTCCGGACTTTTTACCATAAGTCTTGCTTGTTTCATTTTTCGTCGTTCTACACACTGCCTTGCTGCAGTTTCAGCAGTCTGGGGTGAGTGTTGAGCAGGGTATGGTCAGAAAGTTCTTTTGGTGCACACAGCAAGACGTTGAGACATGAAACACATCAAGCAGAGCGCATTTGCTTATGTGCAGAGCGTATCAGCCTCTTTCAGTCAATCAGTGCTCATTCTTACAAACATGCGTCCATACAGCGCATGCCTTGATGCATTTGTGCACCTCAGATGGAGTAAGCAGGTTGAGTACATACTGATGAAAACAACATCGTCTCAACCGTTGGGACTGAAATTTCTTTTTATACACTTTTGGCAGATGCAGATGCAGCATTCATATACCTACGCAGGCCCTGCTGCTGCGTCGTGTCATTTGCATGATACCTTTTATGAATCATGACAATATCTAGGTAGCAAGGTGCATGCTGTCAGCTATCCAGTTGAGTGATCTTGAGACATCTGGCTGGCAGGCTGGCAGACACATGCACAACCAGACAGATGATGTGAGACTTGCATACCTGTGGCTCAGACTAGACACTTCCTGATCCCTGCTGCGCACAAGGGCCTCAAGCTGCATCTGGCCCTCCTGCTGCCTTGTGCCCTGATCATGCACACATCACTCAGTACATCACTTGATGCAGCCGCACAGCTTCTAAACATGGCCGTTGTGCTCTCTATGATCATGCCTTAATGTCAACATATGCGTTTTTTGCTTTCGTTGAAGTAAGCATTACAATGTGGCCATTTGCTATGTATACCAAACAGATGCAGAAAATGCAAATTGATGTAGCAATGTAGTGGTTCTAAGGTGTCGGCGCGGTCACCTGCTGCTGCTACTAGAGATGCGCAAGACAGACTGCTTTGGAAAGACAAGGCTTGTCCCGCATGTACCCAGCTCAACATGAGCTGGAAAGCAAAATTATCATCATTATTGTCTGTTATTACCTGTTGCTGCCTTGCAAGCTGCTCCTCCAGCCTTGCATGTTCCTGAGCCAATGCATCGCGCTCAGACTCAGCAGATCGCTGAGCTGCCTCAGCATTTGCGACTCGCACTTCCTGGTGATGCAGCTGGCTCTGTAGCTCCTGACTCTGCTGCTCGGCAGCGAGCAGCTGAGCTTCCATACCTGCTCTTGCAGACGCCGATGCAGCTGCCTGCTCAGCTTGCTGAAGTGCATTGCCAGTGTCATGCTCATCCATGCCAGATATGCTTTCCTGACCTGCAGAGTTGTGTTGCATTTGCCCAGCACATCTTTGGAGACTGAGATGGCCCTGTTGGGGATGTGTCATAGCCACCCTGGCCAAGCAAGATGAATTGCAGACAAGCTGTGTTTGCAAATGGTCATGAAGGCTTGACTGTCACGGCCCGTGTATTAGTACAGCCTGTCTCTTGTAACCAAAACAGGTGAATTAGCAAAACCCGGTAGTGATGGTCAGCAATGCTGTCGCAGTGTCTTGCATGCAGGCACCGCCCTTGACCTTTGAACCATTCGTACAGACCTCAAGCAGCAGACAAGCTCAGCGCTGCAATTGAAGCAACACAGCCACCTGATCAGCTCCTGTCATTGTGTGTTGGCTCTTATGCACATACACCCCCAAGCATGACAACAGGCTTTACAAGAACGTTCATGACTTGCATGTGCACCCATAATGCACCTACTGTGAGCACTATCTGGGATGCTTGGTGTATGCTCCTCCTTCAGAGTTGTGAACGTTGCTCTGTTGTGGGCTGTTGCAAATGCTGGTGACCAATGCACAGCTCAGAAAAAGCATGCAGCGTTGAGCAGAATTGAAACACCGAGCAAGTCGACATGGTGATGAGAGCCGACCTGGAGTGGCGGCCAGGACAGTGCTGCGGCCAGTGGCTTGCTCCAGCCAGCTGTTGCAGCGCCAATCATTCTTCTCCTTCTGCAACTGAGCCAACTCCTTCATGCACCAGCTCAGTTCCTGCACCACCAGGACCCCAACAGCATCAGTGCAGTTGGAACTGCCATGTGACTGATGCCATTGCATGCAAGCCGGTTGTGACATGATCACCTGACTCACACGGAATGAACAAACCGGGCAAGCACCTCAGGGCAAAGTGTCGTCTGACCAGGGAAGTGCAGTCATATTGGGCCAGCGGAGAGTTTCAACATGTTTCCGCGGACGTTGATATGGATCTGGAATTAGGTGTATCTTGCATATTGTTTTAGCATTGGGGGGTGCAATACCTCTGCTGTCTCATCCTGCCGCATCTTGGCTTCTGCCAGTGCAGCTTGAGCTGCCTCCCTGTCTGTGGAGGCAGCAAGCAGAGCAGCCTGCGAAGCCAAGCACTCAATGAAGCATGTGAAATGCAGCTCAGGTCGTCGTGCGGCATTCAGACATACTGCAGGACAAGCTGAGCTGCAAGTGAGGTGGTACCTGCACCCTGTCCCCGTTGCCTGGCATTCCATCTTGCGGCCTTGTGCCTAGCGTATATGGACCAGGAACACTTTCTCCCCTAGCGATGTATGAGGACTGCTTCAGAAGCGCTTTGCGTGAGCCAAACATCACTTCCACCTTTGCAACGAGTCACCGGTTGACTTGTCTCTCAGCCTGGTCAGGCTGACCCTGAGGACTGTCAACATCGGGCACAATGCTTGATGTAGGCGTGGTTGCGCAGGGGCTGCAAAGAGAAATTAGCTAAGGTCTATGCGTCACGGTAGGTCAAAGTATTCTTTAACACCAAGCAGCAGCGAACGTTCAATCAGTGTGAGTCGCTGTTACGCGCTCAACTCAGGTGTTCTCATGTATGAATGTGAGTGAATTTGAGTGAGGGCCTATCGCAAAGCTGCATGCGCTTATCGAGCTGTCGCGTCCTCTCACATTCGTAGACAGCATCACCACGCTCACGTTTGTGACATAAGCGCATGTTTGTATGCCGCGTGTGATCATCAGCTAAACACTTGACGGCACTCGGGATACCGAAGTTCAACTGTTCGGCATGGCTTCGCTTACCTGCGCCAGCCATGTTCTTAGCGCTCAAAGCCAACATAACTTGTCCGTGCACCGTATTCATAGCTCTTGCCAGGCCCGCGTGAGCCTAGTAAGGCATCAGAGGAGTTGCAAAAGAGCAGCTGCAGGGAGTTCCTACAGGGTTTCTTGTTCTGCAAGTGACTTTGAGGAAGGTGAGCTCATCAGTGGTGTCAAGGCTGGCGATAAGCTCAAAGTGAAGGAGTCCAGGATAGTATATCACTCCCCAAAGCACAAGGTAAAAATTGCACAAAGCGCCAAGTTTTGGCTGCATTTCAAAAACACCAGCAAAATTGCACTGGCAAACCCAATCACATGTTGCTAGATGCAGAGTTGTCAGCAATCACTGCACCATATTCTTGTCATGACACAATGCATTACCAGCGCTCCAAGACAGTTCAAGTATGTCAGCAAAGCAGCAATGGAAGGGTGTTGTTCAAACATCTGCATGTGCTTAGCAGCTAACATTGCATCATGCAGGAAGGCCTTGACCTGAACGGTATGGAGGGCGAACTAATGGAAGTCATAGAGAAGTATCAGGGCAAGCAGTTGTCAGCAAATCTGCCATACAAAACCTTGTTTATGATCCCAACGGATGATGGCAAAGACCAGAAGTTGATTGCTCATCTGGTAAGGGACAACGTGAAGCTTTTTTTGAGTGCAACATGGTCAATATACTGCTCATCTATGATGCTTATCAGTATATTGCATGCCAGACAACGTTAAAGAAGCATGTGTGCTTTTGCGAAATGGTGCTTGACACATGCATGCATGCTGCAAAACTCGACATTCTCAGCTGAATCATCCAACACCGTGATGCACTGCTTAAGGGTCCAGCAATGTTTGCTGCAGGCAGCTGGAGAGTTTGACAAAGTCTAGTCAGCTTCAGGGCCTCAGAAGAATGTGGATGTTTGGCAAGTAATTGTTGGACAGCCCCTCGTAGTCTGTGCACACTTACTCCCTATTTGTTCAAGCTATGCAGTGTCAGTACTTGCCACCAAAGCACTCAATTGATCACAAATATGAAGCAGGGTGCCAATTTTCATGGCCACAAGCAACAAAAATTGACATGGCAGTGGATCAGACTTCAGTACCAAACACCATGAGACAGTTGGACATGAAGCAGTGCATACATGTGCAGGGGGTGTTTTGAGTTCATCAGTGTGGAAGCGTTCAGCAGTATGTGTGTAAACACACCACTCACTCGATAATCATACTTTCTGTCTCCGATGCAATGAAGTCTCCACACTCAAATTCATTCTGTGTTGCAAAAGAGTCTTTGACGTTCACTGCAGTATAGTTTGTGCAGTGTCAACATGCAGAAAGGCAACTGGAACTTAACATGCAGGAAGGCATTAAGGGAATAACTTGAAGAAGCCTGAAAATCTATGCTATGAGTCATCTACACCAGGGACCTGCAGCAAGAGGCCTTCAAATCCCAGGCTGCCTTGACAATCTTCCTACATGCCTTGTGGTCGTTTAGATATGCGGCGTCATGCATGCGTACATAGGCATGCTGCGGGCTGCACATGGCGGGAAACTGCTGATGAAATGTCTTGTACCCACCCCTCAGTACATACATGTGGGGAAAAGTCAGGTTAGGATAGTCTGCCAGGTGTTTCCGCCTGTCCATGTTGCGTAGGTAGCGGAACATGCGAGGGGCTCTCTCTGAGGAAAACTCACAATACAAAACAACAACTGTGCTGTGACCCTGAGCTGTGGCATTGCTGCCAAAGGTGAATGCTTCGCCATCATCAGGCTTTGCTATATTCACTGCTCCAAAGATGTGACCGCCCAAATGCTCATAGACATACCTACACCCACACAAGCAGTGTTGCAAGTAAGTTGTTGAACAAAATCCTCTACAGATGTGCCAAAGCCATTTATTGCAATTGTTGTGTTATTTGCTGCAAGCATATCAGCTTGTAGTGACTTCTTCAAAGAGGTGTCCTTCAGCACTGAAGTATGCGTAAGGCGCAGGCAAGTGACCATGACAGCATATGCAGAAAGAGGCCTTTCCAGCAAAGGCAAAATGGGCCTTGTTGATATTTGCACCGCTATCATTACAAGGTCGCTATGTGGATAAGTTACGCATACAGGAAGCTTTGCTTTGCTTGATCAAGACGCTGAGGATGGTCCTATGAAACTGCTACCCACAAACAGCGAGATCTCTAACACAGGAGGGCAGTAAAGACTGTGTATCTGTTGAACAGGCAGTGTGCTCAATGAAAATGGTGTTTGCTTACCTGCAATCTACAATCTTCAATGCTGTAAGCTGAGTGCTGAGCTGGCCTGTCAGCAGCTGAGCTAGGGTTTGACAGGTGATGCTTGGCAAGCCGGTCTCAGGGTTTTCAACCATGGGCAAAATGCTGACTGGACCGGTATCTAAAGGTGACAAGCTCTTCCTCCTTGCTGATCTTTCACTGCTTGTGTACCCTAGGGCAGGGCTGCCAGCTATGGCCTGTGTCAGGCCAGCTGACACTGGGCTAAGGCAGCTGGCATTGCCCTGTGACAAGGCTGCTGATACTGGCAAAACACAGCTTGGACTTGACGACGCTGTTACACATGACAAGGAAGCAGCTGATGTGGCAATGTCTAGGCCAGAGCTGCTCATGCATGCTTGCCGTTCAAGTAGCATTGCATCAGGCGCGGTTTGTTCATGACACATTGGACCCACATGGGCTGAGCTGTCAGTGTGAGCTTGGCGATTGCACTGAGCTGACATCTCCACTGTAGCCAATGGGTCTTCCTGCATTGTGCTTGCAGTCTGTTTTGATACACCAGGTGACACGTCAACAAGCAGTGGTGGCAGCTGGAACCCTAGCTCAGATCCTACACCCTCCATCATGAGGTCACTCAACTTGGTCTCGCTTGACAGCCTAGACGGCCTTGCCAGTGATGTGGTTGGCATCAGCGGCAGTGACTCATCCAGCTGGAAGGCCTCAGCTTCCACAGAAGGTGAGCCTGTCTGCATGGATGCTGAGTCAGCGTGCTCAGTCTGCATGATGCATGGCGAGCTTTGGACTCGATCTGCTGTGAAGCTGCTGAAGCTGGCTGAGAAGCTGCAGGGGCCCGAGGCAGGGCAGTGAGGGCTGAGTGGGGGCTTTTGTGAAAAGCTGGCCCTGGTTGTGCTGGTGCGCATGCATATGTCTTTGTTCTTGACATCTGCTATGGGAATGTGGATGTGTGGGAAGGAATGCAGAGCTGCAACACTGCCTGCAACACAGATTGTGAGAGCTTGCACACAGTCCAACACACCAACCTTGATGCTGTAACATGTCATGAGTACCAAAGCATAATAGTGTCACAACCTACACAATGATTGCAACACGCAAATGGCTAAAACCCTGAGCACATGCCAGCTTGCATTGTCGACAAGTCACATGAGCAAACTCACACATGAGTTGATGCCTGTCAAGCAACTTGTGCAAAGCAGCGGTGACTCTTTGTTACAGAAGGAGGCAAGGCAAATCTGCAGGCTGCATGAATGTCAGACCTGACCCACAGAAGAGAAGGCAGACCTGCAGGCTGCATGGATGTCAGTCTTGACCCAGTGCTCAGCCTCTCTGTGCTTGCAAATCTGTTGAAGTGCAATGGACCTGGGCCCTGCATGCTCAAGTGTATGGAGCACGGCCTCTTGGCTGAAGCTCTGCTTCCTGATGTCCCTGGCGGGCTCTGGCCTGTGAGCAAACTACATTATCCTAGCGCAGCAAAACTGACATGGAAACGAACAACAAGTACAGTAAGGTCTTGTTGCAACACCCTGTATTTAACCCCAAATACAATTTATTATGTTGTCACTTAGATATGACCTCAGCAAGAAGATTGTTGTCACACAGAAGGAAGGCTGTGATGCAGTCAGTATCAAGGGCAATCATTTCTTAAAAGATTCAACAAGCTCAAGGCCTGGCTTACTTGCAGCATATGCAGGCAATTGGTCATGAGAAAGGGCATCGTATGCCTTATGCCACTCACAGATCTGTCCACGATCAGAGTCGGTCAGCTGCGAATCACGGCAATTTGCTGTGGGACCAATGTACAGACTGTTCACCGAGGTGTCTGAAATGATCGGGTCGCAAACGCTTGACTACATGTGGCGCAGCGTTCTTGCCGCCTAGATCTGCCATGGTGCTGTTACTTGTCGAGAACCGTAAGGCAGTGAACCGAATTGGCGTCAACACTTCAACGAATTGCTGTTGAACCGAGCGGAGATCTAGTGCAGGTCATCTGCGGAGTTCTGGTGCAGAACATCTGGATTTAGGAACATGGGGGCAAAAGCAGTGACCACTTTGTGAATGAGGTCGTGATGGTATTGGGCCTGCTTGCACCAAGGACAATAGCACTGCTCAGCGCATTGGTTGCACCTGGGCATCTACTGCATACACGATGATAAGTCATGACAGCTGCATGCGCCAACACATCCACACTATGTGACCTTGACAGGAGAAATGTGATGTACTACAGAAGCATTAGCACGCAGCTGTCACTATTGTCATCATTGAAGTTATTCCAAACCATAACAGCTATGCAACACTGTTGACCCTCTTGTCAGGTAGAAACACATATGCCAAGTCAGCATTCTGCAGCAGGGCTGTCTGTTGCTCAAGATAGGTCGCAATGCCACCATACCCGCTGATGCCTATCATTACATGTGAGGCCATATCTGGCTGGAGAATGTTAGGTACGTCTTGTGTTTAGTAAAACCATGGCTGCTTCTGGCTCTCAAAGTCCAGTTCACATCACCAGCCTAAGGCAGTCAGCTGATGATGTGATCTTGACACGCCTAAGCTTGTGATGCCTGGCTCAGCCTGAGGCGTGTCATGACTGGCTCAAGCAATGAGAGACAATCATGTGGACAGCACCACAGCAGATCTGTGAACTTACCATGCTACAGCTTTCTTGTGGCCTCAAAGGTTGGCTGCATCCTGCCAGCTTGATGCATGCAAGAAATTCATCAGAGGTTCAGGTAGCAGGACATCACATTTGCACAATCGTCTTGCCACGTGACAACTTTCTTGTGGGCTTCAAGAGACGTCGCATCCTGCCAGCTCATCAAAAGCTCAGTCAAACAGGGTATGCACAATACTCAGACGTGTCTTACCACTGTAGAGCTTCCTTTTGGCCTTCAAGGGTGGTTGCGACCTTCCAGCTGGGCCAAGCCACTCCTGCATGCGATTCTCCTTGTTCATGTCAAAGTCAGCTGACGCACTCGGTCCTCTGTGCTGCCGGCGCAGTCTTTGGCTGCTCCCACTTTGCCTTGGTGTGCTGCATGCTGGCAGCCTATCAAGGGTAACACTCAACCTGTGCATAAACAGAACGTGCATCTTCGTGGCAGCAGAGGCACTGGGGCTCCTGTGCTGAAGGCTATTGCATCATGTGCAGATGGTGCAGACCAATTGCTGGCAATGCATTGCATAGTGGATAACTGCATATTAAATGACTGCATGTTGCTGGTGAAAAGCAATGTCCAAGCACCCCCAGTATGCCTTCGCCTTGAAGGCTGTCATATCAGCACATATGCTCACATCAGCACAGATTACAGTGAAGACAGCAATGCATGGTCGTGTGCCTGCAGTGCTCTTGTACAGTGTCACATACTGGGAAATGGGCAGCTATGGTGCGTCTGACTCTCACCCTGCAGGCATGCACACCATGCACAATCATGTTGACACAGCAGACATGCTTACTTGCGCCTGATGTAAGGTGTGGGTGATGGGGAGGCATCCTGCATCAACTTTGGGGTTCCTGTTGAGCTTGGGGTGGAGTTGTATCTGCTTGCTAGCATGTCAGCATCTGAATCCTGCATAGGGACTCTGACCTCCTGCATGGGGCCTGTGACATCCTGCATGGGGACTGTGACATCCTGCATGGGGACGCTGACACCCTGCATGGGGATTGTGACATCCTGCATGGGGACTGGAACACTCTGCAAAGGGCCTGTGACACCTGCAAGATACGCACACACTGCGCTCAGGGCTGCAAGCATGTTTGGACCCTGGCTGCATTCTTAGTGACAAGCTCGGCAATCTCAGATGGACAACTGTAGGGCCCATAAGCACTTGAAGCGTCAGCAAAACAGCCACATAGTGTGACTTGCGGCCCTAAGGCACACCATGCCACACAGCAGCGCGGTAAACTAGTGTTGCTGCTTCTGCATGCACTTGTAGCAGAGAACAAGGTTCACAGTCATTCCTCACTTGATTGCAAGGCTTTACCTGGGAAACGCCAGCTGGCCTTGACGGCAGGCACATGGCTGCTTTGCTCATTTGCCGCTCCCACAAACTCATCTGCAGTGTCATAGCATGTTGTCAAATGCCAATGGCAGGCTTTGGGACAAGGACAGACATCTGAAGCTGGCAGTAACGCAGTCACCTGAAGAGGGAGCCTGGGTCTCAAGGTCTGCGAGCCAAGCTGCTTCTGCAATTCTAGCAGTCAATTTGCTGATGGGCGAAGTGCTGACAATTGGGTTCAGCATCTGCAGAGGTTGACAGGTGCTATGCTGCTAACTGGGAGGGGATGTCAACCAAGTCACCACAGTCGGAAACACAATCCGTCTAGCCAGGCCACCTTCCACCATCACAAACACCATCGTCTGCAGTCCTTCTTGTTGCTGCAAAGACGAGGAAAGTGTCCTGGCCAACTCAAGGGTTGCTCTGATCGAGCATGCCCTGCATTGTTTTTTATGTAAAGTTCTAGCAACTAGCCACCAGCTCAGGACTTGCCATCATTGCACACACTTTACGAGCATAGGCTGCACACCGCACGGGGCACAACGCGCACGAAACACTCTGGACTGGGCGAATGACAGCTCTGGACCGTTTGCACAATTAAAGCTGTTGCTGGGCAGATGAGTGATGAGTCACCACCATTTTTTCTTCGCAGCCCCAATTGTTGCTGAGCGAGAGTCCGACAAAGCAACCTGTGACGCGTTCCATCCTGATTGCCGCACGCTCATGAGTGATCACCAGCAGCCTTATGCCATTTTGCACAGAAACATCCTCATGCAATTCTTGCACATGCACATCCTCAATGAATCATGCAGGACATCCTTGGGAGTGTGTAGCTGAGATGCGATCCAACAAGGATCCTCATGCAGTTCTTGCACACGTTTTTGCTGTAAGTTATAACTCAGCATTGATTTGACGCAAAAGCAGGAGCACACAAATTTGCTGCAATGATGCTTGAGTGCAACCATCTTAACAGTATGTATGTTTGCACAGTCAAGCTGTTCATCAGCAATCCAGCTGTTGTTGCGCAGATGAGTCAGCACCACTCAGCGCCAATTTGCAGTTGAAATTGCTGAGCAGGAGCTGAACAGAAGGCTGTGTTCAGGTAGCATTGTTGAACGTTGACGCATTCCAACCCCATTCCCTCATGCTCACTAACAGTCTCACGTTATTCTTGCATAGAGTTTTGCTGTGAAGTCACAGTAGTTGTTGAACCTGGCGCAAAGGCAGGAACAGGCTCAATTGAGAAAATGTTGCTTGAGTGCAAGAATGTCGACAGTCTGCTTTGAGGCAACGAAGCATCTTGAGAACTGTGCAGCTCATCAGCAAGGTCCACATTGTTGCTGCTGCATTGATTCACTGTGTGTGCTCAAGGTGTTGGAAGGAGACCGTGCACGTGTGTCATGGTCTGATTTGTGACTGAGCACTTTAATGTCATGGGTCATCTTGTCCTTCATATGCTAAAGCTATGAAAAGCCCTGCACAAATTGTGCGCCTCTATGTAACTGGCCGGATTGTCTGCAAAGCGGCTGTCTTCCCAGGTGCTGCATTGCTCATCTCATCAATGTTGTCTGCTGCCTCCTTGTCTGATGTCGACAGCAGCTCTTGGAAGCTTGATGGCAGCATGCGACTCATCAGCCAGAACACACCGCTGTTGAATCTCAAGGGAGTGTGGCTCATCCAGTTCAGGCCTGCATTAGGAATCTTATGACCTAGCTGCCGCACAATAGCAAAGCCTTCTGCCTGGGCCTGCACGCAAGAGATGTGTAGGTGATGGTGTGTTTGCAAGCAAAGATGTGGCACCATACCATGAAGGCATATGCTACAGTCGAGGTGCACCCAAGGCTTTAGTGTGCTCACCTTGGCATGAGAAGTAGCCTCTGCACAGGTAATGCCAGCTCCTCGCTTATGCCTAATCACACATAGTGTCAGGAGCGGAGTCGCTGCAGCCACATGCGCCCGTAGATAGGAGTCCATGTCATGCGTCAAGCCAGATGGGATGTGCGCATCCTTGAACAGCTTGGCCCAGCGAGGCTCTGTCACAATTACAGGCGTGAAGCTGCTGATTTTAGTATCCTCCAGTATGCCATCCTTCATGACCGCAGGGAACTTTGGAAACCCATATGCAAAGCGGGCGGCGCCCACAGCATCGCGGATCAACCCGAGGGAGCGAAAGGTAACGGACATGAACATTATTGTCCGGGCTGCAGACCCTTGCACTGTGTGGAGAGCTTCTGCCACCTGATTCCCCTTCACTGGGACCAGCAAAAGGTCGTAAGGCACGCTCAGGTCGAGTGCTGCGTTGACTGTGATTTCAGCACGGTTCTGTAGCTTGTCCAATATAGCATGGTCTGTTTGCAACTGCACTAGCCTAGCACCACGTGCCACCACTGTCACTTCATGCCCGCCATCACGCACCAAGTGCCAAGCCATCATGCTACCAATGCAGCCGGCTCCAAAAACCGCAATGCGTAGTGCTTTACTGTGCCCTTTAGTTTGGGCATAGTTCTGATTCTGACCTGCAGCGCCTGCAGCAGATCGCACTTGATTGCACCAGCAGTCAAGGTGTAGGAACAACGAAGCATGCAGATGCGCCCTCTGAGCAGCTTCACGCAGGATTGCCGCAGTGGCAGTGCTTACTTGTAGCTGCCATGGACGTTGCCTGTACCACAGCAGTAACTGTGACGCACACCGCGTGCAAGACGCGGTGGCGTAGCAGAGCAGCTGAGGAAGAGTCGACCCGGAAACTGTCGCAGCAACCAGGTATATGAGACCAACCCGAAGCATTTTTGAGTTCATTGCGCCAGCGAAAGGTAGCAAAAACAAAAGTCAAGGGGTTTACCTGAACAGCCTCATCGAGCCAATCCCCGGGTTTGTCAGCTTTTTCCTGTGACTTTCGTTGACTCATGACCAACTTTCCTTACTAAGTAATTTAGTAAGGGAGACTTTCAACAGTTTCACGATACCTGTATAGGCAGTTGTCTCAATCCTGGGCTTGTACCCAGGTTGGTACCTGCACGGCTGCGACTATGCAGGCGCCTTCTAGCGTGTGGCGGACTCGGATCCTGACCCTTGTGCCACTATGTCTAACCGCACCTCTCTGGCCGCAACGGACACACCCTCCAGTGCCGATGAATTTTGAGAACGCTGGCTGGACAAACGCGTAGCATTCGACTTGCGAGCATTTGTCTCAAGCGTGCAACCTTCATACATGCATACATGTGGCAGCAATGTTATCTGGAAGGCATATTGAGCCCTTCTTGGAGTTTGCAAGCTGTCTGTGCACTGGCATGCATCCTGATCGTGACAGGTTGGCTCCCACATCATTCTCAGACCTCACTGGCACAGGGCAAAGCATATAAAACGGTTCATAGGATTTTCAGTGTTCCCTGAATGGGGTCCTGACCCTTGTAGACTGCTTTTTATCTGACATTTTGATAGTGACATTTTGAGGAGGGGTTTTGCAGTCTGCACGTTCCACCTATTGAAAAGGCTTTTGTGCCGCCTGCAATGCTGTCAACTTGCGTAACACACAAAGCCTTTGTGTGTTAAGCCAGTTGACATAGCTAGCAAACTTGCTTGCAAGCTTCAAACTTTTGAGTCTGTAAAAGTACCCACTGTGGAGCATAGCTTTGTTAGATGTCAGACAATAGAGCCTGACCCATGACACCAACCATAGCCCTCAGTATAGCAATGCCGACAATTGTCTTATTGCTATGTTATCTTTGCCTGATGCAAGCTTGCTTTTTGTCTTTAAGCCATGTCGTGCGCTGGGTGCAGCTCTGTGGATTTGGAAGGGCACAAAGACAAAGCAGCCACCTGCGTTGACCTGGAAGGATGAATGGCAGGATTTAATGACAAATCCTGCACATAGTGGGTCTTCACTCACTCACTCACTCGCTCACCCACTCACTCACTCACTCACTCACTCACTCACTCACTCACTCACTCACTCACTCACCCACCCACCCACCCACTCACTCACTCACTCACTCACTCACTCACCCACCCACCCACCCACCCACCCACCCA
>JAABUP010002133.1_pt1 | contig 39603 bp, 52 predicted proteins | sample 5559201 | NCBI WGS metagenome assembly JAABUP01 (sample SAMN10711887, study PRJNA513373) | rock metagenome | isolation source: Antarctica rocks | place: Antarctica | reverse complement strand
CACCAATGGCACTCAGTGTAAAAGAGTGAGAGTGGACTCGGCACATTTGCTGCAGAGCTGGTTCTGTGGACTTTGTAGCCACACAGTTTGGGCACAGACATGCAGATGTATTTGCGCGTGCGCGCACACACACACACACACACACACACACACACACACACACACACACACACACACACACACACACACACACACACACACAGCGTGTGTTTCATGTTGTGCAGAAGGAGTTGGCTGGCCGAATGTTTGCTGTTCGGTCCACCTGCATCAGTCAGGTGTTAGGTACAGACATGAAGAAGCACTTTGAAATCCTATCTAGGTTTCAGGTGAATTGCTCACAGCCGCACTTGCCAGATTTGCATTCTGTATGCATGTCTGTGTTGCGCCTCTGTTCTCCACGCAACACCCAATGGCTGACTCCCCATGTCCATATCTGTCTTGCAAGGGATGTCTACCCTGCCTGTGAGTGCTTGATGCACATCACTTTGTCTGTCATGTGTCAATGTGTTTGGCGTGCCTTTGGCTACATGCCCTGCGTGTGACTGTCTGTCGTACTGACTTAGGCGGCATTCAAGCAAGTTCCAAGGTCCCCAGGCGGGCACAGCAGCACAGACAGCACAAACTGGGATTCTACCAAGGTGGAAGACAAGACCCTCCTTCATCAGGCAGGTCCCAAATCCATGTCATACTCACATCAGGTCACAGACGCCTATCATACCTACATCCAGTCGAATGCGTCATTCCAACAGTGAGGCATGAAAGTACAATGTGTAGTCATCTTGTAGCAAATCATGGGACATGCAATGAAGATCACCATGGGACTGAATGTTGGACTTCACCCCAAAGGGCCTCTGTTGTTCAGCAAATGCCTGGCTTTGCTTTGTGGATCACGAGCAAAGCTACTTGTGTACTTGCTGGACTTGTCTTGAGCTGATGTTTTCCCAGCAAGGACAAGGACGAACAACAACAAGCACAGACCTGGTCCACAGACTCTCTGCGTTGAAAGCAAAATACATGTGTAAATGGGTTGCGTCCTGTGCACAGCGTGTGCAATGAAGCCGTGTTTGACATGTGCAGATGATCTTGAGGTGTTTGACATGTGCAGATGATTTTGAGGTGTTTGACATGTGCAGATGATCCTGAAGTGTGCTGACATTGGCCACTTGACAGCAGCTCCCAGGACTCACAAGCGCTGGGCTCTTCAACTGGAGGAGGAGTTCTTCAGACAGGTAAGCCTGAATGCAATGCTTCCATGGCTGCACATTGCTACCTTTGGTCTCTGGGAGCCAGCGTTGTACCCGTGTGAAGCCATGCCTGGTGTCACTGGTTGAGTTGGCAGTGTTGGGACAGACATGCTTCTGTGCTGGACTGCAGCCTTTGCCATTGCCATCGCATTTGTGTGTGTGTGTGTGTGTGTGTGTGTGTGTGTGTGTGTGTGTGTGTGTGTGTGTGTGTGTGTGTGTGTGTGTGTGTGTGTCCCACTGCCTGGTCTTGCACAGCCTTTTGGCACAGCTATAGCTTTCAGCTGTCATGTGTCGGTCCGGATGACACGTGTTGGCCCAGTTGACACCCCACCAGCTGTATGCTTCGCTGTGAGGTGTGCCTGAAGAAGAACAGATTGTGGCGCACCATGTCACAAACAGGTTCTATGTTTGTGTGGACACCACTGCATGGGACAGCTTAGCATGGCATGACAACAGAGATAGTACTACACCAGACTTGTCTGTAAAGTCTGTTTGCTGCTGCTGCAGGGTGACAAGGAGAGGTCTTTAGGGTTGACTGTGAGTCCCTTGATGGACCGTAACCAGCAAGGTAACAACAGCATCACACTAAGCATTAGCACATCAGCAGGTGTCACAGAATTGCCATTGTCAACACCATCTGTATGGTGGAGTCAGGCTTAGCGCAGATGCGCATGCTCTGTAGGTGCATCCTGTGGTCACTTAGTGTATTTGCATTGTGTCACTGAAGCTATGGCACATGTGTTCCTGCTGCAGTGTCCTAATGCCTTGTCATGCATGCATGCATGATTATTGACTTGGTGTACCGCATTGTTGTTGCCCATGCAGTAATTTATGTGCCGTAGATTGCTTTCTGCATGTGCCCTGATGAGTTTTGCATTGTGTATCTGCAGGCGGCATGACCAGATCCCAGCTTGGCTTTTTCAACATTGTTGGAGCACCACTTTTCATGGCTGTCATTGAGCTCTTTGAAGATGCACAGCCTATGATGCAAGGCCTTCAGGCCAACTACCACCACTGGGAATCTGGCAAGATTGCAGAGCTGACAATTTGAGCTCAGCTCAGCTCATTGCACAACGTGTGTCTTGATAGCCAACCTGGGTGTCGTTGGTGATGCACATTGCAGGACAGGGAATCTGCATGTCAGCACTGGTACAAACGATGGGCATTCTGCAGACTGCCTGGAAAAACATCAGATGTTCTATCAGCCAGGCTGACTGTAGCTGGTGTTCAGTTGCAGTGGCTTTCAATGCGCCAAAACAGCATATACCTGGGTGCAAGACCAAGGGTAACCAACCACAAGCACTGCCTATTATATACAGATAGTCATAATCATTGCTGTTGTTTTTCATTTTTGCATGCTGTAGCTTGTTGCAGCCTATGCACTTTAGCACTAGTAGCTTTTCAGAACTCTTCAGAAAAGTGTGGTACTGCACAAACACAGCCGTATTTAACTGTGCAGTACAACATAGGCAGACCTCACTGCACTGCACAGGGTGTGTAGATCAATTGGGAACATTTGCCATATACGGACACAGTTTTGCTTCAGGCGAATGTTAGTGGTAGACATTGAGACTTGTCATACAGTGAGCCTGGGGACAGAGCATATATGTGCAAAAGGCATTCAGCACCATTTACTTTGCATTTTGTGCACTACCCGAATCAACAGCCTCTCTTGATCTGGTACGATATAAGATTACCATGACATGTTCTAGTCAAGCCGACCATGTGAAATCTGCGAGTAGCTCATCTACAGTGTCAGGGGTAGACACATAAAGCTGCAGCATGTAAATTTAATTTGACGTAGCTTCAGTGCATTCTCGCAGATGTCCTGCACCACCACCAGTAAACACAAAGTAGTGTATGATTACAAACCAAGAAATGCTTCGACTGACATGCAGTGCTCATGGACGCTGGGCATGCGCAAGACGCCAGGGCTCCAGCACTGACTAATTTTCAAAGGCATTGATCATAGTCAAGCATGCAAGATAGTTTACTAAGCGCCGGCCTTGACCTGGAACGGCTGCTCAATGATATTAGGAGAACCGACCATGGGTTCATTAAACAGTTATGCATTCCTGCATAGTTACCTGCAGACAAATCCGATTGGCAGTTTGTCAGGGTTCACATACCCTGGCACATCCATCAGACTTGAGGCTGGGCAAAGGATATAAAACACTTCTCTCTAGTCTCGAAGCAAGGTATTAAAACAGTTGTGTCTCGAAATTACCTTGTTTAGCAGAGCTGAGGTAGAAGGCGCAGTGCTAGCATGTCACCAGGCTAATTTCCTGCACTGTTACACCTTGCAGTAAGCGAATTGTCCATTTTGAGAAGCTTCGGGAGCATGCACACATCCTAGGAGGCTCAATTACAGGATTGTTATCAGCTGGTCTGTGCATAGTGGAATACGGATCCAACACAAACGGCCAATGTCCTTGAAAGCTCTGTGTTAGAAAACACTGTGACAAAATCACATTCAATACCTCGTACAAGTACAGGAATACATTTTGTACAATGGCTGACATGAAAATGATGCTGCAACATCCAGGTCAATGCGGTAGCATATTCAACAATACAATCTGACTATGACTCTTCATCTTCATGAAACAAAATTGCTATGAGCAGACCCTCAGAACACTGCCTCTGGTCGAAGACCTTGTGCATCACAAGCCTGCATTGCTGCCGCAAGAATGAGCATACGCAGCGAGTGTGATCACGCTGTTTGGCAAAATGTTACAACTGAGCTCTTGGTGCTTGCATCAACAGCTCATACGCTGACATGCGCAGCTGTCAGGACTGATATTTCAGTCGCTAGGTTTGCCTTCACCGCCACCGCCAGCAGGCTCTACACTAGCAATGAGACCGTTGCCTCTCAGACCCTCACAGTATCTCTCAGCATCCTCTTGTGCACACTCAATCACACAGGCCATGCCATTCTGATGTGCCTCCTGCAATTGACAGTAAGCTTAGCTACATGTGTGTGGAGACATTGCCTTGCAAATTACTCTTGCAACAAGACTCTGTGTGAACACTCACAAGTCAAAGCAAAGAGGACATTGATGGGGTGCAAAGCTCACAGCAGGGCCAAGCATGACATGCATGGTGCAAGGTTTGCAATGTGCATACCTGCATGACGTTGACAGCATCATCAACTGTCAAGCCATCCACGACCTTCATCAACACCCTTACCACATACTCCCGCCTACATACCATTACGCAACAATCCAAGGATGTGTATTGAAGTGGTGTTGCAAACCACTACAGTGGACTACGTGCTACATCAAACACAGCAGCACACCTGTTGGATGAGTCATTGTGCAGCATGACTCGGTACATGGGTGGCTTTTTCTTGACAGTGGACTTCCTGAGAACATACTGATGTATTGATCATCGCAGCATAGACTTCTTGAGGATGTGATCATAAGCTGATAGCACCTCAGGTGCTTACTTATTGTCGTATCCAGGAAGAACAGCTGGTCGATCTAAGACTCCACCACCAGGGCCTGGTGCAGCCATCAAAGTTGTGCTCATTGTGCAAAACACTTCCTTACACGCAGGGGGCTCAACTAGCATGGCCTTTATGTGAAACTTCGCTCGAGTCCCTTGAACAGCAGTATGTGGACTGGTTGAATTCGGCAGTTGTGTTGATCGAAGTGAAACGGCCCGAGAGCAGCTGGACATGCCAGAGCGACGGGTCTTGACACCGGACGGTACAGAGGCCATAGCCGTGGACATGACACAGTAGCTCAAATAAATGTCGGGAGTCGTCAAGCACATGCCATACTTGGCAAGCCTGACTCGGAGCGTTGCTGTTGATAAAGCTGCGCAGGCTGATCGCAGTGTTGCTAGCCACAGAGCAACGTTGCTTCGTGAGGTCGTCACCAGACCAGTGTGCCAGATTTGGCTTGCCTGTCATGACTAAGCTCGTATCGGCCTTCAAATTTCCTTTGGCAACACCAGGCAATGCTCAGGACATGCGTTCCTAACATGATGTTGCCACATGCCAGGAATGCTCAGGGGAACGCTTGGCACTGTCAGCATACTAACTTAGTAACTGGGAAACCGCGGACGTCAGCATGTCATTATTCGTGCCTACCAGAATTGTCAGCCTCATGACGGATGTAGCATTATGCTGTGAACCACCACCACTATTGTGGCAGAAGTGTCCATAGCCCACCACCCAACACAGTTCACGCACACAACAATGCAGGCATGAAGTCACAGGCAGTCTTGCCGAATAAAACTGCCAACCAAATGCTATATAGTATGCTTCAGGTGGCCTGGCAATGCACAGCTATGCATCCAGGCATTTTACCAAGCTCTGCAAATTAGTGTATCCGTTAGAATGTGTATCTGAGATGCAATCTATCAAGGATACAGCTATGCATTATTGAGCAGATAATTGAAGAGATCATGAGTATTACACAAGTAACAATCACTCTTCATCCTCGCCCTCATTGTCAGCGATGTTGAAGTACCTAAGCTCATACACCCTGCAATGTACAGCACTGCTCAGCACACATTGGCATTAACGTTTTCATCAAAGGGAAAAAATGCAAAAAACTTACCTCCTGTCCTTGTTTGATGCAATCACTCGTAGCCAGTCCCTCACATTGTGCTTCTTGAGGTACTTCTTTGTCAAATACTTAAGATACCTGTGCAGGGCACAGTCATTGCCGAAAAAAACAACAGCAACTAAAGACAATTATAGAAACAGCAGGATGACCAATAAAACTAACATGGCAGTGGTGTACCTCTTTGACATTGGGAGCTCAGTGGTTACAGACAGCTTTGTCTTGTCCTTCTGAATCTTGATCGACTCGCCCAGCACTCCTGTCCACATCACAGAATCAGCATAATGCCACCAATGTACAAGTCAACAGGCAGCACACAAGCCAGCTGAAGTAGGTTAGGCTCACTAGCTGAGTGGCAACTGCAAGTCACCACTGTATATAGCCATCGATTTTTATTCACCTGTCTTGCCATCAACCTTGATGCGGTCCAACAAGAACTTCTCAAATTGAGCAATGTCCATGATTTTGTCCTCCACAGGCTTGGTGCAGTCTATGGTAAAGGTTGTAGCAGTCTTGCTCTTCTGGCCCTTGGCAGCAGCTGCCATCTTGCCTCCCTTGGGTGGCATGGTGACGGACCTTTCCGTTCCAACCTGCGCCACACGGAAGCCCTTGTCACACTGTCCCTGAAAGGTGCACACGCACTGCGTGGTGAAGACATCGATCTCCAACCAGCAAGCGAAAGTGCAGGCAGGTGACAGCAACCAGAAGCTGAAACATCTGCCTTGCAGCTAACGCCATACCTGGGACGAGACCGAGCTTGCACTAAGACTTGGTCAATTGCGCAAAGAGGACTGACTTGAACGCTCAGCAAAGCTTTCCAGGCGGCGCTTTGACGGCGTCAAAGCAGTATACTGTGGTCATAATTTCAATCAACCATGCTGCAGCTTGCTGCATTGATCGTTGGGTGTTCCTTCCCGGCATTGTCGTGCCGTGGTATTTGCTGCCGTCAGCAGGCGGGGTGATTGAAGGGCTTTTGCCCTCGGCGCGGCATGTTTGTACACGAGTTCTTGCGGGGCATTATCCGGTCAAATATGGAGAACCCAGTCGAGCGAGATGCCAAAGCGCACGATCATATGTACAAAGTCAAAGCTACTGCCGATAAATTGTAAGCAATGGATTGTGCTTGTGTTACCTGGGCGTTCCCTGGGTGTGGTCTATACCCTTGCCTGCACTTGTGACTGTCAGTGTACATATTGCTGCTGACGACAGTCGTCACTTTGCTCTGGTTGCAGCACATGCTCGAAGTCTTGGCATGCGCGACTGCAGGGTTGCAATGTGGAACCAGCCTTCCAAAACCTACGGCTTCTGGAATACAGACAGAGCAAATGCAAAGTACCACACCAACTTGGACCCAGCTGTACAGCGACTCTCTGGCCGACATCATCCTTATGAAGACTGACAGTCAAGCTGACTGTTTTAGTGCTCTTGCTTGTCGGATTGTCTTTCATTACACAAAATGCAGACAGCACTGCAGTTTACTCGACAGTTGTGTCATGGACTTATTGCCGTGGCTCTCAGATACGTGTTCCCAAAGATGCACTGATCTGCAGAGCCTGGTAAAATGCCTGGAGCATAAGGAGTGTGATACAGTATGCAAACTTATGTTATACTGCATTACGCATTGACAAGCATTTAACAGCTTCATTTTGAAGTAGGACTGTGGGCCTTGGAAGCTGCTGAGAAAGTTTGGAGCATCTGCTGCCAATTTCTATGTTAATGCTGACAGTCCTGACGGTAGGCCTTGAGCGCAAGCACAGCGCATGTAGAGCTGAGATTGGAGGTTGCGTCAGTGGTCAAACCAGTGGCATGGATTTGCTTGGAAATTCAGCTGCATGCTTTGCGCCTCTTGTCCAAATGGTGCAATGTCGCATCCAGTCGGCTTGTCACAAATTTACAACAGTGTCAGGTGGAATCTTGTTGATCAGTCAGATGTAGACGAGCCATGTGTAACGTTATAAATAACAGGCACATAGGGTACCTGAACACATTCCTGCAGTGATCCAGTGATACATGTAGCATACAGTTGTATACAGCCGTAAAGCCATCCAAAGGCTGCACGTCTCGTGACACAAGTACATGCAGCTGCTGCTGTTTAGCAGGTACAGAAGAAGAAAGCATCAAAAGCTCGTCTCAAGAAGTGAGAAGACAGCAGACTAGGACCAACACTGTACAAACATGACAACCATTGATAGCACAGTCTTCACCAAAGATGCCGATGGCCTCTGCACAGGCCTGCACCGAGACCCACTGGTGTCGAATCTGCAACATCATGAGGAGGAAATGAAAAGCCCCAAGCACACAATCAGGAGCCTTGCTTAGCAGAAGCTTGCCAAACCATAAGCTAAGCAAAAGCACCCTCTGCGGAACAGACTTGCAACTTGTCTCCCGACCAGTACTGCTAGATCTTCACATTGATCTTGGACAGGATGCGTTTGCCATGAGGGGTGCCCCTGAGGGAGGGCAGGTAGGGTCTGATGGCATCCACCAGCTGAGCATGCAGCTGCCCATTGGACACTGTCAGCGCACTTTGCAGCACATAGTTGGCGTATGGGTCCTACAGTAACAATATCAGCACACGTCAATGCTGGCCAACAGGAGCTGCACGTATGTGGCCCAATAGTCTGAATCCACTGCTTGTGCTGAAGCAGCCAGGAGGTGATGTGTGTACACATGCACCACCAGCCTTTGAGCTGCAAGAAAGTACTATCTGGTCAGTGTGAGCTGTATGCAAGCACAATCCCCAGAGCAGTTATGCAGATGGACACAGAGATTGGACACAGAAATCATGTGCAGCATGAATAGGTCAAGACTGACAGAAGGCGCCCATGGGGAACAAAACCTACCTGCAGAAGGCGAGGAAGTAGGGGTGAAACCATGAGCTCCCGTATGACTCGCTCTCGGCATTCGGCCAGTCCGGGCCCACCAAGCTTGAGGCACTTCTCAACTACATTTGAGGAGAACTTCTGCTGTGCTAGCTCAGGATACTGACCATACAGCTGACGCATGATGGTGGCTGTCGCCTCCACATGCCCCAGCTCCAACACATACTGGACTACATAGTTACCAAATGGGTCCTGCATATTGGCATGTGATACATGGATCGACGCAATGCAGCATCGAAGTCTGTTTTGGCAGGCTGTGGCTCTGGCATGAATTACAGAGCCCCATGCAGCAAAGAGGTTCTGCAGAGACTGCAGGGACATGACCGTACGTACAGACAAACAGATACACACTTCCTGTGTAGCATGAGCTAAGCCCCACAAACATGGCTCTTCAGCAGCTCCAAGTCTTACAGCAAATGTACGATGTGACCCAAACATGCAGCAAGCGTACTGAGTGACATAAGTCACATGCATCTGCTGCCTATAATTAGCATCAGCAGCGGCTGTGCACTGCCATAGTCTTGCATCAGGGTGTGAATCCCAGCTCTTGCATCATGCACAGTGATTTGTCAATGTCTGTGATGCTGATTGCCAAGCTTAAAATCCACGTAGAGACTGTCAGCAAAGTTTCTACAACATGGCAGTGAATGCCAAGCCGAAGTCCATGTAGAGGTTGTCAGCAGTGTTGCCGCAACATGGCAGGAGGGCACACCTGGCTCAATGGCAGGGCATTAGCAGCAATCTCTGCCACCAGCAGCTTCTTCTGGACAGGGGTAGCAAAGTCAATGCAGCGCTGCAGCACACAGCAGCCGTGGCGGTGCGTGGCAATCTCCATGGTGTGGGCGCAGGCAGCATCATACACGAACTGGCTGTCCTCCGGGCCCAGCCTCTGGAGGCACCTCTGAATGACGTGGTTGCCATTGAGGTCCCTGATGAGAGACACCACGCCCTCCTGGAGCGAGGTGATCACCAGCTGCCTCTACAATCAGACAAACGCTTGTTAAAACTGAGATTCCAACTTGCATCTGTTTATGCATGATGCTTGTGCTGAATGGTCAGGACAGTGTTGATCACCAGCAGCAAGCAGCTGAACCACTCACAGGTGCAGACAGAGCTGGTTGCCAACTTTACTTGGAACAGAACTCCTCGACAGAAATGACAAGCTACACTGTGTGCACCAGCACATAACAATGTCAGCTGCTGACTGCTGCTTTTGGCATAGCAGGCTTAAGATGTTTACCAACATGCCTTGCTTGTGCATTGATATATCCATACCATTTCATCACAGCATTACAACATAATGCAGTACTCACATGATTGTGCTGATGGTATGACTGTTTTGGCCATCTACCAACCCTTACCACGTACCAACATCCATCAAAGAAAGAGCTTTGTAATCGCAGTACCAGTGTGGTGCTGCTACAGGCTATAAATCTGTAGCTTGAGTTGAGACCAGTTGATTTTATGCACAGAATCATTATGCACAGAATGATTACACACACAGCAGGGTTATGCACAGACTGGTTTTGCACAGAATGGTTCATACCTGCTCTCGGGTGGCTAGGGTTTCTATGAGCTTCTGGACAGCACGGGTGCCATGTGTGTTCAGGGCGGCTGTGACCAGCCGGTCTTCCTCAGATGCCTTCTGCAACACCTACGCCACCATATGACCCAATCATGATGCTTGGCCCACAAGTGTAATTGTGGTGCATTTCACTGCTTGGTCTCACAGATAGCAGATGACATGGACTGATTGATATTTTGATCAGATGTGCGGCAGCTGGCCACCGAGTTGTGGCACAAACACGACATCCAACTGGTTTGACTCTTACCAAGGACAAGAGACATTTGCTCAGGCCCAAAATGTGCTCATTGCCGCAAGTAGAAAGACCAGGCCAACAGGAGCTGAAGGGCAATTGGCCCATTCCTCTTTCAGACATTGACACACCTCCCTCTGTCAGATCTCCTTTGTAATGATTGCATGCTGTTTGAAATTCGATGCAAACACAAGGTCACCTGCAGTCGCTGCTCTTCAGAGCATCTGTCCAGCAGTTTCTGGATGAGGTAATTGCCAAAGGGGTCCACCATGAGCTCAATCAGGTTGTCCAGCACCTCAGGGAACACCAGCGCTATGGCAGCAGCGCCGCCCTCATCAAACTTGCGCTGCAGAAAGCGGCACCCATTCTGGTCCTTAGCAACTGACAACACCTGCAGAAGAGTCACTATGTGAGCATGACGACACACTTCAGATGGCACATCTAATTACAAATCATTGTTTATTTGGTCGCATGACTTTCGTTGAAAGGCTGAGTAAGATGTGTCCAAAATGTTTGAGCAACAGCCTTGGAATGCACTCTGTTTCGCTCAGCACTACAATACTTGTTACCACAAAGCAGACGCCGAACTAGAGCAGGTTGCCAGCTGAGTGTAGCAGTGCCATGCGCATCACAATTCAAGCAATCAATCAACAAGAAGCTAGATGCAATTGTACAGTCAGTGGACAGGTGAGGCGAGCATGTCAAGACTTTTGACATCTGAGCTACTTCAGCTGTGACCCAGCTTCACAACATAATGTTGAGATGGACCATATCACCAGTGTTGCAGTCTGCTGATGTGAAATATCATCCGAAAGCAACATAGCTACATACCTGGCCAACAACCTCATCAAGCGTCTGGAATCTCATGGAGAAGTTGTCATCGTCATCTAGGTCATTCATGCTCTTCTGGCTCTCACGCTCATTGTGGCGGTTGCTGTTGCGGCCCTTCCTTGCGTGGCTGTGACGATCGCTCCGCCCCAAGTCAGATGCAGCGCCTCTTCGCAAAGCGCCTGGGCAGAAAAATGGCGTTGATCAAGCGTTTAAGCGCATTACAGCACAAGGAGCCTTGCGCAATTGCAGATATTGTACTGCAGTGTGAGTCTGCATCTGTCATGCTGCATGGGGCATTGAACTGCTGCCTACCATGGTTGACACATGACAAGGCGTTACTTCACAACTATATGCCTGGTAGACAACCATTTTGGTCACGCATTTAGAAAAGCTGGATCCACCCCCATGAACACATTCAACCACCCAAAAACAGTGCTGCAGTCCAGACCGCAAAGCAAGACGTGATTGACTTACCTCCATTCATGACCGCCGCGGCTGCCGCTGCTGCAGCTGCCGCAGCAGCTGCTGCCTGAGGGTTGTTCAGGCCGGGATTGTAGTAGCCTGGAGCTACTGCCAACTGTGCAGCTGTGGCAGCTGCATGCAACATGTTCTGCTGCTGGTCTGGGAACTGACTCAACAGGTGGGGAGACACGTGCGCGATGTGAGGAATCTGAGGCGGCACGCCTTGCTGCTGCGCCATGATGAGAGTCTGATTAGTCACGGCCTGCTGCTGTAGTGCTGCTTGATAAGCTGCCTGGTATACAGCTTGATACTTGATGGACTCGTTGACGTGCGGTGGCAGGCCGTTGCCCAGCGGTGGTCCCTGTGAACCTGGTCTGGACAGCGGTGGCTGGTTCTGAGCAGCTTGCAATGCGGCAGCCACGGCTGCGTTTGCTGCAAGTGCCTGCTGCATGTTGTCATTGCCTTGCAGGCCTGGGGTCCCTGGGCCCATGGGTGGGGGTGTGCGGGTGAGAGGGGGTGGGGTGGGCGCCATGGGGGGATTGGGGGTGGAATTCAAAGACCTGTTCAGTCCTGCAAGAGCACAGCTTGACTGTCTGACGTAAATGTTGAGACATGTAAAGCATTGCATGTCCAGCATCTGGTTGTGGTTACGCATCTTCATCTAGATTGCTGTCTCATGCATGCGGTATTACTCGGCACAATGACACCAGGCAACACGGCAAAGTTTGAAAGACAAAATGTTGCTGATGTGGTATGCAGACAGCAGCCTACCTTCTTGGTAGCCGGCCAATTGGTTCAACAGCTGCTGCTGTTGTTGCTGCTGCTGCTGTGCTTGCTGCTGCTGAGCCTGCTGTTGCTGCTGCTGCTGCAGCGACACAGGCGAAGGAGATGGTCTTCTGTCGATAGCTGCAGGGCACATGACCCTTGATCGCACATACATAGCCGTCAATACTGGCAATGCCATATGGATGCGCTCGGCATTCTGCCTGATCTGTGATGTCTGTTGAGCTTGTTTACAACATTTGCGCTGTGTGCTAGTCTTGCGCTGCACATGCTATAGATCCACAAACACAAAAACTCAGAGTGCTGACAAATGCAAAGAGCAAGCGCAGCTCTCCCAAATTGTGACAAAAGTGTGACATTGCGCTGTCATGCAAGATGTACAACTACACCACAGCGTCACGCTGAGCATGATGCTGGCTTATGTCTCTGTAAACGAATTACTTGGCCGCAGACATTGTCTCTGACAACATATACGCACAGAATGCAGATCTTACCAAGTTGACTCAGAGCCTGCAGCATGCCTGGTGATAGCCCTTTGTAAGGCTGCTGCTCTTGTATAGCGTCTAGCCCTGCAAGACATATGAGCTAGCCTTGAATGACCAAGTGTATCAGCTAGACCTACACAGCTGTCTTGGCTACTCTAAGGTCATCAGATCATTATGCTGTGGTTGCATGAAGGGTCATACTGCATGCAGCAGAAGCCATGACCTGTCAGAGCGCATACCTCCATTCAAACCATTCACCCCTCCTGACTGCAAGCGGTGTGCCAACGCAGCTTGAGCTTGAACGCTCAGGCCTTGGCTCATGTGCTGAGGAAGCTCATTGTAGATGGTTCTGTTGTCAAGAGGAGGAGGCAGTTTCTTTCCAGACGCTGCCTGAGCTCTATAGAAGCGCTCATAGTCCTCGTCGACACGTATATCTGTGAAGTCAGATGGAGTCCATCGTCCATCTTGATTCTGGTTGCCTAGTGCCCCCTGCTGTAGACAGCATGCTGAGAGATCAGCCATGCCTGAACAATGTCAACTTGGCCATGCTAATGGTCTTACCAGCTGAGCAGCCCACCGATCCTCCAGGTGAGGAGGTGCAGATGTGCTGCGGGGCTCATAGTCATCAACCAAGCTTGCTACGCTAGCGTGAACGTTTCTATCGATTTCTCCCCTGCGAATGCAAAGCCTTTCGAGACAAAGATCTGTTCTGCTTGTCGGACTTAGTTAACGGATTCCTTGAGTTGCCTTGTCACAAACGTTCAGTGAAATCCCAATATGCAGATGCTGAGAACAAGAGCTAGCATCCGCACCAATTCGGGGTTGCCTCAAGGACAGTGGAGTCTCGCATGAGGCCTCCGCTGAACATGACAGGTGCCGTCGGCTCACACTAAACAACGGCAAAGAGGGCGACCGCCACCGCATGCAGCCTTTACAACATGGTATGTTGGTTGGTGAATCATGATGTAGCAGATGATCGCGTTTGTCTCACGTCAAAGCGCCAAGCACGACGCCACTATGGCAGCCTTTACCGAAGTAGTCGCGGAATCTGAAACGTCGCAGATTCCCTCATCTTGTTCATGCAGTTCAAACGCAGTTAGCCTGGGCCAAGGATACATGTAACCTTCTGCGCATGCATTCAAAGCGGCTGTGACCTTTCTGCACGCACAGCGACCACTTGCAATGCAGTGTAATCAGGAGGTGTCACAGTTAAACGTGCAAATTTGGTGTGTTGCTTAGCTCTCTGCTGCAGTGAGTGGCAGGTCTTTCAAAACACGACTGCTGTCATGTTACAGCACAGCATGAATGTCACAGCACGACTAGCCAGGCGGGCAGTTTCTAGGCAAAGATCTATCTTGCAGTTTCTAGGCAAAGATTCAACTGTTGCATAAGATGCTGATGGCAGAGACCATCAAAGTATGCCCAGACACTGGTGCCCGTGACACTGCAACAGCCCTTATAAGGAGCAGCTGAATCAGTAATGTCCAAACAGGCCTATCTGCTCTGCGAAAACAGCAAAGCTGCCTCTGCTGCTCATTGCAGCTACACTTGCTGCTGCTTTCTGCCATCTGTGTATGGCTCCGCTGCACAGCAACACCCACCATTTTCTGAGCATGAACAGACTGAACCGCAATCATGCCTGAGCACAAGGCAACACTATGCTTTGGTGCTTTTGTGCAAGCAGCCACTGCTGTGGGATCATACCTGTGAACATACTGCATGGAAGAGGAGGACTGGCGGTCATCTTGAAAGCCAGCTTCTGAGGCTTGGTTTGCAGCAGCGGCTGCATCCTATCAAATTGACTGGGCTTGGCACGATGCGGTGTTGCTGTATGCATGTTTACGTTGGCCACAACCACCTACAGCACAGCATAAGCAAAGACTCCATGCTTGCTATTGAATGCCAAACAGCTGACATGGCCTATCATCTTGATCAGCAGCTCTAGTTGTAGCAGAAGGCAGCAAAAGGTCGTTGCTGATATTGCCACCAATGGCGCAAAGAAGGCACCAATGCAGTTGGCATTCCAACAGAATGCACTGTGCCTGTCTACAGGGCCATCAGGCACACAGCATTGTTTGCATGAGATGCATCGCACAGACATCTGTGTCACATGGGTAATATCACTAGCTTCATGCAACAGACCTTGGCCTGCCAGGCTTTCTTTTCTTTTCTAGCTGCTTCTTGCCTCTGAAGCATGACACCCTGCCCTGCCTGAAGATGCACACTCTGCCAGTAGGAAGCCTCCTTGCCCAGCAGCGCTGGAGCTGGCATCACAGTGTGAAAGTCTTCCTGACCCTCAATCCTGCACAGTCACTCTTCAAGTTGCGCTAACTGGCATGAACGCCCATGTGGTTCAGCACCAAGGACTTGGTCTTGACTTCTGAGGTACGCCAAATCCAGCGAGGTTGTGAGGTAACACAGCACAGACACTGCCTGCTGGCAGACTGGCTGCCTGATATAAGCATGCAAGTTGCCCGTAAGCTCATCACCTTGAACTCTGGCAAACGTGCATCAGTGTGTGTGTTTCATGAACAAGCTACAGCAGTGCTACATGCTGCAGGTGTCAGCATCTCTGGGGCAGAGGGGTCACCTTGCTGGGGCCTGGGGGGTGTAGGGGTCATGCCAGGCGTGGGCCAGGTCTTCACACCGCGCCTCTGAAGGCTTGTCTGGGTGCGCCTGAAAAGTCTGCTTGCATGCAAGGCCTCTGTCAGCACTACATGCTTACCATTGCAATCTGCTTGACCTGGCTTGTGACTGACCAGGGTTGCAGCCTGAATGCTTGGAGAAAACCCAAGTGATCACAGCTCAACACCTGGGCTGTGCTCAGTGAGTGCCAGCAGCAGAGGTGAGGGCTGTTGCACAAAAGACAAAAATGAGCATATGCTGTGCAAACAAGCAAATTCCTTATAGTTTGATGTCCAGAGGTCTTGTATGAAGGCACAGCTTCTAAGCCAGATGTACCAAATGATGGCCAATGCCATTTGTGAGCTTCCAAATTGCAGACCACTATTTTCTAATATTACAGGCATAATGACTGTTGTCCTCTGAGGCTGCTACACAACTGCTGTGGCTGTAGCAGGCAATCTAGTCAATGCGCTAGGTTCCCTTGACCAAGTGAATCCCAAAACAGATTTCCAAGGACTTTACTGATTTACAGGTTTGTAATAGTATCCTTGAAATTATTGAGAGCGCCACTTAAGCCTCTAGATCGAGCTGAGTTGCAGCAGCTGTCCATGCAAACGGCTTCAAGTAGCTGTTCTCGGATGCATAACTATGCAGAAAGGGCTTCAGGTGCTTAGCAACCCAAGCCTCTGCACACACACTGTGACAGACAAGACCAGTATGCACTGCACTAGGTTGCAAAACTGACCTGAGAGTCTTTAGCAGCTGGCCATGCGAAGGGCTTGGGGTGGGCATACCACCCCCGGGCCTCTGCGTCTGCAGGGGCCATACTCCCAGCGAGCGGCTCGTGTTGTGCATGAGCACCTGCCTGTCTCTGAGCCGATTTAGTGTCCTGCAAAGTGACCTGGCCAGACTGTAGCAACTGCTGCAGCTCTTGAGCTGCACTGCGCTGTGGGTTCCAGGTTGCCCAGGAGTCTCGAATGCCCTGCTTGGCTGCCTGTGGGAACAGATCGTAGCAGTGAGGGGATGACGCTACACCTTTCAGAAACCCGTGCAAGCCAGCAGCCTTGGGGGGTAAGGCAGCTTTGAGCCACATCAATGTGTCACAATGTTGCGCTGGAATTCCACATCGTCCATGCATGCCCTGCTTGGCTGCCTATGGAATCAGCACAACAGGGCTGAAAGAAGATGCTGCCAACTGAGAACAGACTGTTGTCATTCATGCAGTGAACGCATGCTTGCCCAGTTGGCAGCTAGCAATACATCAGCCATTCGGTGATGGCAACTTTGCTGCATGCTTCTTTATGATGCAGCTTTTGCCATTGCTTGTACGTCCATCAACCTTTGCCTTCAAACCAACAAAACTCAGAACTGCTTACACCCCTCAAGCATGCCTTTGTCGGCACAGGGCCTGTTTGCTGCAACGCTGGTCATTAAGGGCTGTGATGTTTCCAGCAGGGACACCATGCCAGCCAGTTGATAGCTGGTAGCTGTTCAGCAGGCACAGCTGATGGCAGATGCAGAGCCCTCCCTGTGGGTCTGTTCAGCGTCTCAACAGGCTGGAACAAACTGCAGGCGTGATCACACGTCGCATGGACTAACTCTCTCTCACGTGTCCTTGCTAAAAGTCAACCAGTGGGAGGCACACTGCTGCAGAATTGTTCACGGTAGTGGTCCCGGAAGAGGCAGCAAGCAGGCTCACCTGCAAGCTATGCAGAAGCTGCTGGTTGTGTGCCATCCAGTCCTGCTGTTCCCTCACCGCTGCCGACTGGCCCTTGGCCTCCAAGTAACCACCATTCCAGCAGTCCACCCGGCACACATCCACATCTTCCACACCCTGCTGTGACTCATTGCCGTCCCCGCTCTGCGCAGTCGTGGGCCTGCTGCGGAAGCTGCTGCCCTGACGAAGGCTGCGTCCATTTGATCCAGCAGCCAAGCTCTGCTTGGTGTCCAGGTCAACACCCTGCATGACTCAGCACCAAGGGCTCAGCATCCACCACCACAGTACCTGGTGCTATAGGCTTCACTGCCCAGACTTAGTCAGCAGTCTTTGAAACTTCTTGACTGTTGCATTGCATGGCTTAACCAGGGAATGTTCAGGTCAATCAGACGACAGCCTGTGAGACAAGGCAGAGGCGTGATGCCTGACTTGAATGTCTTGCTGTTTGCCTGTTTGTGCCTGTGGCGTAGGTTCTGTTCAGACTCAGCTAAGGTGACTTGTAATGTCTGCAGCCATGACCGGATCTGTCAACTTGCATTCAACAGAGCGCAAGTGCCAAGCCCTCACCATGATATTGTCCGGTAGACCATGCATCATCCACCATGAGCAATCAGGCAATGACTGGCCAAAGATTTCAGCATGCACATGGTCTCAATCAGTCCACTGCATCACCCACATTGCCAGTGTGAGTCATGTGACCTATGACAGTGTCAGGCATTGTAGTCTTACCTGCACTGATACACACAAAGAGACAGAGCAATCCATGCGTTCATAACCCGACCCACTCGTGCAATCTGAACCGGTCATGCAACCCACAATTGGCATATGATGTCTGAACCAATCTCATCACTGACGCTGAGGATGCATGTTGGCCTCACCTGCACATCTTCCTTGGTGAGCTCCCCTCCAAATTTCTTGTCCAGCAACTTCAGCATGAGGCTTGTGGGCAACACGTTCAAGGAGTCCACTTGACGAGCCCACTCAACCCTGCGTAAGCCTACCACCCGCCTCAGCCCCTCCACACACTCCTTACGCACCTTGCCTGCATGGCACCGCCATGCATCATGCATTGTGACATGGTATGCACCTTGTAGCACTGCCATTGGCAGGATGCTGGGGCTAATTGAAGATGCCCCTCACAAACATCATGCTTCTCACTGGAACAAAACAGTCTTTGTGTTGGTTCATTGGCATGTCAATTGACTTAGCCAAACATACCTGACCACAGCCATAACAGGTACTTGCAGTTGGCGAGGCAAAAATCGCACATCACAAATTTGAACAGAGTGCATACAGAGAGTGTACGGTTGAGTGATGCACATAGCCTTGCTCTTCGGGCACAAGTTCACTGCTGTTCTTTCAAGAGGCTTGGATGAGCCAAGAACTGTGTATAACAGCAGACAGTCTTGGGCTCGTTGCAGACAGCCCTGTACACGACACTGGCCAATGCTTCTCAACGAACAGCCTGCCATCTCTGACATATGATGCAAAAACTAGCAGCCCACAAGGCAGTGTTGTGGTTGAGGGGCAGACAGCTGAAAGGCAAGGTACCTGTAGCATAGGATGCTGCTTCCCCTTCAATGCTGCTCAAGGGAGCCCGCATCTTGATGATCCACAGGTTGGGACCCAGCTCACTGTACAGCCTGGACTTATACCTGCAGACAATGCTTCCAGCAGTTGATGAGCGATTGTGATACGCCACAGAAGCCAGGCTACCCCCAAGTAGCTGATCTACCATTATGACCCTGTGAACTGGTGCACACCAGTCTGGATGGCTGTATTGCTATGAGGCAGCATGCAGATGCGTGCAACTTGTATGTCTGTCTGTGTGAGATTGCCAAAGCAGTTCTGCTGACTTTCCTGGAGTCCTTCTTCTTCCAATTCTTCTTCCAATTCTTCTTCCTCCTATGCAGGACAAGACTCAAAACAGACTACTGCAGCTGAGCAGGCAATGCCAGATGCAACATGCAGCTATGTCACCTGCCACCAGGCGTTTCCATGACGCAACATTACACAGGCTCTGTCAGGGTTGCAAGGCCTAGTTTGACAGGCACATACATATGATGCACATACATTTGACCATGTCCAAGCAGATGTGTCTCTGACCATGTCCAAGCGGTTATGTTTCTGACTGTCCAATCTGAAGGGACTGTTTTGGGTAATGTAGAGTAATACCTCAGGCCTTGATGCCAGTGAACTGCCCTCCTGCAGGTGGCATTGGGCTGGGGCAGGGCACCTGTCAGGGCTTGCAGGGCAATGCCCTCTATGCGCTGCATGGCCCCTTCAGCTAAGCCTTCAATTATGATCATGCGCTCCTTGCCATCCACCATCTGAAATCCTGCAGTGGAGACTGCAGAGTTGACACAGCTCATTTATCAAAGCGCACAGGTTGTGAAAGCCACTGCAGCTCATGGTTGTTGCTTGCTTAAGCTGTTGTACCGTTTTGCGGGCTAGTAGACAGACAGACAGACAGACAGACAGGCAGGCAGGCTAGCAGACAGACAGACGGACAGATGGACAAAGCACAGGCACAAAACGCATTAATGGGCAATGCCAACCATGCACCTGTCAGCAGATCCAAAGTGTTGTCGGCAGCCTGCTCAGCAGTCAGCTTGTATGTCGACAAGCCTTGCAGCACCTGCAGTCACTCATGTGATCAATACACACAATCATAGACACACTGACTCAAAATTGTGCAGCGCAAACTGTTTATACATCGCATTCGGTCGCTTGCGTCTATGCACTTCCAGTTGTGGGGCAAAACATCTCACAGGCCCTGAGTAAACACAGCATAGTTGACTCGCCTCCAGACATAAACATCAGTCACAGAAGCAGGCAAGCAGTGCCGATCGCTGTTCAATGCATCATGTTGCAGCGAGCTCCTCATGCATCCTTTCTCACATAGATCTCAACTGTTTGGCCTGCTGAAGACCCAAAGCTGGCAAACATTGATATGCATTGACATGCTCTGGCTTGCTGCTGTCATGCCCTCTGCTTGGCTTAGCGTGGCAAGCACTTGCGCGACAGTAGCACATGCACACTGATAACACCTGAAGCTGAGTCAGGGCCATTCTGATATGGCTTGTGTGCAAAGAAGAAGAATAATAGTTGGCTTACAGGCGTGGGCACCTCCTCAAGCTGCTGCTCTGAAGAACCTGAGCCAGAGCCAGAGAGTGTGTGCGAAGCCGCAGAGGACGCAACAGCAGCCTGCTTGTCCCCGGCCTGAAGACCTGACACAGCGTAACACCACACTAGTGCATCACCTTTGCGTTACGCCACAAATGGAACGATGTGAATTACACACGTGTAATGACTAAGGGAACTGAGATGATCTTGGCGCTACATGGAGTAACCTAGTTCCTGATCAAACATGCTGATCCAGATGTTGCACAGGTCAAGCAAGGAACTTTGTGCAATGTGCAGTGTCAGTACATGTTACATAGTTCAAAGCACGCAGGCACACCTAGCCAGTATCTAGCTGGAGCACACTGAAAGAACAGATGAAGTGAAGGAAGCCCATTCTACCAAATGGATTGCAGACAGATCTGCATTAACCTGACCGTACCTGCATCAGTTGGGGGACTGCCTGCAACACTGGCAGCCTTGGCGCGGGCAGCTAATGCTCCAGGAGACTTGTGCAACCCCAAGCATCGCGCATTCACTGCCCTAAACATGCTCTCCAGGCTGTGCAGCAACTCGCTGTCAGCATAGTCAAACAGGAAGACTGCCCTGCTGAAAGGTCTGGGCAGAGCTGCTTGCTGGCTTGCCAGCGTTTGTGTCAACGGCAGGTGACTCCGGACTGTCAACTTGAAAGATGTTTCAGCCTGCACGGCATACAGACTGTTTCAACAGCAGGGCACAGGTGTCATTCAAGTTGAAATTCAAGATGGTAAAGATTCAGACCAAGACAGCCTTACCATTCTCAACAAACACAGCGCTGTCACATGTAGTGCCAGGACAGACATGCTGGCATGTGAATGTTTGCACCAAGTGCAAGATGCTGTCATGACTGTAATGCACGCTGTCAAACTATGTATCCGGACAGTCTTTCATGAAGCACCATGAATGAACAAAATGAGCAAAAAGCTGTGGAGAGGCATGCTGATTTTGCATGGGGCTGATGTTCAATCTCAGCCCACTGATTGCATCTTTTTCCACACTGCTTCATAATGCATCGTCACTGAGCTTCCTGCTTGCCATTGATCTGTCACTGTCCCTTCAACGCACACAGAATTGCCTTCAAGGCTGACCTCAATGTATCTGCCTGGTCTGGTATTCCATTCCAAGCCAGCTGCTCCTCTGACTGTGGTGAACGGCATCACATTGGCCCTCAGCTCCAACAGCTTTGCCCCACTGCCCAAGCCTGCCAAAGAGCATTTGGCAATGCCACAGACGAACCTGCAGGACATGCATGGTGTCTCATCTGTGCTTGTTCAGCATCAATGTGCATGCTGTCCCAAACGCTGACCACGCATGGGCCCCGGCTGGTATGAAGGCTGCTGCTGGTTTGCAGTTCATCATCAACGTGCATGCTGTCCTAAATGCTGACCACGCATGGGCCCCTTGTGATATGAAGGTTGCCGCAGCTTTGCAGTTCATAAAGCGACAAACTGTTCTTTCTCAATCAGCACTGAGCTGTATCCAACGGGTTGATGACCAACCTTGCCAAACACAAACATGAGAAATGGTCATGAGCACAAACATGGCAAATGGTCATGAGCAAGGTCATACTCCACAGGCAGACCAATATGCAGACGCTAGCTTGAAATCTTGCACGATGGTGATGCACTCACGTAGGCAAAGCCAACTGTACAGGTGAATCTGTTTGTTTGCAGAGTCTGTGGCGAGCAACTGGTCAAGGAGGACACTTTAGAATAGGCATACGCTACACAGCTATACTGTGTTGCAAGCTCAGTGCACTGCCTGATCAGCAAAGGACAGAGCAGGCATAGGCTAAGCAGACGCACTCTGCTGCAGGCTCAGCAATGGGCAGACTGGTCCCTTCGGCCTGGACTGGAGGTTGCCCTTTGATTGCTGCAGCAGAAGGGGTTTTGGGCTTTGCCACAGGGACCTTGACTGGTGTCTTGCCCCCTTTGGTGGACTTGGGTGCAGCAGCCTGTTGTTCTGCCTTGACCTCTAAAACAGGTGCTACAAACTGTGGCTGGGGCAGAGCATCTCTGTCATGCACCTACAGTCGAGGTGTGTAGCTCAGCATATACAATTCGCTAGTTGGGTGTTTCAACAGTTGTGCACATGTAGCAGCTCAGCTGATGGTGAATCAACAATACCTGCATGTGCTACATCTGCACAAGCAGAAGAAGGAGGAGGTCTTATGGAAGCGGGACAGGAAGACAAAGAGGACTAGGGCAGCAAAACAAACGAGATTAGGGCAGCAAAGCGAATGTGAAGGACCTTCGTCAGACTTGTCATGCTGAGAAAATTGCATGCAGATTCCTGGATGCCTTACACTCACCAATGAAGACTGTGTCAGAGCCCCCAGCCATAGATGACATGCTTGCATGCTGAACTGCCCATTGTGCTACACCAAAGCAGTAAGCTTATCACATGCATTTTGGTTCTTTCTGAGCAAGTTGCCCAAGCATTGGGACACTATTGCCCCCATTAACATGCTGCTAGAAGCATCTTTTGCGCTTGTCATGCTCTGCTTTCATCTCAGCTGCATGTAGAGTGCGAGTTTTGAGTTTTCATGTGCATCTTGAGGACAGAAGACGCTGTGGTGATAGTCACAAATGATGGCATGAAGATTGTATGATTTGACTTTGATGAACTCTGCTATTGTTGGTATGCTTGCTGCTGAAATCAGAGTTTCACGAACACAGTCACTGAGCACTGCATGTGTGGGACCATGCAACAGACACAGATCCATCAAACAGCAGCCGTGAATCGCATGGATTACCAAATTGGGCTGCATGTTCCTACACGGCAGAAGTAGCCGACTGACCTCAAAGACAACAGGCTGCTCTCTGCAAGCTTGCAGGAAGTCATCCACATTCAGGCTGCCTGCCAGCAACACTGCTGAGCCCTTGAACAGCAGCTTGCGAGTAGACATTGCAATGCCGCCTGCTGCCTTGCTTGACTGCCACTCTGTCACCTGCATATGCTGGATACTTGTATGCAAGCACACTATTGTATCAAATCTTGCTGCAGCTGCCACTCTTGCCACTGATCTGACGGGTGCAGATGCGTCACAAGTTGTGACTATGCGTCAAAAAGCAACAGCTCTCTGCGTCATATGGATGCACAGTTGCACATGCTGTCTTGCTGGCAACAGGCCAAAGTTATGTTTACAGCATAAAGTGCACCGCAGGCATGAAGTGCATCCAGAGGTGAAAGAGACATACACAGCACAAACGCCCAAAAGGCTGCAGCACAGAGCTGCAGCTGCTTTACTAGCTGCACAGGGCATTTCATGCTATGTACATGCATCACAGGAGGAGCATCATCCAGCTTTGTGGTGTGAGCTGCTCTGTACTGCAAAGCCTGCACACCAAGCTGCAAAGCAATGGTACAACACACAGGGTGTTGACCAACCTGAGCAGTGGTCTTGACTGGGCTGGTCTGCAGAGGTAGCCTGTAGCAAAGCGTCAAAGGATGGCACATGCAGTCAAGCTGATCAACTGTTGCTGGTGCATCTGGCACCCTTGTCACCTGCACAGTGTTGTTCACCAATACAACCCTGTAGCGTGACAATGTTGGTCTAGGGAACCTTGCACTGATATGCTGTGTGCATGTCTGCAGACACAGATCATGCATGTATGGTGTGTACAGACTGCAAGGCTTTATGGCAAAGCAGGCTGCAAGTGCGGCCAGCCTCTGTGCAGTGCAGTGCTACCAGATTGTATTAGAGCAGGTCAAGGGTATGTTGCAGGACAGGATGAGCTTTTCATCCAAATGCACACACAACCAATGCTTGGTCAGCATGTGCCAGAAGTATATTGCTGTGCAGCATTGATCTTTATTAGATGAATAATGGGACATGTTGCTATGAATCACTGCGCGATCGCAGTGAAAGGCTGTGGTGTCGGCTAATCATGTATGCATGTTTCAGAAAGAACGGCCTGCGTGTCAATTTGAGCTGATCATGCAGTGAGACACCTGTGCACGTGCAGCACCTTGCAAGGAGTGAAGATGATGGGATTGAGCTGAGCTGCTAGAGCAGGGCTCAGCAGTGAGCAAGGCTGAAGAGGAACAGCAGCCAAAGCAGCAGCTGCCTCAGCTGCTGCTGCAGCTGCTGCCTTGGGGTCTGCTTTGGCCTTGGCAGCAGCTGCTTTGGCATCTGCAGGGGACAGGACGGGCGGACTAGCAGGAGCTGCAAACACCTGCCATTGGCAAAATTGTCCATGTTGACCTATGGGGATTGCACTTGCATGTTTGCACAATGGCCCACTGGTGTTGCAGTTCAACTTTAGAACCTGCAGACATTGACTTCACATGCAAGTTACAAAGCATGTGCAAGTTGGAAAGCACAATTGTTGCTGCTGCTGCTGCAAAAGCAAGGAGATGGCAAAGGCCTTGCTGGTTTTTCAAGACTTGTTGCTTGAGCAGTGCCTGGTTCTTCAAGACTTGTGGCTTGAGCAATGTGTGTACAGATGAAGGGTGGGCCAGGCTACAAGAGGTATGAGCTTTGCGTCAACCAGCTCATTGCTAAACTCAGCACAATGCATACACTTTTTCTGTTGCAGCATGTTCCCAAATGCCGGCATGCATCGGTCAGCAGTGTACTTTTGAGTCATTGCAGCTAGTGCCATGCACGTTGTCGACCGCTAGAAAACTTGGTGAAAGCGCACCTCTACATGAATTTGGACTGTGCTATAGGCCTGCAGTTGCACAGGCATTGTCAGACCCTTCTGCGGCAAGGCACAGACCAATGCTGTGTCACCGACAAGCAGAGGCGCCAGGTCTACTGCTAAAACATGCTGCTGATCAGCCTGCCAGGACCCTTCATCTGTCACAGCACCTTTGAATGCTTTGGCAGGCTTAGCTGCCGTTGGAGGAAGGAGAGTAGCAGCTTCTGCTGTCTTTATGGCAGTGCGGCTGGCAGCAGTGAAAGTGATGGCAAAAGCTGCATTGCTGCTGGCTAAATTACGCACAACGGTTTCTGTGACAGGAAGAAGGTGAGAGGAAGACCATTTCAAACTCTGCTTGTCAGGTGTTGCTGCAGATTCTGCAGCAGCTGCTTCATCTGTGGTGGTGCTGGGTGTGCTAATGATCTGTGGGGAAGAGACAGCTTCCCCGGTGGGCAGCACGTACGACACTTGCAGCCGTTGTTCCACTGTTGATGCTGCACTTCTGCTGTTGCCACTCTCTGCAATTTCTGCCAACACAGCTTGTCCTGTTTGGTCAACAGTGTCAGCTACTGCAGGAACAGCCTGTTCACATTGCAAAACAGCCTCGAGAGACACCCTGCAGCAGCAAGTTTTGCTCCATGCCAACCGGATAGCATCTCAGACCGATGGTGCCCTGGTCGTAAAGATCCTAACCTGAGCTGAATTGTGTGACTGCCGGCAGTACCGTCCATGATTAGTGCTTCTCCAAGCACACCGAGACCGGCTAAATTACCCGCGGCCGCTCCTCGAGACCTCCAGGTGCATGCTTCATGAGAGACAGAGAAGCTTCGTCGCTCTAAATCCAGAGTCTCGTTCGTGTTGATAAAGACGTGGCCTTCTCAGAGCCAGGATGTTGGAAATTACCGGATTTTGCAGCAACCCAGGGTTCTCTGGCTTCGTTGTGGTTGTAAACGACATCCACAGAAGTAATCATATTCCGCGTTTCGATTGTCGAACTGCGATATACATAGCGTAGTTGTCGAGTAAAGATACACACACGCGCTTCCCTATCTACCAAGATGACGAGTCAGATGGCGTTCAGATCAGGACCAGTGCAGTGTAAAGCAGGTCACACATACCCAAAGTCAGCTTTGTTGGGTCGTCCCAATCTTCTACAAGGTATGTAATATTCTGTGATCAAGTTTGCCGCCAGCAAGCGCGCCCGAGCGCAGCGTGCTGACTCGTTGTTGCTGCGCAGGCAAGACTGCAAGGACAGTCAGGCACCTGACGCCTGTTCAAGCAAGCTCGGTGAGTAGCAATCAAAATCATCGGCGAGGAAGCTGTTTGTACGCAATGTTTCAAAGGTTCAAGGCATTTGGGACAGGAGGTGACAGGTCCTACTTTGTTGCAGGACAACAAGGACCACTCAACAAGCCGCAGAAATTTGCTGCAAACGTGAGCTCGGACAGATGACTGTTGCAGACTGCTGCAACTGATAACAATATGCATGAATGTGCTGGCATGCGCATGTTGTGTTTGAACACTATATCTGTTTCTGCAGTGCTCTTGCAGCAAGTGTTGCAGCACTACCTGCTTTTGGTAGAGTTGGTGCAGCCAAGGCAGATGATGGCCAGGGAGTTGCCTCCTCTCGCATGTCATACTCCAGATTCTTGGAGTACCTTGACATGGGTCGCGTTAAGAAGGTGAGTGATACACCTTGCTGATCTCCCTCAAATGCACATACAGCTGCTGGGCAGCCATTGATGAAATGGCTGCCCAGCAGCTGTATGTGCTCACAATATGTTACAGCTGTTGACAGCAATTTCAGTGTGTCATTTTAAATGCAGGTTGACCTCTATGAGAGCGGTACTATTGCAATTGTAGAGGCAGTTAGCCCAGAACTTGGTAACAGAGTACAACGTGTACGCGTTCAGCTACCAGGCACCAGCCAAGAGCTGTTGTCAAAGTTCAGAGAAAAGAAAGTGGACTTTGCTGCCCACACTGCCACTGAGGATGGTGGTGCTGTCTTCCTGAACCTTTTAGGTGAGTTGTTGCATGAACTTGCGTCTGTGAAGCTGTTTGTCTGGATATTTGTGTGTGTGGTGGTGAAGACCAGACAGTGATTTTGTACCTGGCAGGGACCTGAGCGCTTGGCTAGGCCCGCAGTACTGCATGTATATCTTTGCTTATGGCTTTTGTCATGTTTGGGCAGCCAAAACCAGGGCCTGTTTGCTGTAAGTGCTGCAACATCTGCCGTCTCTATAATGGTCAGTAAGGTGTTGGACAAGATGCTCTCTTTGTGTGCATTTCACTGAAAGAAATTGAAGCAGCCAAATGGCGTTGCCTACAAATGTCATGTGCACAGTGTAGCAGGCAGATATGTAACAGTGACCTTCATATTCGCAGGCAACCTTGCATTCCCTCTGCTGCTTGTGGGGGGTCTGTTCCTGCTGTCCCGCCGGCAGGGGGGCGGCATGGGCGGCCCAGGAGGCAACAACCCCATGAATTTTGGCAAGAGCAAGGCCAAATTCCAGATGGAGCCCAATACTGGCATCACCTTTGCTGATGTGGCTGGTGTGGAAGAGGCCAAGGCTGACTTCATCGAGGTTTGCATCACTTTGTCTATGTTCAGTGTGCCATTGCTGGTTTGCCTGCCAGGGTGGCATCAAGCAGAGTCTGTGTACAAGCATGGTGTTTGCACAACCACTTGACAGTAGCTGTTTGTGAAGTTCTAGGTCCATCAGCTGGTGTTTTTGTGTTGTGTGTGCTACTGAGCCCATTTGCCATGCAAGCGTTCATAGTTACCTGGCAATACTCAACAATGGTGTGTATTGTGTGGCACACAGGTGGTGGAGTTCTTGAAGAGGCCTGAGAGATTTACGGCGGTGGGTGCCCGTATCCCCAAGGGAGTCCTGCTGGTGGGACCCCCCGGAACTGGTAAGACCTTGCTGGCCAAAGCCATCGCTGGAGAGGCTGGAGTGCCCTTCTTCAGCATCTCTGGATCAGAGTTTGTGGAGATGTTTGTGGGTGTGGGTGCATCCAGAGTCAGAGACCTTTTCAAGAAGGTGAGTCATCTGTTGATGACTTCAGATGCTGTCACTGCTATACAGCTGTCACATTATTCAATGCCAAGTTGACTGGCTGAGTCTGCTTTGCAATCTTTGCCTGTTCCACTGGGCAATTGGCATACCTATTCACAATGTTTTGTGCAGACTCTGCCCCTGCTTTTCATCTTCAACGTGGCTGATGTGCTCTTGTGTACCTGATTCTGTAGCGCTGCAAGCACTTGACAACAAGCATGTGTTGCAGGCCAAGGAGAATGCACCGTGCATTGTCTTTGTGGATGAGATTGATGCTGTTGGTCGGTCTCGTGGAACTGGTGTTGGTGGAGGCAATGACGAGCGTGAGCAGACCCTGAACCAGCTGCTGACAGAGATGGATGGCTTTGAGGGCAACACTGGCATCATTGTCATTGCAGCAACCAACAGAGCTGACATCTTGGATAATGCTCTGATGAGGCCTGGACGTTTTGACAGACAGGTGTGCGACTTTCATATACTGGCTGTCAGTGTTAAGTTATGTCATCATCAGGAAGCCTATTGTGCTGCAGTGTTGCACTGTTGCAGCATTGCAGGCTCATGTCTGAACTTGTCTCAAAAACTGTATGGTTGTACAGGTGTCTGTGGATGTGCCTGACCAGAAGGGTCGCCTGGAGATCTTGAAGGTGCATGCCCGCAACAAGAAGCTGAATGAGGATGTGGACCTGAAGGAGGTTGCCTCACGTGTGCCAGGATTCACCGGAGCTGACCTTGCCAACCTGCTCAATGAGGTCAGTTAACATGTTCGACCAAACCCTGGGTTTGTTTCAGCTGACTTTGCCAATCTGCTCAACGATGTATGTTGTCGTGTGCTTGTTGTCTTGGGCAGAACCTGGCAACCTGTCTAAAATTTGTCAAGCACATCAGGGTGGTTCAGGCTAGCAAGCCTGTCTGTGCAGTGCCCTGTCATGGTCCGAGTCCACAAGTGATCTGGTGAGTGCACAATGGTCAGCGAAGGATGTCATCACCCTTTGTACAAGCTGTTTTGATGCACAACAGCACTCCTGCTTTGGCTTGCACTGCATAGCAGCATCCCTGATTTGCTGCTTTCAGGCACCAATTTCATATGCCGTTTTGCTGCTAACTTTGACTTGCAGGCCAACTGGGCCTGTTTTCAGGTTCTGCATCCATGTGCTCATGGTTTGTTTGTTGTGCAGGCTGCTATCCTGACTGGCAGGCGCAGCAAGACCGGCATCTCAGTGGCAGAGATTGATGACAGCGTAGACAGGATTGTGGCAGGCATGGAGGGCACCCCCATGGTTGACAGCAAGAGCAAGTCACTGGTAGCGTACCATGAAGTCGGTCACGCAGTCTGCGGTACACTCACTCCAGGTAAATTTTCTTACATGAAGCAATTGTCAGATGCCTTGTAAGGCTGCTTGACATCTGGTGTTGTGCAAACTTTGCATGCAATTTCGAGCACTCTTTGCCATGCTCAGCGAGTATTGCATGTCTTGAGCTTCAGTCAGCTATGTTGGCAATGGCATAATTGCTTCTGATTTGTGGAAGGAAGGCTGTGTCACATTTGTTGTGCTGCTCCTATATACCTGCGTATGGTGCATTTGCAGCTGCTGGCTTTTCATCTCCAACATCTCTCATCTCAGGGTGCCGGCTATTTATCTCAAATTCTGTCAGCTCAGGCTGCTGGCTATTCATTGCAAATTCTCTCATCTCAGGCTGCTGGCTAATTGTTTCAAAGTCTCTCAGCTCAGGCTGCTGGTTACTTATCTCAAAACTCTTTTTTCTCAGGGTGTTGCTATCTATCTCAAATTCTCCTGCCCCAGGGTTCTGGCTGCTTATCTCATCTTTCATGTTGGCACACTGTGCAGGTCATGATGCTGTCCAAAAGGTCACTCTGATTCCTCGTGGCCAGGCTCGTGGTTTGACCTGGTTCATCCCAGGCGAGGACCCAACCCTGATCAGTAAGCAGCAGATCTTTGCCCGCATTGTTGGAGCCCTTGGTGGGCGTGCTACTGAGCAGGTCGTGTTTGGAGATGCCGAGGTCACAACCGGAGCTTCCAGCGATTTGCAGCAGGTATGTGCATCAGTACCTTCATTCGCTGGTTGTGTTTTGTGTAGTGTGCTTGCAAGGCTGCTTGGAGTCAGCCTGTATCTTTTGCATTGCAATCACAGATGTCTGTCAAAGACTGCTGCACAGATGGATTTTACATGCTGTTGTGCGTCCTCAAGCGACTTGGCCTGTTGGGTACGCACACAAGGTTGTGAGTCCTGTAGCAAAAACCCTTGCAAGCACGTTGCCTCATGAGTGAGATACTTCTCTGTAGGTCACGTCTATGGCAAGGCAGATGGTTGTCAACTACGGCTTCTCTGACATTGGCCCCTGGTCTTTGCTGGACCCATCTGCACAGTCTCAGGACATGATCATGCGCATGATGGCCAAGAACAGCACCTCCGAGAGCCTGCAAAGGAAGATTGACGAGGCTGTCAAGAAGATTGCGGATGAGGCGTATGAGGTTGCTCTAGGACACATCAGGTAGTTACTGTGCATTTGAGTGGCATGCACACTGGATCATGCCGGGACATTGTCAGGGTGTGGCTTGTCTCATTGCTTCAATGTCTTTGTGCCATTGCTTTGATGTCTTTGTGTAACTGCTTCAATTTTAGCATGTGCAGATAAGGTTTGTTGGTGTTGCACGTGTAGTTGCCAGTTGCTTGACTGTGTTGTTGCTGCTCAGGGAAAACCGGGAGGCAATTGACAAGATTGTGGAGAGGCTCATCGTTGATGAGACCATCCGTGGAGAGGACTTCAGACAAATGCTGTCCAAGTACACCCAAATCCCTGAGTCTAACATGGCCACCCCAACAACAGTCGAGAGCTCGATCCCAGCCAACATCTAGACTTTTTAATTGACACGCCTGCATCCTAGACAAATGTACAGTATTGCAAATCGCACAGCTGTTGTTGTTGACCTGGCCTTTGTGTTTTCAGTGATTGTCTTCAGTAATGAACAGTGTATTCAGTTCAGCGGGTTTCCGTATTGTAAGTATATTGCAGCCCCCTGTGCTGTGCTGCTCGTCGTTGCATATATTGCGTGCAGGTTCCTGTACCACTCTAGTTGTTTGTACAGACTGCTGCAGTCAGCTGCCTGCAGCTTGCTGCCAGGTTGTTGCAGTCGCCCCCTTAGTGCATAGGTTTCAAGGTCACTTTCTCATTGATGCACGTTGGATTGTGGTCACAACTGCCTTTGTGTGTGTCAGTGTAACTGCATGTAGGAGCATTACATCTATCTAGTGCTAATACCTGGCCTTCCTGTCAATTGAATAGCAAAGACTCTAAACCAAAACACGTCTAAACATGCTCTGCCTGGTCTCAGGGGTCTGCACACAAGCCTCAACAGCTTAGCAGGTACACACTCTTGCTGGAACCGGTTTGATTAATCATTTAGCAGCAAACAGAATGGCTGTCTGATGCTGCGATTGCAGTGCAGCTACATTGTAAATACAGACAAGATTGTACGAGGGCAAAGCTCTGAAAATGATGGTGTGTCTGCTGAGCCCTGCAGTAGTAGGGACTAAAGCCCCCGCCACATATGATAGCTGTGGGAATGTCACAAAATGAAGTGGACAACTAGGCCTGGGACACTCTGCACAGAAAACTGCCTAAGATCTGTACGACCAGTCATCAGGCTTGTAGCTGCGGTGTGATGAGAGGGTGCATTTGTGCCATGTATACAATGGCCCACCTGCAGGGAGTGTACTCAAGTGGGTTAGGCATAAGACCATGATAGTTGCCGCACATCATAGACAGCCAACAATGACGTAAAGTACTTACAGCATCCAGCAGCAGATCACAGCAGTCGCATATAGCGTGTGTGTCAACCTGCACCAGCATTGAAGGTTCTCAGACCACAAAAAGAGCCCAAAGACATATACCAAGACAGGGCAGAGCAGCGCTGTGATACAAACTCACCCCTTGCCTCCTTTGCAGAAAAATTGTATGCCAAACCAGAACAATATTTCCAAGGCAATAAAGAACGCTGAGCCTGCCAAGAGACCAGAGGCTCCGGCCATGTCGATCCCACGTCCGAACACCGAGCGGGACACCTCCAAGTCTCAGGCAGCAACTTGACACGATTTGAACCTCCTCTTCAAACTTTCGCCGCTGTGCCTGCTCTATTCGCGAAGCTGATCAGGAAAGGTCCCAACACTTCCAACACACACGAAGCACCTGTTCATCTTCCAAAGCTCAACTGTCTTCTTCTGTAGCTTCCGTCACAGTGCATCCATTGCGTACACATCAATCCGCCAGGTCAAGCTGAAAGCGGTGATGCTTATCAAGTATGCGTGTGTAATGCATCGCAGGCTCTTGGCTGTACTTTGTAGTTACATACAAAGTCGTCGTTTCACATAGATAGAACCATGAGCCAGACTCACGAGCCGGACCTCACGGCAATGGAAGGCCCTGATGACTGGGTGTCGCTCTTTCTGGATGGAACCAACGACGACATGCTGAACGATTTGGAGGTTCGTGCACAAGTGCCTGCCTTGGACCTCAGTAAAAAGCTGTTTCGTAACTGAAGTTGACGCTGAGCTGGCTTTGCAGATGTCTAACTTTTCCGTCACGCCCCCCACACCAGCCGGCAACGACAACAGCGAGGATATCACCAGTGTCGAGAAGTCTGGCAGGTTTGTTTCTGCGAACTTTCAGGCATATCTCTCTGGTGCTTCTAAGCTCAGGGTACCTGCCCAAATTTGCACCAAAGTAGAGGTTGGCAAAGGAGTGCGTTGAACATGAGATGCGTTGCACACAGTCAACCTGCAAGCTTGCCCCAATGTCTCAAAAGTATTATTGTCACTCCTGCAGCAAGATATGCCTGATTCCAAAGCTGCTTGACTTCAACTGCAAGTCTTGTTTTTGCAGGATCTCAATACCAGAGCTGGAACAAGCTGTAAGCAGCCTTAACACAGAAGACATGTGTCTACCCTCTCTTGACGACCTCCTGGCAGACTATCCCGCAGCAGTCCCAGAGGATGGTCTGTTTGCTGGCTTCCAGTCTCTTGACAACCAAGGCTTAGATCTGCTGGCGCTACCTGACGAGTCTGCCACACAAAGCCACCAGCACAGCAACAACATGTCAGGGAGAACCTCAGAAGAGCACAGCTACTCAGCTGGCTCAGAGGGTGACTTATCCACAGCTGCAGCTCAGCTCAACTCAGTTGAGTCAACACCTGGCTTCCCCAGCCAACAGCCACAGCACAGGACGCCAGTGCAGCCAAGTAACAGAGTGATCCCAGCTCCCACAACAGCTGGCAGTATGTCGTCTGCACCACCTCCTATGACAGCAGGACAGGGTGCATCTCCAAGCCTGGTTGGCATGACAGCTGCACAGGTTGCAGATGCGCTTGGCTACAGCAGTCAGCCTGCTGACGCTCAACAGGCGCAGGGCCTCAGCAGTGTGAGCACTATCAGCAAGCAGCCTGCTGTCAGAAGGCAGGCAAATGGAAAGAAGAAGCGAGGGCGTGAGACAGAGACTCCTCAACCAGTTGCTGCCGTCAGGGATGCATCTGCGCAGCAGGCAGTCTCTAGTCAGGCAGCAGAGGTGGCCTCAAGGGCTGGGTCTCCTGGAGTGAGCAGCAGCAATGATGCCAGCCAAGCCGACCTCCCTCAGGAGCACAGCAGCGGTCAGAGCGCTGCTGAAGATGATGAAGAGCAGAAGCGCATGGTGGGCTTGAGCCTTGAGTCTTAAGTGTGGTTGCACTCAGATTAAATTGTAAACTGTTCCTTGAGGAGAAATCGCACCCTGAGTCCTCTGCTTGAGATAGCTGACAGCAGCGCATGTGCAGAGATCTGTCAGTTCAGACACAATGAAGTGGCCATGCTCAGCTCGACAATCATGCAAGAGCTACCACTGACATGTTTCTGCTGACCAATGTAGTCTGACCTGTGCCTCATGCTTGGCACACCCACACCAGACAAGAAAATTGCACTGACAGTCAGTGGTGTCGTCTGCAGGCACGCATGCAGCGCAACCGGGAAAGCGCACACCAAAGCCGGCAGCGCAAGCGAATGCAGATGGACGAGGTAGAGCAGCGGTGTGAGCAGCTGAAGCAGCAGAACAGTCAGCTGAACCAGCTGGTAGGGCGGCTGACAGCTGAGAACATGGGCCTGAAGCAGCAGCTGGTGAACATGTGCCACGAGACTGGGCGGCCCCTGCCTCCTCCTCCTCTCTCTGCCATGCACCCCTTCGCCTTTGGTCAGATGGGGCTGCCTATGCTGGTTCCTGCTCCCAAGGTGGCTGCCCTCTGTCTTTGCCTGTGTGCACGCCAGCTAGATACTGATGGAGTGCAATCCTGTTGCGTTCAGCTGCTGGTTCATCTGTGTCAAAACAAACATCAGCTTGTGCATCATTGCCTGGCTCTATGTAGTGTGTGCCGTATACAAGGCTCTTTACTGTGTCAGGGTAAGTATACACAAACGGCCAGTTGATTGTACACAGTGGTGTTGCTACTCTGCTAGACATGCTCTCAGGGCATAAGCTCACTTGGCGCTGTCTCAACAACATCTTGCTCAATCATGTGGTGCAATGCACCCAGACCCATGTGGCCTTCATACAGTACAAGCGCTTGCACCGGCTGGTGTCATGCACGGATGCCTCATGAGTTTGACCTCTTGCATTGCTGTGACAGGTGCCAATCCAGAAGATGCCTGCCTCTCGCCCAGCATCAGTGCCATCCAGCACATCCAGTCACCAGTCCAGTCAGCACCCTGCCAACATTCAGAGCTCAGGTCCGCCAGCCAAGGCACGCAAGAGGGCCAAGCAGGCAGCAGGCGCTGGCACAGTCCTGCTGGCACTCTTCTCCTTTGTGGTTTTCCTTGGTCCTCTAGGTCCCATGGCAGGCCCTTCCCTGAATGCCCTGGGGCAGAGCCATGCCACCCTGGGTCCCGCCACCCACATGGTGCTGCCAGACCCCGGGTCTCTTATGGACCATCCCGCAGGCAGCGGCAGAGTGCTCATGTCTGTGGCTGGGGAGCATGCAACTGATGCGTTGCCAGTCAGTGATGTGACCCAGCTTGTGCTGCCCATCAATGCCAGCTTCAATGGGCAAGCCGTGTCCCTGGCAGAAGGCAGCGGTGACAATGGTGTCCTAGTGGAGGTCCAACAGGATGATGGTGGTGTGGTCCAGAGTGGGGCTGCTGGCCAGGGCTGGTGGTCAGGGCTGTTGGACGCAGCCCATGTAGAGCCCTCCAAATCCATTGTGCTCAGACCAAGCAACAGAGAGGCTGAGAGTCAAGCACTGCAGGGTCTCAAGGTACTATCTCGTGTTCTGGCTTTGCATCGGTCAAGTTTGTCACGGTTGGCCAGCACTGCCCAGATGACAGTTGCTGGTCCAATGTTGATTTTGAACTGGTAGTTGGGTTTTTGTCTGCTTTTGATGCTACAATGCTGAGGTGTAATAATTATTGCGTCAGCTACTGGGTGATCAATGCATTGCCTGCTGCAGCATACTGTCAGCTTATTCTGTCACTTGTCGAACGAACGAACAAACGAACGAACGAACAAATGAAGACTATGCAGAACAAGAGCATTGCCGGCGTGATGTTCACAATGGCCGAGCTCTTGTTCTGCATAGTCTTCACTTGTTCACCAGTTGTGACATAGCCTGGCGCTACAACACTGCCCAACAAGATGATTCGTGCACATTGTGGCTGAGCTGCATGTGGCGACTGCAGGACCTAGCTCCTGTTGTGCTACACTCCCACTGGGACCAGGGTTTCAGTCAGGCCAGGCTGCCCTCTGGGCAAAGCCCTTGGCAGAAATCCTTGCCTGGCGCTGCTTCAGATGAGGCATCAGAGCTGAATGGCTTCCACAGCCCCAGCATGTGTAAGGAGGTCTTTCAGTTTGAGGCTCAGGAAACAAGCGTGGTGCAGGCCACACAGCATGTGCAGCGGTATCTGGCAGGAGGCACCTCCTCCATGAGGGGCTCTGGATCCATTGCTCTTCCACCTGTCACCAACCCCTCTCAGGTGCAGTACTCCGTTCCCTCCGTGTACCCAAAAACTTGGGAAAACAAGTTAACTCTACTTGTCTTTTGTTTGCCTGCAAGCCATCCTGCTGAGCATTAACAAGTTGGCCTTGTTGTGTCTCCTCTTGTGTCTGTGGAAATGTAGTGCAGCTTATATGCTAAACAACAGGGCAGCTGCCACAACACAAATTCTGGCTCCTTTGCCAAATTTGTTTGTGCTCCTGTCAGATTGTGCATATGCTACATGCATGTGCTGACATGCTGTCATGCTGACTGATTTTGAACACAGATGGAACCCACGACCCATACTTCTGACTAGTTTGTTGTGGCTTGACTGTAGGACATGCCCAGCAGCAGGTCAAGCAAGCGTCACAAGGCGACAATTGGATGTGGGGAAGATGACCCAGATGTTGTTGTATCTGTCATGCTGCCTACAAAGTCTCAGGGCGCTGCTGATAATGAGTTCACTTCACTGGATCAGCTGTATGTTGTGGTGCTGACACCAGGCGTCAAATACTCAACCTACTCCTGCCTTCTTCCCAAGCCTGTTTTGGTATGACTGCAAAGTCAGGTTGGGCTTGTGGCTGCATCACTCAAGACTTGTACAGTATGTTCTGAAGTGTGCTGTCACTGTTGGCTGGTTGCTAGCAGGCAGTTGTTGCTACCAAGGTGCTGCAGCAGCTGCAAGATATGCCAAGAGTGCATTCGGGATGTTGTTTTAGACTTGGCACCAGTCATGTACAGTTGTTTGGCTGAGCCAACATACTTGTAGATTATCCACAAAAGGGTCATTGCTCTGCAAGTCATGCCATACGCTACTACAGTGGTTCAGGTTGCTGCCTCAAGAGGCTCCTGTTAATTTTGTTGAAGGACTTAGACTCTTTGTTTGTTGTATGTCTGACGCAGCAGCAACTTGGATGGCAAAATGGTCACACTGTGTCATATGCTAAGTGTATAAGTTGCACGCATATATGGAGATCTGCTTGTCTACATATGCTCTGAAAAGACTTTCGTTCAGGACGGCATTTCCTGGGATCCTGAACATGGAAACAAAGCTCTTAGGATGAACTGAGCTGCACAGCCTGGTGATGGCTGGATCATCGAGGGTGGAAGCCAGATACAGTATACAACGCATGCATGGCTGTGTTAGGCAATTCACTGCACAATATGCATCTCATATCTTGATGTGCAGCCAGACGGCGTTTCTTGGCTTTCCTGGTAGTAGCGAAAGCTGGTGTAGGCCTGTAGTAAATTTTGCCTGACCTAACCTATACCAATCTATTTCATAAAGCTGTGGAGGCACACTCGTTGCAGAGTGGACTGGCAACAACAAATCGTATGATGACTCTCAGCTCAGCCATCAAGAGGCCTTTGTTGCCTGTTGTAATACAAGTAAAGTCAAGGTCACGTCCGCTGCTCATCAACTATAGCAGTTTCGGAAGCTGTCGAATTTAATGAACACTGCCAAGCTGTATTGTTGCTGGGTGCAGGCCTTTGCTGCAACATCCTCACATCAGGCTGCACAGCAAGACTCAAGACTGCTTTGATTGTGTCTTGCTTGAACTTGCGAGCAAACAAAGGACAATCATTGCGCATGAAATGATATTTTGCACCCTGCCATTTGCAACTGCCCCTCAAAATCTCATGTATTGGTGCATAAAGCTGCTCTGACGAGTTGATGGCCAACTTGTGATCCTTGCAATGCCCATCCCAGTGGTCACGTATCAGCTGTAGGGTATCATTATTTGTCTCCCACTCAGCGTACTCTTTTGGATGTGCTGGATTTGGATGCTCTTCAGACCATTCCCACACATCCCATGTGATATGGCCAGTACAGTCAGTCTCATGTTCTAGTGCCTTGTATGCCAGGAGGGTAGACAAGTAGTGCTCATCACTTAGACAACCATGGAAGTGGCCATCAACATCATTGCCAAACACACAGTACTTTTCAAAGATGTCACTGATGTAGTCATCTCGTGCCACGATATTGGCATGCTTGCGGATGAACATGAACCACTGGGAATTCTTGCGCCAGTGGCTCTGCCAAAAATCATCTGTGCCCATGCGCCAATGCCACCTGCATACCAAAACCCCAGTGACATAGCTTACAACATTCACACTTTGCCCCCAGTTCTGACACACATTGAGGTGGCAGCCGTGAAGTGGCACTATATAAAGCAGGCAGAGTCACCAGGCAGCACATGTTGCTTGTGGCACATGCCTGCACAACAGTGCTTGCTACAGCAGGATGCATACTTGAAAGGCGTGACTGGCAAGCAAAGAGTATGTTTCCAACGGCAACACATGCAGGCTGAAGGCAATAACCCACTGCTCACAAGCAGCAGACAGTGTGGTCGGGACAAGTTCACTGGAAACAATGACAGAACCAGAGCAAGTAACTTGCAGCGCGATGACCAGATGAGAGTGTGAAGCCATGCTTGCTGTTGGCAGGCTGATGCATGTAATGGGATCTTGAACCTAACCTGAGGCTTGATATATACGTGGGACAATGCTCAGGATAGCAGCTTGGCAGGATGACAAGACCCATACCTCTGGACATTTCTATCAAAGCCTTCTTTGATGCATGCCCCTATCCGGCTGACTGGGTCCAGAGTCAACTGCTGATGCACCATGGCGGGCGGGTACAGAGGAATGCACGACTCTGACAACTGCACAAAGCGTTGGTTGAGAGGGTCCTCCAGTGCAGCCTTGATCATGCGGCGCGTGACCTCAGTAGTGGAGTGATGACCCCACTTGGTGACCAAGCGCTGAGACACCGGCAGCTCACGGTTGTGAAACACACTACTGGGGTCGTAGCCTGGGAAATCTGGTGGAGGGTGAATGTAGATGGAGAACATGTGCTGCTGCAGGTAGCCGTTCTGTGCTGTGCGCTTCAATGTGCAAGCAGACCTGAGGGCTGACATTGATGGTTGGGGGTGTGACTCGCCACTTTTGCTGTTGCTGCTGTTGACTGGAGTCTGGGAACAGAGCGAGCTGGAAGCACAGTCCACAGCAACCAAGCCAGCGGCACTTGCCAGCCACCGGTTCCATAGCTCCTCATGCGGCATAGGACCACGAGTAAGGAACATCAGCGCAACTTTTGGCATCTGTAGCATGGCACCGCATAGGTCAGGGTGCTGGTCAAGCTGTTCTGTCATCAGACTGTTGTCATGGGCGCCTTCAGCGTCCAGAACCTCTTCCAGTGGCTTGCACTGACTTGGGTTCTGCTTGCGGGCATCTGGCTCTGGGTCCTGAGGTGCATAACAGATGCGGTCAACCACAGCCTTGGTGTCAAAGCTTGGTTTTGGCTTGGCA
>JAABUP010002131.1_pt1 | contig 39634 bp, 26 predicted proteins | sample 5559201 | NCBI WGS metagenome assembly JAABUP01 (sample SAMN10711887, study PRJNA513373) | rock metagenome | isolation source: Antarctica rocks | place: Antarctica | reverse complement strand
GTATGCCTATATGCGATTTGACTTTGAGCAGGATTGTCTCATCCCCTGCTCGTGCTCGTTGCATGATCTCGTGTCCTATCGCTTCGAGAAGCGGTCTGTGGCAGTCGTCGACTGTCGATGACGGGGACCTTAGGTGCATGCCAATCTTCTGCATCGAGCACTTCGAGTCTGTTGCTATGCTCTCTTTCACTCCCGGTCTGCAGTGCCTCACTGCGATCAAAAGCTCTACCAGTTCGGCCCTATTGATGGTGTTGAGCATGCCCTGCTCATATGGATGCACCTTGAGACTCAGGTGTGCATGCTTGTGTTCCCTATATACTCCTGAGCCAGTGACAAGCCCTGTGCCTGGGATTTCCTTCCTGCTTCCGTCAGTGTATATAATTTCGTCTGGGCGAAATTTGAGTTCAGTTTTGTGGAAAATCTTGCTGAACTCTTCGCTTGTTGGCTGCTCTGCAGATGACCATGCTTTGGCTTTAGTGTTTGTGGCCTTTGAGTAGTGCTTGGGTGGGTACAGTCCTGGCGGTGGGACAGTCTGCTGTATGGTCATCTTCAGCTGTTTTGGCCTTTGCGGTGGGTCCCCAAGCTGAGATGCACAGGCAAATCCTATGTTCAATTCGTCTTGTTTTACAAAGTGCTGCAGTCCAGCTTCATTTGCAACAATCAGGAAATGGACATTCCGCTTTGGGGTGCACCACTGGCCTTGTTCATCAGCCCAGTATCTTGGGGCATTGAATCTGAACTTGCTTCTGTCAATTGTTGCAATTGCTTGCACTGTCTGGTGTGATAGCCACTTTGCATAAGAGCTGCCTTTGTCATCCCACCATGGTAGTACAAAGGTAGTGAGCACCGGTTCTGTAGCTTCCTCTGCACTTAGAATTGCCCATCTCATGGCCTTTTCCATGGCTACAGCCTCGTACTCAGGGTTCACTTGCGATGCACCTGTCCACTTCACGCTATATGCATCCAAGTTGGCTCCAAACAGTGCATCCTCTGCGTACATGCTAAAGTAGCATGTCACGTTTGGATTGAAATTTAGAGGGGAGGCAAATCTCTCAGTTGTCACGCTCAAACCATCCTTGAATGCTTGCATGTATCTGTCTGGGGTTGTGCACTGGTTTGCTAGCTTGCTTTTCTTGCTTCCATTACTTGCTTTGTTGGTGTATCTGCTCAGTAAGCGTGCAATGGCTTGTGGAAAGTCCAAGTGACCATATTGTTTGTGTGTGTCAGGCTGGTGCAACTGTGAGTGTCTGAAGGCGCTGTAGAGGATGCGTAGGCGGTGCATAGTAACTGATCCGCACAGCTTGCCAGAAGGGTTGTACACATTGGCTATGGTCTCCTTGATGCACTGATCTTTCCAGCTCATTGATATGACATACTTGAACTTGGGTTTGATGTCTTGGTCAGGGTTGACTGTGTCGTTGGGGTCTATAGTTATCAACCTTGCTAAGCTTGGTTCATGTAAGAAGGCAGATGTTTCTTTGTCATGTACCGGTATCTGATAGCCTTGTTTGTCCATGTTTGACTTACCTTGATCTGGTCTTGCGCAACTGTCTTTGGCCAGCTTCAAAGGCTTTAGCCCTGCTTTTCTGGCCTCAAAATCTTCCATGACCTGTTTTGGTACATTCTGAGCTGGCTCTCTGATCGGTTCCCATGTGGCTTTTACCACTGCATGGCGTGCTGTTCTTCCAGCACATTGCCTCAGAACTGGACAAGTGTTTACTTCTGCCACCTTGTAGCCTTGCTCTAGGTACATTGGCAGGTGCCTTTTGAGTATGTATGTATCAGCCCATTGGACCATATATTGCTTTTGCTTGATGCGGTTCCTTTTGTCTGTGATATTGCACTCATGTTTGATATGGTCCATTTGGTTTTGTTGGCCATAGAGGTACTCTAAAACGCGCGGGTTTTTACTGTGGTGTTTCATGCGGGCCCAGAATTGCTTAAATGTCAGACCAGGAGGCAGAAAGTCTTTTTGTAGGCTCATTTTATCATGCAGCAGCTTGAGCTGTCTCTGTTTTTTCTTAGCTTTCAATTGGTTGATCCACGACTGGTATGATGCTTGTGTCTCCTCATCACTTAGCGATGTCAGGTATTGCTGTGGACATGTGTACAAGTGCATAGCATAGTGTGCCATGATGCAAGAAGCAATTATACCGACTCACTGTTGTACCTTGACATGGCGCTGTTGCGTACAACTTCAGCTGGCTGCAATTCTCCTACAGGTAGTTCCATCAAAGCCGCCTGTGCTTATTGGCTGCAAAGTCTCCTACACTGATTTTGGCGGATTTCACCCAGGCAATTTCTCAGCGGCAACTTGAAGTTAGACATGTAGCCAGACCTCTTGGATGTCGTTCATGGGTGTAGTTTCTAGTTTCTAATGTCATCTCATATTATGAATGTCGACATACATCGATCTGTTCAGTGGTATCGGTGGATTCGCCCTGGCCTTACATAACATTTCGCAGCCGCGGCTATACTGTGATATCGAACCCTCTAGTCAGAAACTTTTGATCAAACTTATCAAAAATGAGTCATTACCACCAGCTCCCGTGATTTGCGATGTCAGAGAGGTGCGCAAAGCTGTCATGCCTCATCTACGCTTCCATATGATTGCAGCTGGTTTCCCTTGCATCGGCTTTTCGGGCGCTGGCCAAGGATAGCAGTCTTTTCTACGAGCTGCTGCGAATCACCAAAGAGTTCGGGCCAAAGCTTGTCTTCATGGAAAACACTCCACAGATCGTGGCATCAGGGGGTATGCACGTGATCGCGGTCGAGTTCAGCAAGCTCGCGTACGATCTTGATTGGATTGTGCTGCCGGCATACTCCGTTGGTGCTCATCACGCAAGGTTCAGATGGTACTGCTTGGCTTGGAAGAGAGGGTGCAAACACACGTGGAGCATACCGTTCACAAAGGGTTTCGACTGGCCAAAGCAACCTGTAGTCGAAGATCGTATGGTCAAGACCCGAAGCAAACACGACTCCGTGCGTTTGGGCTTGCTCGGCAACGCGATCGTTCCCGATGCAGGTCGCCGAGCATTTATGATTTTAGTAAGCGGTTTTCGAACAGGAGCGACATCAGAATTGGTGCTAATGCCACCAGCCACATGTGACATGCAGCGGAGCAGAACATGGGAGCATTGCGGAGCCTTCATCAACAACCGACTATACAAGAAAAAGTGCAACAAATACCCCAGACCTGACCTGAAGCTGGAGTTCCTCGCCACCAAACCGGTCATTCCTGATAAACGCATCAGACGAGAGCTAGTCACGCAAGCTTCTAAACAACTCTGGGCTACGCCACGTCAAAGTGTGCGTTTTCCTTCCAGGACTCTGACAGCGCGCACATTGTCGGACCTTCCCACGCAGCTGGCTTTCGAAAAGCATACTCCCACAGGCAATCGTTTCGTGAATCCACGATTCGTGGAGCAATTGATGGGATACCCAAGGACTGGACAAAGTTTTAAGCATTGTCGCTAGAATGCGTGTGGTGGCGGGCTTGCTATAGCTGCCAACGGATGTTTGATGCAAGGCATCCAAGCCACTATGCTGTCAGCCTCCATTCGCAGTCCCAAACCATGTGTTTGGGACAACTAAAGTTTTGGAAGAAAAATTAATTTGTAAGGCTCAGACTGCAGCAACGGCAGTCCCCGACGTTGGACCCACTGACCAGATGACTTTTCATCACAAAAGTCACTGACAAATGTTCATGCTTGATTGTAACATGTTAAGCCACCTCATGCAACACTTTTGCAGTGTCACCCAGGGTTTGCAGCTCACACCTGAGCACAGCTGAGTGCATGCAGCCTGAATTATGCTAAGTGCATGAAAAACTATGTGCTTTGGGTGACCACACTCCTAGTTGTTGTATCATAAGGTCATGAGCCCAAAGCAGCCTCCCCAAGAGTGTGGTCATCTCTACACAACCTTCGACATTAGCTCGGATGCAAGCCCCATGATATGATCACACTCCCCACTCTAGGGAGGTGAGGCTGGTCTAGCAGAATTGCCTCAGAGTGAACATCTAAGAGTGGGCACCTTATTCATAACAAAAGTTCTCCCCTCCCTATCACTATTGGTTGCTCATGGCTGCGTTACCTTATGATAAAACATCTAGGACTATGGTCACCAAGCACTGCAAATAGACAGAGTCGCAGGCTTGCTTACAACCCAGCCTTCGGCCCAGCCCTGCACTCTGCATGTTCAGAGAAATGGTCAGGTCATGACATGGCATTTGCATCTAATCTGTTTCAGTGCCAACCCACCTAGGTGGGTTAGTTCAAGGCAATGCAGCCTAATCAACCCCAAGTGTGGTCATGACATAAGACCCAGCTTGGGGCATGCACAAGAGGATGTACCCAAGCCTGCATTGCCGCAGTTACCTGAGAGTGTGGTCACCTTGGGACATGCATAGCAGCTGGCAGCTTGTATGTTATCATGAATCCAGCTGCGTAAATCCACTTGCTTTTGGGGAGATCCATTGATACTGGGCTTGTGTCTGGGTTGAATGACACATCTGCCTTGCCAGCTGCTCTCTAACCCTAATGGAGAGCTGACCATAGGCTAGCATGTGGCTGATGTAGCTATGTCTGAGCAGAGTGAGGGTGCAGGGCCTCCCAAACAGTCTCAGCAGGGTGCGCCTTGCATACATGGCAAACCCGCTGTGAGTATATGGTCGGCCTGTAGAGTTTTCCAAGAACAGATAGTCTCTGGGGTGGTTCAAGAGGCTGGCTCTGAGCTCTGCTGTGAGCTCGTTGCCCAAGGACCTGCTATACAGTTTTGGATTCATCCGATCTTGTGTCTTGAACTCTCTCAAGATGAGCACACCAGGTGTACTGCGATCATAAGGAAGCAAGATCTCATTTGGAGTTACTTGTTTCAAGAGAGCCTGCCTTGCAGCATCATCATCGCACTTCAGCATACGGACGGCGCATGCATGCAGATCATTTCTCAGGGGTGGGATCAAGCCTCCATAAAATGACAGCAAGAGCCTGTCTTTGCTACCCACTGGGAGTCTCTTTCTCACCTTTTGTAACTCTACATAGCTCACAAAACCTGCACGCTGCCTTTCAGTTGGCACATTGTCTTTGGCTCTGTCTCTTAGCACCGCATCTAGCTTGTCATATTGCTCCAAGAACAGATCATAGCTAATTTGCTCTTTTCTCTTCAGGTCCAACAGCTTGTATAATTACAATACTGCCAGTATTGCTACAATCATGGTACTCTGTGTCCCAACTTCTGCATAGCTTTGCGCGATCCAATCCAGCACTTTGGTTGGATGCAGGGTCAAGAGTTGGATCAGTGGCTTGTTGCCAGCTGCTGATGATATCAAGGCCAGTCTTTTGCAGTAACCTGTGCGCGTCTCCTCACTCAGGTGATCAGCTTTCAAGATGTGAGTCATGACAGGGTCCACAGTCTTGGCCATGCAATTTGTGCCTTCTGTGTCCACATGTGATTAAATTACAAATTTGTGTTTAGATCCGAGCTGGTAAGCCAAATTCAATTTCAAAGTCATAATCAAACATTTGTATTTTCTCTTGATTCCAGTTTTACTCTAGACAAATTTATGAAGTGACAATTATTTGGAATACATTTGATGTCAATTCACAAACATTTATTCCTGTAAGCTTAAACAAACAACTGTCAACATCAACATCAAAACACAAACCCAAAAACAATCTTGTACAAATCTGTTCCAATCAAGGTCAACAATGCACTGATCTGTGTGCTTGCCATCTTGCCAGTCTACTATCAACTGTTTACCAAACTGGTTTTCACAGCAAGCATTTTTGGCCAAATTGCAACTGATCCGTTGTTCATCGAAGGATTGTTGCAGATGATGCAAGATGAAGTGCATCAATATTCTCACTGGACCACTACAACCATGTCATGAAGTGCCCACAGTATTGCGCAACCTTGGACAATATCTGAAATATGATGATAGGATGTGCAGCCTGTCACAGCTGTTGCTGACAGGTGGCAAGAGAAAAAACTACATTCATTATCAGTTTTCTATTTCAAGTTGGACTGCCTGTTTTGGTACATTTTCAGTAGGACGCTCCTATGTCTCAGTAGATTGGCAACTTTGTATCAACACCTCCAAATTTGAGTCTGGCAACTTGTATGCAGTACCTGAGCTTGTAATTCAGGTTAGGATCCAGCTCGGTTTCTAACAAGAGTACCCTGATCAACAACACTCCAGTGGCACAATTGTATTTGTCTCAGACTCATCATCACTTCCCTTTATGTGACTGAGTGCGACGGATGCGAAGTGCAACAAGCTGTTTTCATCATTGCCTACAAATTTGAAGGCAATATTTTGATGACCATATTGCAAATTTTGATTGCACATTTGACGGTTGTGTATTTATGTCATAATGTTGTCTTTCAATTGCCAAGTGTAGACTGCAAAGACAACAACTAAAATCACAGTTGCGGTTTCTGGGACTAGGCTTGAACACAAATTTCTTGGACAGTGCCCTGATCAACAGTGGCACAATTGTATTTGTCTCAGATTCATCAATATTTCCCTTTATGTGACTGAATGCGACGGATGCAAAGGGCGACAGGCTGTTTTCACCATTCACTACAAATTCGAAGCCAGTTATTTGACCATATTGACAGATTTTATTTAGCGTTTGTCGGATGTGTATTTCTGTCTATATGTTGTCATTCAACTGGCAAGTGTAGACTGCAAAGGCATCGACTAGAATCACAGTTGTTGTTTCTGGGACCAGGTTGTAGAAACAAAATTCTTGGACAGTGATTCTCGTTGAAATCAAACAAAAGGAGACTGGGTGTACAAATCAGTTTGTCGTAATGATGTGACTGTTCAGTAATGCCACTGCCAAAATTATGTCAAAGCAACCTACCAAAATTTGATTGACAGCCAAATTGAATTGCTGATTAGAATCCAAACTTGCAATTCTGCTTGGAGACTCAAATTGGTCATTTAGATGATCGACCAAATTGCACTTTTCAAATTTGGCAATGCCTGATTGTCAGTTGCAAATTTGCTTGCCAGCTGCTCTTCACGTAATTCACAACAAGAAAGCCCTTGGCAACACAATTTGATACTTCCATTCCTACCTATTCCATGACATATAGGGGACAAGGTCAAGAGCATCCACCACTTGCTCCATATGTCCATGCCTCAACTATGGATCAGTGTTTGCTACCAGGAAGCCATTTGATGGTTGTAAGCTCTCGGCAGCATGCCCTCTTGTGCAACAGCAGCGGAGTACAGGGTTGTCTCCAAGTCCCCATTGAACAGTCTATTTTGGTCTGACTCGCGCTTCAAGCTGCGCAATGACTTGGGCTCTATCTGCCGGCGCATGGGTTAAACCCTTCCTAAGAGAGCAGACAATTTTGGACCACAAACTGCAGTTTCTGATTTTGGTGAAAGATTGATTGATTTCAAAAAATTCTGGTTCTGTAAAATGCTAGCATTTTGCAAAGTTGCTTGGGGCGAATTTGGAAATCTTGGAATCTCAAATGTTTCTAGATATTGAGCGATTCTTTCACGTACACCGGAATGTGGTGTTGCCTTTCTACCTTGGGAGAAGGAAGGGGATGAGAAGCACCAAAGGGAATCTTACAAAAATACTCTGGTGAGCAAGATTCATCTGCGGGCATGCCTGCAAATCTACGGAGTGTTGTCTGCCAATCTGGCTGTTTGCTGCTGCACACTTGCCCCTGATTGCGGGCAAGCTATCAACAACAGCAGCAGGCCTTTTGGTTTTGACATGTTGTTTGACACACAAGGGGTTGAGGTCTAGCATTTGCCCCATCTGTTCAAGCGTCAGCTATTGATTAGTGTTTGCAACCTAGAAGCCATTTGATCGTGGTAAGCCCTCTTCCTCTGCTCCCTGCATGATATCCTCTTGTGCAACAGCTGCAGAGTACAAACCCTCTATGACCCCCTTGAGCAATAGCAAAGGCTCCACTAAAAGATGTCCCCCTTGAGCAATAGCAAAGGCTCCACTAAAAGATGTCCCCCTTGAGCAATAGCAAAGGCTCCACTAGAAGAGGAAGAGTTGCAATGTCAGCTCTTGTTTGGTGCAAGTTGGTAATGAGTGTCTGAAAACATTCTTGCCTGCAACCACTTGTGTAGGACCCCTTGTGTAGAAACCAAGGAGTGTGACCAGGCCATTACAGCTTGCAGCGCAGGTTTCCAATCAGTCTTTCTTCCTCCTGCAACATAAACTGGCTGAAGGTTGATGTGAATGTTGTTGCAAACATCCTGTACTTGGGTTGTGCTGGTGTTGTAGTCGCTGGGACCGCAATGCCGCATCATTGAGGTGATGCACTCCCAGCTCTTTTGCATGCTTCTGTAGTTGCAGCACAATGTTGCCTAAGCTGGTGATGGTTTGTGTTGGATCATCAACTTCATCCCAATCATGACTTCAGCGTCATTGGGAACACCTGCTGCTACTGACACAACATACCCCTTTTCACTTTGAAGCTGTGCTGGATTGCCAAAAGTCAGCAATATAGTATCTGGACATACTTTGTTGGCATCTGGAATGACTGATTGCAGCCAGAAGCTGTCATTTGATGGACACAACTTGAGCTAAAGCACTGCAGCTGAGCTGACATGGCATTTGCACAGCTGACAGATTGCACCAAGCGCTCACATAGTACAGAGAAGCTGATCATGTGCAACCCTGGTAGTAGAGGCAGCTGAGTTGAGATTTTGCGGGTTGCATCCCAGCTGACAATCTGTTTTGAGCTGAGCCGTAATACTCACACATTGCAGCCAAACTTGATTGATTGCAGCCAAGATCTTGGTCTGCCAAACATAGCTGTCCGGGTTGTCATCTGAGCTCTAGAATGCAGCTGAGCTGCATGTTGCAACTGAGATGATGCATATGAAAGTTGACAAGTGATATCTGCACTGACATATGCACCTGAGCCATCATCTGACAGCTGAGCTGACATATCATATCCAAGCTGGCAGATTGTAGCCAAACTGACACATCACCGTTGAGGTGGTTGAGCAAAGTGTACCAATTGAACCATTGTCTTCTGATTGTTCGAATCCAATGTTCTGCTGTGTCCATTGCGCATTTAGAGGCTAATACACCAAATACGCGCACAAGCCATCAATTTCGATATCTCTGCTGACTAGTGTATTCAACATGCAATTGCATTGTAAGAGCTGAGCATGACAAACATCGACAAAATTGAACTTGGCTTTCACAACTTATTTTGTCTTTCTCGAAAGTTCTTTCTTCAAACTCTGCTAGATTCTATCCAAACTGATGAGTGTTACTGGCACTGAGGAGCGCAGATTGTGCTTCTTCAGCAAACTTTGTCTCTTGCACGGGCTGAAGATCGGAATGACTTGCTGTAAATTCCCAGGTTTGTTGATTAGATGAGCAATGTTACAGAAATAGTTTCAATCAAAGAATTTCAAGCAACAGTAAATAAGGTGATGAAACCAGTCCGAGCGGCTACACGTTTCATGCAAGTCGCAGCTTGGCGCTTGGGCTATGCAATTTAACCTCCAAAGCAAGTATACAACTCGCAACACGCATTGTATCCCTCCTACTGTGAGACCAAGCATCACCACAAAAGTTTGTTTGCAATTCAGTGTTATCAACGAAAAACAGCATTCCAGAACGAAGCTTGATGTCGTGAAGAGTTGTTTGCTGGTTCACATAGGTCATTGCATTTTCGAGCTCTTGCCTCATTTCAATAGCCACTAGGGCGCAAGTGGGCAGTAGCATGAAATGAATGTACCGGCTCGTCCAAAATTACGTCAACATACAAATCGGGCATGAACAACCTAGATGCAATTTGCACACAAGCAAAATATGGACAAGCGTGCTTCATGTCAAAACATGCCAGGTAAGGGTGGCTTCCACATTAGAAATGACGGTGCTTGGTTGGATATGTACCACGTCTGATCTTGGCGAGGTTAATGACGGTCCTACAGAGACGTGGGTCACAATTGCCATTATGTAGAATGTCGCTTGGCTGCGGCATCCCGGATGTATTCAAAAAAAGGAATCTCATCAAACCTGGCTAGGCGTAGCTGCCGGGCTGAAACCATGAACAGATGGTGGGGCCCGTAAGGAGCTACCACCTTGCGTTGGAAGGCGTCTTGTATTTGCACATATAAATGTTCCTTAGCAGTTTGCTCGTCGTCAATGCCGCTGTTGTACATGACGTCGTCCAAAAGCCTATCGGCTTTGGTGCGCAAAAAGGCGACAGGTTTGCCCCATGCATGTGCTTCTTCCAAGATCTGCTTGCAACTTTCAAGAAAACTGCCGTCGTATATCAGAAAAATGCAATCAAATGCGTACAGCTTTTTGTCAGTGAAATCGGTAGCTGCTGGGTGGGACTGCGAACCAGCGCCAGGTGCATCGTATAGCTTGACACGTGCAAGCCCAGGATAGTCGTAACAATGAACGTCATGTGTGACCTCGTTGATGCCGACTCCCGCAGCACCTACGTCATTTGGCTTCACGCCACGAATTGCATTGATCAACGTGGACTTGCCGCCTTTTGTGGGGCCACAGAAAATGAAATTGTAATGGTTGACTACATCCATTCCCATATGCTGTTGTGCTTCTTTGATCAAGCGGTCTCGATTGTGTCCGATGTTTTTGCTGTTGCCCACACCATCACGATCAGGTGGCTTGTTGAATGCGTCGCACATGTTGACCATTAGCTGGATCAAATCTTTGACAGATCCAACACCACCCACAAAAGTAGACAACGCATGACCCATGTCGTCTGCCCACACCTGGGTATGCCAACACCAAGGTGCCGATAGCCATGATCGATTTTGTAGAGAATCTAAACATTGTGGCTGCGTGGGCGACACATGTGTCTTGTATGAGAAGCCAAGCTGCACGTGCTTGGCAAGGGCTTGGGTCCGTGATTGCAGTCATTGCTCTGCAACCACCTTGGCACGTCAACAGCATCATAATGGCATCTAATCAGCATGTAAGGGTGTTGCCGGTCACCGACATTAGTCAAAGCCAAGCTGACAACAGTGATTGACAGCGGCTAATGCTAAGCTCACGGCTCACAAGGCAAGCAAGTTGAGATATGAGCTGACAGTGTGCACCTGAGCTAAGTACAAACGAGGAGACCGATCACAGCTCAGCTAACAGCTTGCAACTGAGATGGCAAAGTGCATCTAAGCTAACAGGGTGCAGCTGATCTGATAGCTGAGTCGACAAGTGGCAGCTGAGTTGACAAAGTGCACTTGAGCTGACTGCATTGAGCTGAGCTGACATATCGCAGCCGAGTTGACATAATACAGCTGAGTTGACAGACTCCAGCTGAGCTGACAAGTGGCAATTGAGCTGACAGCTGAGCTGACACATTGCAATTGGGCCGAGCTAACGTCTCGCAGCCAAGTTAACATAATACAGCTGAGCCGACATATTGCAGCTGAGCTGACAGCTGAGTTGACAAGTGACAGCTGACAAAGTGCGCTGGAGCTCACATTGCAATCGAGCTGGGCTGACATATCGCAGCCGAGTTAACATAATACAGTTGAGCTGACAAACTACAGCTGAGCTGACAAGTGACTCTCTGAGCCGACAAGTTGCAGCTCAGCTGACAGTTGAGTTGACAAGTGACAGTTGAGCTGACACATTGCAATTGAGTTGAGCTGACATATCGCAGCCAAGTTGACATGATAGAGCTGCGCTGAAGGACTGAGCTGACAGATTGCAGCCAAGCTGAAATATCATGAGTGAGCAGAGACTGTGAGCATCAACTGATAACGTGGACATAGTGTCTCATTCAACAGCCACCCTGCCAAGCACATGCCGGTACATCAAGCCCCCAGTCGTGCTTGCATTGATGTTTTGCGCATCTGAGCGCTGCATTGGAAATTGGCACATGAGTTGTGGTTCTAGTGCGCATCAGTCACAAATTCTGTATAATCAAATCCAGCAATGGTTGAATAGTTGCACAGCGTAAAGGATTTAGGGTTCAGGGGTGCACAACACATCTCATGACCAATCGATGATGTTGTATGAACATGATGTCTCGGTGAGCAACCACCATATGCAGCAAGTTCCAGACATAAAGCACTCAGAGGTGCTTGCATTGCTTTTTTTCACATCTGAACGCCGTGTTATATGAATATGATGTCTCAAGCGCCGTGCTTTGACCTCTCCTACATATCTATATGCTGGGCCACCTATAGGCACATATAGCACCTTACAAGACTCAACTTTATCAGCGCATCCTGCAATTGCTGATGGTGAGGCTGTGGCCAAATCTTTCACAAACCTGCAGATCCATGACAGTGTGAAGCTTAGCTGACATGTTTGAGCCAAGGGATTGCAGCTGAGCATTTGAAGCTGAGCTTGCAAATCTCAGAGAAGCTGATAATCTGCCAATGAGCTGACACTTTGCAGCCCAGCTGACAATTGCAATATGCTGAGCTAGCACACTGCAACGGAGCTGACATTGTGCAGCTGATAGATGACAACGGAGCTGACAGACCACTATCTGTACCATTTCAAGATCTGTCTAGTGATTGGAACATGATGGCAATGACATTTTCATGAGACAGCGACCTGAGCCAGTAGGTCTATGACTAGAAGTGTGTCAAGCCATCTCGAGACAGCTTTCCTGAGCCAAAATGCTTGCAAGCACTCAGATGTGCTTGCGTTGGTCTTATGCACATCTGAGCTGCAGTAGAGCTGGCATACTGAATATTGAAATATTGAAATATTTATTTTTTTCTGGTTTTGCAAAATAAGCTGCCAAAGATTTTGGAAGTTGCTTGTGGATCTCGGCAGTTTCGGAATCCGGGAACTTTTTTAAATATTTAATAACACTAAAAGTTTCAGACCTTCACATGGAAGATCACATCGTGTGACCGACGTGATGGATCAGCAACAAGATGTATGGAACATGGTCTGTACCAAAAGGTGGACACCAAGACAACGTTTGTGATAAGATTCGAATATGGTCTCCAACCATATAAGGCGGGAATGCACCCCAAAGGATCAGGCAGCATGAGGATGAATGACGAGGAGATCAAGAAGTACACCGAAGCTATAAGCAAGAACAGTGACGATCTCTTTGTCTGCCCAAGATGCGAGGCCCACACAGACAAGCTGAAGGCAAATATCAAAACGCATCTGAAAAGGAAAAAGCCTTGCATGCGTAGCTCGAGCTCGTCGGTTGTGCACCAGAATGTGCAAGTCACCGATGATCACAGCACGCACACTAGCAATCATGATCACAGCATACATAACACACATAACACAACCATCAACAATGCAAAAATCACAATACAGTTGCAGCCTATCAATAGTCCAAATCCTAAATGGGAGGACTTAGTGAACATAAACGACATCAAAACGATTGAGAAACGCTTGGGATGCAGCCTGTCGGATGCAGCTGCCGCTTTGCTAGCTTGTTTGAAATTTCAACACCTGAATGCCGACTTGCCACAACGCCACAACGTTCGCATCAGAGATGGAGATCTGGAGATATATCGCTTCGCTGATGACATACGTCGGAAAAACGCAGCTTGGAGGCCAGTGCCAATGGATGTTGGACTGAAAGACTTGATCTGTAGACGGCGTCTAGACTTCGTGGACGTGCAGGCAAGCTTGGAACGTAAGCTTTCAAGCAAACGGTGGAGGCTTCTTGAGGCAGGGCTGGATGACTTGGAAAACTTATCCAACAACGGTAAGAGCGACAAAGAGGACATGAACGCCACATTTGACAAGCTCATGCACGATTGTGAAGCAGCTATTGCTGGCTTTTGCAGCCCTTTGGTGATTTAATGACGTATTGCTTGTACACTGTTAGGATAAACAGTCAGACAATCTGCAAAGTGCAAAAGAATGTTGCAGTGCTGATCATACTTGTCTCCACCAACTGAAGTACAAATTTGCACAAATTCAAGCCTGAAATACACCATGCCTTCATCCATGAGCATTGGGCCAATGCCGCATCATGTACCCAATGATTTACGGGAGACGCAAGGCTGATGCAAACAGCATATTGTCTACAAGAAGCACCACTCAGCCCTTCTCCCCCTTCTCACAGCACGACTGGCGCATCAGCCCTATGATGATAGAAGTCAAACTATCTCTGACCTTGTGTATGCATGGTACTGATAAAAAGTGATGGCATTCATTCTGCAACTGATGCAGAATACCAGTTATTGTATCCAAGTTGGCCCCCTATTGAAATGCAAATGATGTTCAGTCTTGCTGTACAAGGCTAACGCGAAGGCTCATAGAGCCGCTTGTAGAGGGCTTCAACAAATCTACACGGTGTTGCAGGCTAGGGTAGCTCATAGATTAGCATAGAATGCATTGCGAACCAGCTGTGACCAAGAGACTACCTAGCAGTTGTATGAGTGACTACACAATTTCATACTTGGCGTCACTGGCAGCAAACTCCATGAGCGTTTTGACCAAGTGACCTTTTGTAGCAGACTGTGGTGCATCTCGCTTCATATGGTGATTGATGAGCCCAGCCAACTCTGCTTTTAAAAGCTTGTCAAAGCGCCATTTCTTGGCTCTCTTAAGCACACCCAGGTCCATCAAGTCTGCAACCCCTAAGCTGCCTGTAGAGAGGGTTGACGCTGGATCAGACAGATTGCTGCTGCTAATCTCGGGACTTGCAGCCCTCCCACCAGCACCATTGGGCAACCCAGTCGAGAGGCTGCTTGCATTGCTCAAGGCAGGTGTAGATGCACGTTTTGTGTACTTCCTTTGAATAGAAACAAAGGTGGGAGGGTTAGCAATCACTTGTTGCTGTGTGTTCACAAGTGCTGTTGCAAGACATGTCTGCATGACCTCGTCACTAACATCAAATTTGGCCTGTGGAACCTGGAGCCTGACTGCGACGCATACCTCTTTTGCCAGGTGATCAATCACTGCTTGTTTGACAGCTACCTCATCAACGGACACACGAAAAGGCAAGATGTCCAGCGCCGTGCGCAAAACAGACATGTTATCCATGCAGGAAAACTGGCGGTTGCTGGGCCTGTTGATCAGAGATGCTTGAAAAACATAGGCAGACAGAAAGTTCAATGATGGCATGCAGAGCTGCAATTCATTTTGTCATCGATTTTGCAGCACTGCAATGGCTGCATACATGGCGAGACAATAGGACTTCATGACTCAACCTCATCACACTGGGCCAAAGGTGTTAATAAAAAGGTCAAGTCTGAGGCATTTGTGCATTGTAAGAACAAACAGACTGTGATGTTTGTACCTGGAGAGGGCAGACAAGCAAGGAACATTGCATAGAGCACATGCAAAGTCCCCCTGGCTCAAATCTCCGTTGCCATAAGCTGCACATCTGGCTGTGTTGGCTTTGCCAAAGCAATGACACCATCATTGGCAGCACAGCAGTGTGTCGTCTTCAAAGACAAACGTTTGCTGCATTAGTATTGGTCCGTCATGCTGTGCATCTTGTCAAGGTCTATACAAAATAAAAAGTAAAAGTTCCGGCTAGCAAGACCATGGTCAAGATCTATAGCCTGGTTTGGACCTTGATCAAGCGCCTCCAGATGGTCATAGGTGGATTGCAGAGGAGCGTGTTGTTATACTGTGCACTTTTGTAAAATTCCCTTGCAGGTCTTGAGAGGGTGATTATTGTCTTGACTATCAAATCCCCCAAATCTGTGCCTCTGCAGCTGCCAACAGCGGCAGCGGGGTTGTCCTTGCAATGCTGATATTTGGCTTACTAATGTCATCAATGGTCACACAGCTGACATTGCCAAGTGCTTTTTTGGCTCAATCTAACAGCTTACAACTCAATTGACAGATGACAATGACCATCAAGCACTTTGCAGTGTGAGCCAATTTGCTCAAAGTATTTTAAATTGTGTGAATCTGATATTGATCTGACCATCACCAACAAATAGCTTGCCTGCCGACATATGAGCTGCCATTCAATTTCTCATTGAGAAGGTCAGGGGACCCTGTCCATTCTGCTGGAGCATTTTTCATCAACGGTCATCATCTGTTGTCTGTCAATATGCAGCAGCAGTCCCAGATGCACACTGCCAGTTCATACAGCCAAAATGGTCCTGAGTTGGTTGACAAACGGTCCCAGCCTGCAAGACAGATACTAGCTAAGCTGGCATTGCATACTGCATACAGCAGACCACGCCACACACGTTGTGACTGCTGTCAAGTGTCAGCTGAGCTGCCTATGACATATCTGACCCCAAGGCCTTTAGTCACGTCGGTGCTCAACATTCGGCCAGGAACAACTTGTTTTGCTGCGTCCAAGCTGAATTGCATGATTCTCTTCTGCAAATTGCTTGACCACTATCTTGCAGCAGTCTTGTGTCCAAGAGATTGCATCTGCCCTGGCATATCTCAACACGAGAGTGTCAGTTGGGTGCCATGCAGGGTTTGCTAGGTGCAGCCAAGCTCACACACAAAATGGGACAATTGCAACCCAGCTGACTTATTACACAGAGAAGGTACAGCAAGAGAGAACAAGTGTTGTAGTTGCAATGTCTGATACGTGCAGCCTAGCTGACATGCAGAGTTTGGTAGGTGCAACCGAGCTTACATGCAAGAGTTGCTATGTACATCTGGAAATGAAGTGAGAGCTGTGAAAAGTTGATGAGCATGTAGCAGGCATAACACAACATCTGGGTGTTGTGTGATGTGAAACACCTCCAGGATCAACCTGACATTCTTGCAAGAAACGAGTGAGGTTATGTGAAATGAATCAAGACTGGATGTGCATGTAAAAGAGCATCAAGGTCAACATGTACCAGTGCCAACATTTGGATAAGAATGTAACAAGAAGGGTAATGGAAGGTAGCAGGTCTGAAACAGACATCTGGAAATCCATGAGACTGATGATGGAAGCTGTCCCAGCAGCACTATCAGCAGCAGTATCACCAGCTGTCCCAGCAGCACTTACAGCAACAATTTTCAGCAACCATCGCAATAGCAGTTCTAGCAACAGTCACAACAGCAGTCCAAGCACCATTCCACAGGACTGTTTTCTGAAAGAGAGGCGGTAAGACACCCGTATGTACACCACTCATCAGCAGTATCACCAGCAATACCAGCACCTTATGCAGCAGTTCCAGCAGTCACAGCAATCCAGGCAGCGTTCAGCAAGACAGCATTATCAAAGAGAGGCGATTAGACCTCCAATTTGCCAACACTCATCAGCAGTACACCAGCAATCCCAGCAGCACCTTCAGCAGCAGTCCCAGCAACAATGTCAGCAAATGTCTTAGCAGTACAAGCAGCAGTGTTGATAGCAGTGTCAAGAACAGTTTCCAGCGGCAGATATAGCAAAACTTACAGCAGAATCCCACCATTCTCCAGATGCTACCACTGGTGAACACTGCAAGACAAATGATACCACTGAAACTGACCGAGCAAAACCAAGCCTGATTGCCAATATATCGTTCCATAGAAGAGTATAGCGCAGCGTCCAGGGGTGTTTGACTACAGGATGCCACAGACGTTAAGTTTTAAGAGCAATGCCAAAAGCAGCTCTTGAAGCTGCATGCCCTACTCTGCAGCACAAGTGTGCTGACAGAATAAGGCTGGACTGACACATCACTGAGGAGCTAATTGTGTGCTTAGCTGACAGACTGCGCTCGAGCAGACTGTGTGCAGCCAAGCTGACTGTCTACCAAATTGGCCACAGTGACTTTGCACAAACAAGGAAGGCTTCTTTGGAATACTGCTGACCAGACACAAACAACCTTTTCCAGGCCATGCTAGTGCTGGCACATCAGACTTTCAGCTTGCCACTTTGCTAGCACATAATTCTACCCCGATTCATGCATGATCCAACAGTTCTCCAAACGTCATAAACGTCATTAATGTAGACCGCATGGGACGGTCAATCACGGCATCCACTGTTCAGTTAGATAAGTCTCAAAGGCTTGTTTGGCTCGCGAGCAAAGGTCACTCATTACATGGCTTGGATCCATTGGCACAAGTTCCCAGCCTTGTCCTCGGCATCCGCTGCACCTAAATGGCTCAACTGTCAAGCATGCATCACCAGGCTGGCATGTCTGGATCATCACCTGCTTTTTGGTGTCCCACTCATGTCTGTTTATGACAACCGCAGCTTGGAATCCAGAGTGTGCATATGCAATCAAGATTATGTTGTCCTTCAACACATCAGCGGCCTTAAAATAAGCTGAGGGGCTCATACGCATCTTATAGACCTGTAAGATTTATTATCTTGTGAATGCAACAAGGCATGCTTTGACGCAATAACATGCAGCTTCACTGCAGCCTGAATGCATGCTATTCGGGCCGACAACTCCCAAGCTGTCAAGTCTGTCATTGCACATGTAACGTTAGGATGTGGTGTATAGGAGCTAGCTATAGAGCCAGGAGTACAACAGATGCCTCTGTCACTAACTCAGACTGTTCACACAGATGGGTCTACATAGATAATAATCATTATTATTTACAGGTGTGCCAGCCGATGCTGGATACCTACTAGGCGTGTCCTATCCTAGTTCTGAGCGCCAACATGCACTAACATTGTAGACACTAGGTTGCACCCTAGGGGTGTGCGCTGACAGGACGAGTGCCATAGACGCATTGGCGAGGACAGATTTTCCCCTCCCTATTTAACCCACCCAGAAGCACGAAAAATCAGCATGTTACCACTGGGACTTGAACCTGGGTCTGCCGTGTCACAGCTCTGGGGAGCCTAGGGGGAGTCAACATAGCTCCTCTTCTGCAGTTGGCTCGAGCTCTCAGTAGAGCGCTCATATGTGCATAACACCAATGCAAGCACAAGTATGTATGCTCAGAAGATGATCAGTTAATGGTGAAATTTGATGGAGAGTCCAGCTCATCAAGCATTGCATCATTTGACTCAACACCCAAGGCTTGTGACTGATGTGGACTGGAGCAAACAGATGTGCAAACATCAGTGCAAGCACAATTGGGTGACACTTGCTGCGCATGGTGGTTGTTGACTTAGACAGATGTTCATAAACGGCCATCAGTTGATGAGCACTATGCTGCGCATCCCAGCTGGGTGTCGTTCTGATTTGGAGGGTGGGCTGAAGCACAAATTTTTCAGGAACAAAATCGATTCAACTTCTCAAATCGATTTTGGTCAACGCAAACGGATTTTGTGGTCAACGCTCAAATCGATGCCGGGAGGAGATGAGACGATTGGGGAATCGAAAGGGTAACTGTCGAATCGTCAAACCGATAGTTTGCCGATTCAACTTCTCACTTGATTTTGGTCAACGCCAACGGATGTGTGGTCAACGCTCAAATCGATGCATCTCAATGAGGATTCCAGAGGGCAACTATCGACAAATTGCTGCTCGGCAGATTACTTCAAGCATTCTTGTGTCCAGTTGGCTGGCATATTTTCAGCACAAACGTGTCCGCTAGGCGACATGTGACACATGCTAGGTGGAGCCAAGCTGACATACAAAATTGGAGTGCAACCCAATTGATCTGTTGCAACAAGATTGGGAAAACCTTCAGGCTTGGTGTTCTGACATAGTTAATAGCTGCAGCCTACTTGACATGCAGTGTTTGAGAGGTGCGGCTTGGCTGACATGCAAGATCTGCTGGGTGCAGCCAACATTGATGCAAAGATACAAATCGTGGAGGCTGTGGAGGTTGCCAAGGCAACGTTGCCATCCCTTAATAAATGTACATTTGCAGATATTTTTAACCCTTCTTGAGAGATTGTAATGTGACATATCCTTGATAGACTTCCGCCTCGGACTCTAAGCCTGATTTACAGTCCATGGAAAGCATATAAAGCCGAATGTAGAAGACAACGTATGCTCATTAGATGACACCGATAAACGCTTCCTCCGTTCAACAGGTCACAGATGCTAGGGAGGGCAATACATGCCCAGAATGCCATCATACATTTCAAAGCCCTTTCAAACTACAGAAGCACCTGACAGAGACCAAGAACCAATGCAAGGTTGTGATCAAAGACCTTACATGCGAACATTGTGAGCAACCCTTTGCAACCCAGAAGGATCTGAAGAGACACCACCAGCGCAAGCAAAAGGCTTGCATCTTGATTCAGGATCTGAAGGCTGCACACCAAAAAGACATAGATAAGCTGCGACTAAAGCTAACCGGCAAGCAACAACAGCTGGACCGTCTCAATGCAAATGCGCACGATCAGCCAGAGGGAGTAGCGGCCGTCAAGGCGGCCCACACATCAAGTTCGAATCCTTTCGAGGAGTTATTGTTGCAAAACCTGACAGATATGCAACAAACTCTCTCCGAGATCAAAGTTGCCATATGCAGCGGGAGTGGAGTGCAAAACAGTTATGCATCCGATCGGCTCATGAGCATCCCCGTTGGCAACATTGTGGACGACAATGAGTCAGCAATCGATGTCCAGTATCCAGACGGACGTGAGCATGGCATTGCAACGGACTTTGTGGACCAAAATACCGCAAATGCAGTTTTGGATGATGGTCCCAAGCAGGTGCACGGCTTAGATGTGGTGGACGGTCATACTGTAGAGGGACCCTCTGATGGCACTTTGACATCTGTTGCTGGTGGTGATGAGCCGTCTGTGCTCACCTCCCTTGGTGGGGACGAATTGATGTACTCGCCTAGCAAGGAGACCGTCACACATGAAGCAATGCATGACTCACAAAGCCTGTCTGATAAGTCTATCCGTTCAACCGATGAGGCAGTGCACACAGCTGCACGCCAAGGTGAAAGGGATGGCATTAGCAACACCGACTCAAGCATTGCATCTACAGCGGAACAGCCTTCCATCGCATCTTGCAATGTGGTGGACAGAATCGCCACTGTAATCTGGGATTTACATGCTGAATCTTCATCTGAGGTTGCATATAACAACTCAACTCATGCAAGCCCTTCAACCCATGGGGATGAGGTGCCTGAGCTCGAAGGCCGCTTTGAACACGCATCAACAGTGCGCGTGCTGGCGGCAGACTCTCAATCCAAGTCCCCAAGCATGCAGTCTTGTGCAAGAGCCAAAACCAACAAGTATGGTCAAGAGAACTTGGAGTATTGGCATGACATGGAGTGTCGACAACTGATGAAAGTCTTAAAGCTCAAGAGTTGCAAAACAAAGGCTTGGGAGCCCGACCATTCTGTGCTGGTCAATATGTTGAATCTCATCTTTTGCGACGCAAGCCATCCTGAAAATTGGAACATTCTATGTCCAGCGGTTGACAGCCCTGTCATGTGGATGTTTGATGGGCAAAAATTCCAGCAAAAACAAACCAAAGCCACAATGTACGACCTGGTTGGAGATGTTGCAACGTATATGTTTTTTGTGGAGGATAAGCTCAAGGAGGGCATGCGCTTGGACGTTTTGAATCGTATTGAAGGCTTGACGGCATACCTAAAGACAGTTGAAGATGTCTCCTACTGTCAGAATTGTGAGCATTGTGACTTCGATTTTCAAGAGTTGTCACTACAGTGTCGCGCAGCGATGCACGAACACTTCAAGCACATCAAGGGTGTTCAGTTCTTGCAAGCTGATTTGCAGCAATAGACACTAATAGGGTTCCAAGTGTGGCGTTAAGTTGTTCAGCGCGCAAGGCATGAAGCTATTGCCCACACAAGTGTAATCGTGTCGCTGGGATAACAACTTGTAAGAATATGTTTGCAAAGCTTTTGTTCACGGCGATAGCGGCGCCATTTCAAATGGGAACTCTCAAAGCTCAACAGAAATCGTCTTCCTGCAAGCGAGGGAAACACCATTGCATTTGTACCCACCATTTGTCCCGACTTGTTTGAGCGACCTGGTGTTGTGGCTGCTGCTAGTGCTGGCCAACACTGCCAGCTGTGTGTTGGCAGCTGACACAACTGGGCTGGTTGTTGACATGATAACAGGCAGGCGACACTTGATGTTACAATCAAAGCAACATGCGGAACTACAAATCACATGCTTCAGTGGGCCACAAGTCATGCTGAGACACGGCATATATCAGCTTGCTTCAGCAGTGATATTTTAGCTCAGCTCAGCTGCTATAAATCAGCTCCGCTCAGCTGCATTTTGTAAGCTCAGCTGCAATAACCTGGCTCATGCGCAGTTGGTCAGCAAATTGTCAACTCAGCTGCACCTTCGTCCGGTCAAAGCTGTGGTGAGGTTGAGTCAACTGGAAGCTAAAAAATGGCGTTTCACCCGCCCTCCTTTTGAACATCGGTACGGCACTTGCAGACCCTTATTGTCGCTACTTATCTTCGGCGCGTTGTTACCCTCCGCACCAAAGCAATTGTAAACGCCATCGGCCGCAAGTCTGCTGCCCGTGCTGCAGGTAAGAAGTCACAATGTTTGATGAAAGTGCACAAATACGCTATGCGACCTTCAAAGATGCCACTTGGGCTATCCAACGGGAAGGTGTATACATCGCTGAAATTACAACACTGATATCACTGCAGGATGACTCTGTGCACAAAGACCCCCAGTGAAGTCGTCAAAGCGGCAAATGCTGGCGTTCCAGGCCGTGGACGATGCCAAGCCATACTTGCTTCCGGCAAGCGCTGTACAAATTCGGCTGTTGAACACGGTGCTTATTGTTGGCAGCACCGCTAAATGCTTGCGCACACGCCTGATTTTGGAACAAGAAAGCGATTCGTTGTGGCATCTGTTCCCGTGCCGAGGCCTTGCGTTGCTAAGAGGTTGACGGAGAGACTGTAGAACCCCAACTGCATGATTAGACTGTGTGCTCTCCCATTTTGTTCAGACTATTGCTTAATTCAAGTGCGATGACGATCTATACAGCGCTGTCCTGGGCAGAAGTGCTGTGGTCGCAGTGCGCACAAGTCACAAGGCCTATCTGCAGCTGATAGCTGGGCTGAGCAGCTGATCATCGGCTGTTGATGTTTTGTGAGCATGCTCACTTGTGCTTGCATTGGTAGAATGCTCATCTGAGCGCTGTACTGGAGCCTGAAAGCATATGCTGTGGTTCCAGTGCACATCAGTGACCAGGTCTGTAGCATCACATGAAGGAGTGATTATGATCCGAAACTAGTTATAATTTGCCACCATGCTGTATCAATTAGCAGCCACCATACGCAGCACGTGTCACTACATCAAGTGTCCAGAAATGCTTGCATTGCTGTTATGTGCATTCAAGTGCTGCTCTGGACAGGGACCTAGGCTGTGAGATCAATGCACGACAATCACAAGGGCTGTAACATCAATGAACGTCTCTGTCTGCATTTAGCACGCAGAAAGCAACCGTCCACAAAGCACTCTGCTTTGAATTGTTGCTGCAAGAAACACAGCCCATATCTTTACAGACGGTATGCTGCTCAAGGCTGGCAGAGGCTCTACACAAGTAATAGAGGGCAGCTGAGCTGACAAGTTGCGCCTGCGCTGAGAGCTGACTTGACAACTTGCAGCTTAGCTGACAGCTGAGTTGACAAACTGCACCTGAGCTGACAGCTGAATTGACAAACTGCACCCGAGCTGACAGCTGAGTGCACAAGTTGCAACTGAGCTGAGAAACTCAGCACGTCAGCTGACAATTGAGTTGAAAACTTGAAAGTCAGCTGAGCTGACAGATTGCAGCTGAGCAGACAGACTGCGTAGGAGCTGACATACTCCAATTGGAGCTGACAGAAATCAGAGGGGCTGATTGTTTACAGATTGGCTGACAAACTGCACACGAGTTGACAGAGTCCAGTTGAGCTGACACTTTGTGGTTGAGGTGACAGGTTATGGTCGATTGCAAGGGTTGCAGCCCGAGCTGAGGGTCTGCACTTGAGCTGAGCTGACACGGTGCCGCCAGAGCTGCCAGACCAGTGATGAGCTGGTTGTACACATTTGAGCTGATAGACTGCACTTGAGTAGACAGATTGTAGCTGAGCTAAAGGAGAAAAGCCGAGCCAGCATATTTGAGGTGAGCTGACAGGTCGCAGCATAGCTGATAGGTTGTTGACGAATCACTGTTTGCTTGATACACTTCAGCTCTGGTGCACTGATCTCTGAAACACTGGCTCTTGAAGGTAAGCAAGAGCTGCTTCAAGCAACCTTGCATCTATGTGGGGATGTAGCCCAGCACAGTAAATATGTCCATGTCACAAGGTCCGCTCTGTCATGACAGACTGTCTGATTGTCAGCACATCCTGCATATGTCTGTGGCCGCATGCCACTGCAATCTATGGAGTACGTACGCAACTCCACACCTGCCCAAGAGGCTTTGCCACTTGGGTGTGTCTGACATCAAGTGTACCTTGACTTACAGATGCTACACAAATCATTTGCTGTGTTGCGGCTCACAGAACATTGATGACGCTTGACAGGCAAGCTTTGCGCCTTGTTATGAGCTTGAGGGCTTTCTTGTCTGGTAGTGTCACTTGTGTTGAACAGCAGATAGTCACTGTAGCTCACGTTACCTACATGCCCTGCTGCATACAAGTAAGCAAAGATGCGCAACATGCTGCTGAATTGACAGTGCAGACGTGCTTTTGTTGTGCCTGAAAATTGCTGCACATGCGAACCACTGCCGACTCAGGTGACCGTGTGCCGCCAACTGATTGACGTGTTGCGGAGTGTCTGCTTGAGCTGTTGGATCACTGCTTGTGTTTACGATTGCAACGGGATCATGGATGCAAGAAGTAGTGACATACAGCCTACAATCTACTGTCATCCCCTGTATGAAATAGTGTTTGCACAGCAGCTTGGAAACTAAAGCTTTTGCTTTTGCATTCAGTCACGTGATGCAGGAGGGTATGCCAAGTTGTTACATGGTGACAGCTGTCAATGACAATGTACATTGAAGTCTCCAGCAATGCAAGTTCTGGACTGATTCTTTTGACTACTGGTGTACGGATCAAGATTCAAAAGTGATTATGGAACATGACAAAAAGACATTGATAGTAAGCTCGTGACTGGCCCTCAAGGCACTCTGCTTGAGCCAAGTGAGCCTCCCCTTATGTGAGGATGACGTAGAATTGCTCTGTAACGCATATGACATAAGATTGATCTTCGTGGTCGATCAAAAAATAAAATGTAGCCGTGGACGGTTGCCATTTCATTCACACAGTAAGAAAGCAGCCGTCAATACTTACATTGCTGCAACTCAATGCAACATTCGTGAGGGGCCATTTGCAGGCTCATCAATTGACTAGGCACTTTGCCAATGCTGGTGGGCAGCATCGTCACGCTGAATGTACCCTTGCAATAACCCTGCGATGCCCAACACACTGCATGCGGGCCTTGGACACCTGCGGCCTATAGGGCTATGCTCTGTAAACTCCGAGACAGGTACCTTGAGACACTCTGGGTGAAATAGCTTGTCACATTTTGAGCATTTAAGCATAAACCTGTCTGGGTTGTATGGATGTCCGCAGCCCACTTTCATTTCCTTTTCCCGCACGCAAACCTTGGTCACATTTGTTGGAATGACCTTTGCTGACACACTCCCATCACCACGTTTGAAGAAGTTGCAGCGGTATCTCGTATACCAGGTGTCGTCCTCCGCAGGTGTACCCCGCAACACATCGTTGTAGTCAGCAACATCATACTTGACATCGCACTTGCCATTCAGACTTCTGTTTGGCACAATGTCGTAATGGTTGGATTGGAACAATTCTTTTTCCCCATAGTAGTCTTGCATCGGAATTTCATTGCCTGGGCTGTGAAACCATTGCAATTTGGCTACCTGATGCCCATATTGCAAACCGAACTGCTTCACACAACCAACACTTGTGGTCTGATGGTTGTTCTCACCGTTGCAACTTACGTAAACATGGTCTCCTATCCTGTAAGCTGTTTTTACATGTGTGATAGGATGCATGACTTCGATTGACTGCTGAGACCCTAGCACAAAGTCCATACTTGTTGCCGGAGGAGGCTTAGTGCTACGGTTCTGCTGTGATAGAAAGTCACCCACACGGCCGCCCATCTGTTCAAACAGCTTCAACGCCCTATGGACCTTGGCCTCTTGGCATCCATGCCTGCTGCCAGCAGGATTCAGACATTGTTTGCAGCCTCTGCTTGCACTCCTTGCTTGTGAAGATCTTGCGCCTGATGCACTTTGCGAGGTAAGATTTTGTACAGCCCTAACTAACTGCTTCATTTTCTTGACCTCCACCATCATGCACCTTGGCTGGCGGGCAACTTTGGAGACCTGGTTGCGTTGTGATTTTGCCGATGACATGACAAATTGCGGAACAGATTTGCTTTGTGGCCGCAATACACAGCTGTTGCTTCTGTCACTGTGAAGCCACTTCAAAGTCACTTCTGTCTTGTAAGTTTCAGCGTGTCAATTTTGCACTGCATGACAGCGCCCCCGCACTATGTCTACATGTCAGCATCCATGGTGCTGGTTCAATCCCACTGTTCAGAATAGGCACACAATAAACATCTGTATTCTTCCCCAGCTGTCATGCATTGCAGCGGCAGCATTGCTGCTTATCTAGTGATGCTCATTTATACCTTGACAATATGCTAAAGCTGCTGAGACAGCCAGCAATGATGCGGCATCTGGTGGAAACATCTCAATGCCGCCGTTACCCGTCTGCCAGACCAGTGATCAAAATGACTTGCAGCTGAGCTGACTGATAACCACAACTGAGCTGACAATCTGATGATGATAGCCATACAACAATGGGTTCAGCAGCTTGTGCACATTGTGTAATGTGTAACACTCTGCCACTTGCAGTGTGCACCCATGGGCGCTTCACCCATCATATAAGAACCTTTGAGTCAAGATTTATTCTTTTTCAAAATCCCATTTGTCTCAAGCGGCTGCAAGGCTTAGTGACTCTTTAAGTATCTCGGCAGCCTGCAATTTGTCAGCCTGACAGTTTGGCTGCAAATTGTCAGCTTGACAGCTGAGCTCAGCCGCAAATTGCCAGCTGGCCTGCACACTGTCAACTCCGCTGTACACGTTCACACCCCCTGCAATGTGTCAGCCCAGCTTTGACCTGCCAGCTCAGCTGTGATCTGACAAATGCACTGCAAACTCTCGACTAGGTAATCTGTCTGCTTTGGCTGCGAGGTCCGCACATGCAAGCTGAAGTCAGACATCCTAATACTTTTAAACAGAAGGAACCCTTGCAAAGCTCAAGCTCATCACTTGTGTACCATAATACATGCAGGTCACCCATGATCACAACATGCACAGTAGCAAGAATGATCACAGCATGCATTCAACATAACCTTGCTTATAGCTTCAGTGTACGTCCTGGCCTCCTCCTCGTTCATCTTCATGCCGCCTGATCCTCTGAACGGTGTGTCCTCCATATATGAACTGCAAGCATGTTGACCACAAAACCTATGTCTTCGCGTCCACCATTTGATGGGCACCATGTTCTATGAACCTTGGTATTGACCCACTGAGAGCTACAGTTGGGCAGACAAATTAGAGAGCTGAAAGCAGCGGAGGCAACAGTGTGCGCCTCTGCACTTGTGCAATGACAGTCTGCAATTGAGCTGAGCTTGCCAGTTGCAGCTGCCTTGACCGTTTGTCAGTTGAGCTGACTTCATTGCAGCTGGACATGCACATGGGAGGCAGGCAGACTACACATGAGCTTAAGGTGTGAGCTCACAGATGGCAATCAGACTGATAGATCATGGTTGAGCTGACGAGCTGCAGCTGAGATGACTGCAATTGTCTGCACAATCTACAGGCACTATTGACCAAGTACACTGGAGCTGAGAGTCAACTGAGAGGTCACAGCAAATACATGATGCAGCCGAGTTGACAGAATGCAGCGGAGCTGACAAATGGTAGTCTAGCTGAGCTGACAGTCGAAGTAGCTGTTTACCCTTCCCTTGGACACGCGGCAACGCTCTTCACGCCTCATCATGCACAGCATGTCGCATTTGAGATGTGCTTGCATTGATCTCCATGAGGCCGGATGCGCAGCATCTGCATGTGCAGCCACTGTCAGTGCATCAAGCACTCAAATGCGTATGCAATGATGCTATGCACATCTGAATGCCACAATGGAAATGGAGTATGCAGCATCATGCACCATCCACTGATGATGTCTATGCTGTTGTTCCAAGGTATATCGGTTATAAAACCTGTATGTACAATCAGATGAAGCAGTGAGTGATGAGCTGGAGTGCGTGGATATTATCGTCAACCGATGATCTGCAAAAGTAAAGGTCAGAGCGATCAGCCCCATGTGTGTAGCAAATGCTAGCTGAGCACGCATCATTATTTGCCGCATCTGAGGAAATGGGCCCATACGTGGATGTTTCCAATGCACTTGAGTCGCAAAATTGGTGTGTACATTGATTGTCTCTGTCAGCAGCCAACATACGCATACAGCATCAGTCATTGAGCGCTTAGCAAGCATCAGCGGCAGCATGTGTCATTCTGAACCGATAGTGGTGTGTGAGCGACGTTGAATGCATTGTGCCTTTGTGCTAGCAACTTGACCCTAACAAGACAAATTGGGCTGACAGCAACTGGACAAGTGGCAGTGAGATGAGAGATTGCAGCTGAGCTAACATATGACCTGACATATCACAGCCAAGCCGACAGAACACAGTTGAGTTGACACACTGCAGCCAAGTGGACGAGGACAGACTACAGCTCAGCCAACACGTTGCAGCTGAGATGACAAGCGTCATCTGAGCTAACAGGGTGCAGCTCAGGTGACAAGTTGCAGCTGACAGCTGAGTTGGCAAGTTTCATCTGAGCCAACAGGGTGCAATTGAGTTGACGCATCGCAGCTGAGCTGCCGTACTGTACCTGAGCTGACAGACTCAGTTAACAGACTGCTGCCAAGCTGACATATCATGACTGAACAGATTGCAGCTGAGATGACAGATTGCAAAGAAGCCTTGCACTTCAAAGTTGAGCTGATGATGCAGCTGGTCTGTCACAGATGAATTGCATGACAGAATACGCTGGAGCAGATACATTGCAGCTGAGCTGACACACTGTGGCTGGTTTGACATAATGCAGGGCAGAGCTGCAAAGAAGGTGACTTTGTGCAGCAGTGCTGACTGACTGCAGCCAAGCCAACTGATTGCAGTCGGACTGAAAAATTGCAGCAGGGCTGACAGGTTTGCACCTGAGCTGACATCCTCAAGTTGACTGGAATGTGGCAGCCAAGCTGAAAAACCACAGCTCAGCTGACCAGCCGGATCATCAGCAACGCAAACATTGTCATACCAGCCCTGTCTCTAATCCAGGATAGGAAGGCTTGGTCATCAACATTTTCATCAGAACGATTGAGAAGCGCTTGAGATGCGCCTATTGAATGCAGCTGCCTCTTTGCTAGCTTGTCCAACACTTCAACACCTCGACGCCACAACACCACAATATACGCATCAAACATAGACAACTAGAGATATACGCTTTTCCTGGCAAACCAACCAAAAGCCTAATGGATGCCGGTCTCAATGGATGACATCTTACTAATTTCTTATTAGTAGGATTCGCAAGCATGCATGCAAGAGAATGAGGATGCGTTTGCATCCGTACTTTTGCTGACTGTCTCCAAGTTTTTGGTTGCTGCTTTTGCAATGTTGGACTGTGAAAACTCTAACACAGGGTGACTTTATACATGACAACATGTGAGGCACAGTAACTCGATTCAGTGGTGTCAAACCGCTCACATTGGTGCTTAGCAGATCGTTCTGCTGCAGCTGGCGTCAAGCATGTCATGGTTGACCTGTTGCCGGCAGGTCAAGCGGTACAGGTGAAAGGGCTTGCATGATGCAGCTAACATCGTCATTGCTGCAGCCAAGACGTTTAATTCTTTGCTCTTTGACTTTGGTCAAGCTGGGACACATATCTGTCAAGTGTAGGTCAACACCTTGCACAGTGCGGCATGCACGCAGCAATGGGACATGGAATAGTGATGTTCCTGCTCTGGCACAACCAGACCTTGGCATTGCCATCGGGCTTTTGGTGAAACAGCCATTGAAGCTGCAGAGCATGTTTTGATGAGGCAGGCGCTGGCGGTATGATCCTGGTTGACGGCAAGGAACTTGTCAAGGAATCAGGCTGGAGAAAAAGATCAGCTGATGATGAAGATCCTGCGCATCCCCGATCATCAATTCTTGCTGCATGTCAAGGTACATACCGCGTGACTGATGTGCACCGCAACTACAGCAGCATTTGCGCCCGCTCCCGGTACAGCGCTCCAATGTGCATGACACCAATGCAAGCACGCATGAGTATGCTCGTATAACAATATCAGCTGGTCATGGCAAATTAATATGCAGATATAGATTCTGTGTTATGATTTCAGAAAACTTTTGTGAAAAAAAGTCTTCAGGCTTATTAGAAGAACGTTTACTCTGTATGGTTATGTACTCCCATAGCTCATCACACACCGCTCATCTGTCTTGACACACAAGCCTTGTGATCAATGTGGGCTGGAAGAAAGTGCAGCGCTCACTTGTGCAAAACAGAAATGCAAGCACAACTGGGTGAGACTTGCTGCGGCGGTTGCCGACTCAGACATTCTGCTCAAAAAACATCATCAGCTGATGATGCAACAGGCTGCGCAGCCAGCTCATCAATCATTGCGTCATCTTGTGATAAAGATAGACCTTCTGACTGATGCGCATTGTAATCGCAGCATATGTGCCCAGTCCAATCATAGCGCTCAGATGTGCATAACGTCAATGCAAGCATATCTGGGTGCTTGATGTAGTTTGGCGTCATGCACACAGCCCCTGACTGCTTACTGAGACATGATGATCAGTTGAAAACGCAACGCGCTGCAAACGCCAGCTTACCATGCACTGCTGCATTTGACTGAACACACATAAACATTATAGTTGATGTGGACTGAAAGAAGCGTGACGTTCAGTTGTGCAGAACATCACAGCAAGCACAGGTGGGTGGCACTTGCTGCGTGAGGTGTTGATTGAGACATGTGTTCATCACTTGAAGATCACATGACGACACAAATAGACCTTGAGACTGAGGTGCATTTCCACCACAGTATGTTTGCACAAATCCAGTACAGCGCTGAACTGTGCAGAACATTCATGCCGCATATGTGAGTGCTTGATGCAGCCGGGCCTCTTGCAGCCTGTGACTGCTGACTGAGATATGTTCATAAATCTTCACTTGACACTACAGTTTCGCGCAGCTCTACACAAAGTAAGGGCTGTGAATACAACACAGGGTCTTTGCGTTGCTCATGTGTGTAGGACAGTAGTTGAAGCAGACGGTGACAACTTTGTCTGCTTGTAGCTCTTCAGCTTAGCTGCAATGAATCCGCTCAGCTACAGCAACCAGTCAGCTCAACCGCAACAAGCAGGCAGCTCAGCTGCACTTACCTCAGCTCAGCTATCACAAGCAGTCAGCTCAGCTGCGGCAATTAGTCAGCTTGTGTGCTCAGGTGCAGCATTTCTTCATATTGGTCGCAGTGTGTCAGCTGAGTTGCAATGTGTCAGCTCATCTGCATATGCAGTCAACTTGCTTGCTGGCAAGAAAAATGCCTCCACTGGCTCAGTTTGTCAGCCTGCTTCTGGGAATGTCGCGCAACTTTTTCTGTGATCACTTGGCAGCTGACACAACTGGGCTACTTGTTGACAGGATAACAGGCAGGTGACACCTCATGTTACAATCAAAGCGACATGGAAGTGCAAATGACATGCTTCAGTTAGCCACAAGTCATGCTGAGATACGGCATATATCATCTTGCCTCAGCTGTGATATTTTAGCTCAGCTCAGCTGCTATAAATCAGCTCCGCTCAGCTGCATTTTGTAATCTCAGCTGCAGTAAGTTGGATCATGTGCAGCTTGTCAGCTCAGCTGCAAACTGTCAGCTCAGCTGCACCCTGTTAGTTCAGATAAGATTGTTATCTCAGCTCAACATGTTGCTTGAGCTGTCGGCTTTCTCCTCATTTGTGACTTATCTGCCCGGTTGCACTCTGTCAGCTCCAATTTCCTTCATCAGCTTGACAGTGCTTGATAAGATTGAATGCAGTGTGTCAACTTGGCTGTGATGTCAGCTCAGGTGCAATTTGTCAGCTCAGCTGCCACTTGCTCACTTTTTTGTCAGCTTGACTGTCAGCTAAGCCCATTATGTCTTCTTCTCTCCAACTCGTCATGTGAGCTGCAGTTTGTCTGCTCGGCTGCATCTTGTGGCTCAGGTGTAACTCCTCATATCAGCCAGAACCTTCTTGGCTCATCTGCCAGGACAACCAACGCAATGGTTTGTACAGACACACTTTGTGCCCAGAACCGGTACAGCTTTCAGATGTGCATAACAACAAAGCAAGCGCATTGTACTTGATCACTTGATGGTGAGATGTGCTGCAGATAGCTCACTTCATCTGACTAGAGACACAAACCCTGTGACTGATGTGGACTGGAAACAAGTACAGCGCTGAGGTGTGCGGAACATCGATGCGAGCACAACTGGGTGCTTGATGTACTGACACTTGCTGCATGTGGGAGCTGATGACATGGTCAAAGCATATCATGAGCTGATGATTAATATGTTGCACAACCCAGATCATCCATCACTGCATCGTCCTATGATACAGACCTTGGGACTGATGTCCACTGCAACCACAGCATTGTGTCCAGGTCCCAGTACAGCGCTCAGATGTGCATAATACCAATGCAAGCACAAGTGAGCACGCTTGTGAAACATCATCAGCTGATGATGAAATCTGCTGCTCAGCCCAGCTCAACATATGCAAAAAGGCCTTGTGACTGATAGTGCTTGATGCAGTGGCACTTGCCGCATGTGCTGACTGAGACAATCAGCCGATGATGGATATCCTGCGCATCCCAAATCATCACGTGATGCTACAGACCTTCTGACTGATGCGCACTGGAACCCAGTACAACGTTCAGATATGTACAGCACCAAAGCAAGCACATGTGAGTATGATCAGAAAACTTCATGAGTTTTTGGCGAAATGTGCTGCAGATTCCAGTTGACCAACTACACAAGCCCTATGACCGATGTCAACTGGAGTAAGGTGCAGCGGTCACATGTGCAGCACACCATTGCTGCATACGGTGGCTGTCGACTGACACAACATGGTCATCACTCAACATTGAGCTGACATATTACAGCCAAGCTGATAGAGCACAGTAGAGTTGACAGACAGCAGGTCAGTGTCCATAGATCAATTGAGGAGATATACTACAACTCATTCAACACATTGCGACTGAAACTATCAGTGTCATCTGAGCTAACAGGGTGCAGCTCAGCTAACAAGTTGCAGCTGCTCCAACAGCTGCGCTGACAAGTTGCAACTGATCATTAGAATGCAGCTGAGCAAAGCTGACCATACTGCAGCTGAGCAGTTGTACAGCAGCTGAGCTGACGGACTGAGGAAGTAGACTGTTGACAAAGGTGCCATGTCATGACTTGGTCTGTCACAGATAGTTTGCCTGACATGTTGACAATCTTGTACTGCTTGAAGCCAGACATACTGCTTTGCGCATACAGCAACATCTCACCTCTTGTCGCTCATTGTGAAATGGTGATAGCCTTACTGACTTCCAGGTACGCTATAGAATTCATGGACACAAGCCTAACCGAAATATATCGCCGAAACCCTCTAGCCAGCTAGTTATGTACAACACTGCAGAGCTCTGAAATTCCAATAACATGAGCTTGCTAGCATTGCTAGGTGCGTACAACAGCATTCTTGGATTTTCGCCCATCCCTCTTCTGGCATTTGCTATACGATTGGTTCTGTTGAATAGTCATCAAATTGCTTCGAGCAATGTTATGCAACTTGAGACGGGGACAACTGATTTTGGTTGTCTGCGCACCTATGTGCTGTCGAATCTATGATCAGCCAAAAGGTCTACGCATGAGTAGACAGAAGCAAAGCAATGAACGTGGAGCTGGGATGCGCAGCATATTTACTGTGCAGCAACTATCAGTGCATCAAGCACTCAGCTGTGATTATGCACATCTGAGTGCCGCACTGGAAATGGACTATGGAACATAATGCACCATCGATTGATGCTCGATTTCCAGTGCACATCAGTAACAAAATGTACCAGCACATGAAGCAGTGAATGAGAAGCTGGAGTGCGCAGCATATTCTCATCCACACCCCCCCTTCACTACTGATAGCATTTGTTACAGCACTTGATCAACAACATCTCAACAAAGCCATCGTCACAAGTTGCCCACAAACTCTACACGGGACACCACACAGCTGTCTCATAGTGACTCCCCCAACTACCAGACACCTCACACAGAAGGCCAAGAACAAGTGCAAAGCCACATCTCACACAAGTCAGCCCATCATAGGACACACAAAATCAGCCCCAACAGAACTCCCCCAGAAGTTCTGACCCCCAACAACAGCACGTACACAGTCCAGGAAGCGGGTGGCAAAGAGAGATTTCATGGGAAAAAACTGAACAAATGTCCACAAAAATAACCAAACAACTCCCCTCCAAGGGAGCAGAGTACTCCCCTCACGCTCTAGTCCCACACAAAAGCATGTGCAATAAATTTGCATATAATTATCACGGACATTCTCGCAACCTCCGCAAACACTTCTCACATCCAGTCATACCCTTTTGTCACAAATTCATCAGTGCCTATCAGTCCCCCAGACTTTCCATAGACAGTCTAAACCTAGTCTGTGCCAGAACTAGACATATACCCACTACTCAGCTGTTGCAGCAGCAAGGCTAACTGTCAGATCTCCTGTTGTAGAAAGCTAATATGACTGCTGCAGGCAGTGACAAGAGAAGAACAGCATGTGACTTTGAGCACCACCAAAGGGGCCTGTTGAGAGCCTATATGCCCTAAAGCAGCTGCAACAGCTGCAGTTGAATGCAGTGTCTGTGAAAGGGAGCAAGCCTGACGCCAGTGCTGATGTAGCAGAAGTGAGATGACATGAGGACACCAACAACACAGCAGCAAGCGCACAACTGTGGCAGAGATGACTGACCTGACCGCCAAGCTTTGGCGCACAGCCACAGCTTATCATCATGGAGGTATTCTTCCGACGGGACCACATACTGCAGAATTCAACCAGCTGAAGCACATCACTTGCAACATATATCTGACGCATCAAGCACGAGATGAAGGCCAGATGAGATCTGCCAAGCAAAGTCTGTTGGGCACAGCTTGACTGAACATAGCAGCAAATGCTGCCTCAAATACTCAGACCTAGCTTTTGCAGCAACTTATTACCAGTCATTGTTCTGTTTGCCTGACAGTACTTGTGGAAACAAGTGGAGTTGAAAGCTGAGTGTCACAATCCAAGTGAAATGCAATGCAATTGACCTGGTTTTGAAGTTGGGCTTTATCTGCCCCATTTGAGCCTCCAAAAGCTGGACGGTCAGACCCTGGTTTGGGAAGGCTTTTTACTCAGCTTTGAAGTCAGCCAACTCTGTAAGGGTCTTCTTGTTGCTGCTTTCCAGCTCAGCAACATGGGCTGTGTAGCCCTGCACCACACTATGTTTGTGATTGTGTTATACTCAGCTGGAAGCCAGAATGAGCTCACAATCCACATCCTAGAGTTGCTGTGAGTTTTACATGTGCCGCTTGATGTCTAGCCCAGGAAGCATTGCTGTGTCATGCAACAGTGCGCAAACATGAGCTCACAGCTGAGCCTGTAAACGTTCATTAGCATTGTAGGGTGGAGCAGTCAGAGTGACTGACAGGCTGGAAGCGTGACGTGCTCACAGCTTGAACTAAGTGTACAGTGCAGAGAGTTTGTCGAACAACAGTCTGTAGAAGGAGAAATCACACCTGAACATTCTATAGATGCTCTGGCTCACATTCGAACTTCAAACCAAAGCTTCGCCAGGCTCGTTACAAGGATCAAAGACCGAAGGTCAAAGATCGAAGACCTGCAGGTGGCAGCTATTAATGCCTCGTGTCATGAGAGCAAGCTGGCATAGCGCAGCTCGACCTTTGAGGATGACGCGGAAGCTGCTTGTAGGGCATCGCGTCGAAGGCCATCGGAACAGCTTTGGCTTGAAACTGTTGTATGAAACCAATTTATGCGCGCCTGCGCCCGACTACAGCGACATCGAGGTCAAGATCTATGATGACACCATCCAAGAGCACTGGGCAGCGCAGAAGTACCGTGTGGACGAGGTGCTGCCTGCTGGGATGCCAGGACCTGTACGAGCCAAGCTATTCAAAGCGCTGGTCACCACTGAGGGCTTGGGCAGCCGCTTCCAGAACATTTACAATGAAGAACACGCCATAATCACAGAGCTACCTTCCGACAGAAAATTCTTGGGCAAGGATGCAGCCAGGGTGTACCAGATGAAGAGGCTCGTCTCCGAGTTGAAGCTGACCAGCACACGCGACACCGTGACAGTAGTGTTTGAGAGTGACCTGGAGGAGCACAAGGAAGCCCTCGAAGACATCCTCCGAAGCCTAAAGGAACTTGGCTGCCGGAACAAAACAGGCAACAGGACAAGGAAGGACAGGAAGCCAGTTAAGAAGAGGGTGAAACCACTTACACAGCTCCGGAACCAGCTGAACCAGGTAAAGGTCTGTCATGAACAGAAGACCTGCAAGCTGGTCTTATGCCACGACCAGTGGGATGAATTCAACGACAGGTGCCGAGGGAGTTCAGCGGGCATGTTCTCGCGAGGACAGCCAGGACTTCGCAACGGTTTCGACTAGAGTTGGTACCACAGTGGAAGCTGCTGCCTGAGCTCAAAGCATCCAGCACGTCAGCAGAAGGTGCAGCAGCTGATATCGTGGCCAGGCTGTGTAGTGTGTTTGCCACAGTTTGGCTGCCAAAGGTCGACATGTCTACTGCAGCCAAGCGCCCACAGATTGCCTTGACCAGACCTCCTTGGCAAGGGCTCAGCTGAAGCTTGGCACATGCCACCAGCACACTGGCAAACCCTTGCCCAGTTGCAGTATCCATGTCAACCATGAACTGTCGTGCCAGGATGTCTGTCATGCCTGGCATGTCAATGGAAGGTGTAGCAGCTGGCAGAGTGGCCAGGCTGTGTAATGTGTTTGCCACAGCTTGGCTGCCAAAGGTCGACATGTCTACTGCAGCCAAGCGCCTACAGATTGCCTTGACCAGTCCTCCTTGGCAAGGGCTCAGCTGAAGCTTGGCACATGCCGCCAGCACATTTGCAAACCCTTGCCCAGTTGCAGCATCCATGTCAACCATGAACTGTCGCGCCAGGCTGTCTGTCATGCCTGGCACCAAGGCATCTGGGTTCAGCCCCAACTGGGCTGATGACCATAAGAGGTTGGCAGCCTCCCTGGTCCAACAGCTGGCATCAAGAGCTGCAGCCTCTGGAACATGGCAGTCAGGAATACATGCATCTGATGATGAGCTTGCTTTTGCTTCTGCTGAGCAAATCGACCCCACGCTGTTGTCCAAGCCTTGGCTGTGGATCCAATGATGGCATTGAGGTGCATGTGGTTGATGCAGGACTCAGGTCTGGAGCACAGTGCTGACATGTCTTTGTAGAAGCTGCCCAGCGCAGAATCTGGATGGGGACCTCTGACAGACTGCATTAGCTTATCCTTTTGGGCTCGGATGTAGGCGGCTGTGCAGCGGCCTTGATCCTGGTCTTGTTTGCGCTGCACAACAAGCCTGTTCACATTCTTTGCAATCCAATGCACTGACAGCAGAATCACAGCTAAAAAGCACAACCACGAAGCCAATCAAGATGCTGAGAAACTGACAAGGTAACAGCTTGTGTACCTGGTGTTCACCATGGTGCTCTGCATACTGCTGCTGCAGCATTTTGCGGTCTACTGTGCTTCTTGATTGAGGTGCTGCCTGCAGAGCCATGACACTTGTGCTGTGCCCTGCCAACAGCTTCACCGAGATAAGCCTGTGCCTTCATAAAGTGTCTTACCTGCCTTGAGGTCCGTTGCGAGCTTTTGCTGGGCTTTGAAAGCGTTGCTTCGTATTTCTCTCCACTCGGTGAGCCTGCAGCTCCAAAAGTACGCAGCGGGGACCTGCAAGACAACGAATCCTTCGACGAACAGTGGCTTTCATAGAGAAACCGGCAGTGTATCCACCTTTTCAAACAGCAAACACACCGCGTGGCGAAACAACTGTAAGGCCTTTTACAAGGACTAAGTCTGCTCCTGAGACAAAAAATCCGTACGATGGTGCACATGACTACAGTGCGGGATCTCGAACACTGACGATAAGCTGCACACTGCAATGCAGGCGCCAAGACACAAACTGAGAGTGTCAGTCTGAAAGCAAAATAGAAGAAACAAGCCTGAACGAAGGCCCGCTGATTTCGCTCTGCTGCCATGCCAAATACTACATCCAGAAGTCTAGGCAACACGCTGGGTGCAATGCACCATTTGCTGCGCTCATTGATGATGCCTAGCATGTCTGGCAGTTGCAGCGGTGGCAAGCCTTCTTGGGTTTGACACTGTCAGCTGTGCTTGCGCAGCGCAATCTGCACTCATCACTGCCACATGCCCCCTATCACACTTGCTGCGCTCTTTGTGCTTTGAAAGCCTTGGCAGAGTCAGGTCAGTGATCTGGTGGAAGATGAGTTCTTTTGCTGTGTGTTTGCCTGCAGCGTGGCCCACAATCACTGGAACGAGTGATGCGAGAGGTCATTTGGGGTCATGCTTCATAGTGCTGCTCCTGTGTGCAGACTGCAACGGTCATGAGTGACGATTTGTGCCGCTGCTGCTGCTGCTGCTGCTGCTGCTGCTGCTGCTGCTGCTGTCCCACTTGCAGCGCTCGCTGGCATGTGCAACACAGTACCAAGCTTAGCATCTGCTGCGGTAGTTGCCGGCACAGTCATCCAGCAGCGGAGACCGATGCTGCTTTGTGCTGGTTGGTGCTGCTGCCATCACTTGGGCACTGCAATTGAGTGAGCTGTCATGGGCAGTGCAGGGTCCTCCCTCACCTGCCATCATTGTTCACGTGATGTCATATACTGTAGCAGCCACAAGGGGGTGCGGAATGTCCACACACGACTCTCATCACACCACTCAGGTACACAACTCTTTCAATGTGGCGTGGTGAAAGGAACAAGCCGTGCGAGTGCAACTACAAAGTGTTGTCTGCTGGTCAATCACTCAGCCAAGAGGTCTCATACACAGCATTGGTGCCATCAACGCTGCTTTATCTCCTCATGATGAATTGCCTGAATCCATGCAGTTGCTTGCTAGGAAGAGACGGGAGTTTGAGTCCAACTCTGAGTCATGTGACACTGCTGAGAAGATATTGTCTGAAAGCATGGCCATTGTGCCTGTGACACTTGATGATGACCAAGCAGCAGCCTCAAACCCCAAAAAGATGGTCACGAGAGCGCAAGAATTTCTCAGGTCCGGAGCGCTAACCGGCAAGGTTACAGCGACCAGCTTCAGAATCCGAAACCAATTGTAGCAAAAGGGTACGGCCGTTGTCGTCATGGGAGTTACAGAGCCCATATGTGCATCCCAGACGTTACAAGAAGGCTAGGCCATACTACGGGGAGCTCCACCAAAATGCCTCCTGAGAAGCCTCTTGTTGGCAAGGGCCCGGGGGGCTGCAGCGCAGCTTCCACAACTGACCTGTCGGCGCAGCAAGCCCTGCTGTCTTCACTGGACAGGCGGCTGCCATCGAAAGAAAAGAAAAGAAAAGACTACACCTTTCGGCTTCAATTTAATGAGAAGCCAAGCATTATACCGGGCTGCCCAGGGCTTGAAAGATGTTGAGGTTGTTCTAGCCCGCCCTGTTGTTCCTCCTGTTTCCTCTAGCTTGCAATGCATATCTGCCGTTGTTCTCTAGGTATCTCCTCTCCTTGATGATGTTGTGTAGGCACAAGATT